>Ga0208300_100065_pt1 | contig 131109 bp, 119 predicted proteins | sample 23_taG_FD_184096 | JGI IMG/M metagenome (GOLD analysis project Ga0208300, IMG submission 184096) | Marine viral communities from Cariaco Basin, Caribbean Sea - 23_WHOI_OMZ (SPAdes) (version 2) | ecosystem: Environmental > Aquatic > Marine > Oceanic | place: Caribbean Sea: Cariaco Basin...
ACCCGAGCCATGGACACCCGCCAGCAGTTGCTGACCGACTGGGTCAGACAGTTTCCGGGACTTGAACAGAGCAAACCCGAACCGGTTTCCGGCGACGCCAGTTTTCGCCGCTATTTCCGGGTCTGGCGGCGTGTGGGCCAGGATGAGCACACACCTTTTATCGTGATGGATGCGCCGCCGGAGCACGAGGATTGCGTGCCCTTTGTAGCCATTGCCCGACACTGGCACCGGCAAGGCGTGGCGGTACCGGACCTTGTACAGGTGGATCTGAAACAGGGCTTTGTGCTGCTGGAGGATTTTGGTGACCAGCTGATGCTCGGACAGCTGAACGATAACTCTGCCGGCCGGCTCTACCGGAATGCGCTGGATGAGCTGACCCTGATTGCCCGGCAGACCTCGCCCGCCAACTATCCGCTGCCGCCCTACGATGCCACGCTGCTTGAGCGGGAAATGGCCCTGTTCCCGGACTGGCTGCTGGAACGGCAGTTGGGCATGACGCTCGAAAACAGCGAAAAAGCCTTGCTGGACACCACATTTTCGATACTCCGTGAAAGCGCCCTGGCCCAGCCGGAAGTCACCGTGCACCGGGACTTTCACTCCCGCAACCTGCTGGTGCGTCAGGGCAAGGCCCGCCCCGGCGTCATCGACTTTCAGGATGCGGTGACCGGGCCGGTAACCTACGATGTGGTCTCACTGCTCAAGGATTGCTATATCCAGTGGCCGGAAGATCGCATCTGCGACTGGCTGGAGGCATTTCGCCAAAACGGCCTTGACGCCGGACTACACCGGGCAGACCGGGAAACGTTCCGCCAGTGGTTTGAACTGATGGGCATGCAGCGCCACCTGAAGGCAGCCGGAATATTCGCACGGCTGTCCATCCGGGATGGCAAGCACGCCTACCTCAAGGACATTCCCCGCACGGTGCAGTACCTGATTGTTGCCAGCAGCCGTCAGCCGGCCCTGCGCCATTTTCACGAGTGGCTCAGCGACCGGGTAATGCCCCTCATCGAGGCCAGCATCGGCCCGGCGCAGGAGCATTCGCCGCAGTGAAAGCCATGATTCTCGCCGCCGGCAAAGGTGAACGCATGCGGCCGCTGACCCTGGCCACCCCCAAACCCCTGCTTTGCGCCGGGGGCAAGCCGCTAATTGTTCACCACCTTGAGCACCTGCGCCGGGCGGGATTCAGCGAGGTGATCATCAATCACGCCTGGCTGGGTGACCAGATTGAAGAAACCCTGGGCACGGGCGAGCAGTTTGGCCTGTCCCTGCGTTACTCCCGGGAGGGTGAGCCCCTTGAAACCGCCGGAGGCATCGTCCGTGCCCTTCCCCTGATCACAGAGGGCGAATCCGGCTGGTTTCTGGTAATCAACGGCGACATCTGGAGCGACTTCGAACTGGCGAAACTCAAACCACCAGAGCAGTCAGACGCACTGCTGGTGGTCACCGATAATCCACCGCACCATCCCGGGGGTGACTTTTGCCTGACGCCACAGGGTGTATTGGCCGAATCCGGCCCTGACAGGCTGACCTTCACCGGCATCAGCCTGTTGCACCGTCGCCTGTTTGAGGGCCTGACGGATCAGGCCGGCAAGCTGGGGCCGGTCCTGCGCAAAGCCATGGGCGAAGGCCGCGTGGAGGGCCTCTACCATCCGGGCCAATGGGTGGATGTGGGAACTCCGGAACGACTGAGAGCGCTGGACCGGCAACTTCACAGCGGGGAGCCCGGAAACCATGGCAAGCGGTGACAAACAACCCGTGCTGCCGGCCCGAATGGAAGCCGAATTTTCCAGCCTGATGCGGGAACTCTCAGCGTGCGGCCATCAGGCACCTGCCCTGATCGAGCGGGCCCATTTGCCCCGGTGGTGCCGGCGCCCCCTGTTCTTTTTCCTTGGCTACATTGCCAGGGCGGAAGGGCGGGTCACCGAAGCCGACATTGGCTATGCCGAATCGCTGATCAAGGCCATGAGGCTGTCGGCACGCCAGCGCCGGCGTGCCATCAACTGGTTTCAGCAGGGCAAGGCCGCCGGACAACCGCCCTCTATCCGGGGGCTTGCCCTGAGGCTGTCCCGACGACTCTGGCCGGCACCGGCCCTGAAAACTGCGATCTGCCTGTGTCATGCCAGCCAGCTTGGTGGTCGCCCCGGTAAACCCCGGCGCTACCGCTGCGAGGATGCCATTGACCAGATTGGTCTGCCCGTGAGTGTCAGCGACGACATCTTTGACAGCTACGCCAGCAAGGTCTGGAGTCGCTACACAGAAAGCCAATCCAAACCAACCAGTTACCAGCAGGCGTGCGAACTGCTGGGGGTTACCCGGCGGGATTCACTGGAAGTGATCAAACGGGCCTACCGCAAAAAAGTGTCCGAATGCCATCCGGATAAGCTGGCGCAGCAGCAAGTCAGTACCAGCGAAAAAAATCTGGCCAAGGAACGGCTGCTGAATTATCAGCAGGCCTGGGAACTGATAAAACGGCACCACGCCGCCAGCCGACCATGATTTCACCGGGATTCCAGCCAGGCCGCAACGCGGCTGGCGATAGTATCGCCAAATGCCGCCGACGGCGGGCCGAACCCGGGAATCGGTTGCCGCTGGTAGCCGTCAGCCCCTGCCCGAAGCAGCTTCTCACCGGTACTCCAGCCCGGCTCACCACCGCCTGAGCCTGCCGGATGAAGGTCCAGCAATGCCGTGCCGAGCGAAGTGAGGCGCTCCGGCAAGTCCGCGCGGTCAGAGGGATAAAATTGGGGCGCGACCCAGACCAGGGCCGAGACGCTCGCCCCCTCCAGGATTCGGTTGGTCACATGAATGCTCGCCCGGCCAATACCCATAAGTGCCGGCGCCTCGTAGCCCCGCTCTACCAGCTCCGCCAGTCCTGCCTCCAGGGCCTGGCTGATCCGGTTGCGGTAGCGGGCCTCCAGATCATCCGCATTTTCCGGTGCCATCACGTCAATCATCACCGACTCGGTGGGCGCTTCATCATTCGCCTCCGGTCCCGGGGCACTCACAACTGGTCCCGCCAGCATTCTTTGCAAGGCAGGAGACGGGGCTTCCAGGCCAAGCGTCAGCACCGCCCACCCTCTCGCAGCCAATGCCCTGGCCACCGCTCCCGCCAATCCGGATGCGGCAGTTTCACCTTCATCAGCCAGAACCACCAGGGCACCCTGCGCCGGCAGCCTGGTCTCGGGGTAAAACAGCCCCAACGCGCGCACGCCCTCTTCAAGCTCCAGCCAGACGGCAGCCTCGGGAAATGCCTGACTCAGCCCCCGCTCGCCGATGCCCGTCCAGACCAGGGACCGACTGGCGGAACCGGCGCCTGAGCCCGCCTGCTCTGGCTTGGCGTTCGTCCGCGGGTCTTGACCCTGGGCAAGTGCGGGTGACACAACGGTTACGATCACGGCAATCACAACAAACCACCACAACCGGGGCCGGCAATTCTCGACTCTGAGCACAGATCCTGATCCTTTGACTGCGAAAAAACGCGACTGAGCTGTTAGACTAGCATTCACTTTGAATGTGCGGCAGGGACCGCTGACTACGCCATTATCAATTGTTTTGAGAGAGCCGTCATGAACCCTTACCTGATTGCCCCATCCATCCTGTCCGCCGATTTTGCCCGTCTGGGCGAGGAGGTCGATAACGTGCTGGCTGCCGGCGCCGATATCGTTCACTTCGATGTGATGGACAATCACTACGTACCCAACCTCACGATTGGCCCCACGGTCTGTGAGGCGCTGCGAAAGCACGGGGTGACCGCCCCCATTGACGTGCACCTGATGGTGTCACCGGTGGACGATCTGATCCGCATGTTCATTGACGCCGGTGCCAGTTACATCACCTTTCATCCGGAAGCGACCAATCACATTGACCGTTCATTGCAGCTGATCCGCGATGGCGGCTGCCAGGCCGGCCTGGTGTTTAACCCCGCCACGCCCCTGCACTACATGGACTACGTGATGGACAAGCTGGATATGGTACTGCTGATGTCGGTGAACCCCGGTTTCGGAGGCCAGAAATTCATTCCCGGCACCCTCGACAAGCTGCGGGAAGCCCGCAAGCGTATCGATGCCACCAACTACAATATCCGGCTGGAAATCGACGGGGGCGTCAAAACCGACAATATCCGGGAAATCGCCGAGGCCGGCGCCGACACCTTCGTGGCCGGATCGGCCATTTTCAACACCGGCGACTATCGGGCGACCATCGACGCCATGCGCGAAGAGCTGGAGCAGGCCCGCAAGGTGATCAATCAATGAGTCTTGCGGGGCTGTTCAGTCCGCGCTGGCCTGGCGTTGCCCTGTTTGATCTGGACGGTACGCTGGTGGACAGCGCGCCGGATCTGGCGGCGGCTGTCGATCAGATGCTGGAGCACCTGGGCCGTTCACCGGCCGGTATTGACCGGGTGCGGCAGTGGGTGGGCAACGGCGCGAGCGTACTGGTACGCCGGGCGCTGGCCGGGCAGATAGACTGGCAGCCGGCATGCCCCAAAGACGACGCCCTGTTCAAAGATGCCCTGGCGATTTTTTATCACGCCTACGGCACCATCAATGGTCAGTATTCCGTGGTCTACGCAGGCGTCGAAGCCTGCCTGACCCACCTCAGGAACCAGGGCTGCCGCCTGGGTGTGGTGACCAACAAACCGGAACAGTTTGTGGCGCCTTTGCTGGAACAGATGGGGCTGGATCACTGGTTTGAACTGAGCATTGGCGGTGACACCCTGCCGGTAAAGAAACCGGACCCGGCGCCCCTGCTTCACGCCATGGACGCCCTGGGCGGAACCCGCGGCACCACGGTGATGGTGGGTGACTCCGCCGCCGATGTGAACGCGGCGCTGGCCGCCGGCATACCCTGCGTGGCGGTCCGCTACGGATACAACTTCGGGCCCGCCGTAGACACCCTGGGTGCCGACGCGGTTGTTGATTCGCTCGCCGAGCTTTTGTAAAGATGCAAATCCGATTTCAGGAAACCGCACCATGACACCCGATCAATTCGCCGAGCTCGCCGACGCCGGCTTTAACCGCATCCCCGTGTACCGCGAGGTTCTGGCCGACCTCGACACGCCTCTGAGCACTTATCTCAAACTCGCCAGCGGGCCCTGTTCCTACCTGTTCGAGTCCGTCCAGGGCGGCGAGAAATGGGGCCGTTACTCCATCATCGGCTTGCCCAGCCATGAGGTGCTGAAGGTGTTTGACCACCGGGTCGAGATCAGCCGCGGCGGCGAGATTGTCGAAGCCAAAGAGGTGGACGATCCGCTGGCCTTCGTGGAAGCCTACCAGAGGCGCTTTCACGCTCCGGATCTGGACGAGCTGCCCCGGTTTAACGGCGGCCTGGTGGGCTACTTCGGCTATGACACCGTGCGCTATATCGAAAAGCGCCTGCGCAAGAGCTGTCCGCCCGATCAAATCGGTACGCCGGACATCCTGCTGATGGTGTCCAACGAAATCGTGGTGTTCGACAACCTGCGCGGCAAGCTGCACCTGATTGTCCACGCCGATCCGGCTGTTGACGGGGCCTTTACCCAGGCCCAGGCCCGCATTGATGAACTGGAAAACCGCCTGCACCGGCAGACCGCCGATGCCCCCCGCACCCCGGAACACCTGCGCGGCAAGACCGTGGACGAGAGCGACTTCATCTCCGGCTTCAGCCGGGAGAGATTCGAAGCCGCCGTGGACAAGATCAAGGGCTACGTGCTCGACGGCGATGTCATGCAGACCGTCATCTCCCAGCGCATGTCGATCCCGTTCGAGGCGCCACCCCTGAACCTGTACCGGTCCCTGCGGGTGCTGAATCCATCACCGTACATGTACTTCCTGGATCTGGGAGACTTTCATATAGTCGGCTCATCCCCGGAGATCCTGGCCCGGGTGGAAGACGAGGAAGTCACCGTGCGCCCCATCGCCGGCACCCGCAAGCGCGGCGCCACCGATGCCGAAGACAAGGCGCTGGAAGCCGAACTGCTGGCCGACCCGAAAGAAATCGCCGAGCACCTGATGCTGATTGACCTGGGCCGCAATGACGCCGGCCGGGTCTCGGAAACCGGCACCGTTCGGCTGACCGACAAGATGATTGTCGAACGCTATTCCCACGTCATGCACATTGTCTCCAACGTGACCGGCCGACTGAAGGACAACACCAGTTGCCTGGACGTGCTACGGGCCACCCTGCCCGCCGGCACTCTCAGCGGCGCACCCAAAATCCGGGCCATGGAGATCATCGACGAGCTGGAACCGGTCAAACGGGGCGTTTACGGCGGTGCCGTGGGTTACCTGTCCTTCAACGGCAACATGGATACGGCGATTGCCATCCGTACCGCCGTGATCAAGGACAACACCCTGCACATCCAGGCCGGTGCCGGCGTGGTGGCCGATTCGGTGCCCCGTCTTGAGTGGAAGGAAACCATGAACAAGGGCCGTGCGATCTTCCGCGCGGTGGCCATGACCTACAACGATTTCGACCACTGAGGCGGAGGAACGGATTATGTTGCTGATGATCGATAACTACGATTCCTTCACCTACAACGTAGTGCAGTATCTGGCGGAACTGGGCGCGGACGTTCAGGTGCACCGCAACGATGAAATCTCCGTTGAGGAAATCGAGGCCCTGAACCCGGAGCGCCTGGTGATTTCCCCGGGCCCCTGCACGCCCAACGAGGCGGGCCTCTCCATGGACGCCATCCGGCACTTTGCCGGCAAGCTGCCGATCCTGGGCATCTGCCTGGGCCACCAGGCCATTGGCCAGGTCTATGGCGGCGACATTATCCGCGCCGGGCGCGTGATGCATGGCAAGGTCTCCCCGGTGTTCCACAAGGATACCGGCGTGTTCCGTGGCCTGAGCAACCCACTGCAGGCGACCCGTTACCACAGCCTGGTGATCGACAAGACCACCCTGCCCGACTGCCTGGAAGTGACCGCCTGGACCCGCAACGACGACGGCTCCATCGAGGAAATCATGGGGGTGCGCCACAAGACGTTGCCGATCGAGGGCGTGCAGTTCCACCCGGAGTCTATTATGACGGAACAGGGTCACGAACTGCTGCGCAACTTTCTGAGAACACACTAAGAGGCCGACACATGGACATGAAAGAAGCTCTCAACCGCATTGCCTCCAACCTGGACCTGTCCCGGGAGGAAATGAAGGACGTGATGCGCATCGTCATGAACGGCGAAGCGACGGACGCCCAGATCGGTGCGTTTCTCATGGGTTTGCGCCTGAAAAGCGAAACCATCGATGAAATCACCGGCGCGACCGAGGTGATGCGCGAGCTGGCCACCAGGGTCACCGTGGACGCCGAGCCGCTGGTGGACATCGTCGGCACCGGCGGCGATGGCGCCAACCTGTTCAATGTCTCCTCTGCCGCATCCTTCGTGGTGGCGGCCGCTGGTGGCTTCGTGGCCAAGCACGGTAACCGTGCCGTATCCTCGAAAAGTGGCAGCGCGGACCTGCTGGAAAAAGTGGGTATCAACCTCAGCATGAACCCCGAGGAAGTGGCCCGCTGTGTGGAGCAGATCGGCGTCGGCTTCATGTTCGCCCCGGCCCATCACGGCGCCATGAAATACGCCATCGGTCCCCGTAAGGAGCTGGGCTGTCGCACCATCTTCAACATCCTCGGCCCGATGACCAACCCGGCAGGCGTTAAACGCCAGCTGATCGGCGTGTTCACCAAAGAGTTGTGCCGTCCCATGGCTGAAGTTCTGCAACGACTCGGCGCCGAGCACATCATGGTTGTTCACTCAAAGGATGGCCTGGACGAAATCAGTCTGGCGAGCGCCACCCACGTGGCGGAACTGAAAAACGGCGAGATCACCGAATACGACACCACCCCGGAGGACCTGGGCATCAAGAGCCAGTCTCTGGTAGGTTTGACGGTCGACACGGCCGAAGATTCCCTGAAGCTAATCAAGGCCGCTTTCGGACGTGGTCATGATGAAATGGCCGAAAAAGCACGGGACCTCATTGCCCTGAATGCCGGTGCGGCCATCTATGTCGCAGGCCTGGCAAGTACAACTAAAGAAGGCGTCGATATGGCCCTCGACGCCATGGGCTCTGGGCTGGCCGCCGGCAAGATGTCGGAGCTGGCTGATTTTTCCCAGTGTTTTTGAGGGCCAGAAATTCCGAAAGGATCTGACCAAGTTTGACGAGCCGGTGCTGGGGGCCTTTCCAAAACTGTCGGTAGCCATGGATGGCTACCGCCAAGCCCTACAGGGACGTACTTGCGGGCGTGTTTTGGAAAGGCCCCCAGCACCGGCTCCAGCACCCAATTCCGCAGGCATGAGATGACTGACAGACATTTGGACAAGACACCCACGATTCTTCTGAATATTGTGGATCGCAAATGGGAAGAAATTGATGAGCGCAAGCCTAAGGTCAGCATCGATGACCTGAAGGCCATGGCTGGAGACCAGCCGTCTGCAAGGGGCTTCGCAAACGCCCTGCGCACGCGAATTGAATCCAGAACCCCTGCGGTCATCGCCGAAATCAAGAAAGCCTCCCCCAGCAAGGGCATCCTCCGTGACCCCTTCGAACCGGAAGTCATTGCCGAAAGCTACGAAAAAGGCGGCGCCGCCTGTCTGTCCGTGCTCACCGACAAAGACTTCTTCCAGGGCCACGAGGGCTACTTGGTTGCCGCCCGCAACGCCTGCAGCCTGCCGGTGATCCGAAAGGACTTCATGGTCGCGCCCTACCAGGTCTACGAAAGCCGGGCCATCGGCGCGGACTGCATCCTGCTGATCGCCGCCTGCCTGACCAAAGACCAGATGCAGGAACTGGAAGGCATCGCCCACGACATCGGTCTGGACGTGCTGGTGGAAGTGCACGACGGCGAGGAACTGGACGATGCGCTGACCCTGAAAACACCCCTGGTCGGCATCAACAACCGCAACCTGCACACCTTCGACGTGTCTCTGGACACCACCTTCGATCTGCACGAACGGATCTCTCAGGACCGGCTGACCATCACCGAAAGCGGCATTATGACCAGAAATGACGTGGGCGCCATGACCTCACGAGGCATTTATGGCTTTTTGGTCGGCGAATCGTTTATGCGGGCTGAAGAGCCTGGTCAGAAGTTGCGAGAGCTGTTTTTTCCAGAAGGCTAACTCTCAAGCCTGAACAGGCCAGTGGGTACGACCTGCCAAAATCGTGCGGAGCCATGGATGGCGGAGCCGAGCGTACAGGGACGTATTCACAGCGTATTTTGGCAGGTCGTACCCGCTGGCCTGTGCACCAAAATATGCAAAAGGCATTATTACCCAGGCTTCGCCAATGCCTCCTGCAAGAGTTCCAGAAGATGGGCAGGCATTCCCTCAGCCAGCTTCAGCGCCGCCTCATGCCCCCGGGGCGACATCTTGCCCCAGGTCCGGCGCACGATGCGTAACCACTTCTCCCGGTCGTACTCCGCTTTCTCCTCATAGAAATCCGCGAAGTACCGCTCGAGGAAAACCATGCAGGCAACATCCTCCAGCAGCTGGGTGTCCTCATCCTGCCTGAGTTCGCGCTTGGTGAGAATCGTCTCCACCCGCTCGCATTCATCCGCAGGGTAGCCACAGTCCGCCATAATCTCCGCCGCCCGCCGGCCATGCATCCGGCCGCAGGCCTGGCGCCATTGATAGTAGGCCTTGCGGCCCTCCGGATAATCCTTGCGGGGCATCGTCCAGCGCTCGATGTGCTGGGCCCGGCAGGCGATCTGCATGCGCTCGGAGGGTTCGGCCTCCAGCTCGAACAGCCAGCGCGTCATGTGCAGGCTGTAGGCATATTCCTTGGGCAGACGCTCATCGCCAAACTGCTCCCGGTTCGGGTCCGCCTGGTTTGCCTGGTCGATGGCTTTAAGCGCGCATTGAAGACGTGAATCCTGGCCTGTCATTATCCTTCCTGAACTTTGTACGGTTTATCGGGTGACCATGTTGGGCGTGCTTCACCAGCGCTTCGGCACGCCGACAGTGAGCCCTGTGAAGCCGGGGGCTCAGGCCTGGGCAGAAGGACGCGCCTTGATGCGGTCATACCAGGCCTGGAGGTTGGCCTGCTCCGGCTTGATACGAATGTTCACCACCCGGGCAAAGGCGAGGGCGGTGAAGGCGTTGATATCCGCAGCCGTGAACCGGCCAAGGCAGATGTATTCCTTGTCCGCCAGGTGCTTATCCAGAAAATGCATGAACTTCTCCACGCTCCTGCCGCATTCCTCGCCCCATTCCTTGACCGGGTTCATCCGGTCCTTGAAGTAGCCGGTGGTGTGCTGGAAACACATGGCGGTGGGCATGAAAAAGTAATATTCGATCCAGCGCAGCCACTGCTCAAGCTGCGCCTTTTCCAGCGGGGTGTCGCCCAGCAGGCTGGGCGTATCCGGATAGCTCTCTTCGAAGTAGCGGCAGATCGCCATGGTTTCGGCAATGCAGGTGCCATCGTCCAGCTCCATCACCGGCACTTTTTTCATGGGATTGCGGGCGACATATTCGGGTGTCAGGTTTTCACCCTTCTGCAGGTCGATCTCGATGAATTCCGCCTTGTCGAGCAGGCCTTTTTCGGCCATGAACATACGCACGCGGCGGGGATTGGGGGCGGTCTTGGTCTCGAAGATTTTCATTGTTATCGGCTCCGTTCCTGATGATGTCTGGCGGTGTAAAAGGTCAAAAGCGAAAGACTGACCGGAAAGACGAAAGACTGACCGGAAAGAAGAGTTGCGTCAAGCAACCAATGCTATCGGTACAACCAGTTGCGAACCTGCCGGATGATCCACTCCGGCTCATCCAGTGGCAGGTCATGGCCGGCATCGGGGTGCAGTTTCAATGTCCATTGCCAGCGTTCTTCCAGGGCAGCACTGCAACGCCAGTGAACAATGCGGTCACCACGGCTGGCCAGCAACAGGGCATCCGGCAGGGGGCGCTTCTGCCCCGGCAGGTACCGCGCAGCCGCAGCCAGCTGGTTCACGGCATTGCGGGTGCTGACCGGGCGCTGGCGCTGGATGCTATACCACTGTTTCGCCAGGGACAACGGAACCTCATGATTGCAGGTAAGCCTGAGGATGTCCCGCTCCCGGTCAAACAGTTCCTTGCGGCCCAACAACCTTAGAATCCGGAGCCAGGCCCCTGGACGCATCCGTTGCCACGTCGGGCTGAAGCCGGAACTGGTGTTGATCAGGATCAGATTCTGAATTTCACCTTCGGAGACGTTCTGGGCCCAGTCCAGAGCAACCATCCCTCCCATGGAGAGCGCCAGCAGACTGAATGGCTTGGGAATATGACTTACCTGCTCACGCACTTTCTCACGAATACCGGCCACGGAGGCCGGACTGGGATCCCGATAGTGCACACCCGTACCAGGCAGATCGACGGTGTGAAAGTGGTGGTCCGGAAACGTTTCCTGCAGGCAGGCCGGAAAGCCTCCCCAGTGCGCCCGCTCCCGTGTCAGACCCCGCAACAGAATCCAGTGCATGCTATTGAGAATCCCGATACCAGTGCATGATGGCGGCCTCTCTCAGCATGGACTCCTCTTCCCGGGCCGGCAACCAGTTTTCGTGGCAGGAAAACGCCGGCATTTTCACGGTTCACCTATTTGTAGAAGTAATCCCACAAATGATTGCTACAACTTGTTGACGGTCCGCCGGGAGGCAGAACATGTCTCCGGTAAAGACGGATTCAGAATACGCCCTTGTAACTGAGCTGAGGTTCGTTATCCTTATATTTACGTATTAACCGAGACTCACTGATTTGTTCGACCATAACAACGACAATAAAACTGCTGTTTTCCCGATCCTTGCGGATCGCGGCCCCCTTATATCGGAACCTGTATCGGAAATAGCACCGACAACACCCTCAAAGAATCACAAACCCTGAAAAAGGAGAAGTGACTATGCGAAAGCTTACGTCTGCTGCAATACTTTGCGCGCTTTCAATACCCGCCATGGCCCAGGCCGATTGCGGCGAGGTATCCATCACCGAGATGAGCTGGGCTTCCAATACGGTCGTTACCAACGTGGCCAAATTCATTATGGAGCAGGGTTACGGCTGCGACGTGACTATTGTTCCATCCGACACCGTGCCCGCGGTGACCTCGGTTGCCGAAAATGGCGAACCGGACATTGTTACCGAGCTGTGGCTGAACTCGGCGGGCGAAGCCTACCTGCGCCTGGAAGAACAGGGCAAGGTAGAGCGGCTCGGCAAGGTGCTGGATCCAGGCGGCATTGAAGGCTGGTGGATTCCGACCTACCTCGCGGAAAAGAACCCCGAACTCACCACCATCGAAGGCGTGATGGCCAATCCGGAACTGGTGGGAGGCACATTCAACAACTGTCCGGACGGCTGGGGCTGCCGGGTTGTCAGCGATAACCTGATTCGGGCGCTGGACCTGAAAGGGTCCGGCATCAAAGTCTTTAACCACGGTTCTGGTGAAACTCTGGCGTCTTCCATGGCGTCGGCCGTACAGAAGAAAGAGCCCTGGTTCGGCTACTATTGGGGGCCGACCGTGCCTCTGGGCAAGTACGACATGACCCGGGTTGAGCTGGGCGAATACAAGCCCGAAGTGCACACGAAAAACCAGACCGCCAATGCGAAAAATCCGGGCGTTTCCGAATTCCCGGCAGCGACCGTCCTGACGTCGGTAACCAAGGATTTCAAAGAGCGTGAACCGGACGTTGCCGAGATGCTCAGCAAGCTGACGTTCAAAACCTCCACCATGAGCTCGGTTCTGGCATGGATGGACGCCAACAATGCCTCTGGTGAGGAGGCTGCTGTGTATTATCTCAGCAACAACAGTGACGAATGGTCAACCTGGCTGAACGACTCGGCCAGACAACGGCTGGCCAAGATTCTCAACAACTGATCAACCTGCCCCGCCCGGGACATCTTCCCTGACATGTCCCGGGCAGTTTCCCGAAAACCGATCTGATTTCAGACGCGCGCAGGAGAGACTGACCGCCCATGGCAACCTACGATTCCCTGTTTTCATCATTAGGCCTTAAAAAATGGTGCTCGGAAGGCACAAGCGACGGCCCCATGTCGATGGCCGATTTGCTGAACAAAACCAGGGGAGAAAGCGCCGAACCAACATCGATTTGGGAACTGCCGTTCCCATCCATGGATGCAATGAACGAGTCCTGTTCCGCCTTCCCCCAATCCCGGGAACTGACCAAGGGGCTTGAGCAGGGTTTTCTGGCGGTGAAGGACAGCCTCAGCCTGGTGCTCGACCCACTGACCCAGCCACTCAGCTGGCTCCTCGATGGCGCGCTTTACGCCATGCTCAGCACGCCCTGGTGGATTATTATTCCACTGTTGCTGGCGGTTGTTTATATGGTGACCAAATCCTGGAAGTTGATGCTTTTTGTCGGGGGCAGCATCGTGCTTCTGGCGTTTATTGATTATTACGACTACGCCATGCAAACCCTGGCGATTATTCTTGTCAGCGCTTTTCTCTGTGTGCTGCTCGGGGTGCCGGTCGGCATTGCCATGGCCCGAAGCAATACACTCCAGCGACTGATCATACCGGTGCTGGACATGCTGCAGACGCTGCCGCCATTCGTGTACCTGATCCCACTGATTTTCCTGTTCAGTGTCACCGAATCAAAACTCTACGGCATCGCGATCATCCTCTACGCCATCGTTCCCGTGATCCGGCTGACCAATCTCGGTATACGGCTGGTTGATAAGGACGTCATTGAAGCTGCCGACGCCTTCGGCATGACACCCCGGCAAAAGCTCTACAAGGTCCAGATTCCGCTGGCCCTGCCCAACATCATGGCGGGTGTGAACCAGACCATCATGATGAGCCTTGCCATGGTTGTTATCGCCTCCCTGGTGTCCGCGCCCGGGCTTGGGGTGCTGGTTCTGCGTGGCATACGTAATCTGGAACTGGGCGTTGGTCTGGTATCCGGCCTGGGCATCGTGATCCTGGCGGTCATTCTCGACCGGGTAACCAAGGCATCACTGGCACGTATCAACGTTTCGCAGAAGCAGTGAGGAAAGACCCATGGCAAAAGACATCAAGATTTCGATAAGAAACCTGTTCAAGATCTTCGGCCCCACTCCGGATGTGGCGCTTGAGTATGTTCGCCAGGGCATGAACAAGGCCGATCTGCTGGAGCAGCAGAAACACGTTCTTGGCCTGAGGGACATCAATGTGGATATGCACGATGGCGAAATCACCGTGATCATGGGGCTCTCGGGTTCCGGGAAATCGACTCTGATCCGGCACCTGAACCGCCTGATTGATCCAACCGCTGGCGAGATCCGGGTCGACGGTGAGGACATCATGAACTTTAGCGAAGAACAGCTTCGTCAGCTCCGACGGGAGCGCATGTCCATGGTATTCCAGAAATTCGCCCTGCTTCCCCACAAGACCGTTCTGGAGAACGCGGGGATGGCCAAGGATATCCGCGGCTACACCACATCGGACTTCGAAGCCGATGCCAGGAAATGGCTGGCCCGGGTTGGCCTTGAAGGTAACGAATACCAGTATCCGCACCAGTTGTCTGGCGGCATGCAACAGCGCGTGGGCATTGCCCGGGCGCTGGTTTCCGACGCACCGATCATGCTGATGGACGAAGCTTTTTCAGCGCTGGACCCACTGATCCGTTCAGACATGCAGGACCTGCTGCTGGCACTGCAGGAAGAGCTGAAAAAAACCATCGTGTTCATCACCCACGATCTGGATGAAGCCCTGAAACTGGCCGACCACCTGGTAATTCTCAAGGACGGTGAAATCGTCCAGCAAGGTGATCCACAGGAGATACTGATCAACCCGGGCGATCCGTATATTGTCGACTTCATCAGTGATATTAACCGGGCACGGGTTCTCAGGGTACGTTCAGTGATGGGCCCGCCAGATTCCCGTGAAGCCACCTATGCTGGCGACATCTCGGAGAAAGATAATCTGGAGTCGGTGCTCCTGAAATCCGGCGGCGATATGTCTCTGAATTACCGGGTAATGCGGGACCAGGAGCATGTAGGCACCCTGCACATGAAAGACCTCGCCCTTGCACTGGTACCGACCCCGGCCTCAGAAGACCGGAGTAAAAGCGCAGCCTGAACGCCGCCGCAGGGTTACAAAACCGCTGCCAGGGTCTATGATCAAGGTAAAGCCGACCCCCTTCGGCACACCGGCTTTCCAACCATGTCAAGAGCCCTGGTTCTGTGTTTTACGCTCATCCTGGTCGCCTGCTCACAGTCAGAGGACCCATCAACACTGGTTCCGGAAGTGGCTGCAAAGGCGAGTGAAACTTCCCCGGCGGCCCGCGCAACGCAACCCCGCCAGAAGATCATTATTGGCGCAGATCCGTGGTGCCCCCACAACTGTGAAGCCGGCTCAGACCGTGAGGGTTACATGGTTGATATCGCCAGGGAAGTCTTTGCGCTGGCCGGAGTCGATGTCGAGTACGTCAATATGAGCTGGGCCCGGGCGATTCAGCAGGCCCGTGACGGGTACATTGATGGTGTTGTCGGGGCCTTACACGGCGATGTACCGGATTTTGTCTTCCCGGAGGAGGCTACCGGCCACACGGCGACGGCCCTGTATACCCATCCGGATAACGCCTGGAATTACAGAGGCACAGACTCTCTCAGCGATCTGACCCTGCTGGCCATCAACGGCTATTCCTATTCACCCGAGCTTGATGCCTACATTGCAGAACATCAGGATGATCCCGGAAAGGTCTGGATACTGTCCGGACCGGCTCCCCTCAGCCGGGCAATCGAATTACTGGACAAACACCGTTCGGATGTTTTCCCGGAAGACCGCGAGGTCATGGAGTTGGCACTGCAGCAGCAGGGGAACCCTATAGCCCTGCGGATGACTGATGTGATACACCAAGCCCCGATCTACATCGCGTTCTCTCCGGGGAACCAGGACTCAGAAGAGCTCAGTGACCTTCTTTCAGAAGGGACACGAGCCCTGAAGAAATCCGGGCGGATAGAGCAGATTATGGCCCGCTACGGGCTTACATGGCCGGAGTGAAAAGCCCGAATCGTATCGCCTTCCGGCGTGGACAGACGCAACTCCCCTTTTCGCCCGATTTTCGCTGAGGCGACTCTCCCCAGCAGATTGAGAAAACGATCCTCCTGTCGCATCAGAACGGGCGCACACGCCATCCGGGTTATCGCCATCGGTCCGAAGGCAATCCCTTCACCGCCAAGCTTGTAGCTGCCTGTGTAGCGGTTACACGAGGACCGGCCGGCAATCCGGTTATCCTCAAGAAACTCGATCGTGATTTGCGAACGATCAATGATTCCGCTGCCCGCGAGATTCTCCACGACCCATTCAGCACCTCTGAACAGGCGTTGCGGATCGCCACCACAGCCACTGAACTCCCCGCCATTGACGGCGAGGCGCACCTGCGCCGGATACTGGGCGCCCGACATGCTGTCCTCACAGAGCTGCTGGGCAACGGTCAGAGTAATTGACAGATCATCCAGCGTTGCAACAAATTCCCGGCCGTGCCGGTTGGCGGTCTGCAGCGCCACCGGAATGCGTCGGGTCCTTTCCTCTTCGTAGGGCCTCGTCAGCAAAAGCTCCTGACCCTCAATCGTCACATGCCAGAAAGGTTCGTTGCCCCTGGCCTCGAAAGGCATCTCCAGGCCACCCGGAGGCAGACATTCGGGATAGGTCTGCCCCTGTATGGTCAGGGTTGCTCTCTCACCCTTGTTCCAGAAACGGGTCGTTTCATCTCCCGGAGCAACATACAGAGCACCGGATGCACTCTCCGCTGGCTTCAGCAAAATGCGCCGATCGAGATAGTCTACGCTGATCAGCTTGCTATCCTCAGTGCCGGATACCCCGATCTCGAGCTGCCCGCACGAGTAAACCCCGGAAGCACGCTTACTGCCTTCGGGCAAGGAAGAGCAGGCAGTGGCGGCAAGTCCGGAGGCAGTGACGACAGACAGCATCAAAACTCGTCCTGAGTACATGGTCAGTTCCCTTGAAGACATGAATACAGACGCACAGTTTAAAACCCAACGGTCGCGAAGGCCAACGCCAAGGAATCGCGAGGCAGGGCTTCTTATACGGCGCCGCCGACATTATGCTAAAGGGCCGGATTCAGGAGACAACCCATGGCGCTGAAACTCTACCAATTTGCCATTTCCCATTACTGCGAGAAAATCCGCTGGGCCCTCGATTTTAAAGGGCTCAACTATGAAACCGTCAACCTGCTGCCCGGCCAGCATATAAAAACCGTACGAACACTGACGGGCAAGGCGTCGTCAGTTCCGGTGCTCGACCACGATGGGCAGATCGTTCAGGGCTCGGCCCGGATTCTGGACTATCTCGATGAGACCTTTCCTGAACGGTCGCTAACGCCGGATGATCCGGAATTGCGGAAGCAGGCGCTGGCCTGGGAGCATCGGCTGGATGAAGAGGCCGGGCCCGCCATTCGCTGTTACTCCTACCACCACTTTCTCCAGCGCCCGAAAATCGTTGTGCCCATGCTGGCCGCCGGTACACCGTTCTATAACCGGATACTGCTGAGCCTGACCTTCAGCCGGGTTGACGAAGTCATGCGCCAATGGATGAAGATCAACGAGAAAACCGCTGGGAAGTCCCGGCAGGTCATGGAGGGTCTGCTCAACGAACTGGCCGGCATATACAGCCAACAGGCGTTTCTGGTCGGCGACCGTTTTTCCCGGGCCGATCTGACCGCCGCAGCGCTGTTTGCACCCCTGTTCCAGCCCCCGGAATACCCGGTGCCCTGGCCCAAACCGGGGCGTATTCCGAAAGACATCAAAGCCTGGCTGGACCAGTGGCAACCTCAACTCCAGACACTGGAGAAAATTTACGCTGGTAACCGTTAAGGCAAACTGGCACTGGATGAACGGAGAGCCCCGGAGTACGGCATTACCCGACCGGTGCATTCCACTAACCTGATTGTGCTCTGGACTCACGAATACGTGGACCTGTTCCGCGACATGGCACAGCCAGGCAGATTATTGTCTCACCTCCAGCATTTATGGAAACCGCCGGAGTGGCAACGCCCGGCAACGTACAGGAATAACAAGGACCCGGGAAGGCACGATGAACAAACTCCCACTAAAGCTGAACGCAGCTGACGGCCACATTGTTTCCGGCACTGTGTTTTCCCCTGGCCATCCCCGGGCAGTCATGGTTATCTCCCACGGTATGGCGGAGCATGCCGGCCGATATGCCGGTTTTGCCGAGTGGCTGTGCCATCACGGCATCGCCGTTGTTAGCTTTGATCACCGCGGCCACGGCCCAACCTGCACACCTGAGCAGCTGGGTCATTACAGCGATCAGAATGGCTGGCCCAAAGTCGTCGAAGACCTGCACCAGATAATCCGCTTTGCCCGGGGCCAATATCCGGGCAAGCCCCTGATCCTGTTCGGCCACAGCATGGGCTCGTTCATCGCCCAGAGTTGCGTCCAGCGCCATGGCGACGCAGTGGACACCCTGATCCTCAGCGCCACCAACCGCATTCACCGCCCCGGGCTTCTGGCCTCAGGATTCCTGATCGGCCTGATCAGGCTGTTTCGCGGCCGACGCCATCGCAGCGCGACCATTGCCAGGATGACCTTCGGTAAGTTCAATAAACAGTTCCGCCCCAACCGCACGGACTGCGACTGGCTGAGCCGCGACCCGGAGCAAGTGGACAAATACCTGGCCGATCCGCTTTGCGGGTTCGAATGCACGACGGGGCTGTGGCATGATTTCGTTGAGGGTATGCTGTCCATCAACCCGGCGCTGTGGCGCAAAGACCTGCCGGTTCATCTGTTTGCGGGCACGGAAGATCCGGTCGGAGAAATGGGCCAGGGCATCCGGCACCACTTTCAGGCCATTCGCGAGGCAGGCGTTGAAACGGTCACACTCCGGCTGTTCGAGGGTGGCCGTCATGAAATGCTCAATGAAACCAACTCAGGGGAAGTATGGCAGCATATTTTGCAGTGCACTCCGGTCAACACCCGCTACTCAGAGGCCTCTGTGCCGGCCTGATCGCCCTCTCGCTCACAATGGCATCCGCAGGCAGCCAGGCAGCGATGGTCACCGCCGCGGTCGCGGCCAATTTTACCGGCACCATGGAGAAACTGATCCCCCGGTTTGAGCAACAGACCGGGCACAGGGTCCGTGCGAGCTATGGCTCAACCGGCAAGCTTTATGCTCAGGTTCGTCACGGCGCGCCGTTCGATGTTTTCCTTGCTGCCGACCAGGCCCGGCCTGAACGCCTGGAACGTGAAGGCGACGGCATTGCGGGCACGCGCTTCACCTACGCCAGAGGGCGGCTGGTGCTCTGGAGCCGGGAAGACAATCTTTTCTCTGACCCGGAATCGTTCCTGGCCTCGGCATCTGGCCCCCGGATCGCTATTGGTAACCCCAGGACAGCCCCCTACGGCATAGCCGCAATGGAAGTGTTCGATCACCTGAATCTGTCAGAAGCCGTCCGGCCCAGGCTGGTCAGTGGCGACTCCATCGCCCAGACCTTTCAGTTCGTGGCAACCGGCAACGCCGGCGCCGGCTTTGTGGCGCTGGCGCAGGTTCGTGCATGGAACAAGCCGGGAGGGTCAGTTTGGCTGGTGCCTCAGTCCCTCCACAGCCCGATTACCCAACAGGCTCAGCTACTCAAGCGTGGCAAAGACAATGCGGGAGCGGCCGCCTTTCTTGCGTTCCTCCAGAGCAAAGAGGCCCGGGCAATTATTGAAAAAGACGGCTACGATACGGAACCCATGCCGACAGACTGAGTCGGCCACCCGATTCACCGAACGGAGCATCCATGAGCCCGGAATGGCAGGCCGTCTGGCTGACCCTGAAACTTGCCGGCATCACCACCGCGCTGTTGCTGGTGATCGGGACCCCCATCGCCTGGTGGCTCGCCCGCAGCGGTCACTGGTTGCGCCAGCCGATTGCAGCCCTTGTGGCCCTGCCACTGGTTTTGCCGCCGACGGTGCTTGGCTTTTATCTGCTGATACTGCTGGGCCCCGACGGCGCTATTGGTCAGCTGACGGAGAGCCTGGGCATTGGTCTGCTGCCGTTTACCTTCGAAGGCCTGGTGGTGGCTTCAGTCATCTATTCGCTGCCCTTCACCGTGCAGCCACTGCAGAATGCCTTCCTGACCATCAACGACAACCTGCTGGAAGTCGCGGCCACGCTCAGGGCCTCGCCCCGGGATCGCTTCTTCTCGGTGGTCATACCGCTGGCGCGCCCGGGCTTTCTGACGGCGGCCGTGCTCACCTTTGCCCACACCATTGGCGAATTTGGCGTGGTCCTTATGATTGGCGGCAACATTCCCGGTGAAACCAAAGTGCTCTCGGTTGCCATTTTCGACCATGTGGAAGCCCTGGAGTACACCCAGGCTCACTGGCTGTCCGCCGGCATGCTGTTGTTCTCCTTCGTGGTACTGGTCAGCCTTTACTCCCTGAACAACCGGCGGTACCCCGGGGTGGTCCGATGAGCCCCATCCAGGCCCGCTTCCAGTGCCGTTTGGAGAGCTTTCAGCTGTCTGTGGATCTGTCTTTGCCCGCCGGAGGGGTCACCGCCCTGTTTGGCCACTCCGGCTGCGGCAAGACCACCCTGTTGCGATGCATTGCCGGGCTACAGACCTCAGAGGGTTACCTGAATGTCGCGGGCGACTGCTGGCAGGACAGCTCGGGCTCCCGGCCCACGCACCTGCGTCCACTGGCCTATGTGTTCCAGGAAACCAGCCTGTTTCCCCACCTGTCTGTGCGCGGCAACCTGAACTATGGCTACCGGCGTATTCCTCCGGCTGAGCGCCGGATCCATTTCGATCAGGCGGTAAACTGGCTCGGGCTCACGCCTCTGCTGAACCGGATGCCGGCAAAACTTTCCGGCGGTGAACGCCAGCGGGTCGCCATTGCCCGGGCCCTGCTGACCAGCCCCCGGCTGCTGCTGATGGACGAGCCCCTGTCAGCGCTGGACCAGCCCAGCAAGCAGGAGATCATGCCTTATCTTGAGAACCTGCGGGGGAGCCTCGCCATTCCGGTGATCTATGTATCCCATTCAACCGCGGAAGTCGCACGCCTTGCAGATCACATCGTGATGATGGACAACGGCCGGGTCATCGCCGAAGGGCCGCTTCAGGAAACCCTGGCACGGACCGACCAGCCATTCGGCCTTGAAGCGGATGCCGGCGTGATTCTCAACGCAACCGTTGAGCAGGTTGAACCTGACTGGCATCTATGCCGGGCGGGATTCGATGGTGGTGAGTTGTGGCTGCGCCTGCATGACGGGCTATCGCCAGGAAACCCGGTACGAGTGCAGGTTCTGGCGCGGGACATCAGTATCGCACTGGCGGCGCACCCGGATCAGAGCATTCAGAATCTGGTACCGGCAGTCATTGACGAAATTGCCCGGGAGGTAACACCGGGCACGTCGATGGTTCGTCTTCTGGCGGGGCAGACGCCTTTTCTGGCACGCCTGACAACCCGGTCACTGCATCAGTTAGATCTGGAGGCCGGAAGGAGCGTCTGGATGCAGATCAAGTCCGTGGCGATTGTCGACTGAATCACCACGAGACGCTGTTTGCCTTAGCGGGTTCCGTAAACCACCATGGTCTTGCCCTTGACCCGCACCAGCCCCTGATCTTCGAGGGTTTTCAGGACCCGACCGACCATCTCCCGGGAACAGCCAACAATGCGACCAATTTCCTGGCGGGTGATCTTGATCTGCATGCCATCCGGATGGGTCATGGCATCGGGTTCCTTGCACAGGTCGAGCAATGTCCTCGCCACACGGCCGGTGACATCCAGGAACGCCAGGTCACCCACCTTGCGAGTGGTCTGGCGCAGCCGGGAGGCCATCTGCTCGCCAATGAAGTACAGTACCCGGGGATCCTGCTGGGCAATCTCCCGGAACTTGGTATAGCTGATTTCGGCCACTTCGCATTCGGTCTTGGCCTTCACCCAGGCACTGCGGGAATCCATGTTGTCGAACAAGCCCATCTCACCGAAAAAATCACCGGCGTTAAGATAGGCCATGATCATCTCGCGGCCGTCGTCATCTTCAATGATAACGGTTACCGAGCCTTTGACGATGTAAAACAGGGAGTCACTCTTGTCCCCGGCGTAAATGATCGTACTCTTGGCTGGATAGCGCCGACGATGGCACTGTGACAGGAAGTAATCCAGATGCTTGGTTTTCTGCTCAACCGGCTTGACGATAGTGGCCATAATGCGAGTCGTGCCTCCTCAGATACTGGCGGGTCCCATTGTTTGTTATTCACCCGGCTTTCCGTGCCGGTTCGTTCTTTTTTCTTGCAAAACTGCGCAACTTATAACAAGAAGGCCTGTTGCGGGCAACCGGAAAGAGTATACAACATGTATCCGGGCCCGGCTGCTCCCTCTCGCGGGTTGTGCTAGCATCCGGCCTCATAGGATCGACATCAGCGCTGCGTGTAACACCGGCCAACTGCAATCACAACGGAGAAACACCCCATGAAAGCAACTGTCGACTGGACCGGCAACGCCAGTTTCAAAGTTACCAGTGGCAGTGGCCACAGTGTTCAGCTCGATGGCCCGCCCGATCATGGTGGCCAGAATCTGGGCCCCCGCCCGATGGAGATGCTGCTGATGGGGCTGGGTGGCTGCTCGTCCTTCGATGTCATGAGCATTCTCAACAAAAGCCGACAGGACGTGACGGCCTGCCATGCCGAGCTCGAAGCGGAGCGGGCCGATGCAGTTCCCGCGGTCTTCACCCGGATTCACCTGCACTTCGTGGTCACCGGTAGCCAGTTGAAGGAAAACCTGGTCAAGCGGGCAGTCAGCCTCTCGGCCGAGAAGTATTGCTCGGCGTCCATCATGCTCGAAAAGGCCGGTGTTGCAATTACCCACAGTTACGAAATCCGCGAGGCCCAATAGCCCGGCAGGCCGGAGCCCCGGAAATCCGGCTCAGGGTCCTCTACGGCCCATTCTCCGCAGGCCGGATGCATGGGAAGTTACGGATGCTAAAATGTCATTGCACATACTATTCAACGCCACTTGCGGTGTGCATAATACGCACCCTCTCCGCCGGTCTGCGCAAAAGGTGAACAACCCGGTCAGTAGTCGGTGGCGGCCTCGGCAGAGCATCTAACAGCAGCTCTGCAGTCATTCATCTCCACGATCCGGAGGGGCTGAGCATGGAATCAAAACTCCAGCTGCACGGTTTTAACAACCTGACCAAATCCCTGAGCTTTAACATCTACGACATCTGTTATGCGCAGACCGAAGAACAACGTGAAGCGTACATCGACTACATCGATGAAATGTATAACGCCGAGCGCCTTACCCAGATCCTGTCTGACGTGGTCAAGATCATCGGTGCCAATATCCTCAATATTGCACGCCAGGATTATGAGCCTCACGGCGCGTCGGTTACCATGCTGATCGCCGAGCATGAACTCACCGGTGGCGAAGAGCCCGACAACGAAGAATCTCCGGGCCCGCTGCCGGATACCATTGTGGCGCACCTGGACAAGAGCCATGTCACTGTTCACACCTACCCGGAAAGCCATCCCCACGATGGCGTAAGCACGTTCCGGGCAGACATCGACGTGTCCACCTGCGGCCTGATTTCGCCGCTAAAGGTGCTGAACTACCTGATCCACAGCTTTGATTCCGATGTGGTCACCGTGGATTACCGTGTCCGCGGCTTCACCCGCGACGTGGACGGCACCAAACACTACATCGATCACGACATCAACTCGATCCAGAACTATCTGACCGAAGATACCCAGAATGCGTATCAGATGATCGATGTGAATGTGTACCAGGAAAACCTGTTCCACACCAAGATGATGCTGAAGAATTTCAACCTTGATAACTATGTGTTCGGTGTCAATGCCAGTGACCTTGAGCCACGGGAAGCCCAGTCCATTGAGGATCGCCTGCGCCGCGAAATGCTGGAGATTTTCTATTCCCGAAACGTGGAATAAGTGTTCACCGGTAGCGTCCTGAACAGGGCGCCACCGGTCCTTCAGTTTTTTTGATGTCACCCGCCAGATTTCTGCGTTTTATACTCGCCTCTCCTCCCGATTAAATAGTCACCAGGGCAAACGAGAGGAGGACACCATGACCCTGCGCTCCCTGAAACAGATTATTCCCGCACTGGAAACATCCGACGGTGCCGGTGTGCGTATCAAACGCTCCATTGGCCAGCGGCAAAATGTTCGCCTGGACCCTTTCCTGATGCTGGACGAGTTCGGCTCAGCCGAGGCGGCAGACTACATTGCCGGCTTTCCGTCCCATCCCCATCGCGGATTTGAGACCGTGACCTACATGATTGAGGGGCACATGCTCCACGAGGATCATCTCGGTAACCGTGGCAATCTGCACAACGGCGGCGTGCAGTGGATGACCGCTGGCCGTGGCATTATTCATTCGGAGATGCCCCAGCAGGAGCAAGGCGTGATGCGCGGCTTCCAGCTCTGGCTGAACCTGCCCGCCGCGGAAAAGATGACCGAGGCCGGTTACCGTGACATCCAGCCCGAAGAGATCCCGGAGATCGGCTTTGAAGGTGGCACGGTGAAGCTGATCGCCGGGGCAATGGTGGTCGATGGCCAATCCCATCGCGGGGCGATGCCCGACCGCAGCACCCAACCGGTGTACGCTGACATTCACCTGGCTTCCGGCGGCAGCCTTACCCTGCCGGTTCCGGAGACTCACAACGGCATGCTGTACCTGTACGAGGGGGACGCCCGTCTCGGTGACGCGGACCTGCAGCGCAGTGCCGCCAACATCCTCGGTGACGGGGACGGGATCCATCTCCATGCCGGAACCGCGGGTGCACGCCTGCTACTGATTGCCGGCAAGCCCATCGGTGAGCCAGTGGTTCAGTATGGTCCGTTCGTGATGAACACCCGGGAAGAAATTGAGCAGGCGCTTCGTGATTACCGGGATGGCCGCCTGACCGCTTAACAGCCGCCGGCGCTCAGGCGAACGGCTTTCGGGCCATCAGCCGCTGGACCATAGGCCTGACAATCAGGTCCATGGCCAGCGGCATTTTTGTGCCCGGAATCACCAGAGTATCGTGGCGTGACAGGCTACTGCCGGAAATCACCTGCAGCAGATACGGAAACTCAACTTCCGAGGGATCCCGGAACCGGATCACCAACATGCTCTCATCTTCGGTGGGTACGTCCCGGACCACGAAGGGATTGGAAGTATCCACCAGCGGAATGCGCTGGAAGTTGATATGGGTGTGGGAAAACTGTGGCACGATGTCGTGAACGTAATCGTCCATGCGGTTGATGATGGTCTCCACAACCGCGTCCTGACTGTATCCGCGCTTATGGGTGTCCCGGTGGATCTTCTGGATCCACTCGAGATTGACGATGGGCACCACCCCGATCAGCAGGTCCACATACTGGGCAATGTTGCAGGTTTCGCTGACCACGCCGCCATGCAGGCCCTCATAAAACAACAGGTCCGTATCCGCAGGTAATGGCCCCCAGGGCGTAAAGGTTCCGGGTTTGTGGCCGGCCGCCACCAGTTTGCGGTCTTCATCGTGCACATACTGTCGGTAACGACCATTACCGGTGTGACCGTAGTCGTAGAACAGCGCTTCCAGCTTGTCGATGTGATTGGCCGCAAGGGCAAAGTGGTTCCGCTCGCCAAACTGCCCCTTGGCCGCCAGCCGGGCCATCTGCTCCCGGTTGTAGCGGTGAAAGCTGTCACCACTGACCATGGCCGCATTCAGGCCTTCACTGGCAAACATCCGGCTGAAAATCTGGCCGGTGGTGGTGGTACCTGCCCCGGATGAGCCGGTAACAGCGATAATCGGGTGGCGTTTTGACATAGGGGCAGCCTGCCGGAATCAGGTGAGGCTGTCGAGCAAACGGGGCTTTTCGACCACAAAGCCCTGGGCGTAATCCACACCCAACTGACGGAGCATATCCAGTACATCCCGCGATTCGACCCGGGAAGCGATCACCTCCCGCTTCATGTAATGGGCCATATCCACCATAGAGCGTACCATCGCGCGGTCGGTTTCGCTGGTCGACAGCTGGCCGGTAAAGGCATTGTCAATCTTGATCAAATCCACCGGCAATGAACGCATGAACTCGAAGGAACTGGGGCCACTGCCAAAGTTACCGAGGCAGAACCGGCATCCGAGTTCCTTCATTTCCAGGATGAAATCCGCCACCGACTGGACATCGTTAATGGCGGAGGCCTCGGTGAGCTCAAACCAGAGCCGCTCGATAGGAGCATCCTTCTCGCTCAGCTTCTCATAGATAAACTCCAGCAGTGTCTGATCATTCAGGGAGTAGCCGGAAAGGTTGATACACACACCGCCAAAATGCCGCGGGTCCGGGGCCTTCTCCCTGAGCCAGTCGAGCATGTGTCCGACTACCCAGCGGTCCACCGCCTGCATGCGGTCGTAACGCTCGGCCATACGGACAAAGTCCCGGCCGGTAATCAGGTTGCCCTCGTCATCGTACATGCTGATCAGCACTTCGTACTGGGCCGCCATGGATGCATTAGCGTGCAGGGGTATGATTTTCTGGCATCGCAACAGCATGCGCTCTTCATTCAGATTACTGAGGCTGGCCACCTTGGCGGCAATCTGCTCCTGGCGGGCCTGGTCTTCGGCGCCCAGGGCATATTCCGAAACCTTGCCATGGCCCTGCTGCCGGGACCCGGCCAACGCCTGTTCCGAGGCCCGTAACCAGCGTTCGGCACTCACCAGCGCCGGCAGCGTAGGCACCACACCGATATTGGCGGAAAGCCGGTAAACCCGGCCGCCGAAGGTAAACTCGGCTTCCTCGATAGCCTGAATGAGGTTTTCCGCCGCCTCGCTGGCACTTTCCGAGGGCACCAGCATGGCAAACTCGTTCCCTGCAAGCCGGGCCACGGGCATGCCGTCGCCCACATGGCTGCGAAGAAGGTCAGCGACCCGTTTCAGGGTTTCATCACCGGCCTGGTAGCCCGCCGTGTCGTTAAGCAGACGGAAACGGCGAAGATCCAGCCGCACCAGGGACCGCTCATCTTCCCTTCTGGCCAGCTGCTGATCCAGCATGCGTTCGAATTCACGGCGGCCCAGAAGCCTCGTCAGCTCATCGTGGGTGGAGGCCCATGACAGCTGGTCATAAACCTTGCGCACCATCCGGTCGATAGTCTCATCCACCAGGGGCCGCTCATACTGGCTGTCCGGCACAATGATGCCTTTGCGCATATGCCGGGCCAAAGCGTCAAGCTCCAGTTCCACCACCCGCATACCCTGGTGATTCACAAACACAAAACGACTGAATCCGCGGGCAATCCAGACCAGCCGGATATACTGCGGTTCCTCCGGTTTTTCCTGATCCCGGAGCCAGTCCCCTGTGCGCAGTTGCTGGGCACGGTTGATCCAGCGCTGCAGGCTGCGTTGTTCGCGGTCAGATAATTTCCTGGTATCGCTCTGGTCCGGCTTTGCCGGCGGGATCTCCACCAGCTCGGGCGATTTATCCGGGCTGCGAACCAGAAACTGCTTGAGCTCGTCCCGGATCTGGGAGGACGGCATGTGATTGCTGGAAATGGAGGCGAGACCGTCCTGGATCACCCGCAACAGCTCTGGCAGATTGATGGCGCTGTTGGGATCGGCGGCAAACGAAAGCAGGGAATCGATCACTGCCAGGTAATCCTGCCACAGCTGGCTGTCCGGGCCCTGACGAATCCAGGTCAGCGAGAGCAAATCCCGCCAGCCACCGTCCAGCAGACTCAGCACAGCCTTCGGCACCTTGCGCCCACCCAGCTTCTGATTCAGGACATCGGTCACGGCCTTCTTTGATTCGGCAACCTTCTGGGCGCCCTCTGCGGCGGCTGTCACCCGCTCGACATTTCTGCGATACACCAGATTCTGGCGGTCAATCAGGGTATCCAGCTCCTGAACGGTTTGCTCGAACACTCCGGTGTCCTGCTCGAAATCGGTGGTAATGCGGTGAACAAGCTCATCCACCCGACGCTGGACCACGGGATTAATCCGCCCCCCCTTGACCCCCAACTGGGCCAGACGATTCATTACGCCACGAACGGGGCTGTCCTGGTCGTCGAAAAACGCGGGATCCCGCATGACCACCTTGAGCACCGGCACTTCCAGTTGCCGCATACGCTGCTGGGCATAGTCACTGAGTTTGGGGCTTTCCACCACTGAACGGAAAAACCGGTCAACCACATCCAGTGTGCCCTGCTGCTCCTCGTTCAGCCGGTTATCACCACTTTCCCTGACCTTCTCGACAACCCGCTCCCTGAGCGGCGCCATATCGTCCCCGGAATCCAGCGGCTGTGCCTGCAGTTGCTGCAGTTCACGCTGCAGTTCTCCGGACGATAGCGGGCGGGCGTTGGGCTGGAATGGCACAGGTTCCGGATCACCCCGCGCCACACGGCTTGCGGTCAGCGTATTGAGCAGGTTCCGTACGGTCGCGAAGGCGGTTTGCGCCGCCTGGGCGTAGCCCCGGAAGTCGCCACCGGGCATACCGGGTTTGCGGCGGGCAGCGTTTTCGGAGGCAGCGGCCTTTTCCGGTTCCGGCTCCGGGGCAGTGGCCGGTTTTTCTTCCGCACGCGGCGGTGCCGGCCTGGCCTGCGCCGGTTTTTCATCGGACTTAACACCGCCCTGTTCGCTCAAGTACTTGCTCAGATCCAGATCCGGCAGGACTCCGTGACGAATCAGGATATTGTTCAGTTCCTTGTAAAGAGGCCCCAGCTGTTGCAGAACAGCCTGTTCAAAAACCCGCAGGCAGACTTTTTCTACCTCACGGGAGGCCTTGAGCTGGTTCAGCCCACTATGGAAAGCCTCACAAACCAGTGACGGCCCGAGGGGGTTGTGATGCCCGGTGGCGTTGGCAATACCCAGGTTGTCGAGGCGCAGCTTCAGCTGGAGCAGCTCGCCCCGATACTGGGTATCCGCCTTGGTGACCATCACCCGGATGGTCAGCCAGTCCTCGAATTCGCCCTTGTCTACCACTGACAGTTCTGAACCGGGAAAGCCTCTGGGCGCCGGTTTGAGGGGAGATTCCAGGCTACGCGCCATCTGGTGCCACATGACGCGCTGACGGGCCTGGATCTGGCCCGATGGGTCCATGTATTCATTGGCCTGCTGATCATTCGGGGCTTTCCGGGCAGCCTGCCTGAGCCCCGCGACCATTTGCACAAAACAGGCATCCATCAGCGGCTCAATAAACTGAATGACCGCTTTGGCAGACTGGTGCAAAACAAACTGGACCCTGTCACTGGGGGCATGCAGGGAGGAGCGGTCCTGATTCCGGGAGCTGCCGCATTGCTGCAGCATGGCATCCACGGCTTCCGGGTTTGGCCGGGTAAAGTTCACCCCCATCGCCCCATCAATACGCCGGACGATGGCGACGTGCAGCTCATGGCGGCGAGCACCATCCAGGCCGCGGAAACGCACGATCAACTCCAGTGGTGTACCGGACGCAAAGGCCCGGTCAAGCTTGCGAGAGGTTTCGTCGGAATAGCGAACAAACAGGCCTTCCGGACAGAAATCTGAAATCTGACACGGCCAGGCCTCACCGGTTCCCAGATCAATCTGGGCAGCAAGCTTGATGGGTTGGCGGGGGCTGCTACGACGTTCTCTTGGATCCATGAACTACCTGATATCTCGCTAAGCCGGAGTAATCGCCGGACCCACGGTCCGACACCGACTCACGTCCCTGAAACGGCGGCGGATGCCACCTGCTACTATGGGAACCCTGACAGTACTATAGCGACCTGGCCCCCACAGGCAAACCAACACACTATAACATCCTGACCCATGAAACAGCTTAGTCAGATCTATCCACTTTTGCTACTGGTAACACTGCTTAACGGGTGTACGGCCATTGGCTACTATTCCCAGGCGGTCAGTGGTCATATTTCCCTGATGGTCTCAGGGGAACCGGTGGAAGCGGTTATCGCTGACGACAGCACTCCGGCAGGGCTCCGGGACAAACTCGCCGTCTCCCGGCAGGCCCGGGAATTTGCTGCCCAGCGGCTTGCCCTGCCTGTCGGGGATGCGTTCCGTGAATACGTGGACCTTGAACGCTCCTGGGTGGTGGTCAACCTCGTGGCCGCGCCGGAGTTCTCGCTGGAGCCCCATAGCTGGTGTTACCCGATCCTCGGCTGCCAGGCCTACCGGGGGTATTTCCGCCTGAAAGATGCGCAACAGGAGCAGGTCCTGTTCCACGCCCGGGGTTTCGACACCTTCATCGGCGGGGTAACCGCCTATTCCACCCTGGGCTGGTTCGATGACCCCCTCCACACGGGCTTTACCCATTTACCGGAGGATCGGATGGTCGCCCTGATGTTTCATGAAATGGCCCACCGGGTGGTGTACATCCCCGGTGACACGGCCTTTAACGAAAGCTTCGCCACTGCCGTGGAACTGGAAGGGCTGAGACTCTGGTTGTCCGAACAGGGCAAACCCGCCCAATTCCGGCAGGCGCTGGAGCGCCTTTCGCACCGGAACCAGACCCTGGCCCTGGTTCAGGCCTTCAGTAGCCGACTGCAAGCGCTCTACGAACAGCAGGGAAGTGTGCCCGATGACCAGCTACGGGCCCGTAAGGCAGACTTGCTGGAGCAACTGGCGCAGGCCTACCAACAGATCTCAGAAGACTGGCCGGAACCAGGTCCATTCGGCCCGGCGCCGGTGACCCTTAACAATGCCAACCTCGCTCTGTTCCGGCAGTACAACCAGCATGTGCCGGCGTTCCGCCAGCTGCTCCGGGAAACCGGCTACGACTTCGCCGGTTTCTACCGCGCAGTCGACGAATTATCACAGAAACCCGAGCCTCAACGGTCAGAACTGCTCACTGACTTGTCAGAGCGGTTTAAAGAACACCTTTGAGTTCCGCTGGGTGTTGTAGGAAGCCAGCTTGGGCCCGGGCAACGCCTGCACGGTTGACGGCTGGAAGCCACGTTCCCGGAACCAGTGCTCGGTCTGGGTGGTGAGTACAAACAGCTTCCGGATACCCTGGCCCCTGGCCAGTTTCTCAACCATCGCCAGAATCTCATCGCCCCGCCCGGCCCGGCGGTAGGTCGGATCTACCGCAAAGCAGGACAACTCACCGGCGCCCTCATCCGGGTAACTATAGAGGGCAGCACAGCCCACGATAGTGCCGTCGCGCTCGGCCACCACAAACCGGTCGATTTCGGTTTCCAGCATTTCCCGGGAGCGGCGCACCAGAATGCCCTGTTCTTCCAGCGGCTGGATCAGCTCCAGAATGCCGCCAATGTCTTCCACCCTGGCCTGGCGGAACTGCTCATAGTGATCACCACTGACCAGGGTGCCGGAACCGTCCCGGGTAAACAGTTCCTCCAGCAGCGCGCCGTCGTCCACATAACTGATAATGTGCGCCCGTCGCACGCCCTTCACACAGGCATCACAGGCGGCTCTGAGCAGGTCGGCATCGTGACCGGTCACGGCACCGGCAGCAAGCCGCTCGGACGCCTGGCGCGCCGACAGCTCCCGAATCAGGGTGCCATCCTCTTCCTGCAAGCCGGGATCATCAATAAACACAATCAGTTTCTCGGCCTGCAGCGCGGCCGCCACCTGGCTGCCAACATCCTCGTAGGAGAGGTTGAAGGTGTCCCCGGTGGGCGAGTAGCCCATCGGCGGTAACAGCACAATGTGCCCCAGCTCCAGCAATTTCTCGATACCGGCGACATCGACCCGGCGAACCCTGCCGGTATGGCCGAAATCAATACCGTCCAGCACGCCCACCGGCTTGGCGGCCACATAATTGCCACTGGAAACCCGGATGCGGGCATTATGCATGGGGGAATTCACCAGCCCCATGGACAAGTGGCTCTCCAGATAGGCCCTCAGGCCACCGATCGCCTCCATCACCATGCCCAGATGATTCTCGGGCGTAATCCGCAGACTCCGGGCAAACGACGACTCCACACCGGCACCATCCAGGCGCGCCTGGATCTGCGGACGGGCGCCGAAGGCAACGACCAGCCGAACGCCGAGGCTGCTCAGCAAAGCGATGTCATGAACAATGTTGATGAAATTCTCATGCGCAATGGCATCCCCGGGAATGGTCAGCACCACCGTGTGGCCGCGATGAGCATTGATGTAGGGGGATGAGTGGCGGAATCCATGCAGCCAGTCGTTTGATTTCAATGCGAGTACTCCAATCGTTTTCTTTGGGCGGCCTGCAGATCAGTCTGACGAACACTGTCGGGGGCCCGCTCCAGAACCGTGGAGCGCCAGGGATGGCGCGACCGAGCCCTACAGGGACGTATTCACGGGCGTGTTTTGGAGCGGGCCCCCGACAGTGTTCAGCCCCCTATTTGACCCGGACTCCGGGCTAAAGGCAAAACTGCCGGATAAGCCCTTGTAGTACTCTCACCGTCGGCGCCAGCTGGGAAAGCTCGATATATTCGTCTGGCTGGTGCGCCTGATCGATGGAACCAGGCCCCATAACCAGGGTTTCCAGGCCCAGTTTCTGCAGCCAGGGGGCTTCGGTGGCAAAGGCAACGGCATGGGCCGTGTGGCCGGTCAACTGCTCGCAGGCTTTGACCAGGGCGGCATCGGCAGGGGTCTCAAACGGGGGGACACCGTCGAACAGGGGTTCGAACACCATGGACAATTCACGGCGTTCGGCCACCGGCTGGACCTTGCTGAGGATTGCCTGGCGCAGGGTTTCCATATTCATGCCCGGCAGCGGACGCAGATCAAAATGCAGCTCGCACTGGGCGCAGATGCGGTTGGGGTTATCACCGCCGTGGATGCAGCCGAGGTTCAGAGTCGGCACCTGAACCTCGAAGTTGGGGTTCCGGTACTGTGCCTGCCATGTTGACCGGAGAGCCAGCAGCTCGGTCATGGCTTCGTGCATCCCTTCCAGGGCATTTCGGCCCAGGGCCGGATTCGAGGAGTGGCCGGACTGGCCCTCAAACTTCAGGCGCTCCATCATGATGCCCTTGTGCATGCGCACAGGCCTCAGGCTGGTGGGTTCGCCGATGACCGCGTAGCGGGCCCTGGGCTTGCCGGCTTCTGCCAGGGCCCGGGCACCGTTCATGGAGCTTTCCTCGTCGGCGGTCGCCAGAATGATCAGCGGCTGCTTCAGGTCCTCAGCGGCAAAGGCCCGGGCTGCTTCGATTGCCAGCGGAAAGAAGCCTTTCATGTCACAGGTCCCCAGGCCGTACCAGCGATTGTCCCGCTCGGTCAGGGTGAAGGGATCACTCTGCCAACGCTTGTCGTCGAAGGGCACCGTATCCGTGTGCCCGGACAGCACCAGACCACCCGGGCCACTGCCCAGAGTTGCAATCAGGTTGAACTTGCCGGGCGTGCCCGGCACTGGCAGGATCTCCACGGAAAACCCAAGAGCTTCCAGCCACTCAGCCAGGGTTCGTACCACCGGTTCGTTGCTGTGATCCCACTCCGCTGAGGCACTGCTGATGGACGGCAGGGATACCAGGCGGGCAAGCATGTCACGAATGCCCGGCACCGCTGAGGTATTGCTATCGGACTGCGACATAGTTTCCTCTCAGATTCCCAATGGACTCATTGTGCACGGCCGCGCCGCCACACTTCAAAGTTGGTAATGACCCGGATCAGCATCGGGTAGGCGACTTCTCCGCCCGCAACCAGCCGGGCCACCTCAAGTTCCTTTTCGCTGACACTTACCAGACGGCCGTCCACAACCTTGTCGTTGGAGAGCGTCACCCTGACCTTATGATCAATCCACTGGTCCGCATTGGCCATATCAGCCACATACCAGCCTTCGACGCCGGTGTTTTCCCGCGGCACGACAGGTGCTACGGCGACGTCTGACGTTTCCGCCATCACTGGTTGGGTTTCCGTGAGATAGACATCAGGGACCCCCGCGCCATTATAGCGCACTGGCCAGCCACGACCGGTCTGCTCCACCTCTTCAGTTCTGACCGGGATACCGAACAAGGCGTCGCCGGGCCGGAGACTCACCGTAAGCTCACCACCTTCCAGTAACCACTGCCGATACAGTGCCTTCAACTGACCACTTGGCTCCAGCCCCCGGGCTTCCAGCCCCGCTACAAAGGCGTCCAGTGAACGCCTGGCCCATTCATCGGGCTTAACGCCTGCCTCACGGGCGCAATAGGCGGCGATGCGGCGCATCAGGCCAGCATCCCGCAGGGTCAGCTGCAGAGGCTCTGTGCCGCTTGATACCGTGACTTCTCCGTCCTGCAAACGGACTCTGGCCGCTGGCCAGTCCAGTTCCAGGCTACCAGTGCTGATGGTATTAAGCTCGGCATGGATACGGTCGGGATCCTGTTGCAGAAAGGCTTCGCCAGCCAGGCCGGTAATCCCCATCCGGATCAGATCCCCGCTTCCAAGCTGCTGACGGGGATCCGGAGCACAGGAGAGAACAAACAGGGCCTGCTCGCCTTCGCTGTTCACACCCTCCGCAGTCACCCAGCTGCGCAACATGGTGGGGTCCAGGGTCAGACTCAGACCATCCAGTCTCACAGACCACTGCGCCGGCATTCGGGATGGGTCGGCGAGGCCAGTCAGCAGGTTGACCGGAGAGCCGGCATCAAACTCAGCACGGGCTATGTTCAGGGGCTGGGTCAGTTCAAAATCCTGCCAGCTGGCGCCATTGAGAACCAGGCGCCCCTCAATACCGGAACTGATACCGCCCCGGTGCAGTACGCCGTATTGCTCCAGCGCCTGCCGTGCGTCCGCCATGCGCTGGTCTGCCAGCCACCAGACGCCCGCCTTGAACGCGGCAAAGCCGACCAGGACCAGTATTACCAGCGTCGTTAACAGGCGCCTCATCCGGGAACTCCTTGCCGGGTGCCGTCAGTTACGGGAAATCAGGGTGCCGACACCCTCATCGGTGAAGATTTCCAGCAGGCAGGCATGGGCGACCCTGCCGTCGATAATATGGGCCGTGCGCACGCCGTTCTCCACCGCACTCAGGGCACACCGGATCTTCGGCAGCATTCCCCCGTGGATGGTGCCATCCTCAATGAGCTCATTGACCTGTTTTGCCGTCAGCCCGGTCAGCACCTTATCGTCCTTGCTCTTCAGCCCGGACACATTGGTAAGCAATATCAGCTTCTCGGCCTTCATGGCTTCCGCCACCTTGCCGGCTACCAGGTCCGCGTTAATGTTGTAGGAAGCACCGTCCGGCCCCACCCCGATGGGCGCAATCACCGGAATCACATTGCTGCGGGTGAGCATATCGATAACATCCACGTTGACACTGGCAACCTCGCCCACATGACCGATATCGATGATTTCCGGGCGTTCCAGTTCCGGAGAACGGTTAACAACTTCAAGCTTCCGCGCCCGGATCAGGTTGGCATCCTTTCCGGTGAGGCCCAATGCGGTACCACCTTGAGCATTAATCAGCGAGACAATTTCCTTGTTCACCTGCCCCCCGAGCACCATTTCCACCACATCCATGGTTTCAGCATCGGTAACCCGCATGCCGTTGACAAACCGGGATTGAATATTCAGGCGCTCCAGCAGCTCCCCGATCTGGGGGCCGCCACCGTGAACCACTATCGGGTTGATGCCCACCAGTTTCATCAGCACCACGTCACGGGCGAAGCTGCTCTTCAGGTCCTCGTTCTCCATGGCGTTGCCGCCGTACTTGATAACAACGGTCTTGCCGGTAAATCTTTGAATATAGGGCAAGCCCCGGCTGAGTACCGAAGCCACCTGCATTGCTGTTTCACGATCCAGCGTCATGTGTATGCCTTGCTAATCCTGAGTTAAAACGACCTGCGGAAACCCGCCGGGGAAGTTGTTCAGAAGTCTGCCACCAGATCCGGCGCCGCCTTCCGCAGCTGTTCCCGGAAGACAGCCTTGATGCGTTCGAGGGCGTCCTCGGTCTCTGCCTCAAAGCGCAGGACCAGAACCGGCGTGGTATTCGATGCCCGGCACAAGCCCCAGCCGTCGGCGTAATCCACCCGAATGCCGTCAATGGTACTGATGTTGCCGTCACCAAAGTCTCCCGCTTCACCGAGACGCGCAATAATCTCGAACTTGGTGCTCTCCGTCACCTCGACATTCAGCTCGGGGGTACTGACATCTTCCGGAAATTCCTCGAAGACTTCATCACTGTGACGGTCTTCGATACCCAGAATTTCAAGCAGGCGAGCGGCCGAGTAGAGGCCGTCATCGAAACCGTACCAGCGTTCCCCGAAGAAGATATGGCCGCTCATTTCACCGGCCAGCAGGGCACCGGTCTCTTTCATTTTGGCTTTCATCAGCGAATGGCCGGATTTCCACATGATCGGCCGGCCGCCGGCTTCGGAAATCACACCCGCCAGCCTGCGGCTGCACTTCACGTCATAGAGCACGTCGGCACCGGGATTCCGGGACACCACATCCCGGGCAAACAGCATCATCAGGCGGTCCGGCCAGATGATCTTGCCGGAATTGGTCACCACACCGATACGGTCGCCATCACCGTCGAAGGCCAGCCCGATATCGGCCCCTTCCGATTTCACCCGGGCGATCAGATCCACCAGGTTCGCCGGCTTACCGGGATCCGGATGGTGATTCGGGAAGTCCCCGTCCACATCGCAATACAGCGGAACCACCTCGCAGCCCAGCTCTTCAATCAGAATGGGCCCGAGCTCACCGGCGATGCCGTTACCGGCATCCACCACCACCTTGAGCGGCGCGGCCACCGCGATGTCACCGACAATCCGGTCCAGGTAGGCACGACGCACATCCTCTGAGGACTGGCTGCCCTGACCGCTGGCGAAGTCGCCGGTCTGAATACGCTGATACAGTTTTTGTATCGCCTCACCAGAAAGGGCTTCCCCGCCCAGCATGATTTTCAGGCCATTGTAGTTAGCCGGATTGTGGCTTCCTGTCACCATCACGCCCGAGCCGGTCTGAAGCTCATGAGTGGCAAAATAGAGCACCGGAGTAGGCACGGCACCCACGTGAATCACGTCGCAGCCAGCCGCCATGACGCCCCGGGCAAGCGCATCGGCAAGATCCGGGCTTGAATGGCGGCCGTCGTAACCGATACACAAGCTACCGACGCCACGCTCCCGGGCTTGCGAACCAATGGCACGGCCAATGACCTGGACAATATCCGCCGTCAGCGTGTCACCGACAATGCCCCGTATGTCGTAGGCACGGAAAATATCCCGGGAAATGTCCACCTGCGGCAGAGCCACCTCCTCAACTTCGGGGGTGTCGCCAGAGCCAAAGGCGGTATCGTCGCCGCTGCCAAAGCCCAGAACATCCTCATCGCCGTCCAGCATATCGATATCCGGCATATCTTTGTCCTGAAACAACGGCTCGTCGGCACTGTGCGATGCTCCGGAGCCCGATTTTCCAGCTTTGGCGGGCTTGGGCTTCGCGGCTTCGCCGGCCTTTCCGACCCGTTTGTCGACAACCTGGGACAGCCGATAAAGCACTTCACCCGTGGACGCCACCATGTCCCAGCGAAATGCCGGGAGCTTGACCCGCTCACCGCCAAACACCTTGTGGGCCCACTGAATCAGGGCCGTCACATCCTGACGCAGACCCTTCTGGGCACCACCGAGCAGCACCCAGACAATTATGGCCGCAAGCAACACGGGGACACCCACGAGCGTTACGATCATCACGCTGCTGACCGGAGCCGCCGGCGCTTTCGCCGGAGTGTAGGCCACCGTCCAGTCCGGGTTAATAAGCGTACGGGATTCGCTATTGCCGGACCCACTGCCGTTACTGACCAGCGTGCGGGATGCCCCGGACACTGTCTGAATCAGGGCCAACTTGCCACCGAGATCTGAGTTGACCACCGTCAGCAACGGCTGAATCTGGCCGATGTCGAAGATCATCAGAAGGCTTCCGACAATGGCACTGCTCCTGGGGTTACGAACCGGTGTCGCCATCTGAACAAACCACCGGTTATCCCGGGGGAACGCATCCGGATACAACCTCTGGCCTGTCTCGGCTCGCCGGGCAAGTTCCAGGCCCGAAAAGCCCAGCAACCCGTCACCGTTTGCGGTACGGGGAACCATGCGATAGGGAAACAGATGTACGGCTTCGATTCCGGGCAGGGAATCCGCCAACGCCACTTCGGTTTCGGCAATTTCGTTTCTGCCAATGACAGCCTGGATCACATGCGGTTGCGTGGCGAGGCCATTAACGCTCTTTTGTAACTGATCGAAGTATTGATTCAGGCGCAGGGCTGCCCCGTCGGCTTCCAGCGTCTTCAGCGAGGTAAAGCGATCCGTGGCAGAGGGCTGGACCACCAGAAAATGAACCAATGCCGCCGCGATCACACCCGCCAGAACCACGATAACTGATTGCGTCACCGCCACCGAACTGAGCCGCTTGAGTTTCGGCCCCGCAGCCTTGCCTTTCTCCTTTTTCTCCGTTTTTCTTGCCGGCTTTTCATCAACGGACGCGTCGGTAGCCTTCTTCTTACCCAGCTTCATAGTCCATCCTGCAATTATGATTTTTTCGTCCTGGACAGGGCATTATCCGCAAAGTATAGACGCCGGCGCCTGACTCTGCGTGGCCGGCCTCCCTGTCACCGCGTACCGGTGGAACCAAAACCGCCCTCACCCCGCACACTTTCATCAAATTCGGTGACCACCTCAAAATCCGCCTGAACCACTGGCACGAGCACCAGTTGCGCCAGACGCTCGCCCACGTCCACGGTGAAACAACTGTGCCCACGATTCCAGCAGGAGACCATCAACTCGCCCTGGTAATCCGAGTCAATCAGCCCTACCAGGTTGCCCAGAACAATACCGTGCTTGTGGCCAAGACCGCTTCGCGGCAGGATCATTGCCGCCAGGGACGGATCGGCGATATGAATGGACAGCCCCGTTCCTATCAGTTGCGTATCCCCGGGCTCCAGAGTCAGCGGTTTATCAAGACAGGCACGCAGATCAAGGCCTGCAGAGCCTGCGGTTGCATACTCTGGAAAGGGAATCTGGTTGCCGATGCGATCGTCCAGAATGCGTACCTGAAGATTTTTCCTGCTCATGAAGGATCCTGTTGGTTAAGATGGTCGCCAATCATCGCCACCAGACGCCGGGCAATGTTCGTTTTGCTGTCCGGCCCGATCGACTCATGACCGTCGGGCCAGAACACGGTGACCGCATTATTCTCACTGTTGAACCCCAGGCCGGGGGCCGCCACATCATTGGCCACGATCATATTGAGCTTTTTGCGTTGCATTTTATCGGTGGCGTAGCGTTCCACATCGGTTGTTTCCGCGGCAAAGCCCACGGTAAACGGCGCATCGGTACGCCCGGCAATCGTCGCCAGGGTATCGGGATTGCGCACCAGCGAGAGCGACATGGTGTCACTGGATTTCTTGATCTTGTCACCGGCGCACTTTTCCGGCCGGTAGTCGGCCACCGCCGCGGTGGCAATGAACAGGTCACACCCCTCATCCACCGCCCCGGAGGCTTCCCGCAACATATCCTCTGCCGTTAACACACGGCGCACCTCAACTCCGGCAGGTGCCGGAAGGGTGACCGGACCGCTGATCAGGACCACATGGGCACCCGCCGCGCGGGCCGCGTTGGCCAGGGCATAGCCCATTTTCCCGGAACTGTGGTTACTGATGTACCGGACCGGATCAATGGGTTCGCGAGTGGGGCCTGCAGTGATTACCACCCGCTTGCCGGTCAGTGCCGTACCGTTACCGGCATCCAAAAAACCAAGGATAGCCTCCGGCTCCAGCATCCGCCCGGGACCGGTATCGCCACAGGCTTGTTCCCCCTGGTCTGGCCCCCACAATGCAACCTGCGGGTCCTCCTCGAGCAACCGGACATTTCTCTGGGTACGCGTATTGCTCCACATGGCCTGATTCATGGCCGGCACCACCGCGATGGGGGCCTCGGTTGCGCAACACACGGTGGTGAGCAGGTCATCTGCCATACCCTGGGCAAACCGGGCAATGAAATCCGCGGACGCCGGGGCGATGATCACCTGATCGGCCCATTTGGCCAGCTCAATATGGCCCATGCCCGCTTCTGCCTCTGGATCCAGCAGGGAGGTGCGCACCGGCTCGCCACTGAGCGCCTGGAACGTTAGCGGTGTTACAAAGGCTTCCGCACCGCGGGTCATCACCACCCTGACCTCATGGCCCGCTTTCCTGAACAGGCGCACCAGTTCGGCACTCTTGTAGGCGGCAATACCACCGGTCACTCCCAGAAGGATTCGTCTGGCGGCCATAGAGGCTCCGTTTCCACATAAAAAGAAAGGCTTACTAAGATAGCATGCTCCGGCGGCACCGACAGCCCACAGACAATGAACATACGTTTACCGATTGTTACTTTTTAAAGTAACCTTTGTAACCCTGAGACCGCCGTCTCGGTGCAGGAAGCACCCGATCACAAAACCCAACGCAAGGAAGCCCCTATGACAGATCCCACCTGGCCCACGGACGAACGCCCGAGGGAACGTCTGCTCGCCCATGGCGCGCAAACCCTCTCCGACGCCGAACTGCTCGCTATTTTTTTGCGCACCGGGACCACCGGCATGCCGGTTATGGCGCTGGCCCGCCACCTTGTTGATGAATTCTCCGGGCTTCGGGGCCTGTTGGCCGCATCCCGCCGCCAGTTCTGTGAGGTAAAAGGCCTGGGAACCGCCAAATACGCCCAGGTTCAGGCTGCCATGGAAATGGCCCGCCGGGTCATGGACGAGCCACTTCGCCAGGGGGACCCCCTGCGCTCACCGGAAGACACCCGCCGGTTCCTGACCAGTCGCCTGGGCACCTACCCCCACGAGGTATTTGCCGGTCTGTTCCTGGATAACCGGCACCGGGTCATCCAATACCGGGAACTGTTCCGGGGCACTATCGACGGCGCTGCCGTGTATCCCAGAGAGGTGGTGCGACAGGCCCTGGAGGACAACGCAGCGGCGGTTATTTTCGCACACAACCATCCATCCGGCGTAGCAGAGCCCAGCCAGGCTGACATTTCTCTGACCCGTCGCCTGAAGGAGGCCCTCGGCCTGGTGGATATCAGGGTTCTTGACCATATGGTTGTTGGCCACGGTGAGGTAATATCACTGGCTGAACGGGGGCTGATGTAAGAACAGTGAGCGCGAATACCGGAAAACCGGCCAAATTCCCAACAATTTTTTGCGTTGGGGGGTCAGTTCTGGTATAAAAGCGTCCCTTTCTGGCGGCGTCTGGCGAGCAGCGTTCAGTTTAGAGGCGCGAATGGGAGCGTAACGGCTCCTTAGCAACCAGAGACGCATTTAAAACGAATTCGTATTTTTGAGACCATTGCTCAGGTCGGAGGCAAGTATGTCCAGAGTTTGTCAGGTTACCGGTAAGCGTCCGCTGTCCGGTAACAACGTTTCCCACGCGATGAACCACACTCGTCGTCGTTTTCTGCCGAATCTGCAGAACCATCGTTTCTGGGTTGAGTCCGAGAAGCGCTTCGTGAAGCTGCGCGTATCCACCAAGGGCATGCGCATCATCGACAAAAAAGGCATTGACGCTGTGCTGGCCGATCTTCGCGCCCGCGGCGAGAAATTTTAAGGAGCCGCATCATGCGCGAGAAAATCAAGCTGGTATCTTCAGCAGGCACTGGTCACTTCTACACGACCAAGAAGAACAAGCGTAACACGCCGGAAAAAATCGAGATCAAAAAGTACGATCCGGTTGTCCGTAAGCACGTTGCGTACAAGGAAGCCAAGATCAAGTAACTCCTGATCCGGCATCCAGAAAAGCCCGGCCAATGTGCCGGGCTTTTTTTGTGGACCAACCCCGCTCAGAACTTCTTCAGGTAACCCTCGGGTAACGCCACGTCCATGGCGATAGGCAGGTGATCCGACATCGGATAGCTCACCACCTCCGAGCGCCGGATTTCCAGGGACGGGCTCACCAGAATATGATCCAGGGCCTTCTCGGGTCGCCAACTGGGAAAACTGTGGGCGGTATCCGGCAGAGGCACCAGATTGGTCTCTTTCAGAGGCGTCTGGGTCAGCAACTGTTCAGCGTGGGCGTTCATGTCCCCCATCAGAACCACATGCTGGTAGTCCGCAATCAGCTCCCGGATATAACCCAGTTGTCGCTGCTGGGCTGCCTTACTCAGGGAAAGGTGCATTAACACCAGTACCAGCGGGTCATGTTCGGTTCCATAGCGGGCAATGATGGCCCCACGGCCGGGAATCAGCCCCGGCAGCCTGTGCTCGGTCACATCCAGCGGCCGGTATCGGCTTAGCAGACCATTACTGTGCTGGGCGATCTGGCCGAGATTGCGGTTCAGTTGCTGGTACCAGTAGGGAATGCCCGCGGCCTCTGCCAGATACTGCACCTGATTGATGTAGCCACTGCGCAAACTGCCACCGTCGCATTCCTGCAAGGCGACCACATCGTAGTTGCACAACAGCGACGCAATGTGATCCAGGTTCCCGATACGGTTGCGGTGAGGCAGGAAGTGCTGCCAGCTCCGTGTGAGGTAATGGCGATAAGAGGAGGTATTGATACCCACCTGAATATTGAACGTCAGCAGGCGAATGTGTCGGTGTGGTTCGAATTCCGGCACATGTTCGGTTCCGGAGCAGGCACCCCTGGGGCCGCCGGCCCGCCCCAGAATGCCATTCAACTGCTTTCGGATATGCTTGTACATAATGGCGGTCTCAACCGGCCAGCTGTTCCCGGTATTCGGGCTTCAGTCTCAACTCTCAATAATGAGACACCTATTCGGCGTTGTCGTGCTCTTTGGCAACAAGGTAGTCCAGCACTTCCAGAACAGCTTCATGGCTGCCAGCCATGGACGCAGTGACCCTGTACTTGCCATTTACCAGCATAGTCGGTGTTCCGGTAACCCGCGCACCACGGATTTTGGCCTGGGCCTTCTGCATCAGCGCATTCACGCCAAAGCTTTTGTAATTGGCAAGAAACTCGTCCCGATCCACACCGTACCCTGCGACAAAATCAGCCAGGGCTTCCGGGGTATTCAGCGGACGGCGCTCGCCGGCGAGGGCATCAAACAGGGCATCGTGCACCTTGTCCAGCTCCCCCATGGCCTGCAGGGCATAAAACGCATAGGCGTGGGGTTCCCAGTTCCGTCCGAGGGCGGCCGGAATTTTGACAAAATTGACGTATTCCGGTGCATTGGCCTCCCAGTTCTCAATCAGCGGCTTGAAGTTGTAGCAGTGCGGACAGCCGTACCAGAACACCTCCGCCACCTCGACCCCTGACTGACTGTTTGTAGCCACAGGCGTATCCAGGCGCTCGTAATGCGTACCCTCCTTCCACTCTGCGGCACTGGCGAGGCCAGGGACAGACATAGCCAATAGCAGCAGGAAAACCGCTCTGAAAGATCGAAACATGGGGAATCTCCGGTTATTTGAATGTCGCCAATAAAAGAATTATGACCCAGCGAACCTGATAAGTTCCACACGCCCGCGGTTACGAAATCGAAAGGGACAAAAAACCCCGCACGAGGCGGGGTTTTTTGTCGCAAACCCAACAGATCAGTTAAGACCGGAAATGTAGCTGGAGACCGCTTCGATTTCAGCATCAGTCAGCTTTGACGCTACATCCATCATAATGGCCGCATTGGCACCGGTGCTGCGGGCACCTTCACGGTAGGCCTTGAGCTGCTTCGTCACGTACTCAGCGTTCTGGCCACCCAGAGCCGGATAACCGGCCGGCTCGTTGCCGTTGCCCCGAGGATTATGACAACCGGCACAGGCCGGCACACCCGTGGCCATGTTACCGCCGCGGTATAGTGCCGCCCCCTTGTCAGCCAGCTCGGGGTCCGCCTGGCTGACAACCATGTCCTGTTCGTTAAAGTACGCCGCCAGGTCCTGCAGATCCTGATCGGACATGCTGCCCAGCAGACCGGTCATCTCAGGAATGACCCTCTCGCCTTCCTTGATAGCCACCAACTGGTTATACAGGTACTTTTCGCCCAGACCAGACAGCTTCGGGTAAACGCCCATTACCGGCTTGGCACCGCCCTGGCCATGACAGCCAGCACATACCGCTGCGTTTTGTTCGCCTGCCTGAGAATCTCCTGCCCCGTGCGCCATCGCTACGAGGCCAACGCCAAGAACAACTCCTGCGATCAGTTTTTTCATGCCCGCTCCGCTTCTCTCATCTTTTTAAGGGTATTCTTCGCTATGCAGCCAGCAGGCGCTGAGCACTCAGGCTCAAAACCGGGGCTGCCAGCGGTCACGCACAGCGCGCCGCCCGGAATTGGTGTAGCATTATACATTAATCCCTGATAACTGAAATGCAAAGGAAAGCCAACCACTGTGGACCCTGATCTGACTCAAAAAACCGTCTCTTTTAACAGCGCCCGTTTCCTGGTCAGCGCCTCCCGTCTGGATGAGTGCCCACCGGATATCGGTGCGGAAGTCGCCTTCGCCGGCCGTTCCAACGCCGGCAAATCCAGCGCACTCAACGCCATTACAGTAAACGGCAAACTGGCGAGAACCAGCAAAACCCCTGGCCGCACCCGCCTGATCAACTTCTTCTCCCTCAACCGGGAGCAGTGCCGCCTGGTGGACCTGCCCGGGTATGGTTATGCCAAGGTCTCCAGAGACATGAAGGATGACTGGCAACAGCATCTGGGGCACTACCTGAACGACCGTCGCTGCCTGCGTGGGCTGGTTTTGGTGATGGACATCCGCCACCCGCTGACCGATTTTGACCAAATGATGGTGGAATGGTGCGAGCATAACAACCTTCCGCTGATGATTCTGGCCACCAAGGCCGACAAACTGAAGTTTGGCCAGGCCAAAACCAGCATGATGGGCATCGCCAAAAAGCTTTCAGGGTTTCAGTGTGTGGAACACCTGATCATGTTCTCGGCAACCTCAAAACGAGGCGTCGACGAATGCCAGGAGGCACTGACTGACTGGCTGGAAGATAATGGCACCGATGATGATGTAACGGCCTGAAACAGGACATAAAAAAACCGGCCTGCCAGAAAGCAGACCGGTGAAACGTCAGGGTTTGCGACGTGCTAAAACCTGAGATCGCACTCAGGAGACGCAAGGAATGTCCGAATTCCCAACGTCTTTTCCTTTGAGTATGGTATTCGACGAAAGTTCCAGGCCAGATCATTTTTTGACCAGACCTCCGGGTTTCACTTACACAGTGCCTCGTCCACACCCAGATCATCCCTGTCGTGAAGTGCCGGCCGGTATTTCTCCCTCAGCGCCATCACCCGGTCCCGGTAGGCCGGGGTCAGGTAAGGAATCTCGAGGGTCAGCACCTGGTAGATACCCTGTTTGAGTTCAGTGAGCGTCAGGCTGGCCGACTCCTCCTCCGCATGGGCCGTTTTCAGGAATGCCATCCAGTTAGTGATCACCAGCCACACGTTCAGGGACATGGCCGACCGCAGATCTTCTTCCTGAGGCTCAATGATTCCGGCCTCTGCCAGCTTTTCGAAGATCCGACTGATCGACACCAGACATCGATTGGTAAACTCCCGGTAGTCCTTTCGCAGGCGCTGATCGCTATCCAGCAAGTACTCCAGGTCCCGGTGAAAAAACCGGTAACTCCAGAGGCCGTCGAAAACCGACTCCAGGTAGAAAGTCATATCCTCGAGCGTCATGGCCCGGTCTTCCGGAATATCCAGATAGAAATCCACCAGCTTTTCGTATTCCAGGAAGATCTCGTAAATGATGTCCGACTTGTTGCGGAAGTGGTAATAAAGGTTGCCCGGCGAAATAGCCAGGTGCGCAGCAATATGGTTGGTGGTGATATTGCGCTCACCTCGCTCGTTGAACAGCTCCAGGCTGGAGAGCAGTATCTTGTCTCTTGTCTTCATAGGCCCGTCGGCGTTTGTTGTTGTGCAGCTCACAGATGGCCCGATTCGCCACCTGCCTTCGCTTGACTCACTAGAGTATATACTCTAATAATAGCTCCAGACGCAAATCGCACAATTTTTCGCCAATCGTGCAATGCCAGGAATAACCGGCTGCCGACTGATTCAGGGCGGCACCACAGAGGAGAGATCATCATGGGAGCCACTGTCGTTCAGCTCACCGAGAGCAAGAAACAGATCCAGCACACCCACCGGGTGTTCGAGGAGCAGAAAAAGGCGTTCCGCAACAATCCCATGCCTTCCCTGACCGAACGTCAGGAGAACCTGAAACGCCTCAAGCGGGTACTGCTGAGCAACCAGGACCGTTTGTTGGACGCCATCGACCGCGACTTCAGCTGCCGCTCAAAGGACGAATCACTCATCGCCGAGGTCATGCCCTCCATTCAGGGCATCAATTACACCCTGAAGCACCTCAGTGGCTGGATGAAACCCTCCAAACGACACGTATCCGTGCTGTTCCAACCGGCCAGCAACAAGGTTCACTACCAGCCAAAAGGGGTTGTCGGTGTGATCGTGCCCTGGAACTATCCACTGTATCTGGCTGTGGGGCCTCTGGTCGCTTCCCTGGCAGCGGGCAATCGCACCATGATCAAGATGTCGGAATACACGCCGCACACCTCGGCGCTGTTCAGGGAGCTGATTGAGGCCAGCCTCCCCGGGGACCTGGTTTCGGTTATCAATGGCGAGGCGGATGTGGCGGCGGACTTCTCGTCGCGTCCGTTTGATCACCTGCTGTTTACCGGCTCCACCACCGTGGGCAAGCTGGTCATGCGGGCGGCTGCGGAAAATCTGACCCCGGTCACCCTGGAGCTGGGTGGCAAATCGCCGGCTGTGGTGTCACCGGATGTGCCGATGGAAGATGCCGCCCAGCGCATTGCTTTCGGCAAGGCGTTCAACGCAGGGCAGACCTGCGTGGCGCCGGATTACGTGCTCTGCCCGGCAGACCGGGTTCAGGCCTTTGTCGATGAATTCCGGGCCCGCTTCTCGGAAATGTATCCGAGCCTGCGGGACAACGATGATTACACGGCCATCATCAATGAACGCCAGTACGATCGGCTGCAGGGCTACCTGGATGATGCCCGGGAAAAGGGTGCCGAGCTGTTGGAGGTCAATCCGGCCCGGGAAAACATGAAGGACGGTACCCGCAAGATTCCGCTGACGCTGGCTCTGAAAACCACGCCGGACATGAAACTAATGCAGGATGAGATTTTCGGCCCGATTCTGCCGGTGGTCAGTTACGGCAGCCTGGATGAAGCCATCCATTACATCAATGACCGGCCGCGGCCGCTGGCGCTGTATTTCTTCGGCTATGACAAGACCGAGCAGCAGCATGTTGTGGATAACACCCACTCGGGCGGCATGTGCATCAACGATTCGCTGATGCATGTGGCTCAGGATGATCTGCCGTTTGGTGGCGTCGGGGATTCCGGGATGGGCCATTACCATGGCCGCGAAGGCTTCCTGACCTTCTCCCATCACCGGGCCATTTTCACCAAGCAGAAGTTCAACAGCGGCAAGTTTGTTTATGCGCCCCATGGCACGGCGACACACAAGATGGTTTATAAGTTGTTTATCCGCTAAAACCTTAGTCTGCGTTCCTCGGGGCCGGCCGGCCGCTTGAGTGCGGTCGGCACCCTGGACAACAACGCCCGGCTGTTCCACAGCCTGAGGGCCGACAAACTGGTGATGAACCAGGACCGGATCAGCCACCTCCAGGCTGCTGCCCTGGCCGCCGATGGGGTCACCCCAACCGGCGTGAACGTGACCCTCAGGGCCCGGCACTTCGTGGTCGCGGCGAGTGCCATCGGCTCGCCAGGTCTCTTGTTGAGGTCCTATATCCCGGATCCCCACCAGCGCATTGGCAAAGGTTCCTTCATCCACCCCGTTAACGCCACCGTCGCCCAGATGCCCCAGCAGGTGGACCCGTTCTACGGCGCGCCCCAATCCGTCTACTCGGACGAATTCAACTTCCGCAACGGCTTTGGCGAACACCACCACGTAAGAAATCTCAGCATCCACGACGCCTCGATCTTCCCCACCGGCACAGTAGATCAGCCTTAAGTCCGACAGGCTGCTGGCATTGCTGGCCAATGAGCGCCTAGTTTCCATCGGGGATGCCAGCACGGAGATCGACAGGTCGGCAGGAAGGGCTTATCCGGGAATGTGAGAAGCCAGGGATGGCTTCGCTCAAGCGCACATGGATGTGCTTGTAGCGTTTCCCGGATAAGCCCTTCCTGCCGGCCATACCCGCATAACCAACACGCACCTCCCAAAGCCCTGGAAGCCACCTACAGATGGCGAAAAATTCTGCTATCCTAGGCCCTTGCAAAGAAAGGAGCTGTGCATGCCTAAAGTCGTCTACCCGGGCACCTTCGACCCAATCACCAACGGCCACACCGACCTGATCGAACGGGCCGGCCGCATGTTTGACGAAATCGTCGTTGCCGTCGCCTACAACCCCAAGAAACAGCCGCTTCTGAACCTCGAAGAGCGCTGTGAACTGGTCCGCCGGGCAACCGCGCATCTCCCCAATGTCAGCGTCACCGGCTTCAGCAACCTGCTGGCGGACTTTGTCCGTGAGCAGGGCGCCACCGTGATCCTGCGCGGCCTGCGCGCCGTCTCCGATTTCGAGTATGAATTCCAGTTGGCAGACATGAACCGCCGGCTTGCCCCGGAGGTGGAAAGCGTATTCCTGACACCCGCGAACCACCTGTCCTACATCTCCTCCACCCTGATCCGGGAAATCGCATCCCTGGGCGGCGATGTGTCTGAATTCGTCGATCCAGTGGTAGAGGCTGCCCTGAAACAGAAGTTTGAACGGGCCTGAGGGAACAAAAAAGCCCCGACAACGGGGCTTTTTTGTTCCTGACCCACGATTCAGAGCAGCGGTGGTAATGGAATTTCCACGCCGTTCACATCAACCATCAGATCCTTAACCTGCGCATCCAGCACCAGCCTGTCGCCCTCCTGAACCAGTATACCCTGCTTGATCAGGGGCGCCAGCTGCAGCCGCAGCTCCGGATACGTCTCTGCCAGGGCCAGGGGCAGGCTCAGATTCATGTCGCCGGTCAGGCGCTGCATCACCATCAGCATCTCGGTTTTCTGATCCGCCGTCAGCTCCGGATGGGAAATCCGGGCGCTTCCCGTTACCGCGCCTTCCGGCGTTGTTATATACAACTCCGGAAAACCCACGGAAAAGCCGGCCGCGGCCAAATCCCGTACGGCGGCATTCATCTGCTCCATGGCGGCCATCTGCTGGTCAAACCGGTCCTGATCGCCCGAAGCCTGAGTAACAGCCAGTGCCTGCATCGCCGACAGACTTTCTGTCAGGGCACTCCAGGCTGCCACATCCAGCCCCTCCAAGGCGAATACCAGCCGTTGGGGGGCATAAGCTTCCTCGGAAAGCGCAATATCGGCAACCTCGAAGGCCACACGCGAATCCAGTCGCCCACCATTGTTGACCGACTCACTGCTGCTCTGAACAGAGATGCCGTTCAGAGCAACCGGCTGCTCCTGATCGGGCGTGACAGACACCGATTCGACCACAACCTCTCCGGAGCCAGTCCAGATCTCACCGGAAAGGTGATTCATGGTTTGCTCCATCCGGAAGTCGCTGACACGGACATCCATCTCCGGGCCAGACAACCTCAGCGCGGGCCAGACCACCAGTGCCTCTGCACTGGAGCCCGCGTCACTGATTTCGATCCTCGCCAGCCCGCCGCTGGTGTCAAGGGACTCGCCTGTCCCGGCGTCAGTAACAGACATACCCGGCACTTCGAGCTCAAGGGTCGCGGTACCCCAGAGCCGAGTCTCCAGGGTCAGCCTGGGGTCTTCCACGGGAAACCAGTCCATACCCGGTGCGGACCAACCGTCGGCCGGCTCAAAGTTCATCAGGCTGCCTGTCACCCCATGGGTAACATCCGCCCGGAAAGCCACCCGATTGGACTCACCGGTTTCAGGATTCAACAGGCTGACTGAGCCGCTCAGCTCTGAACCGAGAATGCCCCGGCGATAATCTTCTGTCTCTAACTTCAGGAACGGCTGAGTACTGTTGACCTCTGCCGTTGCCCGCTGCCACTGCTGTTCGGTGACATAACCCACCACCCACGGCAGGCCACCGGCCACAACCAGCACTCCGGCGCCGGCAATCATCCATTTGGCATTCAAAATGCGCTCTCCGTCCGGGACATCAGTTTTTTCCAGTCAACCGTTCCAGCAACACCAGCTGGGACGCCAGGCGCTCCTCACCTTCGGCGGGCTGGTTCTGGATGTAACTGCCGTCCGATTGCAACACCCAGGACTGGCAGTTATCCGCCAGATAGGTATCCAGGTCTTCGCGAACACGGGCCGCCAGGGCCGGGTCGTCCAGGGGAAACGCGGTTTCCACGCGGCTCAGCAGGTTACGCTCCATACCATCCGCGCTTGAGCAGTAAACATCGGGCCGGCCGTTGTTACCGAAGTAATAGACCCGGGTGTGTTCGAGGAAGCGACCAATGATGGATCTTACCCGAATGTTATCGGAAAGGCCCGGTACCTCGGGGCGCAGACAACAGATGCCGCGGATGATCAGATCAATTTTCACGCCCGCCTGGGACGCCCGGTACAGGGCCTTGATCATCTGGATCTCGGTCAGGGCATTGAACTTGATGATAATCCGGCCCTTCTCGCCATAGCCGGCTTCCCGCTCGATCAGGCTGAGCAAACGCGAGTGCAGGGTAAACGGGGAATGAAACAGTTTCTTGATCTTCAGGGCCTTGCCCATGCCTGTCAGTTGCTGAAACAGCTTATTGACGTCATCGCTGATGGATTCGTCACAGGTCATGAAACTGTAATCGGTGTACAGGCGGGCGTTGCCAGCGTGATAGTTACCCGTGCCCAGGTGCACATAGCGCCGCAGCCGGCCTTCCTCCCGGCGTACGATCAGGATCATCTTGGCGTGGGTCTTGTAGCCGACAACGCCATAAACCACGATCACCCCGGCTTCCTGAAGCCGGCTCGCCAGTTCCAGATTTTCTGCCTCACTGAAACGGGCCCGCAACTCAATAACGGCGGTCACTTCCTTGCCGCGCCGGGCGGCATCGGCCAGCGCTTCGACAATTTCGGAATCCGCCCCGGTCCGGTAGAGAGTCTGGCGAATGGCCAGTACCTGGGGATCCTTGGCCGCCTGGCGCAGCAAATCCACCACCGGGCTGAAATTTTCATAGGGATGCAGAAGCAGTATCGGCTGCTTGCGGATGGCGTCAAACATCGAGTCCTTGCTTCGGATCTGCCTGGGAATCGATGGCGAGAAGCCGGAATAGGTCAGGTCCGGCCGATCCACCAGACCACCCACGGCCATCAGCCGAGTCAGGTTCACCGGGCCATGGACCTGGTACAGATCCCGTTCGGTGAGGCCAAACTCGGTCAGCAGGAACTGCACCAGTTCCTGCGGGCAGTTATCCGCCACCTCCAGGCGCACGCCATCACCAAAACGCCGGCTGAGCAGCTCCCCTCGCAGGGCCGAAGCCAGGTCTTCCAGGTCGTCCTCAAGCTCAAGGTCGGCGTTACGGGTGAGCCGGAACTGGTAGCAGCCTTTCACTTCCATGCCAGGGAACAGCTCGTCGGTATGGGCGTGGATCATGGAGGACAGGAACACCAGGTTTTCTCCGCCGTCGCATACATCATCCGGCAGTCGCACCAGGCGCGGCAGCGACCGGGGGGCCGGGACAATCGCCATACCGGTTTCACGGCCAAAAGCATCCTTGCCGTCCAGTTCCACGATAAAGTTCAGGCTCTTGTTGACCAGGCGCGGAAAGGGGTGCGAGGGGTCCAGCCCGATGGGGCTGACAACCGGCAGAATTTCCTCCTCAAAATAGTTACGAACCCATTCGGCCTGCTGCGGGGTCCACTCCCGGCGACGCACGAAATGGATGTTCTGCTGTTCCATTTCAGGAATGAGTACGTTATTGAGAATGTCATACTGTTCATGGATATAGTCATGGGCAACGCGGCTGATTTCCGCCAGTGCCTGGTCCGGCATCATGCCATCGGCGCCAATGGTCTCGCGGCCATACTTCATCTGCTGACGCAGGCCCGCGACACGAATCTCGAAAAATTCATCCATGTTGCTGCTGAAAATACAGCAGAAAATCAGACGATTGATCAGCGGGTGGGTAGTATCCAGAGCCTGTTTGAGCACCCGGTAGTTAAACTGGAGCTGGCTCAGCTCCCGGTTGAAGTAATTTTCACTGGCGTCCAGGTTGACCTCTTCGCCCACCGGGGGAACTTCCACCGGCGCAGGCACACTCAGCTCACCACCCTTTGTCTGATTCTTGACCGTTTCCGCTGTCATGTTTCCTCGGTTTCAGTGTTGCTCACCGCCGCTGTGTTGCACGCCGGCGATTGGTTTGTATCGATTGTCAGCGTTGCCGGTCCCGCATCAGGCGGGCGGCACGCACGGCAAAATAGGTCAGGATCCCGTCGGCGCCAGCCCGACGCATCGACATCAGGCTTTCCATCATCACCGCCTCTTCGTCCAGCCAGCCATTCTGTGCCGCCGCCATGTGCATGGCGTATTCACCGCTGACCTGGTACACAAATGTGGGCACCCGCAGTTCCGTTTTCACCCGGTACACAATATCCAGGTACGGCATACCGGGCTTGATCATCACCATGTCGGCACCTTCGGACAGATCCATCGCCACCTCGTGCAATGCCTCGTCGCTGTTGGCCGGATCCATCTGGTAAGTGGACTTGTTGCCTTTGCCGAGGTTGGCGGCCGAACCCACCGCGTCACGGAAGGGGCCGTAATAGCTGGATGCATACTTGGCAGAATAGGCCAGGATTCGGGTGTTCACATAGCCGGCATTTTCCAGCGCTTGCCGAATGGCGCCAACCCGGCCGTCCATCATGTCCGAGGGGGCGACCACATCGGCACCGGCATCGGCATGGGAAAGCGCCTGATTGACCAGCGCTTCGACGGTCACATCGTTGAGCACATAACCCTCGTTATCAATGATGCCGTCCTGGCCGTGGGTGGTAAACGGGTCCAGCGCCACATCGGTGATCACGCCCAACTCCGGCTGCGCTTTTTTCAGGGCCCTGACAGCCCGCTGGGCCAGGCCGTCAGAATCCCAGGCGCCGGAACCGGACAGGTTCTTTTTCTCCGCGGGCACCACCGGAAACAGGGCAACGGCAGGAATTCCCAGCTCTGCCAGCTCCGCTGCCTGATCGACCAGAAGATCGATACTCAGGCGCTCAACCCCCGGCATGGACGGCACCGGCTCACGCTGGCCCTCGCCTTCCAGCACGAACACCGGATAAATGAGGTTGCCCGGTGTCAGCTGGTTTTCCCGAACCAGCCGGCGGGAAAAATCGCTGGCCCGGTTGCGGCGCAGGCGGGCAGCGGGGAAAGCACGGGGAGTCGGAATCGGCACGGACAACCTCCTGAATGACTGAACAAAACGTCTGATGAATATTCCCGGCGCCGGTCCGGCGCCCTCTGCACCATCATACACGGCCAGCGCCGCCGGTTGCAGGCTCGCCCAGCAGGTTAATCCGATTTGATGACAGGGCGATTACCGGATGGAATCCAGCGCCTCGGCACGGATCCGTTCGGTTTCATTGAAGTGGCGGGCCCTGAGGCGATCCAGCGCCTCTTCCCGCTCCTGTGCCGCCAACCCGGACGACATCAGACGGTTCCGTTCCACGGAGTACACCTGCCAACGCTGGTCCCACTCCTGTTGTTCCTTTTCAAGCTGCGCCAGCCGGTCCGCCGCTTCCGCGCCGAACACCTCCTGCCGCCAGGCCTGCAGTGCCCGGGGATCGCCTGCCAGCTGCTGGCGCACCTGTTCATACTCGGCGAACTGACGGGTTTCTTCCCTGGCCTCGCGGAGCGGTTCCGGCAACGATGATTCGGCCTTGCGCAGGGCTTCGGCCTTCTCTTCAGCCGTCAAGCTCCCGTCCCGGGCAATTTGGCGTTTCTCCATCTGAAAACGGTCTACCGCTTCATCATCGGCGAAAAAGGCCTCTGCGGTAGCGGCATCCAGCCAGGTTCGGCGCAGGGCATGGACCTCAGACATCCGTCGCAGCGTCTCATCCAGGCCAAGGCCAGTCGCATCGCCATAGGCCTGCTCAAGTTCCGAAACGGCCAGCTTGTAATCGAGATAAGCGCCGAGGGTTGCCAGGGCCTGGGATCTCGCTGGTTCCTCAAGCGCCGCCAGGGCGGACTCGATACGGGCCACCAGCTGGTGCAGTGACTCCTCTCCCAGGGCGGAAAGAAAATACTCGAACATCTGGCGCAAATGCGGGGTGGGTATCAAATTGCCTAACCGGTCCGTTCTGGCCCATCCGCCCGGAACAGACGTACCTGCCAGGGAAGCCGGCAAGGTTTCCGGGACAGTAACTGCCGACGACCCGCCAACCAGCTTCGAGGGGGCATTCTGCCCGCCGGAAGCCCCTTGTTCCGCCACCACGACCGTTTGCCCACCCTGATTGAAAGAATTGGCGGGTGGGGTGGTTTCCTGTGAATCGGTGGTGAACAGCCAGAATGCGACAACAACTGCTATTATCACTGACAATGCAACGCAGAATCGGATAAGGGGTTTCATGGCCAAGGGCGGATCCGGAATCATCGGGTGACTGGCGCCTTGCCCCGGTTTAACAGGACAGGATGGTATCGGGCGAGGATAAACCAGGCTGGCAGGTCGTACCGAGACAGGGATCAAAAACAGAGCCGGGGCAGTGCCCCGGCTTGCCTGACCGGCGTTCAGAGGGAGCGGTTGTTGAACCCGACGTCCACCTTGCGCGGGCAATCAGAACGAAAGGTTGTATCGACTTCCTGTATCCTGCCGCCCTGGCTCAGGAAAGCATCAATGTCTGCCTGCAACTGTGCGCGAATCCGTGCACGGCCGGCAATGGAATGGTTGTCATCACTGTCGCTGGTCCAGCTTCCGGACTGCTCCAGGTTGCTTTCGTCGAATTCACTCATCATCTTTTCTCCATCAACGAAAACAGATGGTCGAGTGCTGCGACCCCGCAGGGAACCTCACTCCGTATCGACGAACGACCGCCTGCGGCCTCGTCTTGGCGTCTTTATAATCTGCTTTTTGTGACCACGCCATTGACCGGCAACGACTTTTTTGTAATTTTTTGTAACCATTAATAAGGCAATGAATTAAAAGGTTTAATTTATTATCTATCCAGAGCCTGAAGAATTGACACAAAGAATGAATGATGATTCACTACTTATAGGGAGCCGGAATGGCCTATCGGGAAACGGAGAAAATGCGCCAGCGTAAGGCCGAGGCGCGAAAGCGGATTGTGGAATGCACCTACCGGTGCGTTGCCGAGGGTGGTTTCCGAAGCGCGAGAGTTACCCGTATTGCTGACCTGGCGGGCGTCGCCACGGGAACCATCTACCGGCATTTCGAGTCAAGGGAAGACCTGTTTGCGGAAATATTCCGGCTGGCAACCCAGCGGGAAGTGGACAAGGTTGCCGAAGCACTGGCCACCACAGGAAACGCAGCCGAACGGCTTGAGCGGGCCCTGAGACAGTTCGCCGAACGGGCCCTGAAAGGCCCGATGATGGCTTGGTCACTGATTGCCGAGCCGGTGGATCCGAAAGTTGAAGAGGAGCGGCTGGCGTACCGTAAGGCCTACGCCAGCCTGTTTGAGAAAGCGATCCGGGAAGGCATCGCAGAAAAGTGCATACCGGATCAGGACGCACGCCAGAGCAGTACCTGCCTGGTCGGTGCCATTGCAGAAAGCCTGGTTGGCCCGCTGTCGCCAACCCAGACCAGCCAGACTGCCTGCGCAACAACTGACAACAACGACCCGCTGGTCGATTCCATCATCCGCTTCTGCATACAGGGATTGACCGGCACCAGGAGGTAGCAATGAACGCGCGGCAACCCAGACCCCAGATGCCAACAACCGACCAGGAGGATCGCTACCTGGCCACCACCCACGAGGTCTTCAACCAGCCCCCGGCTCTGGAGAACTATAACCTGTTTGAGCAGGACACTGCTTTGCAGGAAGCCGCTCTCCGAGAGGGTGCCGGAAGCGCAACCGAAGACCTCAAGGCATTCGGCGCCCTGGCCGGCGCCGCCGAAACCATTGACCTGGGCTTTCGCGCCAACGCCAACAAGCCGGTGTTCAATACCCACGACCGTTTCGGCCACCGCATAGACGAAGTGGACTTCCACCCGGCCTACCATGAACTGATGCGGATTGCCTTCGAAAACGGCCTGCACAGCAGCCCCTGGAGCCAGCCCGGCCAGGGCGCTCACGTGGCCCGCGCCGCCAAATACTACATGCACTCCCAGGTGGAAGCGGCCCATTGCTGCCCGGTGACCATGACCTTTGCCGCCATCCCGTCCATCCGGAAACAGCCGGAACTGGCGGCGGACTGGGAAGCCCGGATCCTCGCCAACCGCTATGACCCACGCAACCTGCCGGACAGCCAGAAAACCTCCGTCACCATCGGCATGGCCATGACCGAAAAACAGGGCGGCAGCGATGTCCGGGCCAACAGCACCAGAGCCTACCCGGTGGGTGCCGAAGGCCCCGGCCAGGCCTATGAACTGGTGGGCCATAAATGGTTCGTCTCCGCCCCCATGTGCGACGCCTTCCTGGTGCTGGCCCAGGCACCGGGTGGACTATCCTGCTTCCTGATGCCCCGCTGGCGCCCGGACGGCACCAAGAACCCCTGGCAGGTCCAGCGCCTGAAAAACAAGATGGGCAATATCGCCAACGCCTCCAGCGAAGCCGAACTGCGCGGCGCCCTCGCCTGGATGGTGGGCGAAGAAGGCCGTGGCGTAGCCACCATCATCGAAATGGTCGCCATGACCCGCTTCGACTGCATGATCGGCAGCTCCGCCGGTATGCGCCAGGCGGTGGCCCAGGCCACTCACCACTGCCGCCACCGCAGCGCCTTCGGCAACCGCCTGATCGAACAACCGCTGATGCAGAACGTGCTCGCCGACCTGGCCCTGGAAAGCGAAGCCGCACTGACCTACACCATGCGAATCGCCCGCGCCCTGGACAACCAGGACAAGGAACACGAACGCCTCCTGGCCCGCCTGGCGACACCGGTCGGCAAATACTGGATCTGCAAACGCACCCCGAACCATGCCTACGAAGCCATGGAATGCATCGGCGGCAGCGGCGTGATGGAAGACTGCATCATGCCCCGCCTGTTCCGGGAATCCCCCGTCAACGCCATCTGGGAAGGCAGCGGCAACGTCCAGTGCCTGGACACCCTCCGCGCCCTGCAAAAAGAACCCGAAACCCTCGACGCCTTTTTCAAAGAAGCCGCCGAAGCCAAAGGCGCCGACCGACGCTTCGACCAGTTCCTGGCGCAACTGCAACACGACTTCGCCGACATCAGCGACTTCCAGTACCGCGCCCGCAACCTGGTCGACCGGATGGCCCTGGTCATGCAGGCGTCCCTGCTTCTGCGCCAATCCGACAGAGCCGTAGCCGACGCCTTCTGCGCCTCCCGCCTGCAGTCCGGCGGTGGCATGAACTACGGCAACCTGCCCTCCGGCACCGACCCGGCAGCCATTATCAAACGGGCAACGCCTGTAGTAGGCTAATGTATTTGTTGTCGGCGCTATAACGAACGACGGCCAAGGCAACAGAAGCCTACTGAGAACTATGCGAACCGGTGGGGGTTGGCTTTCCAAAACTGTGCGGAGCCATGGATGGCGGAGCCCAAGCGTCACAGGGATGTGCCGTAAGGAGCGTGTTTTGGAAAGCCAACCCCCGCCGGTTCAGGCACCAAAGTCGGAACCAACCATGTCAGAAGCCCTGAGAAAACTCCTGAGGGAAGGCCAAAAGCCCCAACAGCCAGTAATCACGCCCCACGTAGGCGTCCTGACACTACATTTCCAACTCTACGGCTGCGAAGATCTCAAAGCCAAGCGCAAAGTCTTCACCGCCTTGAAGGCCGTCTGGGGCAAAGAACCCGACCTGGCCGTGGCCGAAACCGCCGATCAGGATGCCCTGGATCGCGCCACCTGGACCATCGCCGCCCTGGGCACCTCCTCCCGGCAGATCACCCAACGCCTCGACCAAGTCGAAAAAGCCATCCAGGAACGGGTGGATGCTGCCATACTGGACATACACCGGGAAATACTCTGACCGGAACACAACACCCCGGGCAGGGGCCATATGTGGCGTAACCTGTCGCCAGGCCGTATACTACGGCCCCTCAGGGATGCCAGTGCGCCTGCCAGGGGCAGGTGACCAGAAACCAATGCCGGACATGAATGCCGGCCGTATCCGCAGGGCATCCGGAACCGGCCCTCCGGATGACCACTGAGTGTGAGTGGCGCCTATGACCGGAAAGAAAAAATCCGCCCAGGCCTCGGTTGAGGCCATGTATCGCGTATTCACGGTGCCCGAGGCGCCGGAATCCACGCTGAGCCGGATTGACCAGAACATCTCCCGCAACCTTACAGGCTTCCTGCAGGAGCACATTGTTGCGGTTGAACGGGACCTGTCGGATGTGGAGAAAGACTTTTCCGATTACAGCATCCCCGAAAAACCCGTCTTCGTGTCTGAACAGGCCCAGTTCCTCCTGGACAAACTGGTCGCCAACTCCGTTCACACCGCCTCCCCGGCCTTTATCGGGCACATGACCTCAGCGCTGCCCTATTTTATGCTGCCGCTGTCCAAGATCATGATTGCCCTGAACCAGAACCTGGTCAAAACCGAAACCTCCAAGGCGTTCACCCCCATGGAGCGCCAGGTCCTCGGCATGATTCACCGACTGGTCTACCAGGAGGACGGCGCCTTCTATCGCAAGTGGATGCACGATCCCCGCCATGCCCTGGGCGCCATGTGCTCCGGCGGCACCGTAGCCAACCTGACCGCCCTCTGGGTAGCCCGCAACCGCGCCTTCCCCGCCGAAGGCAGCTTCCGTGGCCTGCACCAGGAAGGCCTGTTCCGGGCCCTGAAATACTACGGTTACGAGGGCGCTGCCGTCGTGACCTCCCGTCGCGGCCATTACTCCCTGCGCAAGGCCGCCGACGTCCTCGGTCTGGGCCGGGAATCCCTGATTCCGGTGGATACTGACGACGAAAACCGAATCCAGACCGACGCCCTGCGGGACAAATGCCTGGAACTGCAGCGTCAGAAGATCAAGGTCATGGCCATCTGCGGCGTCGCCGGCACCACCGAAACCGGCAACGTCGACCCACTGGATGCCATGGCTGACATCGCCCGGGAATTCGGCGCCCACTTCCATGTAGACGCCGCCTGGGGCGGGCCGACCCTGTTCTCACGCACCTACAAACACCTGCTGCGAGGCATCGAAAAAGCGGACTCCGTCACCTTCGACGCCCACAAACAGCTCTATGTACCCATGGGCGTGGGCCTGGTCGTGTTCCGGGACCCAAGCCTGGCCAGCGCGGTCGAACACCACGCCCAGTACATCATCCGGAAAGGCTCCCGGGACCTCGGCAGCACCACCCTCGAAGGCTCCCGGCCCGGCATGTCCATGCTCATCCACTCCGGCCTGAAAATCCTGGCCAGAGAGGGCTACGAGATCCTGATCGACCAGGGCATCGACAAGGCCAAAACCTTTGCGGAAATGATCGAAGCAGAGCCGGATTTCGAGCTGGTCACCCGACCGGAACTGAACATCCTGACTTATCGCTATTGCCCGGGGAACGTTCAGGAAGCACTGGCATGTGCCGATCCATTGCAGGCGGAAAAGCTTAACACCTGCCTGAACCGGATCACCAAGTTCATCCAGAAAACCCAGCGGGAACGGGGCAAGGCGTTCGTCTCACGGACCCGACTGGAACCCGCCCGTTATTTCAACTTCCCCTGCATCGTGTTCCGGGTGGTATTGGCAAACCCGTTGACCACAAAGGACATCCTGGCGGACATATTGGCTGAACAACGGGAACTGTCAGCGGATGAGGGAATCCAGGACGAAATAAACATACTGCATCAGATGGCGGATGCAGTATTGAAACAGGTAACTCCCAACGCCCGGCAAGCATGAAGGCGACTGTAAATGCCAGGTGAGCCGGCTGGGGGACGTTTCAAAAGCTGTGCGGAGCCATGGAGGTGGGTTCAGTCCTAGACCGCAATTGGGCCAGGGCTCTGGCCCAATCGCTCTGAGTTCGGGGCCGGGTCAGTAAAGCGCCTCTTCATCATCCAGAACATCGTGGATGATATCCAGGAACATGCGGTCCGCCTCACTCCAGTTCTCGGGAATCCGGATGGTGGTGTTGGCACTGATTTCCCGGGCAATGATCTCCTCGGCATTCGGCTCACCCCGATGCTTGCGGGCAATCTCCATGGATTTGACCGCAATGGTCGGATCGCTCAACACCTTCTTGATGAATACCCGAAGCTCATCAATCATCTTCGCCTGACGGCTCTCACTCGATGTACTCATACTTCACTCCCCGGACAAATGGATGCTCGGGGGCATAGCCCCCGTACTTTCTGCATAGTATGGCCAAACTGGTCTGTTACAACCAGCCCGACGCATCAGACCAGCAGGCCGCGCAGGGTGAAGAACAGGATGGCCGCCATAATGGCCGAGGCGGGCACGGTGATGATCCAGGCCGCCGCAATCCGCACCAGGTGGGAGCGCTTGACCATTTCTTCCCGGTAAATCTTTTTCAGCCGCTTGCGTTCGGATTTGGACAGCGGCACCTGTTTTTTCTTCTTGGCCTGCTTCAGCAGGTTTTCCATTTCCTCGACAGAGGCGTTGCGAAAGTCGTCGAGGAACGGCTTGAGGCGCTCCTGCTCGGCAGGATCGTGGTGCTCCATGATCTTGTGCAGCTGAGTCACATAGTTGGATTTCAGGTATTCCCGCAGGAATCCAACGCCGAATACACCACCAATCGCGATATGGGTGGAACTGACCGGCAGGCCCAGCTGGGAAGCGAGAATAACGGTGAGTGCGGCAGACAGCGCGATACAGAAGGCCCGGGTCTTGTCCAGTTCGGTAATTTCGCTGCCAACCGTCTTGATCAGGCGCGGGCCAAACAGCATCAGGCCAACGGCAAGGCCGAGAGCACCTACCATCATGACCCATAGCGGAATACTGGCCGAGGTGATCACCGTTCCGGTCGACAGGGCATCGTTAATGGCTGCCAGCGGACCGATGGCGTTTGCCACGTCATTGGCACCATGGGCAAAGCTCAGCAGCGCAGCTGCAAAGATCAGCGGCCAGATAAACAGTGTGTTCACTCCGGTCGAGCTGTTCTCCATGGTTGATGCCAGTCGTCCCACCAGTGCACGCATCACGAAGAACACCACAGCCGCTGCCGCAAGACCGATCAGCGTAGCCTCAAGAAAGTCTACCTTGACGACTTTCTTCACCCCTTTGACCATCAGATAGGTACCGAACGCCCAGGCCATAATAGCCACCAGCCAGGGCACGAAAGTGCGCGCCGCCGGGATGACATCCTTGCGATACAGCACCGTCTTCTTGATCACGAACAGGAACAGCGCCGCCAGGGCACCACCCAGCACCGGTGAGATAACCCAGCTCGCGGCAATCTTGCCCATCACCGCCCAGTCAGCAATGTCCCAGCCGCCGGCAGCAATGCCGGCACCAAGCACGCCGCCAACAATGGAGTGGGTCGTCGATACCGGCGCGCCCATCCAGGTGGCCAGATTCAGCCAGAGCGCGCCGGCCAGCAGGGCCGCTGTCATCAGCCAGACAAAGGCCCGGCCATCTTCCAGGGTTGAGGGATCAATAATGCCGCCTTTGATGGTAGAGACCACATCGCCACCGGCAATGATCGCACCGCCCGCTTCAAAAACAGCAGCAATCACAACCGCCGCGCCCAGTGAAAGGGCCCCGGACCCCACCGCCGGACCAACGTTGTTGGCAACGTCATTGGCGCCGATGTTGATCGCCATGTACCCGCCAATAACCGCGGCGGCCATCAGCAACATGCTGTTCGGCATTCCCTGGCTGAATGATCCGACAGTCAGCCATATTCCAAGCAGGAAAAGCAGGCTGATGCCGACCCTGTATCGTTCCGTGGTAGGGCTGGTAAGGAGGGTATCCAGGAATCCGCTCGAACGGGCCATAACAGATCAGGTCTCGTTTAGTCTGTGAAAAAAGGGGAGCGAGCTTTGCCGCGCCGCAACTATAAAATCTTTGACATGAAATTGAAATAAAACGGTCATATTTCAATCAGGCTAAACACATCACAGACGGGACTGCAAAATTTCACTAACTTCACTCATAATCCGGGCTAAAAGCGTCTAAATTACAAAAACACCAAGAATAAGGCTTGCATGTCCCAACCAACCTCCTCCGGCCAGATCGCCGCCGGCGAACGGGAAGACTTCCAGGTCTCGCGCCTGCTCACCTGGCTGTCGGTCACTGCCATAGCCTTTCTCGTCGGAATCGGCGCCAAGGCCTGGTTCGCAGGCCACACAACCCACGCCTGGGTGCTCTGGTCGTTTATCGGGCTGATCGGCCTGAACATGCTGTATTTTGCCCGCACCGGCGACCAGACAAGGCAGAAAGGCGGGCTGATTGTCATTGTCGGCCTGCTGTTTACCTATCTGATGGCCTCTGGCGGCGAGAGCAATACCGGCCCCCTCTGGTTCTATGTATTTCCGCCCCTGCTGTTCTACCTCACCGACCTGAAAACCGGCACGGCGGTTTTGCTGTTTTGTTACCTCATTGCCGTTGTGGTGTTCCAGTTTCCCGGCCTGCCACTGGTGGCCGCGGAATACAGCATGGACTTCAAGATCCGCTTCTTTGCCACCCTCACCTTCGAATCAATTTTCTGTTTTGTCCTTGAAGCCAGCCGTCTCAAGGCCCGCAATGAGCTGGTGGCGCTTGCCGAAACCCACGAGTATGCGGCGAGAACCGACGAGCTCACCGGGCTGTCCAACCGCCGGGACATGCAAAACCGCCTGGCCATGGAGTTTTCCCGCTACCTGCGCTCCGGGCACCACTTCTCCATTGCCCTGATTGATCTTGACCTGTTCAAGACCATCAACGATCAGTTCGGGCACGATGCCGGTGACGAAGTGCTCCGTGAATTTTCTGCGCTGATGAGAACAGTAATCCGGCAAACCGATGTGGCGGCCCGGTGGGGTGGCGAAGAATTTCTGGTACTCCTCCCCGACACTTCCCTGCTCCAGGCACTGACCCTGGCAGAAAGGCTTCGCTCCAGGGTAGCCAGGCAGCCGTTTCGGTTCAGGGGGCAGAGCCTGCCGGTCACCATCAGTGCCGGCGTCTGTTCTATTGCCAAGGCCGGATCCCTGGACGACCTGCTTAAACAAGCCGATGTAAACCTGTACAGTGCCAAGGAATCCGGCCGCAACCGAATCGCGCCACGAGTGCGCAGTCAGGAGACTGACCCACCAGTTAAGCCCGTGAGTTGAGCCCGTGAGTTGAGCCCGCCAAACGCTCCCGTTATGATCGTGCGCCACCACGGGACCCTATGGTCTGAACCCAGTACACTGAACAGGTAAACCAATGACAGCCATCCGTATTCTGGTGGGCAGCGTCTACGGCGGCGCGCTACTGACAGCCCGGGCAATCAAGAAGGATCTGGAAACCGACGGACATCAGGTCACCTTGCTGGAAAGCGCGGCGCTGGAAGACATCACCTCGAACCATGACCCGCTTCTGGTTTGCACATCCACCACCGGGCAGGGCGAGCTGCCACCGAACCTGCTGCCGTTCTATCTGGATTTGCGGGATCAGCTGCCACAGCAACCGGGCCGACCCTTCGGCGTGATCGTTCTGGGCGACAGCTCCTACGGCGACACCTTCTGCGGCGCCGGTGAACTGATGGAGGAAGCGCTGTACGAGACTTCGGCCCGCAAGGTTGGTGATACCCTGCGCATTGACTCCCTGGAAACCATGGAGCCTGAAGCAGACGCACTGCCCTGGGCCCGGGACTGGCTTAGCCAGATCTGACCGGATTACACAAATTTGCGTAACCGGTCCTGCCACCGACTTGAGCCATTAATGGCGACACGCCATACTCGGAAAGACAACGATATAAAGCGGTACACCGTGGCATCGACACAATGGCTCCGTTTGCTGATAGCACTGACTCTGTTGTCAGGCCTGGCAGCCCCTTCCCAGGGGGCTGAAACATCGTATATCCCGCAGATTGAGTACCTCCGCGTTGACCCGGACAGCACCCTCACCGCCACTGAAGCGCTGGCGTCCGACGACTGGCAAACCCTGAAAGAGGAAAGCCCGAATTTCGGCTACATCAGGGACACGGTCTGGCTCCGGTTTCCCGTTAGCCGCCCGGCAACGATCAATCTTCTGGAAGTCCGCTATTCCCAGCTCGACAGGCTCACTTTCTATCTGCTGGAAAACGGTCGCATTGCAAACCGGGTAGAAACCGGAGACCGGGCTCCCTTTGCGCAACGGCCCATATTATACCGCCATTTCCTGTTTCCCTTTGAACAGAGCATTGCCAGTGAGTACCAGATTCTGCTCGAAGTGAGCACTCAGGGAGCCATGCAGATACCACTCAGACTCTGGAACGCGCAGGCATTCTTCGAGCACGCATCCATCGAAGATCAGCTGCACGCAGTCTATTACGGCATCCTGATCACCGTTATCTTCTTTAATCTGTTCATTTTTTCCGCCTTGCGGGAACCGATGTACCTGCTCTATGTGCTGTCCACGCTCGGCTATCTGCTGGTGATCGGCAGCCTCAATGGCACCTCCTTTCAGCTTATATGGCCGGACAACCCTGCCATACAGAACCAGATGATGCTGCTCTCGGTGCCCTTCGCCATGCTGTTCACCCTGCTGTTCTCCCGCTCGTTTCTGAAACTGCAAGATACCGGCCCTACCCTGGACCGCCTGGTCGTAATTGCCATCGCCCTGAATGCCGTAGCGGCCGCAATCACGTTCTTCGCCGATTACAGCACCGGGAGCCGTCTGACCGTTGCACTGGCCATTCCCAGCTTCCTGCTGCTGACAACCCTTGGCCCCCTGCAGTGGGCCAAGGGTAACCCCCAGGCCAGTTACTACACCCTGGCCTGGGGCGCATTGACGCTCGGCAGTGCCGTCACCGCGGCCAACAAATACGGGCTGCTACCCACTACCTTCCTGACCACCTACGGGATGCAGATTGGCTCGGCGCTGGAGGCCATCCTGCTCACACTGGCTCTGGCGGCGCGGCTGTATCAGCAACGGCAGGAGAAGGTGGAAGCCCGGGAGGCCGAACTCAGAGCCATGGCAGCGCGACGCTCGGCAGAGCTCAAACTGATGGACCACGCCCTGCATAACCCGCTGACCGGTCTCCCCAACCGCAGCAGTTTCGAGATGATGCTGAATGACCTGATGATGCGCGGCCCGGATAAGCGCTATGGCGTTGCGATCATTCACCTGAACAACCTGCAGTCCGTTACCAAGACTCTGGGCCACCGCAACAGCGACCGGATCCTGGAGCTGGCGTCGAAACACTACAATGCCGTTATCCGGGAGCTGCCGGGCGCCATGCCAGTGGAACAGAGCGATCTGCGCAACTTTTTCCTGGCCTCACTGGATCCACAGACCTTTGCGTTTATCGTCGATGCCGATGCCACCGGCTCCGTTCCCCGGTCGATTCTCAAGGGCCTGGACGGCATTCGGTACCCTATCGAGTACCTTGGCATGCAGGTGCCTCTGGACCCGCGACTGGGTGTGGCGATTTTCCCGGAGCATGGCCTGGATGCGAACACGCTGATCCGCCGGGCGGTGATCGCCGAGGGCTCGGACTCGGCCCGGGAACGGGGCATCGCCTATTACAAGCCGGCAAGGGATTCCTACAGCGCTGACCGGCTTACCATGGTTTCGGAGCTGCGGCAGGCACTGGAAAATGATGGGCTGGCGCTTTTCATGCAGCCCAAACAGTCGCTGAGGACCAACCGGATCGTCGGCCTCGAGGCACTGATTCGCTGGCCGGGACGCTCCCAGCCTCTCCGGGCCGACGAACTGGTTACGCTGGCGGAGCAGAGCGGCCTGATCAAACCCCTTACCCGCTGGGTTCTCGAGGAATCCCTCAAGCTTCGCTCCCGGCTGCTGGATCAGGGCTGGCCACTGACCATCTCCGTCAACATCTCGCCCAACAACCTGCGCGAGCCGGATTTTCCGGCCTTCGTTCAGAAGCTGATGAGCAGTTTTCACAGCCACCAGGGCGCCATCATCCTTGAAGTCACCGAGACCTCCATGATGCAGGACCCGGGCAATTCCCTGAGAGCCCTCAACTCCCTGAGCGCCACCGGCATTCCGATCTCCATCGACGACTTCGGGTCCGGCTACTCATCTCTGTCCTACATCAAGCAGTTACCGGCCAGCGAGGTCAAGATTGACCGGTCGTTGGTCACGGATCTTGCCACCGAGGCCGAAGACCGGGTCATTGTGCAGACCACCATCGATATGTGCCACAGTCTGGGCTACCGGGTAGTTGCAGAAGGCGTGGAGGATCACGGCACGGCGGATCTGCTGCGGGAGATGGGGTGTGACATGATCCAGGGTTACCTGATCACACCACCGCTCCCCTTCGATGAATTGCTGGACTGGCTGAGCCGAAACCACCACCAACCGGACCAGCGAAAACTCGGCTGAGCACCCTGTCAACGCTGACGGATCAGCGCCTCCTGGGTGGTGGAAGCCACCAGCAAACCCTCCTCACTGAAGAAGTTGCCGCGGTTAAAACCACGACCCGCCGAGGCGCTGGGGCTGTCCTTGTCGTACAGCAGCCATTCATCCATCCGGAAATCCCGATGGAACCAGATGGCGTGATCAAGACTGGCGACCTGAAGGTTTTTGCTCATGAAAGTCAGGCCGTGGGGGTTCAGGGAGGTCCCGAGAAACTGGAAATCGGACGCGTAAGTCAGCAGGCAGCGGTGCAGCACCGGATCATCCGGCAACGGCCCCTGAGCGCGGAACCAGCTCTGCTTGTGGGGCGGACGTTTTTCGGGCTTTAGCGGATTTACCGGGTTAACGGGCCGGATCTCGATCGGGCGATCACGGGTCAGGGTTTCGCGCACTCTTTCCGGCACCTGGGGTGCCAGGATCTTGCCCCATTCCTGTTCCGAACGAAGTGATTCCGGGCCCGGCGCGTCAGGCATCTTTAACTGATGCTCAAAGCCCTCTTCAGCCACCTGGAACGACATGGAGCCGGTCAGGATTTCCTTGCCATCCTGGCGAGCAATCACCCTGCGAACGGAGAAACTGCCACCATCCCGGACCCGCTGGACTTCGTAATCGATGGGCATGCTGTGATTGCCGGGGCGCAGAAAATAGGCATGCAGGGAGTGGCACAGACGCCCCTCAACGGTGCGGCTGGCAGCCATCAGCGCCTGGCCGATAACCTGTCCGCCGAACACGTTGGGAAAGCCCAGATCCTCGCTATCGCCCTGAAAGTGATCATCGCCAATGGGCGAAAGGTCCAGCAATTCCACCAGCTTCCTGGTTACCTCAAGCATGCCTGCTCCTGTGATTTCGTTAGCACACGACGGAGTTTTCTACCGCAAGCGGGGAGATTTCGCAATGAAAAGCCGCGAACGGCAGATAAAAACGGCCCCAGAAAACCGGGGGCCGTTCAGTCATTTCGGAGGGTTACCCGTGTATCGGCGGCACTTCCCGGGACAATGCCTGTTTCTCCAACGCAAAGCGACCTGTTACTGCAAACCCGAGGACCTCACCATCCGGACTCTTGAACAGCGCCTTGACGTCAGTGCCGTCCTGCTCCACATCCCAGCTGCCCCGGGCATCCGGAGCCGGCGGGCAGACGGCAGTAGGGCAACAGGGGGTCTTGATCATCACAGGCATGGTGCCATAGCGCACCTCGGTTCGCTCGCCGGTCAGCGTTTTGGCGAGGGCCCGGGCACAGGCCATCAGGGGCAGGACATAGAGCAGAACGTGGCCATCCACCTCGGCACAGTCCCCGAGGGCATAGACGTCCGGCGCCGAGGTTTCCAGAGCACGGTTGACGGTAATGCCACGACCGGTGGCAATGCCTGCCGCCTCGGCCAGCCCGATCCGGGGCCGCAAGCCCACGGCAGACAGCACCAGATCGGCATCCAGAGTCTCGCCATTGGCCAGGCTCAGGGCTACGCCACCGCCTTGCCGGTCGATCCGGTCCACCACGGTGCCGAGGTGGAAGCGGACGCCCAGGTTTTCCAGCTCCTGCTGAACCGCATTGGCGGCAACGTCCGGCAACAGGCCAGGCATCACCACTTCCGAGGGCGCAATCACGTCCACCTCGTAGCCGCCGTTGCGCAGATCATTGGCGAACTCACAACCGATCAGGCCGGCACCCATAATTGCGACCCGCTTGCCGTCGCCAAGGGCCTTGCGAAACTCGCGGTAGTCCATCAGGTCATTGATGGAGAACACGTGCTCCTGACCATCGCCCTCCAGGCTCAGCCGAATGACATCGGCGCCCCAGGCCAGAACCAGCTTGCGGTAGACGAGGCGCTCGTCGCCCAGCACCAGTTCGTGGCCTTGGGTATCAATTCCGGTGACGGTGGTGAAGGTCCTGACCCGCACATTCAGTTGCTCCGCCATGGCCTCCGTTGAAGCCTGAGCCAGCCCCCCGGCATCCTTGCCCTTGGTAAAGCCGGTGGAAAGCATGGGCTTGGAGTAGCTTACGCCGTCATCGGCCGTCACCATGATGACCGGGGTCTCTTTGTCCTGCTTGCGGATTTCCCGCGCCAGTGAGTAGCCGGACAACCCGGTGCCAACGATAACGATGGGGGCCTGTTCAGTCATAACCGCGTTCCTTGTTTAACCAACCGCGCCGGCTGGTATCAGCCAATCTCGATCATCTCAAAGTCTTCCTTGCCGACACCGCAGTCGGGGCAGACCCAGTCTTCCGGCACGTCTTCCCACTTGGTGCCGGGCTCAATGCCATCCTCGGGCCAGCCTTCCGCCTCATCGTAAATCAGACCGCAAACCACGCACTGCCACTTCTTCATAGAACGTCTCCCCATGTCTTTCGGGCGCAATGATAATTGTCCGACAATCTTTCGCGCAAGTGTATTACCCTTGTTAACAGATACGAACAACGGTTGAATCAGGCCATCATACCCATCGCCCCGGAATTGACCAATGCCAATGCCGACACTCGGTTCCGGAGTTTTCCGCCAGTAGCCACACATACCGGCCCGCGAGAACTGACCGCCCCTCCCTTCCGGCGCCCCTCTCCGGTATAATCGCCCGTTTTACGACAGGACCGACCGATATGACCGATACCGTCGCCGAGATGAACCAGGTAATGGCCGAAGCCGACTGCCTGGTCGATGAACAGCAGGTACAGACTGCAATTGGCAAGCTGGCCGACGATATTGCCGACCGCCTGAAAGACAGCAATCCGCTGTTGTTCTGCGTGATGAATGGCGGGCTGATCCTCACCGGGCAGTTACTGCCCCGGCTCCGGTTCCCGGTCCAGGCCGAGTACCTGCACGCCACCCGTTACCGCCAGGAAACCACCGGCGGCATCCTGGAGTGGAAGCTGCAACCCGAAGCCGACATCAACGGCCGCACCATCCTGATTGTGGATGACATCCTGGATGAAGGCACAACCCTGTGCGCCATTGCCGATTACTGCCGGGCCCACGGTGCCAGGGAAGTGCTCACCGCGGTACTGGTCGACAAGAAACACGACCGGAAAGCCCGCCCGGATCTGAAGGCGGATTTTACCGGCCTGGACGTGGAAGACCGTTTCCTGTTCGGTTACGGCATGGACTACAAGGGCTACTGGCGCAACGCGCCCGGCATCTATGCGGTCAAGGGACTCTGATATCAAAAGCCAACTGAGCGATATCAACAGCCACCTGACTATCCCCCCGACGAGCTGGTATCGCTCTCTCACAGCGGCCGGGCTGCGCAATCCCGCGGTGCACGGCCGCGCCCGGTACTGGCTGCAGGTGGAAGGCTCGTTTACCCGGGCCCTGCAGAAACATTGCACCCGGTCATTCCATGTCGAGGTTCGGCGGGAGGGCTTCGACTCGCCGAACCTGGAAGAATCCCGGCGCCTGGCAATTCCCCCCAGGCAACACGCCTGGATACGGGAAGTCCGGCTGTGCGGTGATGGCGAGCCCTGGGTGCTGGCACGGACCGTCATCCCCCTGAACTGCCTGGAAGGTGAAGGGCGCCGCCTGCTGCACCTGGGCAACAGGCCACTGGGGGCCTATTTGTTCACCAGCCCTCATTGGGAACGGGGCCCGCTGGAAACCGGCCTCTGCAATCCTGTCATTCCCGGCCAGCCAGAGCTGGCCCGGCGCTCCCTGTTCAGTGGCCATAACAGCTCCCTGCTGGTGGGTGAATATTTCCTGCCCGCCCTGCTTCACCGGAACACGCTTTAACCAACCGCCTGCCACTGGCTATAATCCCCTGCACTTGCTGAATTCGCAGAACACCAGACGGACGCACCCCATGTTGCCCGATGCCATGCCAGACCCTATCCAGCGCCGGTTGGCCGACTACGCCAGCCTGCTCAGAATCGACCGCCCGATCGGGACATTGCTCCTGCTCTGGCCTACCTACTGGGCTCTCTGGCTGGCCGGAGAAGGCAGCCCCGGATTTGGCAATGTCATCATTTTCACACTGGGCGTTTTCTTCATGCGCGCCGCCGGTTGCGCCATCAACGATTTCGCCGACCGGGACTGGGACCGGCATGTAAAACGGACCAGGGACCGCCCGCTCACGGCCGGCCGGGTGAAGCCCTGGGAAGCGGTTGCGCTTTTTGCCGGCTTGTGCCTGATTTCATTCCTGATGGTCGTACTGTTCACCAACCCCCTGACCCTTTACCTGTCCTTCGGTGGTGCGCTGCTGGCGCTCATTTACCCGTTCATGAAGCGGTACACCCACCTGCCCCAGCTCTTTCTGGGAGCTGCCTTCTCATGGGCCATTCCCATGGCCTGGGCGGCAGAGGCCGGCGAACTCAGCCAGCTCACCTGGCTGCTATTCACCGCCAACGTACTCTGGACGGTGGCCTACGACACCCTCTATGCCATGGTGGACCGGGACGACGACCTGAAAGTGGGCATCAAGTCCACGGCCATCCTGTTCGGTGATGCCGATAAAGCGATCATTGCCACCCTGCAGGGTATGGTTGTGCTGATCCTGGTCATCGTGGGCCAGCGCGCCGAACTGGGCACATTTTATTATCTGGGCGTGGTGGTCATGGCCTGCCTGTTCGTGTACCACCAGTTCCTGGCCCGGGAACGGGAGCGTGAGGGCTGCTTCAAGGCGTTTCTCAATAACAGCTGGGCCGGGTTCGCGGTGTTTACTGGCCTGGCCATCGATCTGCTGATGCGCTGATCCTGTCATATACTTGTAACACTTGGACGTTGTAATGGGGTAGCAACAAATCAAGGTCTGACACAGGTTAAAGCTCATGACTGGAAAAACTGTCCTGATCGTCGATGATGAGGCGCCGATCCGCGAGATGATCGCCGTGGCCCTCGAAATGGCGGATTATGACTATCTGGAGGCAGCGGACGCCCGGGAAGCCCATGCCCTGATTGTCGACAAACACCCGGATCTCGTGCTCCTGGACTGGATGCTCCCCGGCACCAGTGGCGTGGAGCTGGCCCGTCGCCTGAAAAAGGAAGAGGCGACCGCCGATATTCCCATCATCATGCTCACCGCCAAGGTGGAGGAAGACAACAAGATTCAGGGTCTGGAAGTCGGTGCTGATGACTACATCACCAAGCCGTTCAGCCCGAGGGAACTGGTTGCCCGCCTGAAAGCGGTCCTGCGGCGCGCGACACCGCCCGGCGTGGACAACCCCATTGAAGTGGAAGGCCTGACCCTGGACCCGATCGGCCACCGGGTCACCACCAACGAGGGCGCCCTCACCATGGGCCCGACCGAGTACCGGCTGTTGCAGTTCTTCATGACCCACCAGGAACGGGTATATACTCGCTCCCAGCTTCTGGACCAGGTCTGGGGCGGTAATGTCTATGTCGAGGAACGGACGGTTGATGTCCACATCCGCCGGCTGCGCAAGGCCCTTGGCGACGACTACGACCATCTGATCCAGACGGTTCGGGGAACCGGTTACCGCTTCTCGACCAAAGCCGCGTAAGTAACTCCGGCCAGCTGAGCGTCAGCCCCGGATCGGACACAAGGCAGTTTTTGATGCAACACAACTGGTCTCGGTACCTGCGCTACATCCTCGGCGGACTGCTCGGCTCCACTCTGGTCGGCCTCTACTTCGGCGAGCCTTATTACGGGCTCACTTTCGGACTGGTCATCTATCTCTGGTGGACGCTTGTTCAGGCCCGGCGCCTGTACCAGTGGCTGGCCAACCCCAGCGCCACGGACGAAGCGCCTCAGAGCATCGGGCTGTGGGGCGACATCTTCGACAATCTCCACAAACTGCACCAGACTCATCTGAGAACCCAGGATCGCTTGCGGGCCCAGATAAACCGGGTGCAGGAGTCCACCAACGCCATGCGCGATGGTGTGATCATGACCGACTCCGGGGGTGCCATGGAGTGGTGGAACGGATCAGCCGAATACCTGCTGGGCTTCCGGCGCAACACGGACCGCGGCCAGTACATCCACAACCTGATCCGCACACCCGCCTTCAAGACCTACTTCGATTCCCGGAACTACCGGGAGCCGCTGGAGATCCACTCCCCGGCCAAACCCCATATTCACCTGCAGATACAGATCAGCCTGTTCGGTGACGACGACCGTCTGATCGTCGCCAAGGACGTCACCCGTCTGTTCCAGCTGGAGCAGATGCGCCGGGACTTCGTCGGAAACGTGTCCCATGAGATGCGCACGCCACTGACGGTGATCAGTGGTTACCTGGAAACCCTGGTCGACAACGCCGATGACCTGCCGCCAAAGTGGCGCCGGGCCATTAACACCATGGCCGCCCAGTCGTCCCGGATGGAAGCCCTGATTACGGATCTGATCCTGCTGTCGAAGATTGAAACCGGTGAACAGACGGTGAATGACACCCTCACGGACGTGGACCAGTTGATCAGCCAGATCAGCCACGATGCCCGGGCGCTCAGTGGCGACAAGCAGCACGAGATAAGGGTTCAGGTCGGTGACCACCGGTTACTGAAAGGTGATGAAAGCCAGTTGCGCAGCGCCTTCTCAAACCTGATCTTCAATGCCGTCAAGTACACGCCAGCCGGGGGAAAAATTACCGTATCCTGGTCCACCAACCGGGAAGGCGCGCACCTGTCGGTCAAAGACACCGGAATCGGCATTGATCCGGTGCACATCCCTCGTCTGACGGAACGCTTTTACCGGGCTGATCCAAGCCGGCACAAGGACACCGGAGGCACCGGGCTTGGTCTGGCGATCGTCAAACACGTGCTGCTCAATCACGATGGCAATCTGGAAATACGCAGCCGCATTGGCGATGGCAGCGAATTCATCTGCCACTTCCCCAGGGACAGGCTGGCAGAGCGCGTACCGGAGAAGACCGGAAACTAGCGCTTACCGGCACGGAAGCGGGCGACAAACCGGGACAGATCTTCCAGCTTTTTCGGGTCCTCGTCGACAAAGCGGATGGTCACGCTGACGAAATCGGTGTCCTGGCGCTTGTCTACCGCCTGTAACTGATGCACGTAGCCATTCAGCCGGGCCATCTGGCCCTCACCTGTCTCAATATCAACCACGGCCTGATCAAGAATACCGGGAAATACCTGATCCCGTTTGGCGATCACCCGGACTTCCGTCAGGTTGATGTCCTTGACCACGGATTTCAGGGTACTTCCGGCAAAGCGGATAGAGGCAAGACTCATCGCACCCCGGGCCTGGGCCTGTCTCGGGGTTGCCGGACTCGCCGGCATCAAGGGCGACGACGGGGCCGATTTCTCAGGAGTTACCGGCGCCGTGGCCGGCTCCTGCTTGCGGGTCAGCAAGGCCGCAGATTCCTTGAATGCGTCCGCGGGACTGGCCATGGACTTGCCGCTGTGATCCATGGCGTCCTGCAGTTTTCGCCCCATGACCTTGATAATTTTCCTGCTAAGGCCATCCGGGCTGAACGGCTTGCCGAGGTATTCGGAAACCCCTCCCTTGACCGCTTCAATCACATGATTCTTGTCCCCCCGGCTGGTGATCATGATAAACGGCACTTTCTCGTACTGGGGCTGCTCACGCATCCACTGCAACAGCTCCAGCCCGGACATTTCCGGCATCTCCCAGTCGCATAGCACCAGATCAAATGCCGTCCGGGACATCAGTGATTGAGCCCGCCGGCCGTTCTGGGCATCGATTGTCTCGAATACCGGAAAGCGCTGGCGCACTGTTCGCTTGACCAAATCACGTACAAAGCTGGCGTCGTCCACCACCAGCGCTTTCAGCATTACCATAATTGCGACCTTCCGTTCTCCACCGCCCGGGTTAATGGTCCAACTATAGAACAAAGGCCAACGCCGGAAACCTGCCTGCAACAAAAAGACGACAAATGCGGTTTGCCGGGAACCGGCAGGTTAAAGAATTGTCACCCCTCCTGGCCCCACACAATGTTTCTCCGGCGTGAAAACGCGCTACCATGGGGTCCGGAATTTTCACACCATCATTACCCTGATAGAGGTTCTGTGTGCTGACCACACCTGCAAGGATTCTGCACCCTCGCGGCCTTACCCGCGGCTTACTGGTTTCCGGTTTTTTATCACTTCTGTCACTGCCCACCATCGCCCAGGACAGCGCGGCATCAGCACCGGCCGGTTTTTCCGAATGCAAGGCCCGGCTGCAGGAACAGGCCATTGCCGCCGGAGTCAACAGCAAGACCGCCAGCGAAGTGATGGCCAGGGCTGAACACCTGGACCGGGTAATTGAACTGGACCGCCGGCAACCGGAATTCACTACCACCTTTGCCGATTATCTGAACCGGCGGGTTAACGATGCCCGGGTCAGCAAGGGCCGTGAATTGCTGGAGGAACACCGGGAGCTGCTGGACCGTGTGACCCGGGAAACCGGCGTGCCGGCGCCCTATCTGGTTGCCTTCTGGGGACTGGAAACCAACTTTGGCAGCTATTTCGGCAAAATGCCGGTGCCAAGCTCCCTGACCACCCTGGCCTGCGATCCCCGCCGCAGCACCTTCTTCACCGAACAGCTGATAGCCGCCCTGCGCATCATCGATGAAGGCGCCATACCGGCAGATCAGATGGAAGGCTCCTGGGCCGGCGCCATGGGCCATGTGCAATTCATGCCCACGGTGTTTCTGCAGCACGCAGTGGATGCCGATGGTGACGGGCGCCGGGACCTCTGGAACAGCCTGCCGGATGCCATGATGTCCGCCGGCAGGTTCCTGCAATCCATGAACTGGAACGGCGACTACCGTTGGGGCCGGGAAGTACTTCTGCCCGACAACTTCGACTACTCCCTGGCAGACGGACGGCGACTGCCCCTGGCACAGTGGCGGGAGATGGGCATTACCGATGCGTTCGGCAATGCACTGGCCCGGGAACCCATTGATGCGGCCCTGGTGGTGCCCGCCGGGCACCGGGGCCCTGCCTTTCTCGCCTACGACAACTTCCGGGTGATCATGGGCTGGAACCGATCGGAATTCTACGCCATCGCGGTTGGTTACCTGGCAGACCGGATTGCCGGAGCAGGGATGCTCCAGAACCCGCCGCCGGAGGATGCGCCGGCGCTGTCCCGTGACAACATCATCAGCCTTCAGGAGGCTCTGCAGCAACGGGGTTATGAGCCTGGCAAGCCCGATGGCATTATGGGACCGGCAACCCGCTCTGCCATCCGCCAGTTCCAGGCATCCAGCGGGCTGATCGCCGACGGTTATCCCGGCGAAACCGTGCTGACAAAACTGGGCGTCCTGACCAGTCAGTGATCTAGTGCCCCGTCTGGCTAATTCGCTAACCTACTGCGAATTAGCCAGACGGGGCACTAGCACCAGAGCAACAACCTGCTATTGCAGGTTACTGTTTAAGGCGAGACTGAACCGATATGGATTCCATTACCCTGGCCAGCCTTAGCACACCGGCACCGGGACAACACTGCTGAACACCATGCGCCTGGACCAGTTTATTGCCAACAGCACAGAACTTTCCCGCAAGGAGGCCAAACGGGCCATCAGCCGGGGCCAGGTGACGGTGAATGAACAAACCTGCACTGGTGCCAATACACAGCTGGCCGGTCATGAACGGGTAGCACTGTCGGGAACGCCGCTGACCTTGCCGGGCGAGCGCTACCTGATGATGAACAAACCGGCCGGGGTGGTGAGCGCCACCACCGACAGCGACCACCCGACCGCACTGGACCTGCTACCCGCGAGCATGACCCGCAACCTCCACATTGCGGGCCGCCTGGATGCAGACACCACCGGCTTACTGTTGCTGACCACCGACGGCCAGTGGTCTCACCGGGTCACCTCGCCACGCACGGATTGCCCCAAGACGTACCGGGTAACCCTGAGCGAACCGCTATCCACCATGGCGGTTCAGAAACTGGAGCAAGGAGTGTACCTTCACAATGAGCCCAAACCCACCAGGCCTGCGCAAGTGGCCATTCTGGAAGAGAGAATCATCGAGCTGACGATTTCAGAGGGGCGCTACCATCAGGTCAAGCGCATGCTGGCGGCGGTCGGCAACCACGTTAAGGCCCTGCACCGGCTGCAGATCGGCCAGGTTGTGCTGGACCCGGCCCTCGAACCCGGCGGCTATCGGGAGCTGACCACCACGGAGAAAAACAGCCTGGGCTGAGCTCAGGTACGCTCAAAGCGTTGGGCTTTCAGGTTTTTCCGCACCGCACCGGCTTCGAATACTTCACCGTTCATGGCGATATAGACACCGGGCGGCAACAATTGCACCGCCGCCCAGGCAAAACCGACATTGAAAACTGCGTCGGTCCGGCGCATGCGGGCCGGCTGCATGGCACCGGTCAGCACAATGGCCTTGTCCTCCAGGCAGGACAACACCGCCGCAGTAACGGCCATGGTGTCGGTGCCGTGGGTTATGATGATGCGGTCACAGTCGCATTCCGTCGCCGCTTCCAGCACCCGCTGCCGATCCGCATCGTTCATTTCCAGGCTGTCCTTGCGCATCAGTTCCCGCAGACGGTAACCCTCATGAATGTTGGACTCGGACAACAGCTCCGGCAGCAGGCTGTGGCCCACCTCGAACTCGCTGTTGGCGTCAAAGTACACCTTGTCGATGGTACCGCCGGTGGTGAAGATCTGGATCATACCCTGGTTCCTCGAAGGTCAGTTCACACTGACCGTATTGTTACCGGCGGTCGCATAGGTCGCGTTCTTTTCCCGTTCGTAGCGCCGGGCGGCTGCCGCCACCGACCCTCGGGCCCCGGTGTCCAGCCAGCGTTTGATCCGCCCGGCATCGCCCATGGGCGACCGTGTTCCCAGGGAGTCCAGTAACACGGTGACCACCTTCTTGCCATTCATTTGCGAAATCATCACCAGACACCGCCCGGCTTCAGAGAGATAGCCGGTCTTGCTCAGTGCAACGCCCCAGCTGTCCCGGTGAACCAGGGCATTGGTGTTGCCGAACGACAGGCTGTACCGGGGATTCCGGAACTGGCCCCGGAAATAATCGGTCGTGGAATATTTACCAATCTCCGGATGGGCGGCTGCCGCGTTCACCAGCCTGACCAGATCGGACGCGGTGGAGACGTTGTCAGATGACAGCCCCGTCGGGTCTACGAAGCGGGTTCCAGTCATGCCCAGCTCCCGGGCCTTGGCATTCATCGACTCGATGAACGCATCAAAACCGCCCGGGTGACTGCGGGCCAGGGTGTAGGCCGCAAAATTCTCTGAAGACATCAGCGCGATTCTCAGCACATCCGCACGGCGCATCTGCGAGTCAATACGGATCCGGCTGTAGGCGTTGGCAGCCGCAGGGGTGTGGCGCTTGTGAAAAGCCAGCCATTCATCCAGAGGCTCTCCGGACTCGAGAACCACCAGTGCCGTCATCACCTTAGTCACAGAGGCAATAGGCACCGAGCGGTCCGCGTTCTTGCCAAAAACCAGCACATTATCGCCGGCAACCGCAACTGCCGCATTAACCGATGCCAGGTTGGGACCCGCCCCCTGATTCTCGGCGGTTGATGTATTCGGGGAAGAATCCTGCTGATGGGCCTGCAAAGCCAGGGGCACCAGGGCCAGCAAAAACACCCAACAAATCACCATGCTCCGGTTACCCATGCATCCAGGCCTCTTCTCTTGTTTTCATCCGGGCAGAAACTGCCGCACCAGAACGGCATTGTACCAGCGATGTGCCAGTTTCATCAGCTCATGGCAGATCGGTAATGGCGCCCCTGGACGCCGAACTTACGGTGCGGGCATATTTCGCCAGCACGCCCCGGGTGAATCGCGGGACCGGTGCCCGCCAGGCCTGCCGGCGCCGCTCCAGTTCTTGATCCGGGACATCCAGTTCAATCCGGTTACTGACCGCATCAATGGTAATGGTGTCGCCATCCTCAACCAGCGCAATCGGACCGCCCTCGGCCGCTTCTGGCGTAATATGGCCAACCACAAATCCATGGCTGCCACCGGAAAACCGGCCATCGGTAATCAAGGCTACGTCGCTGCCAAGACCCTTGCCCATAATGGCGGAAGTGGGACTGAGCATTTCCCGCATGCCCGGCCCTCCTTTTGGACCTTCATAACGGATCACCAGTACATCACCGGCCACCACCGTACCATCCAGAATCCGCTCCTGGGCCTCCTCCTCGGAATGGAATACCCGGGCCCGGCCGGTGAAGTGGGTGCCTTCCTTGCCGGTAATCTTGGCTACCGAACCGGTCGGCGCCAGATTGCCGAACAGAATTCTCAGATGGCTGTCGGCCTTGATGGGATTGTCGAAGGCATGAATGATGTCCTGCCCCTTCGGATAGGGCGCAACGTCGGCCAGATTCTCCGCCAGGGTCCGGCCGGTCACGGTCAGGCAGCCTCCGTGCAGCAGCCCACGGTCCAGCAGCATCTTCATCAGCGGCTGAATACCGCCAATGGCCACCAGTTCCGACATCATGTAATGCCCGCTTGGGCGAAGATCCGCCAGCACCGGCACCCGTTTGCCAATCTCGACGAAATCCTCCAGCGACAGTTCGACCCCCACGGTGCTGGCCATGGCCAGCAGGTGCAGCACCGCATTGGTGGAACCGCCCAGGGCAATCACTACGGTGATGGCATTCTCAAAGGCTTCCCGGGTCATGATGTCGCCGGGCTTGATGTCTTTCTCCAGCAGGTTCAGCACCGCCGCCCCGGCACCCCGGCAATCCGCCGCCTTGGTGTCTGACACCGCGTTCTGGGCGGAACTGCCCGGCAGGCTCATACCCATGGCTTCAATGGCCGACGCCATGGTGTTGGCGGTGTACATACCCCCACAGGAGCCGGGCCCGGGAATGGCCGTTTCCTCAATCTGCTTGACCTCAATCAGATCCAGATCGCCGCGGGCGTGGGCACCAACAGCCTCGAACACCGAGATAATATCGGTATGGTTCTCCCCGGGCATGATGGTACCGCCATACACAAACACCGACGGCCGGTTCAGGCGCGCCAGTCCCATCATGCAGCCGGGCATGTTCTTGTCGCAGCCACCAATAGCAACCAGACCATCAAACCCTTCACAACCCGCCACGGTTTCAATGGAATCGGCAATCACCTCGCGGGACACCAGGGAATACTTCATGCCTTCAGTACCGTTGGCAATGCCGTCCGATACCGTGATGGTATTGAAAATCAGAGACTTGCCGCCGGCCTCATCGGCACCGGCTGCCGACTCTTCGGCCAACTGATTGATGTGCATATTGCAGGGCGTGAGGTTACTCCACGTAGACGCAATACCAATCTGGGGCTTCCTGAAATCCTCATCGGTAAACCCGACCGCCCGAAGCATGGCGCGGCTGGCTGATTTGCCAATGCCATCAACGACGGGGGCCGAATATTTCCGGCGCTTGTCCTGATTCTTGTCTTGCGTCATGGGAGTCTCCTTTTCAGATGCCTTATCCGACCAGACTCTCAGAAACCATGGCAATCGGCAACGGGAAGTCTATTCCCAAGTCTGGTGCAGGTCGGTGGGAAGCCCTTTCCAAAATCGTGCGGAGCCATGGATGGCGGAGCCGAGCGTACAGGGACGTATTCACAGCGTATTTTGGAAAGGGCTTCCCACCGACCTGCGCTCCCCCCGGAGGCAAAAAGCTTTACAAGAAAGATGTATTTCCGACTGACCTGTATCAATGGCTGCGCGCAAAGGTGGTTTTACAATCCACCAATAGACTCGAGCCATGGAGGCAGACGATGCCATCGCCAATTCAACCAGCACCGGTGGATAACACCGCTTCGGACTGCCCGGATTACCGGCGCTGGTGCGACGGCTATGGTGTTGTCCAGCACAGCGAAGCCACGAAACACCAGGTCAGGGTTCTGGCGGAGCATCTGGTCGCTGCCGGGCACCAGCCGGATGCGGCGACGGTCTATCGCAGGCTTGCGGATCTGGACCGGCTGACCAGCGCCGGGCTCTGGCTGGTGGTCCATATGACCTATGCCCGGCGGGTGGATGTCTCCGGGCAACCGCTTGCACCCCAGGATTTCAAAACCCGCCCGGAAGGCCATACCGGCGGTGCGCTGAATATGGTGCCGGCCTACGCTGCCTATCTGGCGCTGAACAATCTCACCGGACGGACCCGAAGCTGGCTGATGGGTCAGGGCCACTGCGTGGCGGCGGTAGACGCGCTGAATGTCCTCACGGGTAACCTCCATCCGGAACAGGCCGAGCGTTATAACAGGCCGGACGGGCTATCAGCTCTGGTGTCCGATTTCTACAGTTACCGCCAGAAGCCGGACGGAACCATGGCGGCGCCGCTAGGAAGCCATGTCAATCCGCATACAGCGGGCGGCATACTGGAAGGCGGCTATCTGGGGTTCGCCGAGCTTCAGTATGCCCATATGCCATTGCCCGGGGAATCGTTAGTGGCCTTCCTGTCAGACGGCGCCGCCGAGGAGCAACGGGGCAGCGACTGGATTCCCCGCTGGTGGCGTTCGGAAGACTGCGGCGCCGTGATGCCGGTGATGATTGCCAATGGCCGTCGCATTGAGCAGCGCACCGAACTGGGCACCCGCGAGGGCCTGGAGCGTTTTGAAGCCCATCTGGAGCATCGCGGTTTTGTACCCTTCCGTTTTGATGGCCGGGATCCGTCTGCCTTCGTTTGTACCCTGTATGAGATGGAGCAGGCACTTGCCGCCAATGGCGAGGCGGCCCAGAGAGGCGAAAGCCGTTACCCGGTGCGGGTGCCCTATGGTATTGCGGAGACGGTCAAGGGCTACGGTTTTTTCGGGGCCGGCAATAATGCTGCCCACAACCTCCCTCTTCCGGGCAACCCACGCATGGATGCCCGTGCCCGGGAACTGTTCAACGAACATTCCGCCCGTTTATGGGTGGCGCCGGATGTGCTCCATAACTGCATTGCCGCGCTGAATCAGCATGCGAAGCAGGCCCGTCCACTTGAGCGGGATCACCCGTTGGCAACCCGGAATCCGCCGGATCCGGTGATTCCAAAACTGCCAGCCAATCCGGACCGAACCTCGCCCATGAAGGCAGTGGATGACTTTTTCCAGGCACTCGTGGCAGAGAATCCCGGCCTGAGGCCCCGAGTGGGCAACCCGGATGAATTGGCCAGCAACCGACTCGGTGGGGTTCTGGACAGTCTGAAACACCGGGTGAACGATCCTGAGAGCGACCAGGAATCGGTCCACGGTAAAATTATCACCGCCCTTAACGAGGAAGCCGTGGTCTCCGCCTGTCTGGCCAACAAGGCCGGGCTTAACCTGGTAGCCAGCTACGAGGCCTTCTGCGTAAAAATGCTCGGCGCCATCCGCCAGGAGCTGATCTTTGCCCGGCACCAGAAAGAGGTGGGCCGGCCGGCATGCTGGCTTGGCCTGCCGGTCATTGCCACTTCCCATACCTGGGAAAACGGTAAGAACGAGCAATCCCATCAGGACACCACCTTCTGCGAGAGCCTGCTCGGCGAAATGAACGATGTATCCCGCGTTCTCTTTCCGGCCGATTACAACAGCACACTCGCCTCGCTGCCATCGGTGTTCAGCGAACGCGGCAAGATAAGCTGCATGGTGATCCCGAAGCGCGAACGGCCCTGCGTCTTTGACACCCGGGAAGCCGAACTGCTGGCACGACACGGTGCCCTGGTGGTGGACGAAGACACGTCTGCCGGCGAGCCGTTGCTCTTGATGGCCAACGGCGCCTACCAGTTGTCTGAAGCTATACGGGCCTGCGAACGCCTTCGGGAAACCGGCACGCCGTTCCGGCTGGTCTATATCCAGGAGCCCGGCCGCTTCCGGCAGCCACGGGATACCATGGAGGCCGAAAGCTGCCTGTCTGAATTTGAACGCGAGCGGCTGTTCCCCCATCGCATTCACCGCCGGGTTGCCCTCACCCACATGCGCCCGGAAGTGTTCCGCGGGCATCTGTATCCGCTGTTCCCGGAGCCTTCACGGGCACGGGTTCTCGGCTACATCAACCGGGGCGGCACCCTGAATGAGGCAGGCATGCTGTTCGCCAATGGCTGCTCCTGGGCCCATACCCTGGCCGCCTGCGCCAGCGTTATGGATAAGCCGCCCGGCGAGTGGCTGTCCAGTGCCGAACTGGCTGCGGTGGAAGGCCGGGGTGACCCGACCATGATTACCCGGGGCCTGCCCTGAGCAGACGTTTTCTCAACGCGGTCTCGATTTCCAGAATCACCAGAAGCGCTACTCCGGAGCCAACAGCAAACCCAAGCATGTCGGGGCTCAGCGCTTCGCTGCCAAAGGTACTGTTGAACCAGGGCAGGTAAGTAAACAACAGCTGTAACAGGACAACGGCTGCAACCGCCAGCAACACGACCGGTGTTCCCAGTACACCGCGCAGGGTAATCGACGCGCTGTCGAGATACCGGACCGCAAACAGGTAAAACATTTCCATCGCCACCAACGTATTGACCGCCAGGGTACGGGCCGTGGTTTCGCTGCCATAATGATGCATGGCCCAGTACCAGGCCGCGAAGATGCCTGCCAGGAATAGCAACGATACAAAGACCACCCGCCAGACCACGAACCCCCGAAGCAGCGATTCATCCCGGGCCCGGGGCGGATGTTTCATGACATCTGGCTCCGCCGGCTCGAACGCCAGGGTCATGGCGAGGACCACCGAGCTGACCATGTTGACCCAGAGAATCTGCAATGCGGAGATCGGCAGGGTCAGCCCCAGAAGCAGGGCAGTGATCAGGCTGATGGATTCACCGCCATTGATCGGCAGCATGAAGGCAATGCCTTTTTTCAGGTTGGTGTAAACGGTCCTGCCCTCGCGCACGGCTGCGGCAATGCTGGCAAAGTTGTCATCCAGCAACACCACGGAAGACGCCTCCCTGGCAGCCTCAGACCCCTTCACCCCCATGGCAATTCCCACGTCTGCCCGTTTCAGGGCCGGCGCATCGTTTACGCCATCACCGGTCATGGCCACCACACCGTGCAGAGCCTGAAGCGCTGTCACCAATCTCAGCTTGTGCTCGGGGCTGGTGCGGGCAAAGACATCCACCTCACCTACAAGCTCACGTAACTGGTTGTCGTCGAGCTGGTCCAGTTCTCTACCGGTCAGCACACGATCGGTATTTTTCAGGCCCAGCTTCCTGGCAATGGCGCCGGCCGTTACCCCATGGTCTCCGGTGATCATCTTGACCCGGATTCCGGCGTCGTGGCAGTCGGCTATGGCCCGGATCGCCTCCTGCCGGGGCGGATCCAGCAGCCCGACCAGCCCCAGCAGTTCTGCCCCCTGGCCCAGATCCTCAATCGTCAGTTCGCTGATACCCCGCTCTGCCGGTTTACGGGCGAGGGCCAACACCCTGAGCCCCCCGGATGCCATCTCGTCAATAACCTGCTCCCAGAGCGCCGGGTTCAGGGCCGTGGTCTCACCGGACTCCGTAACCTCGCTGGCACACATGTCGAGAATGCGCTCCGGCGCGCCTTTGAGGTAGATAACACTGTGGCCATGATGATCGTGGTTCAGCGTGGCCATGAAGCGATTCTGGGTATCGAAGGGGATTTCGTCTTTCCGGGGCCAGTCGGTGGCGCCGCTCTCGACATCAAACCCAGCTTTACGGGCAAACACCGAGAGCGCGGCTTCCATGGGATCGCCGTTGATACGGACCCGGCCGGAATCGTGGTGTACATGGGCATCGTTACACAGCGCCGCTGCCCGGGCCAGTTCATCCAGCAGGGGTGACTTCGCCAGCTGTCCCTGTTCGCTATTTACCGCACCACCAAGGTCATACCCTTCCCCGGTCACCTCCAGCCGAACACCAGACAACACCGCCCGGGTTACCATCATTTCGTTACGGGTCAGGGTTCCGGTTTTGTCGGAACAGATCACCGAGACCGCGCCCAGGGTCTCGATCACCGGCATGCGGCGAACGACCGCCTTACGGCGGGCCATCTGGCGCACGCCGATGGCCAGGGTGATGGTGAGAATGGCCGGCAAACCCTCAGGAATTGCGGCAACCGTCAGCCCCACCACGGCCATGAACAGCTCCCGGAATGGCAGGCCGCTGAACACCAGCCCGCCAAAGAAAATCGCAATGCCGGTAAGAATGACAATAATGGATAGTACCCGGGCGAACTTGTCCATCTGTTCCAGCAGTGGGGTTTTCAGGGTGGTGGTCTGGGCAAGCAGGCCGGAGATCCGGCCAATTTCAGTATTGGCGCCGGTACGAACCACGATGCCGCGACCGGTGCCGGTCGCTACCATGGTGCCGGAGAAGGCCATTCCGGCCTGGTCCCCAAGTGCCGCATCCGAAGGAACCGCCTCCGTCGATTTATCGACAGCCTCGGATTCACCGGTGAGGATGGCTTCATCGATTTTCAGGTTGTGGGATTTTTCCAGACGGAGATCGGCGGGCACCCGGTCGCCCGGCTCCAGCAGTACGGTATCGCCCGGAACGAGCCCGGCGGCGTCAATCTGATGCTGGCCATCGGCCCGCACCACCCGGGCCTTGGTCGCGAGCATGTGGCGGATGGCCGACAAAGCCTGTTCGGCCCTGCCTTCCTGAACAAAGCCCACCAGGGTCTGGATAACGACAACCGCCATAATGACTCCGGCGTCCACCCAGTGGCCGAGGCTGGCGGTAATCACTGCAGCCGATGCCAACACGTAGATCAGGAAATTCCTGAGTTGCCGGCCCAGCCTGGCCCAGGGCCCCTTGGCGCGGGCTTCGGGCAGCGCATTGGGCCCGTACCGGGCCAGTCGGCTCCCGGCTTCCTCTGCAGAAAGCGGACCGGCCGACTGTAGCCGGTTTCTGGCGCCCCCGGGTTCGAGCACGTGCCATTCAGCCTCCTGCTCAAGCTTCGCGCCATTTTTCCGTTCCACGGATTCTGCCATACCGTTTACACCTGCCTGCCCCTGCAATACCGCCATTAAACCCCGGGAACAACCCGGGGCGGCTTGCGCTGCATCAAGGACAGGACAGCTAACAGCAAGGACCGATTCCTTACCCCGCGGCTACGTTCTCGACGGTGCGATTGCCCTGCCCCGGCAACACCCTGCGGGATGAGGTTCGCGGGGCATCAACCTGATAATCCCGAGACTTGATGGTATCCACGAAATACCAGTCCGCCCGCGCCTCTTCCGGGGTAAAGGTCACCACCATATAACCCCGCTGATTCACGTTCAGGTAATCCAGATCATCCACCAGCAGACCAATGGCCTGTTCCGCGCCCGGAATCATGGCGTTGGGTATGCCCAGATACTCCTCAAGCCCTGGCGAGGTGACGGAGGAAGTGGCGAATTCGACGCCAACCTGATCACCGTTCCTGTCCTTCAGGTTATTAGCCCAGGCGTTGTGGGTATCACCGGCCAGCACAACAAGGTTCTTGTCGAGGGCCTTGGCGGTACCCAGCACCACTTCCCGCTCGTACTGGTAACCATCCCAGGCATCGAGGTTGTAGGGCGCAACCGTATTGATTCTGGCCAGCTCACCATCAGTCAGGCTCTGGTCACCCTGCAACGCGCGGACCTTGAGCTGAGCCAGCGCCGCCAGATTTTCCGGCAGGCCTTCCAACTGTTCGGTGGCAATCGCCACCAGCAATTCGGCGGGCAGATTCATCCGACCCATCAGCACCTGCTGGCCCAGGACCTGCCAGGTGGCACTGGAATAACTCAGGGAAGCCTGCAGCCAGAGCAGCTGCTCGGCGCCAAGCAGGGTTCGGTTCGGGCTGCCGACATCGGCAGTAAACCGGGCTGCATCCAGTCCTTCACCGGTAAAGTAATCCATGTAGTCCAGTTGCTGATCACGGCCGATGATACGGGTATCCAGCATGTGCAGATCCACCAGGTTACCAAACCGGAAGGTACGGAAAATGGCCTCGTCACTACCCTCAATCACCGGGCGGATCGGCATCCATTCAAAATAGGCCTTCAGGGCACTGAGTTTGCGCTCGGCAAAATCCCCTTCCCCGTCATTGTGATTCTCCGCGCCTTCCTTCCAGGTGTCGTTGGCCACTTCGTGGTCATCCCAGACCGCGATGAACGGCACCCTGGCGTGCAGGGACTGAAGGTCCTCGTCAGCCCGGTAGATGGCATAGCGCCGGCGGTAATCCTCCAGCTCAATCAGCTCCAGGTTGTTGTTCTCCGGAAAGGTTCGGCCCAGTGCTTCGGCATCACCGGCGCCGTAACTGCTGCTCTCGGAGCTGTATTCGTAGATGTAGTCACCCAGATGCACCACGGCATCGAGATCACTCTGCCTGCCGATCTCACGATAGACGTTGAAGTAACCGGCCGGGTAGTTGGCACAGGACACCACCGCAAGGCGGACGGATTCAACGCTGCCTTCCGGAAGTGTCCGGGTCATGCCGACCGTGGAACGGCTGCCAGTGGCCTGAAAACGATAGTAGTAGGTCTGCCCGGGCGCCAGTCCGCGGACATCCACCTTGATGGTAAAGTCATTGGCCTTTACCGCTTCGGCGGCACCTGAACGGACAAGGCGCTCAAAGGCCTCATCCGTGGCCACCTCCCAGGCCACCCCAACCGGGCGATCCTGGCCTGTCCCTGGCACCGCGCGGGTCCAGAGCACGACGCCGTCGGCGAGCGGATCACCACTTGCCACACCGTGAGTAAAACTGATGGCCCGTTCATCGGAGCTGTCCAGCACACAGCCGGCCAGACCGGTGGATACCACCACCGCCCCCATGCCCATGGCCGATGCCTTCAGAAAGTCCCGTCGCGTTAGTCGTTTCATTGCTATGTCATCCCCTGCGTTCGTCCTTTGTAGCATCGGCTTCCTGCGGTCCGCGCCGTTACTACTCCAACAGAAGAACCTAGTCGGGCTGCGTTAAGAACGCATTGCCAAATTACGACAGGGGGATGGCAAATCACGACAACTGCCCGGGATGTGCGCCAAGTACCACGAGGTGGCGGGTATATACTGGAATAGGTAAAACCGGAGACAAAGTGTGCAGAAACTTGCACAGCGACGTATAATGCACCTTAGCCCCTTAAAAGCATAGCCCCTTAAAAAAGAGTACACCTCAATGTTAGCTCTCGAGACGACAGAATCTGATCAGAGACCTGGCTCACCCGCTGAGGCTATCGGAGCCGCGTTTCGCAGCGCCCGAAATGCGCGTGGCATGTCAGGCGAGGCGCTGGCGTCTGCAACAGGTTTATCGCGAAGGACGATTATCAAGATCGAGCAAGGCGACGAGAGCGTGGCCTTTGGCAGTTACCGGGCAGTAGCTCAATGCCTCAATCTCGACTGGCTTCTGGATGCCTTTTGCACAGACGCCAACAAAAGCTCTCCTCATCTTCCGAGGTACTATTTGTCGGGGGCCTCCGCACTGTCATTGCCCCCCGAAGATGGTCGACCGCCAGCTCTCTGGTACTCCAGCAGTTTGAGCAACCCGAAGAATTGGCGGGTCGCCGGAAAACACCTAACCCATACCGGCGAGCTAATCGGCGTTATCGGTTTGTGGAACGCGACGAAAGCAATCTCCCTTTACGGAGTGACTGTGCCGTGTATGTGGGCCGCGAGCCCGGAACGTGCGGTATTCGACTTGTTAATCCATCACTGCGAGATTAAACGCAAAGCGGTCCCAAACATCCAGGCATCTGACATCGACGATGTTGTTGACCTAGAGCAAGTGATCAACTGGATTGGCCTCTGCAGGGCATTCCTATCCCGGGAGGGTGAAGAGAATATAGGTGACTGGCTCGAAGGCGTTTACTGATGAAGCTGACCAAACAGCAGGGCATACACCAAAAAATCATGCAGGCAATTTGTGAAGTCATCCATGATGAGAACAAACCATTGGTTCTTAAAGGCGGTACGGCTTTGTTGTTGGGATACGACCTGCAGCGGTTCAGTGAAGACCTGGATTTCGACCTTACGATGCCCCTTGAGGGGCATCTGAATGTCAAAAGCATCTGTAAAAGTGCTCTGAAAAAGCTAACAGGACAGGGCATCAGGGTAACTCTCACTGACTTCAAAGACCTGAAGAAAACCGAAACAACACACCGTTGTCGTCCGATTTTTTCTGCAGGAAAGGATGTTCCACCCATTTCGATCAAAATCGAAATATCCTCTCGTTCTGCCCTAAATCCCGAGTGCATCCGATCCATCAACGGCATTAGCGTCTACTCAGTAAGCGAGATCGCGCGCCTAAAACTCCTGGCTGCCCAGGAAGATGAATCACGCCGCTACCGCACAGCCGCACGTGACCTTCACGACCTTGCATTTATTGCCAGTAACTGGGAAGCCGATTTGCCGGCCAACATCGTTGACCAGCTGGAGAACTTCCTTTGCGACCCCGCGTATTTGATGGAACGTTACGCCACTGCCTACGAAGATGACCCGATCCTAAATGGACGCCTGTTTGAGGATCTCAGCATCATAGAAAACTGGATGGACAACAGAGGTGAGGAAGACACCCTCTCGATGTTTAAGCCGAGCTGATAACGCAAGAGCGCCGAAGGGCGCACTCACTCAATGAGGAGGATTTAGGCCTCGCGCTGCAAAACAGTATGATCCGATTCGTATCCAACATATTTGCCATCGCCTGAATGCCGGAGCTTGAAGATATGTTGCATGATAAAGGGCCGCAAGCCCCTGAGGCTGGCGAAAGCCAGACACAGCAAAAAGGGGAGCAGTGCGCTCCCCTTTTTGCCTTGTTATGGCCGGATTACACCGGATCTATCCGCTGATGAAGACCGGCCCTACGCCAAAGTTCCAGAGAATCACGGAACCAACCCGGGTGGAAACCAGGATGACCAGGGCCACGGTGAGCAAGGCGCCGGCGTACATGACCGCCCGCTCCTTCTCGATGCCCATGACAATCGGCAGGCCGTCGTACATGAGCCAGGCGCCATAACACGCAGCAATCAGGAACACGATAGCGTTGAACCAGGGTACCGGATAAAGCAGGGCAAAACCGGCCAGAAACAGTGGCGTGCAGGAATACGCTGCCAGGGCAATGCCGTTGGACGGCACATACTCTTCCTTGGCGCCATAGGTTTTCGCCATCCAGTTGATAGCGTACCCCAGCGCAAAGACACCGACGAGCATGGCCAGATAGGTCAGCACGCTGAGTTGCAATGCGCTGATTTCCGTCAGCTTGATCAGACGCTCATTGCCCACCGTCCAGCCGAAATAGGCTGTCGATATATAGGCACTGATGGGCGCAATGGCTGCCAGGATAAGGACATAGGCAACATAGACCCGGCGTGGTGTTTCATGTTCTTTTCGTATGGAAGCCCATTCTTCACCAGGATGGGTAAAGAGACCGAACGCATGTGACAGGAGCATGGACAACCCCCTTTCCTTGCTGTTGTTGGTATTTTGAAATACGAAAACCGGAAACGGTCGGACCAGCGACCGTCCCTTGTTCTTAACTATAGTCAAGAATGAAAGAGTGCAAAGGAGAATTGACTAAAAAGCGGCCTGATGATCAGGTCAGTCAGGGCGACCGGCAGACAGCGGCCGCCGGACATCAGGAATTGCGGGGGTCGGTCTCGGCAACCCAGGGGTAATCCTTGCGGCTGTCGCGGAACGCCAGGAGGCCTTCAACGCCCGTAAAATCCACAAGATCACGGAAATCCAGCCAGTCCACCATGCAGTGGAGGCAGATCGCCGGGTAGTTCCAGGTCTCGAACTGACCGTCTTCCACCATCGCCGCCAGAGTGCGAAGCGTGGTCATGATCCGCTCGCGCTGAAGGTTGTAGAACATCAGGTCCTGACTGGTATCAATCCCGGAACGTTCAGACAGAAGCATGGTAACCGCGGAGTCATTGGCACCGTCGATCATGGTCAGCTGGTTCTGCTGATCCCAGGTTAGCGGATCCCTGCCCTGCTTGGCACTGATGTAGCGGGCGATGATCCGGGAATCGTAGATTTCCTGGCCACCGTCTTCGAGAACCGGGATTTTCAGGGTCGGGTTGTGGCGTCTGAGTTCGTCCCGGTCTTCACCATAGATGTCGAGATTCAGGAATTCATAGCGCTCTTCATCCAGCAGAATCCGGATGCGCCTGACGTAAGGCGAGGTGGTGGAGCCGATCAGTTTCATGGTTTCTCCGAGTGTTTCCCGCTCAGGATCCCAACAGGGATTCGGGGTTTGTGTATGGGTGCCCGGTAGCTTCAGCCACTTCCCTGTAGGTCACCTTGCCTGCAGCCACGTTGAGCCCGGCCCTCAGGTGCGGATCTTCCTTCATTGCCCGGTCCGGGCCCTTGTTGGCCAGCGCCGCCACGAACGGCAGGGTCACGTTATTCAGGGCCAGTGTCGACGTACGCGCCACGGCGCCGGGCATGTTAGCCACGCAGTAATGTACCACACCATCAACGATATACGTGGGGTCATCGTGGGTTGTTGCCCTGGAGGTTTCGGCACAGCCACCCTGATCAATGGCCACATCCACGATCACGCTGCCCTCCGGCATACGCCGGATCATATCGCGGGTAATCAGCTTGGGCGCCGAGGCACCGGGGATAAGAACACTACCAATAACCAGATCCGATTCCGTCACCGCCAGGTCCAGGGTCCGGGCCGTGGAAAACAGGGTGGTTATCCGGTTGCCATAGAGATGATCCAGAAGCCGCAACACCTCCATATTGCGATCCAGCACCGTGACCTGGGCACCGAGCCCGACGGCCATGGCCACTGCATTCTCGCCGACAACGCCACCACCTACGACCGCAACCCGTGCCGGGCTGACCCCGGGTACGCCACCCAACAGTACACCCCGGCCTCCCATGGCCTTTTCCAGACAGTGAGCCCCGGCCTGAATCGACATCCGGCCCGCCACTTCCGACATGGGGGCCAGCAAGGGTAAACGGCCGGCGTGGTCGGTCACGGTTTCATAGGCAATACAGGTGGCGCCGGATTTCACCAGATCATCGGTCTGAGGCTTGTCCGGGGCCAGATGCAGATAGGTAAACAGCGTGTGATCCGGTCGTAGCATCGCCCGTTCTTCGGCCTGGGGTTCCTTGACCTTGACGATCAGTTCCGCCGTATCGAAGACTTCCTTTCCGGTATCCAGAATCCTGGCCCCCACCTGTCGGTAATCGTCATCGGTAAATCCGATTGCAATGCCGGCCCCGGTCTCCACGAAGACCTCATGGTTATGGCCGCATAGCTCATGCACTGCTGCCGGCGTCATGCCTACCCGGTATTCACGATTCTTGATTTCCTTTGGCACACCGATTTTCATGCACTGCCTCCAAAGCATCCGCCGATTTGCAAGTGTCTGCATGAAGTGTAGTCAAAAGATCCTATACTGGTTTGGCAACTGACTGCACCGGTTTACCGGTTCCGGACGCAGAATTCCGGACAAAACCACCCCAACCCACAAGGAGCAGGAAACATCATGATTACTCTGAAAAAAGCGGCCACAGCCGCAACCCTGTCACTGACTCTCGCAAGCACGCAGGCACTGGCAGAAATGCAGACCAAAACCGTCGAATACAAGGTCGGTGATACCACCTTCACCGGCTACATGGCCTGGGACGATGAGTTCGAGCAGAAGCGCCCCGGCGTTCTGGTGGTTCACGAATGGTGGGGCCACAACGAGTTCGCCCGTGACCAGGCGGAAAAACTGGCTGCGGCAGGCTACACCGCATTTGCCCTGGACATGTATGGCTCCGGCAAACAGGCGGACCATCCGGATACCGCCCAGAAGTTCATGCAAGAAGCCACCAAGGACATGGACCAGGTCAAAGCCCGTTTCATGAAGGCCATGGAGATTTTGCAGAACCATGAAAGCGTTGATGCCTCACGCATTGCCGCACAGGGCTATTGCTTTGGCGGCGCTGTGGTCCTGAACATGGCCCGGATGGGCGTGGATCTGGATGGCGTCGTCAGCCTTCACGGCGCTCTTGGCAGTCCCATTAGCGCTGAACCCGGAGTGGTGAAGGCACGGGTTCAGGTATACACCGGTGGCGCCGACCGGATGGTGCCCTCCGAGCAGGTCGCCGGGCTGGTCAAGGAAATGCAGGATGCGCAAGTCGACCTCACGCTGGTGACTTTCCCCGGCGTTCTGCACTCGTTCACCAATCCTGGCGCAGATAAGCTCGCTAAAGAATTCGGCATGCCGATTGGCTATGACGAAGAGGCCGCTACCCGCTCCTGGAAAGGTACCATGGCGTTTTACGAGGAGATTTTCGCCCTGTAATTCACCGATATCCCTTCGGGAGTTCAAAACCCGGCAAAGTTGTCGGGTTTTTTATGCCTCAGAGTGACGAAGCGATGCTGTTTCGAACATCCGTCATCAAGTCATCAAGGGGTAAATCCCCGGTGGCCACCGGAGGATGGATCACGATTTCAATCTCACCGGGAGTGAAGGCAGCATGCCCCTTGGGAAGCCGCTGGTGGGAGCCCCGGATGGTAACAGGGAGAATCGGAAGCTGGCCATCCTTGGCGATCACAAAACCACCTTTCTTGAACGGCAGCAGCTTCCCGTCCAGAGAGCGTGTGCCCTCCGGAAAAATCAGGATGCCAGTGCCATTGGGCAGTTGGGCAACACCCCGCTTGATACTCTCCAGCGCATCACTGCCCCTGGACCTGTCGATAAACAGGTTGCGGGAAGTCTCCAGTGCCAGCCCGAACAGGGGCACCTTGCGCAGTTCCTTCTTGATTACCCAGCGGTACTGCAACCGGAGCGCCAGCACCAGGGCCGGAGGATCAAAGTAGGAGGCGTGATTGCTCAGAATCACATAACGCTGACCGGGCTGAATGTTTTCCCTGCCACGGACCCGCAGCCGGATACCGCAGACTTTCAGGATCCCCCAGGCATAGATCCGGGTACCGTGAAACGCCGCATCACCGCGCTTTCCGGAAAGAGCGGCGATCACGATCGGCAAAAACAGGATCAGCGTGAGCGATATGGCCCAGAACAGAATCCAGGCAGCTTTGAGCATTCGGAGCATGAAATGATTCCTGTAGGTCTCGACTTCCGTTTTAACGAGCAACAGGGAAACAAAGATTACACAGCGCGGGGAAAATCACAAAACGGATAGCCACGGAAGGATGATTTCAAGATGAAAAAAAGGCAGCCGAAGCTGCCTTTCTGGCGGTTATTCCCGAATCCCTCAGGGATTACAGCGGAACAACGTTCTCCGCCTGGGGACCTTTCTGGCCCTGGGTAACGGTGAACTCAACCTGCTGGCCTTCTGCCAGAGTCTTGAAACCGCTGCCCTGAATAGCGCTGTAGTGAACAAAAACGTCCGGGCCGCCTTCACGAGTGATAAAGCCAAAGCCTTTTGCTTCGTTGAAGAACTTAACAGTACCGGTAGTAGTAGACATACTTAAACTTCCTGAAATCAATCATATTATCTGCCGCCGTACACCCTCGTGGTGCAAGGTCGACGTTTTGCGGAAATACAGAACTCGCGGAATCAGAAACAGGACGGTCACTACACACTGCGGAGGTACGCCTTATTCATGAAATGCTTTACTGAATCTTTCCTACATTTTTAACTCTACTCCTGAATCCGAGACTTGCCAAGGGTATTTTCAAGAAAAAATATAGGTAGTGATACCCATCAGCCCTTCACCAGGCCGAAGGTGTAAATTCCCAATGCAGTCATCAGGATGGAGCCCACCACATGGGCCAGAATACCGGTGATGGCCATGGCCCATTTGCCTTCCTGGATGGCGGCGAACATCTCCAGAGAAAAGGTAGAGAACGTGGTCAGCGCGCCGCACAGTCCGGTAATGGCAAACAGCCGCCACTCCGGCGCCAGGGTGCTGCCATGACTGAAATAACCGATCAGCAGGCCGATCAGCCAGCCACCACTGAGGTTGGCGACCAGCGTACCGTAAGGAATTGCATGGTAGGTGGCATTCAGCCACAACCCCAGGGCCCAACGAAGGTTGGCGCCGATCACGGCGCCAACACTTACTGCAAAAAAAGACAACCACATGTCAGAGCATGTCTCCGGTCAGGCAGGATTGTGGTCAATCACAGACTCCTTGTTGTGCGCAAAGGCATCAAACGGGAAGTCGTCCACAGTCAGCATTTCCAGCACCACGGCTTCGTACTGACGCATGAAGTCCGTCTCTTCCCTGGTGTAAACACCGGCCTCCAGGGCCGCTTCGAACCGCTCTTCCGGATGCAGCGCCGTCATGGGCAGCTCGCCCCTAGCGTAGGCCTTGGTGACCTTCCGGTACAGCTGTTCGGCCTTGTCATAGTCTTTGAGCAGACCATTGTAACGGGCAACCGGGTTCTCCACCGTGCCTTCGCCATCGCTAGTCCAAATGCTGGCGATCAGTTTATTGCGAATCGGCGTATCGGTGGAGATGGCGCGGGCCAGTTTACGGGCCAGATCATCCCCGGGGCTGCCCCAGCGGCGACCCAACGGCATGGTAACAGCGCGCAAGACCAGCGCCACGGCGCGGTTGGGCAGGTTCTGCAGGAACTCATCCAGCGCGTTTTCAGTGCGATGCATCAGCAGGCCCAGACTGTACTCCATCACTTCCTTCTCGCCTTGCACCGGCTGAGTCTCGTGCCAGTTCTTCAGCACCATGGATGCGAGGTACAGGTTGGACAGCATATCTCCCAGGCGCGCCGAGATCAGCTCACGCATTTTCAGCTCGCCGCCCAGGGTGGTCATGGCGGCATCAGAACACAGACCGAAGGCCGCGCTGAACCGGACCACCGCCTGAGCGTATTTCCGGCTGGCACTGTCGAACGGCACATCCGCCCGACCAAGGCCAAGTGCCTGGGTGAAGGCGCGGGCAGCATTGCCGAAGATCAGACCGGCATGACCGAAGATGGCGCCGTCGAACGCCTTGATATCATCGTTATCCTTGGCCGCCAGTTCCTTGAGCACGTAAGGATGACAGCGGATCGCTCCCTGCCCGAAGATCATCAGGCTGCGGGTCATGATGTTGGCACCCTCAACGGTGATCGAAACGGCCGCACCGCTGAAACTGATACCCAGATAGTTGCGGGGGCCGAGGGTCACCGTCTTGCCACCGTGGACGTCCATGGCATCGGTGAGGATGCCTCTCTGGAACTCGGTCAGGTGATACTTGAGAATCGCAGACGGCACCGCCGGCTTCTCGCCTTTGTCGATCATGTTGGCGGTATGGTTAACCGCCGCCTGAGCGATATAGGTCTTGGCGGCAATGCGGGCCAGGGGCTCCTGCACACCTTCCATATCCGCAACCGGCGTGTTGAACTGGCGACGGATCCGGGTGAAGCCACCGGCGGTAGCCACGGAATAGGCAGCCGCACCGGCGGCACCGGAAGGCAGGGTAATACAGCGGCCAACCGACAGGCATTCAACCAGCATGCGCCAGCCCTGGCCCGCCATCTCCACACCACCGATGATGTAATCCAGCGGAATGAATACGTCCGTGCCCTTGATCGGTCCGTTCAGGAACGGGCTGCCGATCGGGCAGTGGCGGCGGCCGATTTCCATACCCTTGATGTCCCGGGGGATCAGGGCGCAGGTAATGCCATAATCCTTGGTGTCGCCCAGCACCCCGTCCGGATCAAACATCCGGAAGGCCAGGCCCACAACCGTGGCGATGGGTGCGAGGGTAATCCAGCGCTTCTCGAAATTGAGCCGGATTCCCACCACTTCCTTGCCATCCACTGTCTGCTTGCAGACGATGCCGGTGTCAGGCAGTGAGGTTGCATCCGAGCCGGCACGGGGGCCGGTCAGGCCGAAACAGGGGATCTCACGGCCATCGGCCAGACGTGGCAGGTAGTGATTCTTCTGGTCGTCGGTTCCGTATTTGACCAGCAACTCACCCGGGCCGAGAGAGTTGGGTACGCCGACAGACACCATCAGTGATTCGTTCGCAGCCAGTTTCTGCAGAACCGCTGTCTGGGCCTTGGCCGAGAACTCCAGGCCGCCGTATTCCTTCGGGATAATCATGCCGAAGAATTTTTCCTTCTTGAGGAAATCCCACAGCTCCTTCGGCAGGTCCGCACGCTCAACCGCCACGTCCCAGGCGTTGCACATGGAGATGGCCTGGGTGCACTGATTGTCCACGAAAGCCTGTTCTTCCTCGCTCAGGCCGGTATAGCGGTTAACCAGCAGGTTGTGCCAGTCCGGACGACCGGTAAACAGTTCGCCATCCCAGCCCACAGTGCCCGCTTCCAGAGCGACTTTCTCGGTATCCGAAACCTTGGGCGCGACTTTCTTGAACATCGCAAAAATGCGGGGTGTCAGCCAGCTCTGGCGGAAACCTGGCAAGCCTGCGGCCGCTGTTGCCGCGGCACCGATAAACAGCACCAGCGCCAGCCAACCGGAGGCAAAGATCAGGGACAGCAAACCGGTCCCTGCCATCACACCAATGGCGGACGTTGCACCGGACTCGCGCCGCATCACAATCAACAGGCCGGCCAGTGCCACTACAAACAGAATGAAAGTCATCATAGGTTCTCTCTGTCATCCATGGTTCAGGAATGTTGAAGACTACAATTTGTTACGTTCACCGTACCGCATCAGAGGATGGCTGACCAGCAAATGCCGCACAGTCAGCCAGTTACAGCCGTCACACCCCGGCTTACGCAGTCACTATCACCCGGATGCCTTCCAGGGCGAGACTGGCATGGCCAATGGCATCCCGGGCCGCCTCGAACTGGCCCCGGAAATAGTCGATTTCCTCTTCACGAATCGCCGGATTTACCCTCTGCAGCGCTTCCAGCCTGCGAATCTCCGGTTCAAAGCTGGCAGCTAGCTGGTCAAGGGCCTGCGCCTTCAGGGGCTCAAGGTGAGGCTTGGACAAACGCTCCACATGATCCACCATGGTTTCAACCTCAGGACGAATCTGCGGCACGATGGCCTGGGCCGTGCGCCGGCGGATGTTTGAGCACAGGTCGTTCAACCGGTCATGGGGCAACGCACCGGATAACTCCTTGCCGTTCACGTCCACCAGCAGTCGCAACGGCGAGACCGGCAGGTAGCGGGTCAGCTGCAGGGCATCCGGGGCGGGACAGTGCACAGTAAACAGCGCCTCCATCAGCAAAGTACCCGCCGGCAGCGCTTTCACAGACAGACTGGCCAGGGCCGCCTTGCCCAGGCCGGAACTGGTGACCGAATCCATCACCCCGGTCACCATCGGGTGCTCCCAGCTCATAAAGGCCAGATCTTCCCGTTCCAGGGCATTCCGGCGATCCCAGGTCACCGTTATGCCGTCTTCCGGCAACTCGGCCACGTGACCGGCCTGGTATTGCTCACCGGGGCGGAGAATGTCGGAATGATCAGCGTGGTCTTCCACACCCACCCCGAGAATGTCGAAGGCCTCCATCATGTAGTCACGAACCCGGACCTCACCTTCTTCTTCCTCAATGGCGGCGATCAGACCTTCAGCCACATCCCGGCGGCAGGAATTGAGTTCAATCAGCGCATCACGGCCGTTCTGGAGCAGCGTTTTCAGACGCTGCGACTCTTCAGCCGTGGCCCTGACCAGCTCAATAGCATCGGTGTCACCCTCGATGGCCTTCTGCCATTGGCTCTGGACAGCCTCCTGAACCGCCACGCCAACCGCACAGCTTTCGGCAAAGGCATTCAAACCTTCGTGGAACCACCGGAACTGAACTTCCTGGCTGGTCCCTTGCAGGTAAGGAATATGGATATCAATGGCTTCGGTCTGGCCGATCCGGTCCAGGCGACCGATGCGCTGCTCGAGCAGATCCGGATTGGCAGGCAGATCAAACAGCACCAGGTGATGGGCGAACTGGAAGTTCCGGCCCTCACTGCCGATCTCGGAACAGATCAGCGCCTGGGCACCCTGTTCACTATCCGCAAAATAGGCCGCAGCCCGGTCGCGCTCAAGAAGGCTAAGGTGCTCATGGAATGCGGCACTGCGGATACCGGCGCGTAGCTGGAGATAGTGTTCAAGGGCCATAGCGGTTTCGGCGCGGGCGCAGATGACGACTGCCTTGGCGGGACGCAGGCTGGCCAGTTTTTTCTCCAGCCAGGCCACCCGGGGATCGTCTGCCAACCATCGTTCCTCAGATACCAACTGCTCGGGCGCCAGTCCCTGCATTCCGGAGACCTGCCCCTTGTAGATATCCGGGCATGGCAAGGGCGCGGGGGCCGGACGACGCTCGGGGAACCCTTGAATCGCCGCCCGGGTGTTACGGAACAGCACGCGGCCGGTGCCATGGCGATCCAGCAAGGCATCAATCACCGACTGGCGGGGGGCATCACCGGCCAGCAACTGATCCAGCTCCTCACCCAGCCAGGCCTGCAGCAGTTTTCGATCGCCCGCGCTTATGTCGGAACGCTCGTCCTGCAGCCTGCGGACCACGTTGTTGATGACCTCGTACTGCTGTTCCTCCTCCCGGAATGCCTCCAGATCGTGAAAACGCGCGGGGTCCAGTAACCGCAACCGGGCAAAGTGACTGGCCACACCGACCTGTTCGGGGGTCGCTGTCAGCAGCAACAGGCCACGACTGATCGCCGAAAGCTCTTCCACCACCTGGTATTCGGGGCTGACTTGCCCCGGGCTCCAGGCCAGATGGTGGGCCTCGTCCACAATCATCAGGTCCCAGTCGGCCCGGAGGGCATCCTCACGGGCCTGCAGGCTGTTCACCAGGAAGTCGAGGCTGCAAAGCACCAACTGGTCGCTTTCGAAGGGATTGACAGAGTCATCGCCGCCGAAGATGTGGTTTACCAGCGCATCGACATCGCTTTCTTCATCTTTCAGGGCGTCGTAGCGGCTCTGGTCCAGGATCGAAAAACGCAGGTTGAAGCGCCGGAGCATTTCCACCAGCCACTGATGCGTCAGGGAATCCGGCACTACGATGAGTGCGCGCTTTGCCCGCCCGGTGTGAAGCTGGTAGTGCAGGATCAGGCCTGCTTCGATGGTTTTGCCGAGACCCACCTCGTCTGCCAGCATAACCCTCGGCGCATGGCGCCTTGCCACCTCATGGGCGATGTAGATCTGGTGCGGCAGATGCTGGGTACGGGCACCGATCAGCCCCTGGGCCGGGGACCCACGCAGGCGATTCATGTGCTGGAGTGTGGCGAACCTCAGACGAAAGGCGCCGTTTCGGTCGAACTGACCCGCAAACAGCCGCTGGTGCGGGGCCGAGAAATTCACTGATCCGGCCAGCTTCACTTCGGAGATTTCGTGCAGGTCAGTGCCATCATCCGCGTGATACATCAGCACGCCACCGAGATCCTCGACCGCGCGCACGATATAACGCTCACCCTCAAAGGTCTCAATTTCCTCCCCGACCTGATAAATGATGCGGGAAAGCGGTGCGTTATCAATTGCATAGGTGCGCTCCTCATCGGCAGCAGGGAATCCCAGGGTAACCCTTCGGCCAGAGATGTCCGTGACAATCCCCAACCCCAGGCCAGTATCACTGTGGCTGACCCAACGCTGACCGATAACAAATTCCGATGTATCCAAGAAACCTCCAGACCGATTAATTTCTGGTCGCGCCGTTCTCGCGCACCCAGTAAGCCGTAGCCCCACACACCGCCGCCGGCACCACAAACAGGTTCAGAACCGGCACCATGGCCGCCAATGCCACCGGCAGGCCAAAGCCGAATGCCGACAACCGCGTATCACCCAGTAGGCGGCGCAATGCCGGGAAACTGACCTTATGATTGTCTGCGGGATAGTCGACATACTGCAGCGCCATCATCCAGCTGTTGAAAACAAACCACAGAACGGCTGCAACCAGGTTAACCACCGGGATCAGACCGATGATCAGCAGGCCGATGGCTCGGGGCAGGTAGTAGAGAATTTTCTGTACCTCGCGCCAGAGCGCGCGTGGAATGTCTTTGATGATCGTTGCCCAGCTGTCATCGGTGTTGACCTCCTGACCGGTCAGATGTTTTTCGGTCAGTTCGGCAAGGTATCCGTAGAATGGGGAGCCGATGAGGTTGGCAACAATCACAAAACCATACGCCAGCATTAACAGAATGACGGCGCCATAAAGAATCCAGAACAGCCAGTCCATTGCCTGGAGCCAGGCCCAGTCCGGCAGCCAACCCATGGCGGCGGCAACCAGGCCGGCAAAAAGCTCGCCCAGGAAGATGAACAGCAACCCGAAGAGCAGGATATTGATAACAAGTGGAATAATGACAAATAGCCGCAGGCCGGGCTGACGAATCAGGCGGAAACCTTCACCCAGATAGCCCAGTCCACGAAAAAAATTACCTTTGAGCATCGCTGGCAGGACCTCCGCTTCCATGACAATGACGGGGCGCAAAGCATATCATGTTGGCAACATTCCCACAGCCCGGCAACTCTCAGGGACTTCCCCGATGGCAACACTGAAACATCGACTGACCAGCCTGCTGAACTATCGCGCACTGTGGCGGGTAGCCTTTGTGATATCCGTGCTGGCCATCGGGTTCCTGGCGACAACGGATAATCCTTATCCCGTGCCCTCGTCATCCAGCGACAAGGTGAACCACCTGGTCGCCTTCCTTGAACTCACCATCCTGACCCGCCTCTCGTGGCCGGATCTCCGGGCCATCTGGTTTGTGCCGGCACTGCTGGCATTTGGCCTGGGTATTGAGGCCATTCAGGCGAACCTGCCATACCGGGACTTTTCCCTGGCCGATCTGGCCGCAGACGCCGCCGGCATCGCCATCGGGCTCCTCCCCTGGCCCGGCATCCGAAAGACTGGAAAACCGGATTTGAGAAATTCACCCGAATCGTTGTGAGATATCTCCTACAAGCACGTGCGATCTTGCAGTGACATCGCGTACGCGGGGGCACTAGCCGACCCTCATGAAAAACCTAACCCACTGATAATCATAATTTATTGCTGGATACCCTCCCGAAGCCGTTAACGGCGAGCGCGCCGTTCACACGATTGTCAATATTCAATTGGTATAGTCTTTACATCAAGGATGACAGGGAAAAGGACGACGCACTGGATGCACCCCGGCATGGACTGCAGGGAGAGGCAGGGATACAGGGACGCCTCGCTTAAGGGATAATTATTCGGACAGCCGGCTCGGATGCCGGCACCACGGAGTGGCTCAGGGATCTGGCAACACGGCGGTTGCCCAAAGCGCAAGGATGCGCCGACCTGTTCCGCGAAAGGGCAACCCCAGGGTTGCCCTTTCTTTTTGTGATCTTCGTGGGCAGGCGACCTTGCAACCCTGCCCCGGTGAGGGTTTTGCCTGGAGGCTTGTTCCGCCGTTCAACTGACACCTGCTCCGCAGCTCCGCTTGAATAAAAGCGGACGCCGGTACAGCGGCCTGGGCCGGAAACAGGGCCCGGCAAGCGGAAAACAGTCATTTCCGCTATACTTCGGCCTTCATCCGACAACCGGTTAAACGCTGAAATGGCAAGCAGACCCGACACCGACGACTACCTTTCCCTGTTCCTGAATGACGTGCCCCTGATGGACGTCCGGGCACCGGTGGAGTTCGCCCGGGGCAGCTTTCCGAATGCGGAAAATGCGCCCCTGATGAATGACGAGGAGCGCCATCGGGTCGGCATCTGTTACAAGGAAAAGGGCCAGGACAAGGCCATTGAACTGGGACACCAACTGGTCTCAGGTGATATCAAGGCTCAGCGCATTGAAGCCTGGAAACACTTTGTCGCCCGCCACCCCGGGGGCTACCTGTTCTGCTTCCGGGGCGGCCTGCGCTCCCGGCTTACCCAGCAATGGATCCACGAGGCCGGCATTGACTACCCTCTGGTAAAAGGCGGCTACAAGGCCCTGCGCCGCTTCCTGATCGACAGCCTGGAAGCCCGGATTGAATCCAGCGAATTCCGCATCCTCAGCGGTCGCACAGGGACAGGCAAGACCCGGGTTCTGAAGCAGCTCCCCAATCCGGTGGACCTTGAAGGCCTGGCCAACCACCGAGGCTCCAGTTTCGGGCGGCAGGTTACTGCGCAACCCTCCCAGATCGACTTTGAGAACCGGCTCGCCGTGGCCATGCTCAAAGCCCATCATCTCATTGGCGGGTCTGTTTATCTGGAAGACGAGAGCCGTCTGGTCGGTCGCTGCGCCCTGCCCGAATCGCTCAGGGCAAGGATGGCCGAATCCCCCCTGATGGTCCTGGAGCAGCCGCTGGAAGAGCGCATTACCATCATTCGCGAAGACTATGTTGAGGGTATGGTCGCGGATTACGTCAACCGGGATGGCGCCGAGGCCGGCTGGCTGAATTTCCGGGACTATCTGCTCAGCGCCCTTGATCGCATTCGTAAACGTCTGGGAGGCGAGCGGCACCAGCAGCTTCGCAGCCTGATGGAGCAGGCGCTTGCAGAACAGCAAGCCGATGGCCGGACAGAAGCCCACAACGCGTGGATCCAGGCATTGCTGCAGGATTACTACGACCCCATGTATGACTACCAGCTGAGCCGGAAAGAGGGTCGAATTCTTGTTCGCGGGGGCCCGGACGCAATTCTGGACTGGGCCAGAGCCGGTTTCGTTGCGTAAGCATGTACCAGAAAAGGCCGGTTGCGATACACGCCCGTCCGGTTTGTCTGCCATGTGAGGTACAGACGAATCAGGTTGCCGCCGGATTTTTCCGATAATCAGACACTTATGAAAAAACACCAATGAACAAGGAGTCCACTATGGAAGACCTGCTTGGGGCTGATGGACGCGCTTCAGAGCTGATCAATCAGGCGATGACCCTGATTATGACTTATGCACCGAAAGTGGTGCTGGCCATCATCACCCTGGTGATCGGCCTCTGGCTGATCAACCGGTTTGTCGGTGTGCTCGACAACAAACTGGGCAAAAAGGATCCGACACTTAATAAATTCCTTTGTGGCCTGATCGGCGCGATCCTCAAGATTCTGCTGTTCATCTCTGTTGCGTCCATGGTCGGCATCGCCACGACCTCGTTCATTGCCATCATCGGTGCTGCCGGCCTGGCGGTGGGTCTGGCCCTTCAGGGCAGCCTCGGCAACTTTGCCGGCGGCGTGCTGATCCTGATCTTCAAACCGTTCAAGGTTGGAGACACCATTGATGCTCAGGGCTATCTCGGCGCCGTGCGGGAAATTTCCATCCTCTACACGATTGTCGACACCTTCGATAACCGCCGCATCGTCATTCCCAACGGCAGCCTGTCCAACGCTACGCTGGTGAACGTCAGCTACTACGACACGCGCCGTTGCGACATGACCTTTGGCATTGCCTACGGCGATGACATCGACAAGGCCCGGGCCGTGATCAAGCAGCTTCTGGACGAGGACAAACGGGTACTGCCGGAGCCTGAGCCGAGAATATCGGTGGGTTCCCTGGGCGACAACTCGGTCAACATCATCGTCCGGCCCTGGACCAGAACTGACGATCTCTGGCCGGTTTACTGGGACATGCACGAGCGGGTGAAGAAAGCCTTTGACAAGGAAGGCCTCACGATCCCGTTCCCACAGCGCGACGTTCATCTCTACAAGAACGAGTGAACCGGTTCGCATTGATACATCTGGTTACTCGCAAACTGCGTAGCCTCAACTAAGCTGACCATTAATGGCGGGGTTTTCCGGCCCCGCCAGGCCATCGGGGCCCGGCAGGCCAACAATCGCAGGCTCCGGAACGCTGTCATTGCTGGTAGGAGGTGGTCACTATGCCGGTACAGCAGTTGAAGGAATTCCTCGAAGAGGCAAATGTGGAATACATGTGCCTCTCTCACCCCCCTGCGTTTACCGCCCAGGAACTGGCCCACCACGTAAAGATTGCCGGCGACCGCGTCGTCAAAACCGTGATCATCGAGCTGGATGGCAAAATGGCCATGCTGGTCATGCCGGCTACCTGGCGCATCCGCTGGGACAGGCTGTCCCGGATTCTCGAGACCGACTTTCTTGATCTTGCCGATGAACAGGAATTCCAGGACCGGTTTCCGGATTGTGAAGTGGGCGCCATGCCGCCATTTGGCAACCTGTTCGGCATGACCGTGTACTGCGCCGAGGCCCTGACCGAACAGCCCGAACTCGCTTTCGCTGCTGGCAGCCATACCGAATCGGTTCACATGAAAACACCGGATTTTCTCACCCTGGTTCAGCCAATGGTCCTGAACCAGGGCTTTACCAAACCCGGAGCCCAGAAGCCCGCCTGGCTGGTCAAAAACCGCCGCCGGCCTGACGACACCGCGAAACAGCGGGTATTCGGCATGGCAGGGTACTGACACTTTTCATGCCGGCTTGATCCCGATCTCTTGTCTGACCGCTGTCATCGCGTAAACTGAGGGCATCAGACAGGAAACCGATATGACTCAAGCCTTTGATATTGTGGTTGTTGGCGCCGGCATGGTCGGAGCTGCCCTGGCCACTGGCCTCGGCCAGAGTGGCTTCAGTGTCGCCGTGGTTGATCGTGCTCCCCCACCCGTCTTCGACCCGCAAGCCAGCCCGGATATCCGGGTATCCGCCCTGAGCGCCGGTAGTGAACGTTACCTCCGGAGCATCGATGCCTGGAACAAAATCCTTAACATGCGGGCAACGCCCTACCAGCGGCTTGCGGTGTGGGATGAAACCCGGTATCCACTTCAAAACCTCGTGCCCCGGAAACTGATTGCAGTTGAATTCGACGCAACGGAACTGGGCGCCCACCATCTCGGCCATATCGTCGAGAACCCGGTAACCCAGCAGGCGCTCTGGCAGACCGCGGAGGCAGAACCACGGGTGACCCTGATTCACGGACACGGCATTTCATCGCTGGCCCTGTCCAGTGAATCGGCCACCGTTACCCTGGACGACGGTCGCGAACTCACCGCAGCCCTGGTGATCGGCGCTGATGGCGCCCGGTCCCGGGTCCGGGATCTCGCCGGCATCGGCACCACCCGGAACCAGTATGGCCAGCAGGCCATGGTGATCTCCGTGCGCTACCAGGGCCCGGTTGAGGACATTACCTGGCAGGGCTTCCACCCCTCCGGTCCCCGGGCGTTCCTGCCGCTGCACAGTGCTGGCCTGGACTTTCCGGGTGAGAGCTGGGGCTCGCTGGTCTGGTACGATGCGCCCGATGAACTGGCCCGCCTGAAGGCACTGGACGACGACGAACTGATGGCCGAAATCCAGTCGGCCTTCCCATCGTGCCTGCCACCGCTGACCCACATCGACGCCCGGGCCTCTTTTCCCATTGCCCGGCAGCACGCCAGGCACTATTTCGCAGGCAGGGTGGTTCTGGCCGGTGATTCGGCCCACACCATCAATCCATTGGCGGGCCAGGGCGTAAACCTCGGTTTCCAGGACGCCCAGGCACTGCAAGGCGTGCTCAGGGAAGCCAGGCGCGCCGGCGACGACCTGGCTGACCGGAAATGGCTGGATCAGTACGAGCAGCAACGCCGCCCGGCCAACCGCCGGATGATGCTGACCATGGATGTGTTCTACCACCTGTTCAGCAACCAGGTTCCGCCGGTGCACCTGCTCCGGAACCTCGGCCTCGGCGCCGCCCGCGCCCTGCCCTTCGCCCGTAACCGGGTTGCCCGCTATGCCATGGGTATCGATGAAGAGTTGCCGCCCGTGCTAAAACAGGTCACCGCCCGGATTCCGGGCCTGAACCAGCGTTAAACCCCGAACCCGACACTCATTACAACTAGAAAGGAGTCACCATGTCTGAGACGATTTTTACCAAGATCATCAACCGGGAAATCCCCGCCGACATTATTTACGAGGACGACATCAGCCTGGCGTTCAATGACATCAATCCCCAGGCGCCGGTGCATTTTCTGGTGATCCCGAAAAAGGCCATCGCCACCATCAACGACCTGACGGAAGCTGACCGCGAACTGGTCGGGCACCTGTATCTGGTGGCAGCGAAGATTGCCAGTGAACAGGGTTTTGCGGATGACGGCTATCGGGTGGTCATGAACTGCGGCGAGAATTCCGGGCAGACGGTGTTTCACATCCACCTTCACGTCCTGGCCGGCAAGCCGCTGGGGTGGCCGCCTTATACCGACAAGATGAAGCAGGCCTGAATGAACACGGGGTCATGAACACGGGGTCAGATGAAAGCTTTCATCTGACCCCAATTTCGACCCCAGCTTTGACTGGACGAAGTCCTAACTCCGATGTTTAACCGATCAGCGACCGACGACTCTTTCGGCCTCTTCCACCGGCGTATGACGAACGTCCTCGCCCTTGACCATGAAGATCACGTTCTCGGCAATGTTGCAAGCGTGGTCACCGACCCGCTCCAGGGCACGAAGCACCCACATGACCGACATACACCGTGAGATGTTGCGGGTATCTTCCATCATGAAGGTCAGCAGGGTACGGGCGGCCGCCTGATACTCCTCATCGACCCGCTTGTCTTCCTTCATGATCCGCAGGGCCTGCTCGGAGTCCAGACGTGCGAAGGCATCCAGGGCATCGTGGAGCATGCTGAGCACGTGGGCACCGATATGGCGGACTTCCACGTAACCACGGGGGGCCTGCCCCTCCTCGGTCAGCTTGATGGCCAGTTTGGCAATCTTCTTGGCCTCATCACCCACACGCTCCAGATCAGCCACCATCTTGATGACCGAGATCACCAGGCGCAGGTCCCGGGCGGTAGGCTGACGGCGGGCGATAATCAGTGTCGCCTCTTCGTCGATCTCTACTTCCATCCGGTCGACTTTCTTGTCGTTGGCACGGATTTCATCGGCCATATGACCATTACCATCCACCAGAGCCTGAATGGCATTCTCAACCTGGACTTCAACCATGCCGCCCATTTTCAGAAACTCGGTTTTGAGCGCCATCAGTTCGTCATTGAACTTGTTGGAGATGTGATCTCCGTACACGTCGTCCTTCTTCGTAGGCATACTGTTGTTCTCCAAAATTCCCCAGGTCCGGAATCAGCCGAAACGGCCGGTTATGTAGGACTCGGTCAGTTCATGTTCCGGCGAGGTAAATACCTTGTTGGTCTCGTTCACTTCCACTAGGTGCCCGAGGTGGAAGTAGGCCGTGCGATGGGATACCCGGGCCGCCTGCTGCATGGAGTGTGTCACAATAACAATAGTGTAGCTCTCCGACATCTCTGCGATCAGCTCTTCCACCTTGGCGGTCGCGATGGGGTCCAGCGCGGAGCAGGGCTCATCCATCAGGATCACTTCCGGGCTGACAGCAATGGCCCGGGCGATACACAGGCGCTGCTGCTGGCCACCGGACATACCCGTTGCGGTGGCATCCAGCCGGTCCTTTGCTTCATCCCACAGGCCGGCCTTGCGCAGACTGTTTTCGACAATCTCGTCCAGATCGGACTTGCGGTTGGCAAGGCCGTGAATACGCGGGCCGTAGGCCACGTTGTCGTAGATCGACTTCGGAAACGGGTTCGGTTTCTGAAACACCATACCGACCCGGGCACGCAGCTCAACCACATCCCGCTTGGGGTCGTAGATGTCATGATCGTCCAGTTGCAAAGACCCCTTCACACGACAGATATCAATACTGTCGTTCATGCGATTCAGGCAGCGTAGGAAAGTGGATTTACCACAGCCTGAAGGCCCGATAAAGGCGATGACCTCATTGCGGGAAATATCCAGACTGATTTTCTTGATCGCACGGGTGTCACCATAGAATACGTCAACATCCCGAAGTTTGAACTTCGGATCGTCAGAGAACGGTTTGCCGACGGTTTTGCCTTCCTCGATGATGGTTTCCGCCGGTTTCTCTTCCTGAATCGGGACAGCTGCCTCTTCCGACTGAGACGCCTCACTGGTAATCGTCGGGTTAATGCTATTCATTGGAATCTCCTCACCACCGGCGCTCAAGACGCTTACGCATCCAGATCGCCAGTGCATTCATACTGATCAGGAAGGTCAGCAGCACCATAATGGCGGCTGATGCACGTTCAATAAAGGCCAGCTCGGGGCTGCCTACCCACAGGAACACCTGCACGGGCAATACGGTTGCGGAGTCGAAGAAGCCGTCCGGCACGTCGACGATAAACGCGACCATACCAATCAGCAGCAGCGGCGCGGTCTCTCCGAGTGCCTGGGCCATACCGATGATTGAGCCGGTGAGCATACCCGGCATGGCCAGAGGCAATACATGGTGCAGAACCACCTGCATCTTGGAGGCGCCAATGCCTTCGGCAGCCTCACGAATGGAAGGCGGCACACTTTTGATGGCGGCGCGGCTCGATATGATGATGGTTGGCAATGTCATCAGGGTCAGTACCAGGCCACCGACCGCCGGAACAGACCGCGGCATGCCGAAAAGGTTGATGAACACCGCCAGACCCAGCAGACCGAAAATAATTGACGGGACAGCCGCCAGGTTGTTGATGTTGACCTCAATAAAATCGGTAAGCCTGTTCTGTGGTGCGAATTCTTCCAGGTAGATCGCGGCAGCCACGCCAATCGGGAAGGAAAGCATGAGGGTCACGAACATCGTGAGCAGAGACCCGACAATGGCCCCGAGAATGCCCGCCTTGGACGGATCCCGGGAGTCACCACCACTGAAGAACACATCATTGAATGAGGTCTCGATGACGTCTCTTTCCAGCAGCTCATCAACCCAGGACTGCTGCCGTTCATTCAGCTTGATCGAGTAGGCCTCATCCCCGGCATGTTTCACATAGACGTCAACATCCGTATGAGTAAGGAAACTCATGGTCTGAGTGGTACCGAGCCAACCGGGATTCTCATTGAGCGCATCACGAAGGTCGACAGACGCGTACGGGTTGATCAGGTCTTTTACCTGCTTCCGATCGTCCTCAGTCGCTCCCGGAATTTCCTTGATCAGCGCCTGAATAAGGGGCTCCACAAAGTCCGCCATCTTCAACTGGCGCTCATCGGTGGCATCGTCCAGGTACATCATTTCACGGTCGAGATTCACATCCAGCGTGATGGTGGTTTTCACAAAGCCGGTATAACCCTTCCCGATGATATCAGTGAACAGGATTACCAGAGCTCCCAGGGCAATAGCGATTGCCAGAATGCCGTAGGCACGGAACCTGCGTTCCTTACGGTACCGGCGCTTGAGTGACTGGCGGACAATCTCCGCCTGTGAACGTTTATCAGTCATACTGTTCCCGATATTTGCGGACAACTTTCAGGGCAATCACATTGAGTAACAGGGTTGCCAGGAAGAGCATGGCACCGAGTGCAAACGCGGCCAGCGTTTTGGCGCTGTCGAATTCCTGGTCACCGGTGAGCAGGGTGACGATCTGAACGGTTACGGTTGTGACCGTTTCCAGTGGGTTAGCAGTCAGATTCGCAGCCAGGCCAGCGGCCATGACCACGATCATTGTCTCGCCAATGGCCCTGGAAACCGCCAGCAGGATGCCACCCATGATTCCCGGCAACGCTGCGGGGAAAATAACCTTCTTCATGGTCTCCGATTGGGTCGCCCCCAGGGCAAGGGAGCCATCACGCATCGCCTGGGGTACGGCGTTGATCACGTCATCTGACAGGGAGGATACGAATGGGATGATCATGATACCCATGACAGCACCGGCAGCCAGCGCGCTTTGCGACGACGCTTCGATGCCAATGGAAGCGGCCAGATCGCTGATAAAGGGCGCAACCGTCAAGGCAGCGAAGAAGCCATAAACCACCGTGGGGATACCCGCCAGCATTTCCAACAACGGTTTGACCACTCCGCGAACCTTCCTGTTGGCGTATTCAGACAGGTAAATAGCAGACAGCAGGCCCACCGGCACCGCAACCACCATGGCAATCGCGGAAATAAGCAGGGTACCGGTGAACAGGGGAATCATCCCGAATGCTCCCTGGGAGGCAACCTGATCAGCACGGAGCGCAGTCTGGGGGCTCCAGTGACTGCCGAAGAAAAACTCCGTAAACGGAACCTTTTCAAAGAAACGGAAGGTTTCGAAGGCCACTGAAAAAATGATGCCGACGGTGGTCAGAATGGCCAGGGCCGCACACGAGAAAAACACCCACTTCAGGATGGACTCTACCTGAGCACGGGCATTCAGGCGCGGCCGGATTCTCAGCCACCCCAGGAAACCGGCCAGAACAGCGACCGTAATCACAAGCGCAGACATCAGAAACTGGCTCTGGGAGCGCAATGCCTTCAAACGCTCTGCGGCCTCGACGATGGGGGCCTCTGCAAATCCCGATGGCAAGGCACCGCTGGCAACGTTGGAGATTTTGCTGAGTAGCAGACTGGCTTCGCCTTCGCTGGCGGGCATCAGGCCTTCCGGCAACCCGCCAATAACGATCAACTGAATGACCTTTCCCTGGAGCGCTGCCCACAGAGCCAGGACGACGAGCGCAGGGATGCCACTCCAAAGCGCAGCGCGGGCCCCGTAATAGAAAGGCAGAGACTTGAGATGGCGAATACCCCCCAATGGCATGGCCAGTGACCGGGACCGCGCATACCCCAGCCCGTAGGCCACAACCGCCAGCACCAGGGTCAGTAAAAGAAGATTAGCGGGTTGCATGAAAGTTCCTGTCTTCGACTTCAGATAGGCGCACAGTCTACAGATTCCTCTCTGAGCTGACACCAGTCGTCCTGACGTACAAAAGGGCGCGAGCCTCATTCGAGACCCGCACCCCTGTTTTACCGGACGGCTGGATTACTTGAGCTCATCCAGGGTCAGGTTGCGCATGTTCTCTGACTTTTCCATCAGGTCCATCAGGGCTTCGCGCGGGGGAACGATCAGGCCAACGTCTTTCAGGTAGCCGTTCTGGCCCATGGCCGCGTTGCTAATAAATTCATCAACGTATTCCTGGATGCCCGGTACCACACCGATATGCGCTTTCTTCACGTAGAAGAACAGGGAGCGTGCAACCGGGTATTCATCAGCAGCGATCGCCTCGGCGGTCGGAACCATGCCATTGAGAGTAGCAGCCTGCAGGCGATCGGCGTTCTCTTCCAGGAAGCTGTAACCGAACACACCGTACATACCGGTGTCGCCGATCAGTTTCTGAACGATCAGGTTATCGTTCTCGCCCGCTTCGATGAAGGCGCCGTCTTCACGGACGCTTTCACAGATGGAGCTGTGCTCATCCTTGCTCAGGCTCGCTGCTTCAGGCAGCTCGTCACAACCGGCGGCCAGGACCAGCTCGTTGAAGGAGTCACGGGTACCGGAGGTCGGAGGGGGACCCATTACACGGATCGGCTTGTTCGGCAGACTGGAGTCAACGTCGCTCCAGTTTTTGTTCGGGTTGGCAACCCACTTACCGTCAACGGGAACCTTGGAACCCAGAGCCAGGAACAGCTGCTCGAGAGTGACATCGAGGTTCTCGGCATTCCTGGAGCTGGCGATAACGATGCCGTCAGAACCAATACGGAACTCGGTGATGTCCTTGACGCCATTTTTCTGGCAAAGCTCGAACTCGGAGGTTTTCATTCGGCGTGAAGCGTTGGTGATATCAGGGTGCTGGGTACCAACACCCTGACAGAACAGCTTCATACCACCACCGGAGCCAGTGGACTCAAGCTTCGGCGTGCTGAAGTCGGTTTTGGTGCCAAAGCGCTCAGCCACCACGGTAGCGAACGGATAAACAGTCGAGGAACCCACGATGCTGATGGTGTCACGGGCCATGGCCGGCGCGGACAGGACGGCTACGGAACCAGCGAGCGCAACAGTCGCGAGTGCTTTATTCAGTTTCATCACGTCAAATCTCCATTATTCGGTTTGGACGTTGTGTCGGATGTGTTTTACCGATGGATGCAGACTAACGGCGCTCTGTGACAACTTTGTTACAGCATCTGAAATATAGTCCGGAATGTTCAAATTTGCTTGCAGCGGCGCCTCAGCCCGCTACCATGCGGGTTACAACAATTCCAGGCTTGCTAAAGGCAGTACTATGACCGCGTATGACGATGACAAACCCACACCCCGTGGTGAACTGGCGCTTCAGGTAATTCCCCTTCCCGTCGATACCAACGCCAATGGCGATGTCTTCGCCGGCTGGCTGGTGAAACAGATGGATATCGCCGCCGCCACCATGGCCGGTCGTATTTCCCAGGGCCGCAACGCCACCGTCGCCATGGACCGGATGGAGTTTCTGTCGCCGTTACGGGTTGGTTCGCAGGTGGGCTGTTATTGCGAGCTGGTCGATATCGGTCGCAGCTCCATGAAGATCAACGTCGAGGTCTGGACTCTGGACCGCACCGCGAAGAATCCCCGCAAGGTAACCGAAGGCCTTTTCGTTTATGTAGCGATCGATGAACACGGCCGGATCCGGGAAGTACCCGAGCAAAGCCTCTGAACTTCATCTCCAGCCATGTAACAGGCGGGCGTAGTTCAATCGCTCCCAGGTTTGAGCGTTCGGGGCGTTTTCCATGGAAAGGACGCCCCGGGCTTCGGCCAGTGAGTCGTAGCCCATTCCGGACAGTCTGCGCGTCATCTCTTCAGTGATCCTGGCCAGAGCCTTGGGTCCCTCAGCCAGCAAGGCTGAGACGACCTGTACAGCAGTGGCGCCAGACAGGATCGCCTTTGCGGCATCGTCGCCACTATGAACGCCACCTGAAACGGCCATCTCAAGGCCTGTCCGACCATACAGCATGGCAACGCCGTGCAGCCGCAGAGGCAGTTCGGCGTTGGTGGACAGCACCACCTCCCGGCTCAGTTCCAGCTCATCCAGATTCATATCCGGCTGAAAGAAGCGGTTGAACAGCACCAGCCCCCGGGCGCCCGCCGCTTCCACGCCAGCGACAAAAGCTGGTAGCGCGGAATAGAAGGGCGACAGTTTGACACTGACCGGGATGGTGACCTGCTCCACCACCGAGCGCACCACATCGGTCTGGCGCTGTTCCAGGGTAGCGGCAGTATCGGACAGGTCAGTGACCAGATCATAAAGGTTGAGCTCGATGGCGGAGGCGCCGGCGTTTTCCAACTCCCGGGCATGCTGGGTCCAGCCCCCGGGGGAAGTGCCATTGAGCGACGCAATCACTGGAACATCCAGCGCGCTTTGCAGCAGTTCCAGGCGTTTCAGGTAGCTGCCGGAACCCATCTCAAACACTTCGGATTCGGGGAAGAACGAGCGTGCCTCGGCATCCATGTTGATGCGGGAATCGATAAAGTGGTGGGCGGCCATCTGTTCCGCCACCAACTGCTCCTCAAACAGCGAATGCATGACTACTGCACCGGCGCCGGCATCCACGCAGGCCTTGAGGGCGTCCAGATCATCGGTCAGTGGGCTGGCACCAACCACCAGGGGCGAGCGCAGGTCGAGCCCGAGCCACTGGATTGTCAGGTCAGTCATGATTGTCTACTCCCTTGTCCTGGTCTGCTGGCGGCTCATGGGGCTCAAAGTGAATGCCCGCCAGTTGCATGTACAGCTCGCGTTGGTCCTTCGCCGCTTCGCTGGCCGCGGTCACCAGTTGCTCATACCGCTGTGGATCCCTGAGTTCCAGCATGCGGAAGCGGGCTTCCTCCTGCATATAGGTCTTCATGGGCACTTTCTGGCGCACGGAGTCCAGTTGTAACGGTGGCAGGCCCTCGTGAATTCGGCGGGGGTCGAAGCGATAGATCGGCCAGGCCCAACTGTCCACCGCCCGGCGCTGCTGGGCTGGGGAATACACCAGATCATAGCCGTGGGCAATACAGGGGCTGTGGGCAATGATCAGTGCCGGGCCATCAAAGCTTTCGGCTTCCTGCAGAGCTTTGGCGGTCTGATTGCTATGGGATTGCATGGCAATCTGGGCAACGTAGACATGGCCATAGCTCATGGCCAGCAGGCCCAGATCTTTCTTGCGGGTTTCCTTGCCGGCGGCGGCAAACTTGGCAACCGCACCCATAGGCGTAGCCTTGGATTGCTGGCCCCCGGTGTTGGAGTACACCTCGGTATCCAGCACCAGCAATTTGAGATTCTGGCCCGACGCCAGCACGTGGTCCAGACCACCGTAGCCAATATCATAGGCCCAGCCGTCTCCGCCAATCACCCACACACTCTTCGGGCACAGTTCATCCGCCAGGCCGGCCAGTTCCTGTGTCTCCGGGCCTTGCTGATCCGCCAGCCAATCACGCAGCCAGCCCACCGCTTCCCGCCGTGCCGCCACGGCGGTCTCGTCGACAGTGGCACAGGGGCCCGTCAGGGCGCCGTAGAGTTCGGGGGGCAGCCGCTCTTTCAGTCCGTCCAGCAACTGTCGGGCCCGGGCCACCAGCTTGTTCAGTCCCATTCGCATGCCCAGACCCAGTTCAGCGGCATCCTCGAACAGCGAGTTGTTCCAGGTCGGCCCCCGGCCATCCGCATCCACCGTGTAAGGCGTCGTGGGCAGGTTGCCGCCATAAATAGACGAGCAGCCGGTGGCATTGGCAATCAGCAGGCGATCGCCCAGCAACTGGGTGAGCAGGCGAATGTACGGAGTCTCGCCACAGCCGGCGCAGGCGCCGGAATACTCAAACAGGGGAATTAACAGCGGCAGCGACTTGAAATCCCGGGGGATACGATCCCGGGGAACGTCCGGAAGGTTGCGCAAGAACGCCAGGTTTTCCGCCTCCGCTTCCCGGTGTTTTTCCGCCGGCCTCATGTTGATGGCCTTACGCTTTGGCTGGGTCCGATCCCTGGCGGGGCAGACCTCTACACACAAACCGCAGCCGGTACAGTCATCCGGCGCCACCTGAATCCGATAGTCGAGGCCCTCCAGTTCCGGGGTATGGGTCTCGGGTACCGCTTCGAAGGTTTCCGGGGCCCCCTGGCCGGCCTCCGGCTCGAAGACTTTGCAGGTGATGGCGGTGTGCGGGCAGATCATCGCGCAGAAGTTGCACTGCACACACAGGTCCGACTCCCAGACCGGAATCTCCTGGGCAATGCTGCGTTTCTCGTACTGGCTGGTGCCGGTCGTCCAGGTACCGTCCGGCGGAAAGGCGCTGACTGGCAGCTTTTCACCCTGCCCATCCATCAGCAGACGGGTGACTTTCCGGACGAAGTCCGGCGCATCTTCCGGAACCCTTGGCGGACGACGGCGGGTTGCCGTCACCGCCTCCGGCACAGACACTTCATGCAGGTTCGCCAGGGCAGAATCCACTGCCTCCACATTGCGACGCACCACCTCCGGCCCACGACGGCCCCAGGTCTGGCGAATGGATTCCTTGATCTGGGCAATGGCCTCATCACGGGGCAGGATATCCGCCAGGGCGAAGAAGCACACCTGCATGACGGTGTTGATACGTCGCTCCAGACCGGCCTTTTCCGCCACCTCAGCGGCATCAATCACGAACAGATGGGCCTTGCGCTCGACCAATACCCGCTGGGCTTCCACGGATAACCGATCCCAGGCCTGGTCCGGAGCCCAGGGCACATTGAGCAGCACCGTGGCGCCCGGAGCCGCATGTTCCAACACATCGAACCGCTCCAGAAACTGCGGCGCGTGGACGGCCACGAACTGGGCCTGACGGATTTGATAGCTGGAGCGGATCGGCAGCGGCCCGAAGCGCAGGTGCGACACGGTGGTAGCGCCGGATTTTTTGGAATCGTAGACAAAGTGGCCCTGGGCAAACAGATCCGTGCCCTCGCCGAGGATCTTGATGCTGGCCTTGTTGCTGCTGACCGTGCCATCGGCCCCAAGGCCGAAAAACAGTGCCCGGCGGGTTTTCGGTGATTCGATATCCAGTTCGCTGTCCACGTCGAGCGACAGGTGCGTCACGTCGTCGCGGACGCCCACGGTAAAGCGGGTTTTCGGTGACGTCTCCTTTAACTGGTCAAAGACCGCGCAGACCATGGCCGGGGTGAATTCCCGGGAGGACAAGCCGTAACGCCCGCCGATCACCCGGGGCAAAATCTCCCGGTCGCCCCGGCTATAGGCCTCCATCAGCGCGCCGCTGACTTCCAGCACAAGAGGCTCGCCCTGGGCACCGGGCTCCTTGGTCCGGTCCAGTACCGCCAGGTGTTTCACGGTCTCGGGCAGCGCCTGCAGGAAACGGTCCGTGGCGAAGGGCCGGAACAGCCGCACCTTGAGGACGCCCACCTTTTCCCCCTGCGCCATCAACCATTCCACAGTCTCGTGGGCGCACTCGGCGCCGGACCCCATCAGGATAACCACTCGCTCCGCTTCCGGATGGCCAAGGTAATCGAACAGCTGATATTGGCGACCGGTGATTTCAGCAAATCGCCCCATGACGGCTTCCAGACGTTCCGGAAATGCCCGATAGAACGGATTGGTGGCTTCCCGGGCCTGGAAAAACGCATCCGGATTCTGGGAAGTGCCCCTTACTACTGGCCGGTCGGGGGTCATCCGGCGGTTGCGATGTTCTTCCACCCCTTCATGAGACACGAGTGCCTGCAAGTCCTCGTCACTGAGCGCCACAATCTTGCCGATTTCATGGGAGGTGCGGAAGCCGTCAAAGAAATGCATCACCGGTACCCGGCTTTCCAGGGTTACCGCGTGGCCAATGGCGGCCAGATCCTGAGCTTCCTGCACCGAGCCCGAGGCCAGTAGCGCAAAACCCGTTCCTCGGGCGCTCATTACATCGGAGTGGTCACAGAAGATAGACAGGGCATGGGTGGCAACACTGCGGGCGGCAACGTGCATGCAAAAAGGCGACAGTTCGCCAGCAATCTTGAACAGATTGGGCAGCATCAGCAGCAGTCCCTGGGAGGCGGTGAACGTGGTCACCAGCGAACCCGCCTGCAGCGCTCCGTGCATCGCGCCAGCAGCCCCGGCTTCGGACTGCATTTCCACCACGCCCGGCACCTGGCCCCAAAGGTTAGGCTTGCCAAGCGCAGCCCAGTCATCCGCGTGTTCACCCATCGCCGAAGCCGGGGTGATCGGGTAGATGGCAATGGTTTCACTCAATCGATAGGCCACCGAGGCCACGGCTTCATTGCCATCCAGGGTATGGAATGCCATCAACACCACTCCTTGTCAAAACTGTCAGACTGCTTTGAGTCTAGGCGGGGCAGCTATCAGCCACAAGCGGTGGGACAGCTTGCCGAACCAAGCTTGCGCAATTCGTCAAAAAGCCCGGCCAGGGCAAGACGCTCACACATCCGCAGAGTTCTGGCTGTCGGGCTGTCGGAATACCGGTAAACCGGCCTACGCCTTGGCCCGGCCCAGCGACCAGAGCCCGAATACCGGGCCGGGCACCAGCAGCAGCGCCACCCAGACCCCCAGGTCACCCCACAAGCCGCTGGTCAGCCAGATGGCCGGCAAGGTGAGCCCGAACCCCACGGCATTCATTACCGCCAGCGACGAGCCTACCGATTCCCGCGGCGCCGTGGCCGCCGCCAGGGCGGAGAACTGCGGCGAATCCGCGACTACCGCAAGCCCCCAGACAAACAGCAAGGCAATCAGGAGCACCGGCGACAGCCCGCTTAACCAGGGGTATACCAGGCAAACAGTTCCTGAAAGCATCAGGGCCCGCCAGGCAACCCATTCGCTCCCCTTGGTACGGCTCAGTCTGCCGCCACCGATACAACCGGCTGCCCCTATTCCGATTACGGCAAAAGCCAGCCAGGGGATGAGCCCGTCATCCGCACCCAAACGCTGCAACTCCCGGCCAATCAGTAAGGGCGTCAGCGTCCAGAAGGCATAAAGCTCCCACATGTGCCCGAAGTAGCCACCGGCGACCGCCCGAAACCTGGGTATACGCAATGCCGCCAGACCCTGACTCAGGGGTATGGGACCACTGATTTTGGGCAGATGCGGCCCGTCACCCAACAGGAACACCATGGCACCTCCAGCCAGCGCCAACACCGATGCCACCAGTAACGGCAACTCCCAGGGCAGGCCGAATGTGGCGCCGCGCATAAGATGAGGCAATGCGGTGCCAAGTGTCAGCATGCCCACCAACCACGCCAGGGCCGCGCCGGCGTATTTCGGTGTCCAGGCAATGACCATTTTCATGCCGAGCGGATAGATACCGGCCAGGCACAGGCCTGTGGCAAACCGCAGCAGGAAATCCAGGGGTGGCAGATGGGCGGCAAAAACAAATCCACCGTTCACCAATGCCCCCAGCAGGCTCGACACCGCAAAAATCCGGCTGGCGCCAAACCGGTCCGCCAGCCCGGTTACAGCGATGGTCAGAGTGCCCACGATAAAGCCGGCCTGGACCGCCAGCGTCAGCCGGCCCAGATCGGTCTCCGTGAGGCCCAGCTCGCCGGAGAGCGATAACCAGACGCCGTTAACGCTGAACCACAGGGAAGTACCGAACAACTGGGCCAGCACGATAACAGGCAGGGGGTAACGTCTTAGCAGGTCGATCATTATTGTTGTCTTTTCTCCCTGGCTCAGGACTTTACCAACCGGTCCAGACGCAAACGTTCTCGATCATCAAACAGTCTGCGGCCACCCCAGGAGACCGCCATCACTGCACCAAAACCGGTGCCTGCCGTGATGATGAGCATCACCAGAATCTGGTATTTCACCGCCACCGCAGGCGGACTGCCCGCCAGAATCTGACCGGTCATCATGCCCGGCAAACTGACAATACCGGCAACCGCCATAGCGTTGATCGAAGGCATCATGCCACTGCGCATGGCCTCCCGCCGGATATCCTCCAGTGCCTGCTGCCAGGTTTGCCCCAGCATCAGCCGGTTCTCGATGACCGCCCGTTGCCGCCAGACCGACTCGTTCAGCCGGTCCAGTGCCAGGCTGACACCGGTCATGGTGTTGCCGAGCATCATACCCAGCAACGGAATGGCGTATTGAGGGGCATACCAGGGGGTTGGGCCGATCACCACGCTCAGCGCCAGCACCGTGACAGTAAAGGAGGACACGAACATAGCCCCGGTACCAATACCAAAGGCCCACCCTCCCTGCAGCCGCCGGCTCTGGCGCGCTACCACTTCCCTGCCCGCGACCAGCAGCATGACCAATGCCATCAGGGCAATCCAGTAGAACCCGGAGGAGGCGAACAGGACCTCCAGCACCAGTCCGATCAGGGCTAACTGGATGACCGTGCGCAAAGCGGCAACCAGCAGGTTGCGGGTAATGCCCAGTCGGGCCAGATACCCGGTCACCGCCAGGGCCAGAATCAGCAGAGCTGCCAGCCCGAGTTTCCACCAGACCAGATCAATCACGTCCATGGACAGGCTCCAGTCTGGCTCCGTAAATCCGGTAGTGTGCATTGGCGACGCGGTGGATCTGCGCCGGGTCGTGGGCAACCCAGAGGGTGGCAATCTGCCGCCGTCGAATCTCCTCAAGCAGCCAGATTTCAATGGTTTCCGTGGTCTCGCCATCCAGATTGGCAGTAGGTTCATCCAGCAACAGCGCTTCCGGTTGCATGGCAAGGGCGCGCCAGAGCGCCAGACGCTGCCGCTCCCCGGAAGACAGCCGGCTGACCGACCAGCCCATCACCTCTGGAGGAAAACCCAGCGCCGGTGGTAGCAGGTCACCAGTCGTACCAGGGAAGTGAGCAGCCACATCATCAAACCACCATTGGCTGTCCGCCGGCACCATCACCACACGCCTGCGCCACTGGTGCGCTGGCAGGGAAAGCTGATCGGTGCCATTGAGCGAGATGCTGCCGCCATGGGGCTCCAGGTCTGCAACGGCACGCAGCAACCGGCTTTTACCGCTGCCGGAAGGCCCGGACAAGCAGACCACTTGCCCTCCGGGCACAGCCATCGATACCTCATCCAGGCTGCCGACACGGACGCCTTCCAGCAATAGTGCCTTCAAAACCGGCTCGCCCGGGCAACTCCGAACCATTCACAAGCCTCCAGGCCGGTCACGACGCTGGTCGTCCGGTTTGCGAGACAGCCACGGCGCGACGATCTGGCAACAGGAGCGACAACATCGCTGCCATTACCACCAACACTGAGGATATCCACAAGCATGCTTCCAGGCCATAAGCCTGATAGACCCAACCGGACAAAATCGTTCCCAGCAGTCGTCCGGCGGCGTTGGACATGTAGTAAAAGCCCACATCCAGGGACACGCCATCACCCCTGGCGTAGGAGACTATCAGGTAGCTGTGCAGGGAGGAATTGATGGCAAACAGCACCCCGAACAGCAGCAGACCGCCGATGACGACAAACTGAGGCGACCAGCCAGCCAGCAGGCCACTGGCAATGGCGGCGGGAATCAACGCCAGGGCAGCCGCCCAGAGCACGGCCGGCTGCTTGCCTTCCCTATTCCCGGTAATCCGGGGCGCGATGGCCTGGATAAAACCATAGCCGATAATCCAGATGGCCATGAAACCGCCCACTTGCCAGAAATCCCAGCCAAATACCGTGTGCAGATACACCGGCAGGGCCACCACAAACCAGACATCCCGGGCCCCGAACAGGAACATGCGCGCGGCGGACAGTACGTTGATCGCCCGGCTCTTGGACAGGATTTCACGGAACTTCGGCTTCGCCTTGCTCTTGCCCAGCTCCCGCCTGAGCAGGAACAGGCTCGCCAGCCACACAAGGCCCAGCGCCACTGCCATGATCACGACCGCACCTTTAAAGCCAGCGGCCACCAGCAACACGCCACCCAGGAAGAACCCCACACCCTTGAGGGTATTCTTGGAGCCGGTAAGAATCGCCACCCACTTGTACAGGGTGCCCTGCTGCTCATCCGGCACCAGCAACTTGATGCCGCTCTTGGCGGACATCTTGTTCAGGTCCTTGGCGATACCGGAGAGTGCCTGTGCGGCCATCACCCAGGGCACGGTGAGCATGGCCGCCGGCACCGCCAGCATGGCCAGCGCGACAATCTGCAGGCCCAGCCCGATATTCATGGTACGGTTCAGGCCCACGCGGGCGCCCAGGTAGCCGCCCACCAGGTTGGTCACCACCCCGAAAAACTCGTAGAAGATGAACAGCAGGGCGATTTCCAGCGGCGAATAGCCCAACTGGTAGAAATGCAGCACCACCAGCATCCGCAGGGCACCATCGGTGAGGGTGAAAGCCCAGTAGTTACCGGTGATAATCAGGTACTGTCGGATGGCGGCCGTCATATCACGCCGAGCCCACCCGGCGCGCCAGTTCGGCGGTGCGGTTGGCGTAGCCCCACTCGTTGTCGTACCAGGCATAGATTTTTACCTGGGTACCGTTGACCACCATGGTGGACAGGGCATCAACGATGGAGGAACGCGGGTCGGTCTTGTAGTCGATGGACACCAGCGGGCGTTCCTCATATCCCAGAACGTCTTTCAATTCACCCTCTGCCGCTGCTTTCAACAGCTGGTTCACGGTGTCGCGATCCGTGGGTGTTTCCACTTCAAACACGCAATCGGTCAGCGACGCATTGGTTAAAGGCACTCGCACCGCGTGGCCATCCAGCCGCCCTTTCAGTTCCGGGAAGATCTCGATAATCGCCGTCGCGGAACCGGTGCTGGTCGGGATCAACGAACTGCCGCAGGCCCTGGCCCGGCGCAGATCCTTGTGGGGCGCATCGATGATGGTCTGGGTGTTGGTGAGGCTGTGAATGGTGGTGATCGAACCGTGCCTGATGCCCAGTTTCTCGTGGATCACCTTTACCACCGGCGCCAGGCAGTTGGTGGTGCAGGAGGCGGCCGTGACGATGCGGTCGTTGGCAGGATCAAAGATGTCGTCGTTTACGCCGACCACGATATTCCTGGCACCTGCTTCCTTCACCGGTGCGGTAACCACCACCCGCTTCACCCCCTGGTCCAGGTACCCCTGCAGGGCGCTGACTTTCCTGTTGACGCCACTGGCCTCAATCACCAGGTCGCAGCCGGACCAATCGGTTTCGCCGATGGTCTTGTTGTGGGTCACGCGGAGTCGCTGCCCCTCGATAACAATCTCCGTACCATCGGCAGAGGCGTCATGGCGCCAGCGGCCATGGATGCTGTCAAAATTGAGCAGGTGGGCCAGGGTGCCGGCATCCGCACCCGGATCGTTGATGGCGACAAATTCCATCTCCGGCCACCCCCAGGCAGCCCGCAAGGCCAGGCGACCGATGCGGCCAAATCCGTTAATTCCGATTCTGATCTTGCTCATGATGTGCTCCTGAAGGGTCTGGTCAATCCAGTAAACAACGTAATGACTACAGGCACTGGACAGCCGGCCGTTCCGCCATGGCCTGCAGCCGCTCCAGCGGGCTCTTAATCAATGCGGTATTGCTGGTGGCCGTTTCGTCCAGCACCCGAACCAGCCACGAAGGCAACTGTGGATTCAGCGAATAGTAAATCCACTGCCCCCGGCGCTCCGTTGTCAGCATGCCAACCTCCCGCAGGGTCGCCAGGTGCCGGCTGACTTTGGGCTGGGAGACGCCAAAGGCTTCGGTCAGCTCGCAGACGCAGAGTTGTTCCTGGTTCCGGATAAGCAGCAGCGCAGCCAGGCGGAAGTCATCGGCCAATGCCTTGAACACCGCCACCGGGTCATAACTGAACGGTTTTGACCCGGTTTCTTTCTGATGGACGAGGGCAAAAAGTGCGATACGCTCTTTGATTTCCTTGAGCGTCAGGGCAAAGGTCCCGTGGCGGTTTGCCGGAACCGGGTCGGCAAAATCCCAGGCAATCGGCTGGGCCGGCTGGCACAGGGTGCCGCATTCGTGGGCGGCTTTCTCGCAGAGAGTAATGACGTAATCCCAGTCGCTCCCCTGCACATCCGCCAACCGCTTGCTGTGCAGACCCTCCGTGGAGATGCCGGCTTCCTCCAGAACCTGCAATGCCATAGGGTGCGGACTGGTTGGCTCGGTACCGGCACTGGCCACCTCAAACCGGTCCCCCGCCACGTCCCGGAGCAACGCTTCCGCCATCAGTGAGCGGGCACTGTTGGCGGTGCAGACGAACAAAACGCGGCGCTTCATATCTTCAATTCCGTATATTTGAGTTGCCACATATATATTTTAATGCATAATAGAATCTCCAGCGCACCGAGTAAAGGGGGACCTCACATTAAAATGGACAACACCAGGGAAGTTAGGGTGACGCCGTCCTCCGAAGGCATGGACCTTTTCGGGCGGTACCTGTCAGTCTGGGTGGCCCTGGCGATCATCGCCGGCGTGGCCCTGGGTCAGCTGACACCGTCGGTACCAGAGACCTTGTCCCGCTTTGAATACGCCCAGGTGTCCATCCCCATCGCCATCCTGATCTGGGCGATGATTTTTCCGATGATGGCGCAGATCGATTTCAGTGCCGTGGTCGGCGTGCGCAAAGAGCCCAAAGGATTGGCCATTACCACCATCGTGAACTGGCTGATCAAACCGTTCACCATGTTTGCCATCGCCTGGTTCTTCCTGACGGTGGTGTTCGAGCCGTTTATTGCCCCGCAACTGGCCAGCGAATACCTGGCCGGCGCGATTCTTCTGGGTGCCGCGCCCTGCACCGCGATGGTGTTCGTCTGGAGCTACCTGACCAAAGGCGATGCCGCCTACACCCTGGTGCAGGTGTCACTGAACGACCTCATCATGCTGTTCGCCTTTGCACCCATTGTGGTGTTCCTGCTTGGCATTTCCGATATTCAGGTGCCCTGGGATACCGTGTTCCTGTCGGTGGTGCTGTACATTGTAATACCGCTGACCGCCGGCTACCTGACCCGCCGCACGCTGATTGCCCGCCACGGCCAGCGCTGGTACGACGAGGTGTTCATGAAGCGCCTTGGGCCGGTCACGCCAGCAGCGCTGATCGTCACCCTGGTATTGCTGTTTGCCTTCCAGGGCGAAGTGATTCTGAACAACCCCCTTCACATTGTGCTGATTGCCGTGCCGCTGATCGTACAGACCTTCCTGATCTTCTTCCTGGCCTACGGCTGGGCCAGACTGTGGAAAGTGCGCCACTGCATTGCGGCACCCGGCGCGATGATCGGCGCCAGCAACTTCTTCGAACTGGCCGTAGCCGCCGCCATCGCACTGTTCGGCCTGCAATCCGGCGCCGCCCTGGCGACGGTGGTTGGCGTGCTGGTGGAAGTGCCGCTGATGCTGATGCTGGTGCGCATTGCCAACAAGACCCGGGACAGGTTTCCTGCGTGAATTGATCAACATCAGAAGGCACATTCGATCAGGTTGAGCCAGGAACCATGCTTGGGCGTGTGAACATACTCATAATTCCGGCTCACAGTCGGCGCCTTGCCCGGAACCGGCGGCAAGTCGGGAGCCGTCAAACCAATCGCTTGCACCCCTGGCTTCTCATCGACACTGACCGTGTAAATCGGATTCGGCCGGGTATTCGGGGTAACTGCCCTCAGGCTGGACGGGGAGAGCGCCCTGCGCGCGGCCACTCTCAATTGACTGGCCGGCCACCGCTCACGCCGGGGCGATGCGCCGACCGCTGTCCGGGTCGAAGAACACCACCTTCTTCATGTCGAACATCAATTCGGCGGTTTCACCCCACTCCACCGGGTGCTCCGGGTCGATCCGGCAGTGCACGTTGGTGTCGTTCAGCTGAATCAGCGCGATGACGTCCGGGCCCGTGGGTTCGGTCACTTCGATGGTGAATTCGCCCCTGGCCACGAGGGTCTGGTCGTTTTTCTGATCCTGGGGCTGGGTGATGTGCTCCGGGCGGATGCCCAGAATCACGTCCCGGCCCACGCGGTCGGCTAGAAATTCCGGTACCGGCAGTTTGATGGCCCGTCCGCCGTTACCACGTACCTCCGCCTGCAGACCGCTTTCTCCCTGCTCCACAGTCACCGGCACAAAACTCATGGCCGGTGAGCCCATGAAGCCGGCCACAAACAGGTTCTCCGGCCGGTCGTAAACCTCTTTCGGTGTACCCAGCTGTTGCAACTCACCGTCCTTGAGCACGGCAATCCGGTCCGCCAGGGTCATGGCCTCGATCTGATCGTGGGTTACGTACACAATGGTGGTTTTCAGGCGCTGGTGCAGTTTCTTGATCTCGGTACGCATTTCCACCCGCAGCTTGGCGTCAAGATTCGAGAGCGGCTCGTCGAACAGGTAAATGCGCGGCCGGCGGGCCAGGGCCCGGCCCATGGCCACCCGCTGCTGCTGACCGCCGGAGAGGTTCGCCGGCTTCTTGTTCAGCAACTGGGAAATCTGCAGCAGGTCGGCCACCCTTTCCACTTCCTGATCAATCTCGTGCTTCGGCAGGCCGCGGATCTTCAGGCCAAAGGCGATGTTCTCGCGCACCGACATGGTCGGGTACAGGGCGTAGGACTGGAACACCATGGCGATGTCCCGGTCTTTCGGCTCCATGCTGGAGATATCCTTGCCGTCGAGCACGATGGCACCGTCGGTGATGGTTTCCAGGCCCGCGATGGTGTTCATCAGGGTGGATTTGCCACAGCCGGACGGGCCGACAAGTATCAGGAATTCCCCGGAAGCGATGTCGATATCGATGCCCTTGAGGGTTTCCTCGGCAACTCCCGGGTAGGTTTTGCGGATGCTCCGCAGTTCCAGTTGAGACATTGTTGTTGTCCTCTCAGGTCAGCCTTTGACAGATCCGGCGGTCAGCCCCCGGATGAAGTATTTGCCGGCGACGATATAGACCACCAGCGTCGGTAGCGCCGCAATCATCGCCGCAGCCATATCCACGTTGTATTCCTTCACCCCGGTACTGGTGTTTACCAGGTTGTTAAGCGCCACGGTGATGGGCTGGCTGTCGCCACTGGCAAATACCACCCCGAACAGGAAGTCGTTCCAGATCTGGGTGAACTGCCAGATCAGCGACACCATGAAAATGGGCGTGGACATCGGCAGCAGGATGCGGAAGAAAATGGTGAAGAAGCCGGCACCGTCCAGCCGGGCGGCCTTGATCAGGGCATCTGGAATGGCCACGTAGTAGTTCCTGAAGAACAGCGTGGTAAAAGCCACCCCGTAGATCACATGCACCAGAACCAGACCAGCAGTGGTATTGGCCAGGCCAAGTTTGCCCAGGGTTGCGGCCATGGGCAGCAGAACCACCTGGAACGGCACGAAGCAGCCGAACAGCAGCATGCCGAAGAACAGGTCGGAGCCCTTGAACTTCCACTTGGACAGCACATAACCGTTGAAGGCGCCCAGCAGCGTGGAAATGAGCACCGCCGGCACGGTCATCTTGAACGAGTTCCAGAAATACCCGCGTATGCCCTCGCACTGGACACCGGTGCAGGCCTCGGACCAGGCCTTGGTCCAGCCGATGGTGGTCCAGTCCGTGGGCAGCGCCATCAGGTTGCCGGTGCGAATGTCCATGGGCGTCTTGAAGCTGGTCACCAGCATGATGAAGAGCGGGATCAGATACACCAGCGCGGCCAGAAGCAGGAGCCCATAGATGGCCACGCGGCTGGGACGAAAGCCCGGGCGAACCACATCAGTCATGGCGTTTCTCCCTCAGTTCCGAGTACAGGTAAGGCACGATCAGCGCCAGTATGGCGCCCAGCATCAGCATGGCACTGGCCGACCCCAGGCCCATCTGGCCCCGGGTGAAGGTATGGGCGTACATGAACACCGCCGGCAGATCGGTGGAGTAGCCCGGACCACCGGCGGTCATGGCCATGACCAGATCAAAGCTTTTGATGGCGATGTGGGCCAGTACCATCACCGCACTGAAGAACACCGGCCGCAGGGAGGGCAGGATGATTTTCCAGTAGATCAGCGGCAGGCTGGCGCCATCGACCCGGGCGGCCCGGATAATGGCAGAATCCACCCCACGAAGCCCCGCCAGGAACAGGGCCATAACGAACCCGGAGGCCTGCCAGACAGCAGCCATCACGATGGTGTAGATGGCCATATCCGAACTCACCAGCCAGTCGAAACTGAATGACGTCCAGCCCCAGTCATGCATCAGCTTCTCCAGCCCCAGACTGGGGTTCAGGATCCACTTCCACACGGTGCCGGTGACAATCATCGACAAGGCCATGGGATAGAGGTAGATGGTGCGGATAGCGCCTTCCTGACGGATCCGCTGATCCAGAAAAATAGCCAGCACCACTCCAATAACCAGGCAACTTAGAATGAACAGGCCGCCGAAGATGCCCAGGTTGACGGAGGCAGTCAGCCAGCGGTCATTGGCCATCAGCTTGGCGTACTGATCGAAGCCGACAAAGTCGTACACCGGCAGGAAGCTGGAACTGGTGAACGAGAGCACGCCGGTCCACAGCATGAAGGCGTACACGCCAATGCCTACCAGAACAAAGGTGGGGGCCACCACCAGCTTCGGCAGCCAGCGCTGGAGCCCGTCCAGCAGACGCGACGGCGCCCTGGCCACTCGCGCGGGATGATATTGGATCTGTTCCATGGGGGTTCTCCGGAAGCAGCGACGGGGCCACCGACGCGGTGGCCCCGGTCAGATCACAGTGCGGCCTGGATGGCAGCCGCCAATTGATCGGTGGCCTCGGCCGGGTCCGGGTTGTCCGAGTTGGCGAAGTTGGTCACCACATCGAAAATCTGACCCTGCACGTAGCTGGTGTTGGCCAGGCCATGGGCGAAGCTGGGCACCAGCCCGCCGGTTTTGGCGGTGGCCCTGAAGGCGTCCATGGAGTCCTGGGCGCAGGCGTCGAAATCCGACATGTCCATGTCCGTGCGCACCGGGATGGAGCCCTTGGCCTTGGTGAAGACGGTCTGGAACTCCGGCGACAGGATGGTGCGGGCCAGGTCCTTCTGGGCCTTCACGTTGTCCTCGTTATTCAGCTTGAACATGGCGAACGAATCCACGTTGAAGGTAAAGTCACCCGAGGTGGCCGGCGCCGGAGCGCACAGGTAGTCCTTGCCTGGCGTCAGGCCGGCGGCAGTGAATTCACCCTTGGCCCAGTCACCCATGATCTGCATGGCTGCCTCGCCCTTTATCACCATGCCGGTGGCGGTGTTCCAGTCCCGGCCCGCGGCGTTGTCGTCCACGTAGCTCATCACCTTAGCGAACCTGGCGAAGGTCTCTTCCATTTTCGCGCTGTTGATTACGTCCATGTCGTTGTCCACGAACGCCCGGCTGTAGTCCTTCGGCCCGAGTACCGCCAGTGCCACCGCTTCGAACACGGTGGCGTCCTGCCAGGGCTGGCCACCGTGGGCCAGCGGAATGATGCCGGCGGCCTTGAGCTTGTCGGCGACGGTGAAAAACTCGTCGAGGGTGGTGGGCACCTTGGCGTCCACCCTGGCCAGTACCTCCGGGTTCACCCACAGCCAGTTGACCCGGTGCACGTTTACCGGCACCGCCACGTAATGGCCTTCGTACTTCATCACGTCGGCAATGCGTGGGGGAATGAGCTGGTTCCAGTTTTCCTGAGCGGCAACGTCGTCGAGGCTGGTCAGGAAGCCCAGCTTTGCCCACTCCCGGATGTCCAGGCCCTTGATCTGGGCGGCGGCGGGCGGGTTGCCGGAAACGGCGCGGGTCTTGAGCACGGTCATGGCAGCCTCACCGCCACCGCCGGCCACCGCGAAGTCTTTCCAAGTGTGGCCCTGCGCAACCATCATTTCCTTGAGGGCGGCGGCCGCGCGCGCTTCGCCACCGGAGGTCCACCAGTGCAGGACTTCCACTTCACCGGCCTGGGCATTACCCAGGGGCATCAGGGCGGAAGACAGCGCCAGGGCGCCAAGGGTACGGGTCATGCGGTTCATACAGACTCCTTGTTATTTTTGTCAGCGACGACCGGCAGCCAGGGGCCAATCGGTCAAGAATCACTCAACGAGTATAGGGCAAGGGGCTGGCCGGCTAAGTATCAAACTGAAAACCCGATGTGACAGGCTTGTTACATAGCGGGCGCGGCCCCGTAGGGCGGTCCGGGACACGGCGGATTAGCGGCGGGGCAGGTCCAGGGTTACCCGCAGGCCGCCGCCGGGGCGGTTGTCCACGGTCAGTTCGCCGCCATGATTGTGGGCAATGTTGCGGGCAATGCCCAGGCCCAGGCCGTGGCCCTCCTGGTGCTGGCAATCGTGCCGGTAATAGGGGTCAAAGATCCGGGGCAGCGCGGCCTCGGGGATACCCGGCCCCCGGTCGTCCACCCGAATCCACAGACGGTCGGCGGAGTCCTCCAGGGTGATCACCGCCCGCTCGCCGTACTTGACGGCGTTGTCCAGCAGGTTGCCCAGGCAGCGGGACAGGGCCAGCGGCTTGCCCCGGTACGGCAGGCTGTGGCCCCGCACCGTCACCAGCGACTGGTCGCCGTCCCGGTAGGCCTCGGCCATGCGCGCCACCAACCGTTCAATGTCCACCGGCTCCACGTTCTCGTGTATGTCGGTGTCCTTGAGGGACTGCAGCGCGCCCTTCACCAGCAGTTCCAGCTCCAGCAGGTCATCCTCCAACCGGCCCCGCATGGCGTCGTCCTGGATCAGGTCGGCCCGCAGGCGCAGGCGGGTGATGGGGGTCTGGAGGTCGTGGGAGATGGCCCGGAACATCTGGTCCCGGTCACCGATGAAGCTCTGCAGGCGTCGACGCATGGTGTTGAAACCACGGGTAACGGCAACGATTTCAGCACTACCCTGCTCACTCAACGGCGGCTGTTTTTCATCCAGAGGCAAGTCTCGCGCTGCTTTGGCAAGCGTGCGCAGGGGGCGGGTCTGCTGACGCACCAGCCAGGCCAGCACCGGAAACAGAATGCCAATCATCACCAGGATGAACAGAATCTGCTGGCCCGGAATGCTCTCGTCCTCCAGCGAGACATAGGGCGCCGGCAACAGAGAGGCAAGATATAACCACTCCCCGTCGGCGACCTCAACCTGGGTGACCAACACCGGCGGTTTGATGGGCTCAAGAGTCAGCGCATAGTGCGCCCAGCTCCTTGGCAGGGCATCCAGTGGCAGCTCGGCATTCAGAATCCGCAGATCATCCGGGTGAACGAAATCAACATGCAAATTCACGCTATTACCCAACCGACTCCTGAGAACCGAAAGTACCTCCTCTCTGACTAGTTGCTTGCGCTCACTGTCGGGCAAGGCTTTCATGTCGATGCGTCTGTCGTTGAGCGAAACGAAAAACCGGGAGCCTCCCATGTCCCGCAACTGGTCGAGAACAATGTGTCGGTACTGCAAGGGCAGAGACTTGAAGAACTGTGTGGTGGCCGCCGCCGAATAGGCCAGGTTACGGGTAGTACTGACCAGACCTTCAATCTGATGGGCCCGGAAAGTGCCGACCCAGACCAGACTTGAAACCACCTGGGCAACTCCCATGGCCAGCAATGTCAGCAGCAGGATCCGCCCCAGCAAGGACGATGGCACCAGCCGCCATGACCGGCGTGGTTTGCCTTCTCCCCTGCGGTTACTCGCTGGCATGTCTTACCGAAGCGGCCAGAACATATCCCGCTCCCCGGACTGTTTTTATCAATTTTGGATTTCGCCCATGATCACCGAGACGCTGGCGCAAGCGGCTGACCGCCACATCCACAACCCGATCCAGGGGCATGGACTCGCGCCCCCGGGTTACATCGGAAATGGTGTCCCGGTCCAGCACTTCGTTGGGGTTGGCCAGAAACAACTGCAGCAGTGCAAAATCGGCTCCGGAAAGGGGGACCGTCTCGCCATCTTCCGAGATCAATTCGTGGGCAAGTGTGTCGAGGCGCCAGCAATCAAAGAGTAGGAACCGAGGGTTGTCAGATCGGGCAAAACTCGCTCTTCGGAGCAAGGCCTTGACTCTGGCCTGCAGCTCCCGGGCGCTGAATGGTTTGGCGAGATAGTCATCAGCGCCCAGCTCAAGACCTACCACCCGGTCGGTTTCGTCGGAACTTGCTGTCAGCATGATGATGGGCACTCTCGACTGTTCCCGTATCCGCCGGCAAAGGGTAAAGCCATCGTCACCGGGCAGCATTACATCAAGCACAATAAGATCGACATGGGCGGAATCCAGTTGGGACTGCATCTGTTCGCCATCCGCTGCGGTCAGCACTCCGTACCCCACACGGGTCAGGTGCTCCTCCAACAACTCCCGGATAGCGACATCGTCGTCAACAACCAGAATCAATGCCTTACTATCATTCATGGATTTGCATTCATGGACTTAACTTTTTTGTTATTCATGCGACAAGAGTACGCCCTGAAATTGTAAAGCAAAAACCCTGTTTGGGCGCCCGGGAATAGAAAACAGCGAATGCCTTGCCTTGCGACGCCTCCGTCTCCTTAAAACTGATAAATCAGCCTGAGGCGATTATTGAAAAAGGTAGGCTGACCATTCCAGCCCACGACACCCAGATTGTTGCTGACCGAGAGCCCTTCAAGATTCGGGTTCACTCCCGCCAACTGGTAGGTGAAGCCGACATCGAAACCGTAGCCGATCTGTCCCTTCTTGATAACCGCGTTGGCGGGGTAACCCTGGCTGCCACTGAAATCGTAATAATTGCCGTTGAATCCATAAGCGGCTTTGTGCCAGACATAACGGGTGAACATGGACAGGTTGTTTGTGACAGAGCCACTTAATCGGACACCATAAGCTCTTCCGGGGCCACTGTTTTCGATGCCCGCGTTCATCGTATCATCGAATAAGGTCCCGCTGAGGTCAGAATAGGGGTGAACGA
>Ga0208300_100066_pt1 | contig 127899 bp, 136 predicted proteins | sample 23_taG_FD_184096 | JGI IMG/M metagenome (GOLD analysis project Ga0208300, IMG submission 184096) | Marine viral communities from Cariaco Basin, Caribbean Sea - 23_WHOI_OMZ (SPAdes) (version 2) | ecosystem: Environmental > Aquatic > Marine > Oceanic | place: Caribbean Sea: Cariaco Basin...
AGTGGCGTGTCCGTACCTGAACTGTACGTGATGGACGGTGAAACCAGCATCAACGCATTTGTGGCGGGCTACAGCCCGGGTGAAGCGGTGATGGTGGTCACCAAAGGGGCTCTGTCGCAACTCGACAGGGACGAACTGCAAGGCGTGGTGGGCCACGAGTTCAGCCACATTCTAAATGGTGACATGCGCCTTAATGTACGGCTGATTGCCATTCTTGCGGGCATTCTGATGATTGGCCAGATTGGCCAGTTCCTCCTGCGAGCGGGCTTCTACAGCAGCGCCACACGTAGCCGAAACAGCGACAATCGCGCGCAATTCGCCATGGGCGTCCTGGGCCTGGTTCTGATGATTATCGGCTACGTAGGCGTTTTCTTCGGCCGCCTGATTCAAGCGGCAGTGTCACGCCAACGGGAAATGCTGGCAGACGCGTCTTCGGTACAGTTCACCCGAAATCCGGAGGGCATTGGCGGTGCATTGTTCAAAATTGGCATGGCCAGCGCGTACCTCGACACCACCAGCCACGCCAGCGACATGAACCATATGTGCTTTGGTGAGTCTGCCCGCATGAAATTCAGCTCGCTGCTGGCTTCACACCCGCCCGTCAATGAACGCATTAACGCGATACAACCCGGATTATTAGCGCGCCTTCGAAGCCGCTTGAGAGATACCGAGCCGAGCTCAAAATTACAAACAAACGCCCCTCAAGCAGAGGCTGTTCGGTTCGCGGACCTGGCCAACCAAGTTGCTGGCCCTGCACGTGGCACACCAGGCGCCCGGCTTTCTCCGTTGCGGTCCTCTTTCAACGAAACCGCACCTCAGCCTGCGGCCCAGTTGTCCACTCGGGTGGGCACCGTTACGCCACAGAGCGAAGCCTTTGCAGCCGACCTCTTGCAGCAACTGCCGGCTACTTTCCGAAATCTGCTCTACACCCGGGCCGGTGCCATCCAGCTTTGTTACGGTTTACTGACGTACCACCTCCCCGCCAACGAGCGCGAGCGCTGCTTAGCACTTTTGCCCGAACACACACTGATGGGGGAACAGCAGGACATACTGGCCAAGCTGTACCCCACTCTTGAAACGTTAGGTGAAGCCGCCCGATTCCCGATTCTCGAATTGGCAATGCCGGCACTCAGAAAGTTAGATGCCGACGAACGCCGCCTACTCCTGAGTAACGTCCAAAAACTGGTCACTGCCGATAATCGGCTGAGCTTATTCGAACTGGCATTGAACACCTTCCTGAACCGGCACCTGGCTCCCAACGCAGAACAGGCGGTGCCGGTAAGGCACAGGAACTATCGCTCGGTAAGGGCTGACATTGAATGTGTTGTCGGGCTATTCGCCCGCGCTGGCTCCCATTCCGAGCAAGAGGCAGCCAAACTCTACCAGGAAGCCATCGCAGGCTTCTTCTCAGAGCCAAATCAACCTCCGGCTTCAACAGTCTCTATCAAAGAGCTACAGGCCGCTCTAGCCTCTCTGAGCAGGTTGTCGCCCTTATTGAAGCCCGGCATCATCGATGCGTGCGGTCACTGCATTGCGCATGACGGCAAGGTGGAGGTTCGGGAATACGAATTGATGAGGCTGGTAGCCGATCAACTGGATTGCCCTATGCCGCCACTGTAAGTGTATTGGAAACCATAATTGGGACCGCTTCGACATTTTATGACTATGTAGGCAGTCACCCGAGAGCTACTGATGTGTTTGCTATTAAACAAAAGCGGACATTCAGCCCTCTCCATATGGGGCGATTTAGGTCCGCTCCTTAGCTCCTTAGCTCCTTAGCTCCTTAGCTCCTTAGGAATCCTGTTTGGCGCGTTAGGGTCCAGTCAAAGACATTTTAAAATGGTGTTCTGTAACCGTTTCGCCAGGCTCCTTAAACATTGTTTATTTATACAGGTATAATGAGAGCTGCTTCAACAGGGGGAGTAGAGGCTCATTCTCAGCGTGTATCTCATTGAAAGGAAATCAAAACCGACCCTGCGTACGAGCTTTTGATTCGCGGCAGCACTTGCGGTTTAATCGGAACTCAAACCAACAAGCTTCTGTGCCTACGGACGACCTTAGTCACCTATAAAATATGTTATGAAAAAACTACCTAAGTTATCAGCGCAGGTTACAGAATCACGAGACCTCATAGCTATTGAGAAGGGGTCCGAAATCAAACTGAAAAAGATCGAATTTTCGGAGCCTAGCAGTAATTCGCAACGCCAAACGAAGAATGTAACGTTTCGCGAGTGCCTGTTTAGCCACGCGAATATTTCCGGGCGGAATTTCTATGGATGCAAATTTGAAAATTGCATTTTCAGCGGCGCTGAGATTTCACACTGCGAATTTCACCAGTGTAAGTTTTATAATTGCGTGCTTTATAAAACGAGCATATCAGACACTTACCTAGATCCAATATCATTCTATTTTTCTGATTCATGGCATTACCACTGGGCAAACGTTAATGCGTGGTGGTTCCAATCCCTACATCGAAATTCTATGGATATGCACCAAAAGGATTTCGCAATGCACGCGGATCGCAGATTTCGCTTTTATCGCCGTTATGAGGAATTGCTTGGCAAGAACAAAAGACCTATCAAATTCCTCCTTGGCCTAGCTTACGATCTGATGCTTGGTTATGGCTATGGAGTAATCAATTGCCTTGTTGTCACTATTGGATTTATCGGATTATTCTCTTATTTAATGACCGGCTACACCAATCTCCCCAGCGGAGCAGGGGCTTTGGAGCACATCTATTACTCCGTTGTTTCGTTCACCACTGTAGGCTATGGAGAGGTAACCCCCGAGCAAAAATATCCAATTGCTCTTATGATGACCTCTGCTTTTCTTTTTCTGTCTATTGTTTGGACTGCAATCGTGTCTGCAGTAGTTGTGAAGCGGCTAGTGAACTAAATGAATTATCTCGTGCTGAAGTGCGGATCTGCCGCTCGCGGAGATGATAACGAGCTCAGTGATGTTGATTTCGTTTGTCTGTACGAGGATGGAGACATTCCTTTTCAATTGCTCGCGGGCTCGTATCCTGGAGTTAGTTTCTACTCTCGTTCCAGCGTCGAACGAATGAAGTCAGAAGGTGCACTTTTCCTCACACATCTCGATATTGATGGCTATCCAGTTGAGGGAGAGGAGCGAATTTTGGAATGGGTAAAGGGCTTCCGACCACCAAGGGCTAGCGCTCTTCGGGCCGCCTCCGAAACGAAAAAATTCATTAGCGAGATTGGCTGGCTACCGAATTCGATGGAGGGCCAACTATGGTTATGTGACACCGTATTTGTCGCGCTTCGCAACTTTTTATATAACATCAATGCGTCAAATGGCCTCTATCATTTCGGCCTAAAGAACGCAGCATCTTCTTTTGGCCTTTCCGATCGTTACGTAAAAATGCTATTCGAGGTGCGCCACGGTAAGTACAGATATCGTTTGTCACCGAATGCAGAAGAACCTGACGTCAGCGAAAATATTCACGTGCTCGCAGCTGAGCTTGCCGAACGGGTCACTGGGCAGGCAATACATATTTCGTTGGGTGGGGAGACTGCTTGGAACTCGGATTGGCGCTCAGATTACTGGGGCGAGCGATTAATTGAAAGAGCAATCATCAACAAGGAGATAGCTGACGATGGATTTCGCGCCATGCTCGGTGAGCGTAACTATAACCGAAGGGGGCTCGCTAAAGAAGTTGTTGACCGGGTCAAAGCGATGCAAAAAAGCCTTCAAGGCCGAGCTCCTAGCCCGCGGCTCGGACGCAGCTGAAGCACGCTTTGATCTGCCATTTTGACTGTTCGCGTTGACCAACGAATATTTTTCTCGTTTGCTTCACGCCGCTTACTTTGAGCTACGCCTATCGCAAACGTTCATATTCAGAGAGTCTAGAGGATTATGACAGCTGACTCTAAATCAATTCAGTACGCGTTCGCACTAGATTCCCACGGATTCTTAATTCATATCAGTGAAGCAGTCCGCTCGCCGGATTACGTTTGCCCCGGCTGTAGACAAAACCTCTCCCCAGTGATGGGCGAGAAGAACGCGAGGCATTTCCGTCATGCGCAAGAATGCTGCGCCCTTGAGACTTACCTGCATAAGTGTGCAAAAGAGGCTTTCTTCGAGCGATATCAAAAATCATTGAAGGATGGAACGCCCATCAGTCTTGCATTAGAACGCCAAGTTTTTTGCACAGGCGAACGATTGGGACTTGCGAGAGCCTCCTCCCTTCGTTGCCAGACGTCAGTTCCCGCAAAGTACAACTTGACGCAGTTTTTCGACACAGCGGAGCTCGAAAAGAAAGATGCTCATAATGGTTTGAAACCGGATGTCTTGTTAAGCGAGGCGACAAGCGAGCGGCGGTGTTACATCGAAATGTGTGTAACACACCCCTGTAGCCCAGAGAAGATCAAGACCGGAGTTCCGATTCTTGAATTTAAGATTGCATCTGAAGCGGATATTCGGCAGTTGATGACCGGATATTACTCGGGAAAAGACTGTAATCTGACCGTTTATAACTGGCAGCCGCCTGCAAGATCGGAAGAAACATGTCGCGGCGAGTGCTCTGTGGGCAATGTATTCTTGGATGTCTGGAGCCTCAGTGAGTCCGGACGGCTGAATCGGACTACCCAGCCTCTGTCAGCAGTCGATCTGACCGCCAACTCAGTATCGAACACTTGGCCAAGCTCGACAGCTGGAGCTGAACTGATCGCTAATCTACGGAACTTCATCGGGGAAGTTGATCCGGATTCCCAGTTTCCCAACTGCGTTCGGTGCGAGCATGCAGAGTACTGGGAAGACGGCTTCTTGTTCTGTCGTAGTAAGGCGAAGATGGTTCCATACACCGAGGCCCGCCAGTGTGCATCCTATCGGATGAAAACATGACAAAGCGGCTAACTTGGGAACAGAAAAGAGTCGTCAGCCATGGCGCAGGGCATGCGCTGGTAAAGGCAGTGCCCGGGAGCGGAAAAACCACGACTCTGGTGAAGCGCGTTGAACGCCTGGTGCGATCCGGAGTTGACCCAAGATCTATCCTAATTCTGATGTATAACAAATCCGCCCAGGTCAGTTTTTCACAGAAACTGAGGGTAGCGCTGAAATCACCTGTAATTCCAGAAGCTCGGACCTTTCACAGTTTGGCTCTGGAAATCGTCCGGTACGGAGAGCGTAATCAGAGAATCCGTAAGAAAGAGCTCTTAGGGTCTGACGACTACCGCTACGATCAGCTGATAAAGCAAGCGTATCGAGAAGGGTTTGAGGAAGAGACCGATTACATCTTCCCAAATGACATTGAAGCATTGGAGTTATTTATTGCTCGCTGCAGAGCGGCGGCGGTGACGCCATCCGATGCAGCCAGCGATCCTATGTTCGGCTCCGAGAAGCCGGAGTCGATTCGCGCATACCGACGATACTGCGAGCTACTGGGAGAAAATGGCCTGCGCACATTCGATGACGCTTTGATTGAGGCGGTTGAGCTTTTGCGCAACGACACGGGGTTCAGTGGCCACCTCGCTCATATCATTGTTGATGAATATCAGGACGTGAACCTCGTCCAACATGATATGACAAGACTGCTGGCACGATCGGGGGCGTCCGTGATGGCCGTGGGTGACATCAACCAATGCATTTACGAGTGGCGAGGAGCGCGACCCGATTTCATCGGCGGTTTGTTTGAAAAACACTACCTGAATACGAGAGTCTTTCAGCTGTCCTGCACGTTCAGATTCGGCCATGAGCTGTCTTTGATGGCCAACTCTGTTATTCGACGCAACTCCGCAAAACTGACCAGACTTTGCGTCAGCCACCCAAGCACGCCTCGCACAGAGGTCCGGGTCCACTCTGACAAATGTCTGTCCACTGTCCTGTCAGGTCTCGCATCGACCGAAGGCACGCGAGCGATTCTTTCTAGGACAAAAGCCTCGTTGGCTGAAGTAGAAATTGCATTGCGGCTTTGCAGAGTGCCATATCGTTACCTCAATGGCGCAACCTCGTTACACACCAGAACCGAAATCGGCATCTTAATCGTTGGCATCCTTCTCGCTGTGTATGGCGACCTAAGCCGACTGGATAACCACCCGAACAAACAGCAGATCCTCTTCGGTTTCCTCAGACAAGCGGGGTTCAGATGGAAGAAAGGACAGTTGAAATCGGCTTTAAGTGGACTGATGGCACCATCGGCTGACCCATGGTGGGTTCTTGGGGAGCTGTTCAAATATTCGATACCTCAGAAGGATCGTTTGGCCCAACTCCGTTCCGTTTGCAAGAATGCTGACGAGCAAACTCCGGCTGTCCATGTCTTCCGAAAACTGCATTCCGCTGGCTTCATTGACAGTATTGGCAATGAAGGAGTCAGTCGAACGAAATCGAACGATCAGCGCAGAGGGCTCGCTAAGCTCGACGAACTGCTCGATGCCAGCGATATCAATGCCAGTAACTTTTTGGGTCTCATTCTCCGTCCAACGCAGGACCTGGGGGGCCACGAGCCGTTCGTGCTGTCAACGTTGCACGGGGCCAAAGGTCTTGAGTGGGATAACGTCATCTTCGTTGGCCTCACTGAGCAAGAGTTTCCAGGTGGAAACCCTGATGAGCTTCGCAGCATCATTTCGCCAGCTCAGCCGGCGCAGAATGACGAAGCTATCGAAGAGGAGCGTCGGCTCTTTTACGTTGGTATAACCCGAAGCAAGCACCAGCTTCACTTGATCACCCCGGAAGATGACGGACTTGAGAAGTGGCTGAGCAATCGTTGGGACAGTAGCCCGAAAAGACCTCCAATCGCGACACGCTTTGTCTACGAGGCGGGCTGGACCAACTGCTCAGAAACCAGCGCTGCCATCTACGCCCAAACGGTTGGTCAACAAAAGCGTGATTTCAGCAAATTTCACCAGTGGTATCTAAGAGATCTTCAGCGTTTAAGAGTTTAGTTAAAACGGCCGGACATACGGGAGAACTGACGAGCATATACTTCCAGTTCTCATGTCAGTGAGAAGCGTGGAAACTAGATAGAGCCCGCACTGAAGGTCAACTATGGGAATCGAGGTTTATGATTCATCACGGTTAAAGCGCTGTCCCAATATTTGCGTTCACCGAATTCTTCAGGCATTTCAATGTCCGCTTTGCGACCAAAGCGGCCACCCCCTCCATCTTGAGGCCAATCCCGAGCACAAAAAAAGGCCAGCTCCCGGCACGGCTCGTAAGCCTTGAAGTGTGCCGGGAACTGGCCCCCTTCATGCTTGATCAGTGTTTAATAGCGACGCCCATCAAACAGCATTTCCACTGCAGGTTCGGCATTGGGCTCAGGTAAGCCCAATTTCTCACGAACCTCCAGATTCACATCCCACAAACGGTTGAACTTCTGCAGGGTCGCTGCTGCCGCATCTTGCTTTCCAAGCATGATGGTCGGGCGCAGGAACACCAGCAAGTTGCGCTTCACGCGACTTTCACTCTCAGACGAGAACAGCCGGCCCAAGTATGGAATGTCGCCCAACAGCGGCACCTTGCTCGTATTGACCTGATAGTCGTCTTTGATCAACCCACCCAGTACAACGGTTTCGCCGTCGTCTGCCAGCACGGTGGTTTTGATCTCCCGCTTATTGGTAATCAAATCGGAGGCTCCGGCTACGGTCGTCGCCGAAATATCCTCGGTTGTCTGCTCAACCACCATCCGCACCAGGCCATCTGCACTGATGGTTGGGGTTACTTTCAGTGACAAGCCTACGTCGCGGCGTTCTATGGTGGTGAATGGGTTGGTTGTGCCGTCGCCGGTGACCGTAGATTGCCCGGTGCGGAATGGCACGTTCTGACCCACAATAATTTCTGATTCCTGGTTATCCAGTGTAATGATACTCGGCGTAGACAACAGGTTTGCCGCCGACGCTGAGGACAATGCCTGAATCAGCACCCCCCACGTAATTCCGTTCTCGTCACGGTTGCCCGCACCAATGGTGACACCCGAACCCAGTTGCGGCACCACGTCGCCAACCAACGCCCCAATCACAGAATTCAAGCCAACCATGCCCGAACCGCTAGTCAGGTTAGTGCCCAGTACTGGCAGAGCCGACGCGGATTCGTCGCCAGCGGCCAGTTGCACACCGAGCTGGTCGCCCAGCTCATCACTGATCTCAACGATCGCCGCCTCGATCATCACCTGAGCACGGCGAACATCCAATTGAGAAACAATCTGCTCCGCTTCTTGCATCAAGGAAGGGTCGCCACGAACCACCAGGGCGTTCAAACCTTCATCTGCGAAAACAGCAAAGTTGTTGTTCGGGTTTCCTGCACTGCCACCGGTGCCGCCAGAGCCGCCACTTTCTTTAATGGCTTCGCCCATAACGCCTTTGAGTATTTCGGTCAGGGTTTTGGCATCGGCGTGGCGCAGGCGGATGACTTTGGTTGTGCCGCCGCTTGCGGAGGGCTGGTCCAGTTTGCGGATCAGCACTCGCATCTTTTCACGGAAGACTTCGTCGCCGCGCAGAATCAGGCGATTACTGCGTTCATCGGCCGTCACGTTGTATTTTTTGGCTACATTGTCGTTACCGGCACGGCCCAATTCACTTGGCGCCAATTCCTGCAGCAACTTCACCATGTCGCCAACCCAAGCTTCACGAAGTTGGATGACTTCCACCTCAGAACGGGAGGGGCTGTCGAGCTCACGAACGATCTGTTCGATGCGTTGAATGTTGGATGAGTGGTCACTCACGATCAGGGCATTGGCCGCCGCCACTCCGGCCAAATGCCCGTATTTAGCAACCAAGGGGCGAAGAATCGGCACCAACTCCAGCGCGTTGGCATTATCAATCTGGATAACCCGGGTAATCAGTTGTTCAGAGGGTGTTGCGTTAAACCGATCCAGTATTTCAGCGGATTGTTTAGCATCCACCTGTTGCACCACTTTCACGACCTCTTCGCCAGGAATGGCAGTAAAGCCGTGCACGTTCAGTACCGCCAAAAAGAGATCGTAAATTTCGTCTTTGTTCATCGGTGCGCTCGACAGCACCGTGACTTTGCCCTTCACTCGCGGGTCTACCACAAAACTGTAGCCGGTGATGTCCGCAACTTGAGTTACGAAGGCCCGTATATCTGCTTCCTTGAGATTCAGCCTCCACGTTTCTTCCTGCGCCTGTGCCACGGCCACTAACGGCAGCAGAAAAACAAATAAGAGTGCCCTGAGGATGTTTGTTTTATGGTTATACATCTGGCGGTATCGTCCTGTATTGAATTACCCGATCAGTTGCGCCATTGCTCGGGAATGGCGTAGCTGACCGTAAGTAGACTTCCGTTACGTTCTATTTCTATATCCAGCCGCGGCTGGCTGCGCCATTCGTCAAACAACGCTTTATCCTGTTCAAAATCGCCCAACCGCTGGCCATTCAATGCTGTGATCACATCACCGGGTTTCAGATTAACGGCGTTCAGCATGGCATTCGAGCCATCGTACACGTATCCGGATTGGCCATTGTCGCTGGCGGGGCTCAACCCGTAAGCGCGCAGAGCCGCTGCGCCCTGAGCATCCAGTTGAGCCCTGGCGCTGGCCAGAATGTCGTCAGGCGAACCTAGGGGACGAGATTCTTCCTTTGGTGTTTTCGCCACAATCCCGTCAACCCCGAGCACCTCTTCAAAGGCCAGCGATTCGTATCGCCCGCCTCGCCTGATTAATATGCGAGTGGGCTCAACTTCAGCAAGTTCTGCGTTACCCGGCAGCCTATCGCCTACCCGGTAGTATTCCGTTTCTCCGTTGCTTCCGGCAACTATAGCACCGGAGTCTTCCGGACGCCGCCCTATCAACACGCCTTCCAAGCGCAAACGCAAGCCCGTTTCCGGAGCGGTTTCCCGAATAACATCCGCGACACCGGCCTGAGACGCAGACCGGCCGAACAATTCGTACCCGGCTATCGGTGCCAAACCATTGCCCTGTAAAGCACTCTGCGCGCCAGTTCCTTGCCCATACAATTCCGGCACAGGCTGCTCCGGCCAGGCATACAGCCAGGCAATCCGTGCAAGCTCCACTCCCAAATACATCACCAAAGCAAGGAGCAGCAGATTGGCCAATGTTCGAGACATTCGTTCTTGTGATTTCACGGACAAAACAGACATTTTATAAACCTCCCGGCAAAAGAGGTTGTTTAACCCGAAAAACCACATCGCTTGGGCTGCTGTTTTCAGACCAAGGCTGTTGCGCCAAATCCACCATCCGCTTGTACACACGAATTTCCATCATGCCGTCCCAGAGGATACTGGCATCCGCCGCGGGGCCATCACCGCCCTGCTCCGAAATATCTAATGCGACACCACCTTCTACCGTATCCAGGTTCGCCTGCATTGGCGGAAACTGAGCCTGACCGGTTTGATTCCCCATTGGCCAGGTAACCAAACCACCATCCCACCGCCCCAAGCCTTGGGCGTGTTGCAGCCGCTCATCAGCCCAACGCAGTTTCAGGCGATCAATAACCACCTTGCCGTCTATCATGGCCCCGCCGCTTTGGCGGATAAGGTCTTTAAATTCGGCAACGGTCACGATACCGTCGGCCTCAACTTCAAAATTGCCAGCCAAACTCGCTGAGGCCATGCCTTTCAAACGAGATTGCGGCGAAGAAACTGTGAATGCGAGTGGAAGGGTCAAATCAGTAAACGATGGCCAATCCAGTTGCCACTGCAGCCGCGCGGGGAATCCCGCCAAATGCACTTTCGCCGCACCACCCCACAAACTGCCCGACATTTGACGGACCTGTACCTGAGGCGGAAGGTCTATCTGCCCCGACACCTGATGCCAGGCCCAGCCAATCGGCATCCGAATAACAAGCGTCACCGCAAAGACAAACAGCCCAAGTAGCAACAGCAAGATGAACTTGCCGGGGCGAAAAAAAGGTTTTGGGGTATCTTCACTCATTGCATCGTGCACATTTGTAAGCCGGTTGCCGAGTCTAACAAACACAATTGCCAAGCGCATGATTAAAGCAACAAAAAACCCCGCGTGGATGTGATCCAGCGCGGGGTTTTCTATACAAACCAAAAAAGAGCAAAAAACTGAACTTTGTTATGCGTCAATTCTCGCGAGCAGAAACGATTACCCCCAGCCCGAATTTCAGGAAAACTTGAGTCCTACCGGGCCAAGCAAGGCCGCTATTGCCTTTTTCTTCGGATTTGCTTTAGCAAACCTCAGCCCAGGCTCGCTGCCCTTTGAAAAACGAATCACCGCGGTGTCGTGCAAATAACTTTGTATGACTTTCCACGGGCCACTATTGCCTTGTCTCGGCAACAAATGCCGGGCCCGTGCCACATATCCCGACTGCAAGTCTAGAAACGGCGCATCAGAGTAATCATCGCCCCGAGCTTCGGGGACGCAGTAAGGGATCCCGTGTTTATCCATATAGTTGATCAGGCGGCAGCAATACTCAGCTATCATATCGGCTTTTAACGTCCAGGATGAATTGGTGTATCCGAACGTCATAGAAAAATTCGGCAGGCCGCTGACCAGGGAGCCTTTATAGATCAGGCATTCACCGATATTTACAGCTCGCCCATCGACTACGGGCGTGACCCCACCAAATATTTTCATATCCAATCCAGTCGCTGTCACAACCATGTCTGCTTGCAGCACCTTACCGGATTTCAGCCGAATCCCTTGCTCGGTAAAGCTGTCGATATGATCAGTAACCACAGAAGCTTTTTTTTGCTTCAACGCTTTGAATAAGTCGCCATTGGGTACCGCGCATAGCCGTTCATCCCACGGATTATAGTGCGGTGAGAAGTGTGTCATGTCGAAATCCCTGCCCAGCTGGCGCTTGGCGGCCATCAGCAGAAGGCGCCTAACCGCTTGAGGCTTTTGTTTGGAAAGCCGGTAAACGCCAAGCTGGACACCAACGTTTCTTGCCCGAGCTAATTTATAGACCAGCTTCTCAGGCAAGACCTTTCGCAAGCCAATAGAAATATGATCTTTCTCCGGTACAGATGCCACGTAGCTTGGCGACCGCTGTAACATCGTCACATGCTCCGCCTGACCGCACATCGCAGGCAATAAGGTAACGGCCGTGGCCCCGCTCCCGATAATTACGACTCTTTTGCCTTGATACTGAATGTCGTCTGTCCATTTCTGCGGGTGAACAACCTCTCCCTTGAATTTTTCAATGCCCGGAAACTCAGGCGTATAACCCGAATCGTAGTTATAGTAACCCGTGCAACCCATCAAAAAATTGCACGTGAAAACATGTTCTTCGTTGCTATCTTTCAGAATAGCAATGACTGTCCATTGCGCTTTCGCACTATCCCACTCGACACGGACAACCTGCATTCCATAGGTGATTTTCTCTGTGATGCCGTACTCATGTGCAGTGTCCTTTATGTAGTTCAGGATCGAAGCGCCGTCGGCAATACTCTTCTCACTTGTCCATGGTTTAAAGCTATAACCCAACGTAAACATGTCAGAGTCTGACCGTATACCCGGATAACGAAACAGGTCCCAAGTGCCGCCCATAGACGATCGACTTTCCAGGATCGCAAATGTCTTTTGCGGGCAATTTCTTCTCAAATGAGCCGCTGCCCCTATCCCTGACAAGCCGGCCCCTATGATCAATACATCAACGTGCTTACTCATATTATCTCCGCGTCAACTAGCCCCATCACAGAATCACCCTCCGCACCCCACGATTCAATCAGAGTAAACGGAACCTGTAGACAATGCTACACTGGTCAATGTAACGTTGTACAGGAGATCAATTAGTGCACGTAATAAACCAACTCCAGTTGGAGGCTAATATGAGTCAGCCAAACACGAACACACCGATGTTAATGCCGACAAGACGCGACATTCGGTTCGCCTTGGACCCAAAGATTATTAGTGAGTGGCACTATTCTGGCGGCCCGGTTTTCACGACGTTCCTCAATATTTTTTCAACCATTCTTCCTGTCGGTGAGCGATTCTTTATCGATAGCGTTCGAGCCTACCGGGACAAGATTGAAGACCCTGAGCTGAAAAAAGCCGTCACAGCCTTTATTGGTCAAGAGGCGATGCATGGTCGTGAACATGAGGAGTACAATTCCGCGTTCTTAGCCAAAACGCCGGCCGCCAGAACGTTTGAACGGGTAGTGACCAAACTGCTTAAAAGCGCGACCAAGCATGCACCCAAATCTTTCGGGCTTTCATCGACGATCGCTTTGGAGCATTTTACGGCCCTGTTGGCTGACGGAGTGTTATCCGAACCACTTGCCACCGAAGGTGCGGATCCGCAATATGCCGCTTTGTGGCGCTGGCACGCTCTGGAAGAAACCGAGCACAAAGCCGTTGCTTATGACGTTTGGGATGTCGTCATGGGGCGAGGTGCAGGCGCCTACCTGGGCCGAAGTGCGGGCCTCGTGACTGCGACCGTGATTTTTTGGGGTTTAACGATTCCTGCGTTTATTGCAGCATTGCGCAATGAGGGACAAATCACCAACTGGGACGGCTGGAAGAACTTTTTCAGATACACGATGGGAGATATTGGATTACTGCGCCGTCAAATCGGCAACTATCTGGATTACTTTCGACCCGACTTTCACCCGTGGGATCACGACAACCGTGAGTACCTGCAGCAAATCGACCAGTTTCTCGCCGATCAGGAAACCATAGCCGCCTGACTATGAAGCGTCAGAACGCGGACTGTATGCCTTACAGTCCGCGCCCTTTCTCAGAATGACTACCTCGCTGTGAACGCCAGCGATTTTTCCACCAAGGTTTGATACGAGGCCGGCAACGCTCGCGCCATGACATCCAGAAGCTTGGCGTCTGGTCCGATCAGTATTCTGCGTTGGTTACTCTTCACTCCTTTCAAAATGACGGTCGCCGCTTTCTCAGCGGTGGTGATGAAAAGGCTCTCGAACTGATCGCGCATTTCCTCCGCGCTCGCTTGCTTACCGATACGCTCAACGCTTTTGTTCATTCGCGCATTTTTTGCGATGTTGGTTTTAATGCCGCCTGGGTGAACGCAGCTTGCTGACACTCTCCCTCCTTCCAGATCCAGCTCTTGTCTAAGCGATTCCGTAAATCCCCTCACTGCAAACTTTGAAGTGTTGTAAGCACTTTGAGTAGGTTGCGAGAACAAGCCAAACACACTTGAAATGTTCACCACATGCCCGTCTTCACCCGTCGATTTTAAATAGGGCAAGAACGCCTTGGTGCCATATATCACGCCCCACAAATTAATATTCAGGATCCATTCATAGTCTTCCAAAGGCGTTTCTTCAACAGTGCCGCCCATCGCCACACCGGCATTGTTAAAAATCAGATTTACCTTACCGTGATAACCAACAACGTTGTCGGCCCACTTGTTCATCGCCGCATGATCAGACACATCCAATACGTCGTGACACACTTTGACATCGAACTGTTTCAGCTCAGATACCGTTTTCTTCAACCCTACGGAGTCCACATCACTCAACGCGAGGTGGCAACCTTCCTTCGCAAGGGCTTTAGCAAGAGCTTGCCCTATACCAGACGCAGCCCCGGTCACGGCCGCCACTTTGTTTTGCAAACTTTTCATTGAGAAATACTCCGATAATCATGAATTAGACTGATTTTTTAAGGGGTACGTCAGCACATCAAGCGGCTCATATCCTCACAAGAAAATCTTAAACTTCGAAACATCAAAAAATGTAACACCCACCCAAAAACTACGCCCCACTTACCGAGCCACCACCTATTGTTACATCTTTTGATGTAACAATAAAAGGCGAGATTCAGACGGGAGACGAATCCTCAATGTGACCCTCTTCCCTGTCATTTACGGCTCTTAGCTCTCCGGCAAATAAACGGCCAAAGATGAAAGCGAAGACCAAGATGAGGTGCTGGCAGGCAGTCCGATTAGGTTTGGTATCAGCGATTGGATACATGTCGTGCGTTCTTGGAATGTACGCACTGGAAAGTAAAACGTGGGACGATGCCGGTGCGGATGAGGTACTCCTAGAATGGAGTCGCGCGGCATAAACAGGCCACCGCCGCCTGCTCGCAAAGCCTAAGAGCTATCAAATGCGAAATACCTATAGAATGTGTCGGGTGAAAACAGATTCTTTATCGGCCTTCTTGCATATTTTCTATAACCGCAGAGAGTCGATCACCCAAAAAGTTACGCAGAGAACGATTAAGAGCAAGCTCAGCTTCAGCGCGAATGGTTTGATGGGCGAGCGGACGGAGCCGCCAAATCAGCTGAGAAAGCTCTCCGATAGTCTCGGAGGGCGGTAGCTCATCCCCAAAATCGTCGAAGCGGGCCACAGCAATTTTTACCAAGCCGTCGGCGGCACGCTGTACATTTCCCCGCAAAAGCCGCAAGAGGTCGAGAATTTCTTCAAATGGCATGCCCAACTTGATCAACTGGGCACCGGCTTCAATGAGCCTAGGGCTCGGCGCCACAAATTTAGTGCGTTTGCGTTCAATCAGGCCCAACTTTACGGCCTCATCAATCATGCTCTTGCTGTCACTATTAAGGCCAAACATCTTAATGAGGTCGGCAAGGCTGTACTCTCGGGGCGCTTCAGACGAGAAAGCAAGCGTGATCGCTTTCTCCAAGCCCAAGATGTCCTCTAGGTTTCGTCCGTCGGTCCATGCAGCGAGCAATTCGCGGATATTATCAATGGAATACCCACGATCTAGCAGGTTATTAATAATATCGAGTCGAGCGGCATGCGAGTCAAAGTAAACGCCCAAACGCCCGCGCTTTTCAGGAGACTCGAGAATCCCTCGGTCTTGGTAAGCTCGGATGTTACGCACAGTGGTACTGCAGCGGCGCGCGAGATCGTCGATTGTGTACTCGCCATCGGCCAACTGGCTTTTGCTCGTTTTTCGTCCGCGACGATTGCTGGTGGGATTATTCATAGCCCGCATTATATAACAGGCATGTTCCTTGGCAACTAACATCCCTGAGGTTATCGATCCTTTAGTACGCGGTAACGTGCCTACTATGACCTCGGCGGAGTTCTGGCTCGCCAATAAAAAACCCCGAAAGTCAGAGACCTTCGGGGTTTTCGAACGCGATGGACGCGAGCGAATTAGCTACATGATGCTTACATCATGCCGCCCATTCCTCCCATTCCACCCATGCCGCCCATATCAGGCATAGCGGCACCAGCACCTTCTTCAGCCGGTTCGTCAGCAACCATCGCCTCAGTGGTGATGATCAGCGACGCTACAGAAGCAGCAGCCTGCAGTGCGGAACGAGTTACTTTGGCCGGGTCAAGAATACCCATTTCCAGCATGTCACCGTATTCTTCAGTTGCTGCGTTGTAACCGAAAGCCTTATCGCCTTCGCGAACCTTCGCAACCACTACGGAAGATTCACCGCCTGCGTTGAATACGATCTGACGCAGAGGCGCTTCCATCGCGCGGCGCAGAATGTTCACACCGGCTTTCTGCTCTTCGTTGATCGCGTCAACCTTATCCAGAGCTGCGATAGCACGGATTAGGGTAACACCACCACCAGCAACGATGCCTTCTTCAACGGCAGCGCGAGTAGAGTGCAGCGCGTCTTCAACACGTGCCTTCTTCTCTTTCATTTCAACTTCAGAGCCAGCACCGATCTTGATAACCGCAACACCGCCAGCCAGCTTGGCTACGCGCTCTTGCAGCTTCTCTTTGTCGTAATCGGAAGAGCTGTCTTCGATCTGCTTGCGGATCTGCTCAACACGGGCTTCGATGTCAGCCTGAGCACCAGCGCCATCAATAATGGTGGTGTTCTCTTTGGTGACGTTCACACGCTTAGCGGTACCCAGGTCATCCAAAGTGGTATTTTCAAGAGTCAGACCTACTTCTTCAGAAATCACAGTACCGCCAGTCAGAATGGCGATGTCCTGCAGCATTTCCTTACGACGGTCACCAAAGCCTGGCGCTTTAACTGCGTTCACTTTGACGATACCGCGCATGTTGTTCACAACCAAAGTCGCCAACGCTTCGCCTTCGATGTCTTCGGCGATGATCTGCAGCGGCTTACCGGCTTTCGCAACGGCTTCCAGAACTGGCAACAGCTCACGAATGTTGGAGATCTTCTTGTCTACCAGCAGGATGAACGGGTCGTCCAGCTCTGCAGACATGTTGTCCTGGTTGTTGATGAAGTACGGGCTCAGGAATCCGCGGTCGAACTGCATACCTTCAACTACGTCCAGCTCGTCGTCCAGGCCACGGCCTTCTTCAACGGTGATCACGCCTTCTTTACCGACACGCTCCATGGCATCAGCAATGATCTTACCAATGGTTTCGTCGCCGTTGGCAGAGATAGTACCTACCTGAGCGATGTTGCGGCTGTCGTCGCAAGGAGTCGCCATTTCACGGATCGCTTTAACGGCTTCAGCAGTCGCTTTGTCGATACCGCGCTTCAGGTCCATCGGGTTCATGCCAGCGGTTACGGCTTTGATGCCTTCGCTAACAATAGACTGAGCCAGAACGGTTGCAGTGGTGGTGCCGTCACCGGCAGTTTCGTTGGCCTGGGAAGCAACTTCCTTAACCATCTGCGCGCCCATGTTTTCGAACTTGTCTTTCAGCTCGATTTCTTTAGCAACAGATACACCGTCTTTGGTTACGGTCGGCGCACCGAAAGACTTTTCCAGAACCACGTTACGGCCTTTGGGGCCCAAGGTAACCTTCACGGCGTCAGCCAGAACGTTTACACCTTTTACCATGCGCTTGCGGGCGCTATCACCAAACTGAACTTCTTTTGCTGCCATGTCTCTAATTCCTGTTCGTTAAACCGAAATTTGATCGATCGGATAAATGCTCGTTCGTGGCGAGTCGCTTACGCGATCACTCAAGCACGCCGTAGATATCGTTCTCGCTCATGATGAGCAGCTCTTCACCGTCTACCTTCACGGTATTGCCGGCGTACTGGCCGAAAACAACGGTGTCACCCACTTTGACTGCCAGTGAACGAGTTTCGCCATTCTCGAGAATACGGCCGTTGCCCACAGCGATCACTTCGCCCTGAGACGGCTTCTCTTTAGCGTTACCCGGCAGCACAATGCCACCTGCAGTTTTTTCTTCTTCTTCCTTACGGCGCACAACAACACGGTCGTGTAGCGGACGAATCTTCATTGCTCGGTTTCTCCAATAGTCAGATTAATGTGGCAATGACAATTGCTTGTTAAAAAATGTCTGGCCGGAAACCCCGGACCCGACAAACTGCCCGGTCTCCAAACATCTGATAGTCAGAGCTTTTCGACCCGCGGCGAATCTGTGCAACTTAAATGGGGCTGCCCGATAGGTTTTCAACACCCCACGATGAAATTTTTTTACTTTTTTTCCAGCTTGTCCCGGTCTGACTCGGTTTGGTCCTGATACTCGCCTTCGATGATGTCGCCATCACCATTGCGATCAAACGGACGCTGTGGCCCGAACGGCCCGGAGCCAAACCCGCCGCCGGATTGAAAATGAAAGCTTCGGCTTTGCCCTGCAACCACCATGCGTTTCATCGCTTGCCCCGCCAGCCAATGCCGGGTTCCCGGCAACAAACAGAAGAAACCAAACGCATCGGTAATAAAACCCGGTGTGAGCAGCATTGCACCCCCCACCGCCAAAATCAGCCCTTCCGCAACTTCTTTCGCCGGCAGCTCACCGCTGTTCAGACGCTGATTTGCCCGCAGCAAGGTCTGCAGACCCTGCTTACGTAACAGCCAGGCACCCACAATGGCCGTCAAAAACACCAACGCGATGGTATTCAACGCACCAATCATGCCCCCGACTTTGATGAGCACCACCAGTTCGGCAACGGGCATGACAATAAACAGAAAAAGAAAAACCGGCATATTGGCCTCGAGGTCGTGAATGTGTGTTCGGCAACGTCTGGTATACTCCGCGCCATACAAATAATGACTCAAAGCCACAGGCACACAGTTAATTCTTACCATCACTGAGAACCTAACTAAGGGCAAACTATGAAACTTCAAGACTCCGTAATCGCAATTACTGGCGGCGGCCAGGGTCTGGGCCGTGCAATGGCCGAATACCTGGCAGCAAAAGGCGCGAAACTGGCGCTGATCGACCTGATGGAAGACAAGCTGGCTGAATCCGTTCAAGCCTGCAAAGCAGCCGGCGTTGAAGCCAGAGCCTACGTGTGCAACGTGGCCAAAGAAGAAGATGTTGAGAATACCTTCAAAGCCATCATTGACGACTTCGGCCAGCTAAACGGCCTGATCAACAACGCCGGTATCCTGCGCGACGGCCTGATGGTGAAAGTTAAAGATGGCAAGCTTGAGAAGCGCATGGAACTGAGCCAGTGGCAGTCGGTTATCGACGTGAACCTCACCGGTGTCTTCCTGTGTGGCCGTGAAGCCGCTACCCGCATGATCGAAAACGGCGACAAAGGCGCAATCATCAACATCGCTTCCATTTCTCGTGCCGGCAACATGGGCCAGAGCAACTACTCCGCGGCCAAAGCCGGCGTGTCTGCCCTGGTACCGGTTTGGGCGAAGGAGTTGGCGCGTTACGGCATCCGCTGCATGGGCATCGCTCCCGGCTTCATCGAAACTGAAATGACCGCATCCATGAAGCCGGAAGCGCTGGAGAAAATGACCGCAGGCATCCCACTCAAGCGTATGGGTAAGCCCGAAGAAATCGCTTCAGCCGCCGCGTTCATCTTCGAGAACGACTATATGTCTGGTCGTATGATCGAAGTTGACGGCGCGCTTCGCCTCTAGTCGAGCTTTTGCGGAGTTCTACGTGGACGAGATTGAGAACGAACCCACTAAGGAACAGAAAATCTGGCAGGTGGTGGCTGCGATCCCTTCGGGGAACGTGGCCAGCTACGGTCAGGTTGCCGCCATGGCGGGTCTTGGTCGCCAAGCCCGCTTTGTTGGCCGGGCGCTGGGCAAATTGCCCGCCGGCCACAGCATTCCCTGGCACCGGGTACTCCGGAGCAACGGCCAGATCGCCTTTCCTGAAGGCACAGAAACCCGCCAACTGCAGACCGAGAAGTTGCGTTTGGAAGGTGTAGAGGTTTTAAAAGGAAGGGTGTCGATGAAAAGGTTTCAGTGGCAACCCTGAACCTTCGCTCAGGGCCGCACTGATACTACATAAGGCTCAGATCACACAGACTTCGCTGCGATAATCTTTTCCTGCCACTCAACCGGGCCGGTCTGGTGCACAGAGCTACCACGAGAATCGACCGCTACGGTTACCGGCATATCTTCCACTTCAAACTCGTAGATGGCTTCCATGCCCAGCTCTTCAAAGGCCACCACTTCCGCACCTTTGATTGCCTTCGATACCAGGTAGGCGGCACCGCCAACGGCCATCAGGTACACCGCGCCGTGCTTCTTGATAGCGTCAATGGCAACCTGTCCGCGTTCGGCTTTACCGATCATTCCGGTCAAGCCGGTTTTCTCCAGCATGGTGTCAGTGAACTTGTCCATACGTGTGGCGGTGGTGGGGCCAGCCGGGCCAACCACTTCTTCGCCCACCGGATCAACCGGGCCAACGTAATAGATGAAGCGGCCTTTCAGGTCCACTGGCAGCTCTTCGCCGCGCTCGATCATGTCGACCATCTTTTTATGAGCTGCGTCACGGCCCGTTAGCATCTTGCCGGACAGCAGAACGGTTTCGCCCGGCTGCCAGTCTTTCACATCTTCCGGGGTAACGGTGTCCAGGTTCACGCGGCGAACGTTCTCACCCACTTCCCAGGTAATTTCCGGCCAGTCGTCCAGGCTCGGCGGCGTTTGCAGAGACGGGCCGGTGCCGTCCAGCGTGAAGTGCGCGTGACGAGTCGCGGCGCAGTTCGGGATGATCGCAACTGGCTTGTTGGCGGCGTGAGTCGGGTAGTCTTTTACCTTCACATCCAGAACCGTGGTCAAACCACCCAGGCCTTGAGCACCAATACCCAAGTCGTTCACTTTTTCGAACAACTCAAGGCGCAGCTCTTCGGCACGGTTAGAGGCGCCGCGTTCTTGCAGGTCGTGAATGTCGATCGGGTCCAGCAGAGATTCTTTCGCCAGCTCCATCGCCTTTTCAGCGGTGCCACCAATACCGATCCCCAGCATGCCAGGCGGACACCAGCCAGCACCCATCCGTGGAATCATTTTCAGAACCCACTCTACAACCGAGTCAGACGGGTTCAGCATGGCAAACTTGGATTTGGCTTCAGAACCGCCACCTTTGGCGGCCACGTGTACTTCAACGGTGTTACCCGGAACCATCTTGTAATGAATGATGGCGGGGGTGTTGTCTTTGGTGTTCTGGCGCTTGCCGTCTGGATCAGCCAGTACAGAAGCACGCAGCACGTTGTCTGGATGGGTGTATGCGCGGCGAACGCCTTCATTAATGACATCATCAAGCGCCATGTCGCACTCGAACTTCACATCCATACCGATGTTCACGAACACGGTGACGATGCCAGTGTCCTGACAGATCGGGCGATGGCCCTGGGCACACATGCGGGAGTTGATCAGAATCTGGGCCATGGCGTCTTTCGCCGCCTGAGACTCTTCCCTCTTGTAGGCCTCGTACACGCCCTGAATGAAATCCTTCGGGTGGTAATAGGAAATAAACTGCAGCGCATCAGCTACGCTTTCGATCAGGTCGTCCTGGCGGATTACGGTGGTCATAGTCGCCTCATCAGCTTTCTGATTATGGAAGTGCGCAGAACCGCCAAAGTGGCCCTGCTTATAAAGGAAGCGAGAGTTTACCAGAAATTTCGACACGCGAGGGATGCGACAGAAGGCGAAACAATCTATGACCTTGCTAGCCAGAATTTATGGGGCATTCTGGGCATTTTCGAAACAATTTGTTAATTCCCGCAACACCAGCGACCCTTAACTCGACAAACCCCTAAAGGCGCTCTATTTTTCAAAGAGGCTACTCCATCTGTGCGAGGGTGGAGTTGCAACGCAGAATCACACTTTTGGCTGATCAACACTTGCCACTGTGTCGCTATAGTCGATGCTACAGAAATTGGCTTAAAGTGCTGGCTAGGATTTCAGACAAATAAGCAGAACAGGCAAAAAAGCGGAATTCAGGGGCCGACCGGTTCCGTCTAAGCCGGATATAACGATACAACAACAGGAAAAGGTTCCACCCATGTTCAAGAAAACTCTATTAAGTCTTGCCGTGGCTTCTACTCTAGGGTTGACGGGCTGCTTTGATAGCAGCGATGACAACAAGAATGCTAACTCGAGCCCGCAGAACACCCCGACCGCAGTCGATGGGAAAACATGGCCGATTTTTAATCCGGCGACAAAGCAACTGCCAGTTCCGAATGACTTGCTGTTTTCAGGTACGGTTGACGGTACCTTTAAAATGGGCTCGGAGGATAATCCTGTAACAGAGAAGTCTGATCCGATCACTAAAGCGCTAGACAGCCTTAGCGGAGCATCCACTGTAGCCCCACTCGTAATAGAGACGAACGGACAACTGGACCCTGAAACCGTAAAAATTGGCACAACCGTCCATCTTATTGAGCTAGCTTACGCTAGCGGCAATCCGCTGCAGGCCCTTTCGATTTCTGAACCACCAACACTCGAAATTGCAGTAACTGGACCGTCCGCTGCTCCTGAAGTTCGCGCCGACGTAGAGACCGTGGGTGGGACTTCAGCAATCCGGATCGTCCCATTAAAGCCGCTAAACCCTAACAAGCGTTATGTTGTAGCTATCACCAACGGCGTTAAAGATGTAAATGGTGATCCGATTATTCAGGACCCCATGTACTCAAACATTACGGCAACCGGAACGGAAGAGGACCCAGCAGCAGGCCTAGTTAACGGAGCTTTGGCCGATATCCGTACACTGGTAAACAACCTCTGGGAACCCATCGCACTGAAATATGTGGAAGCTATTGGCGGCGAACTATCCGAGGATGACATTGCCCTCGCGTACAGTTTCACCACTTCAAATGATGAAAAGGTTCTGCAATACATTGCAGAACCAGCTGCGTGGCTGCAAGATCAACTAACTGCATCCATTGCCACCAAAGCAGCAAGCGAAGCCATTAAGAAAGGTGCAAAGGACTACGATACCGTTAAGCTGGCGGTTGACAAAGCGATTGAGGGTTTCCCAAGCAAAGATTTCGAGCCAACTCCAGAGATAGCTGCTGTTTTGGGGCTTTGCCAACAACTAAACCAAGAGACGATACCTTGTGCGTCTGCAGTCATCGCTAGCGATCTAGAAAATTTACTACCAACACCAACGGCGGAGAAGAGGGCAGCGGACAAATTTGACTTAACGCAGCCCCCCCAATCTGTGCGCTTGATTTCCGCGCTTGCTAATAAAGTCTACGAAAGTATTGACGATTACCTTCAAGCTGTGTCTGAAGGGGCGATTTCCGCTCCTGAAGTACTTGCAGTTCAAGGCACTATATCGCTTCCTTACTACCTCGGCACAACAAAGGACACCATTGAAAGCAAATCCTGGGAAGCTGATAGCACGATCGCAAGGAAACTTAATGAAAAGTTCGATGCCTTGGACCTTGAGCTTCCCCAAGGACTTGAAGATGAAGAAGGAAAACCCGCATCAACAACCGTCAACTCAATTTTCCCGTTCCCCGAGAAAGTAAACGATGTTGATGCACCGTTACTAGTCATCTACCCCGAAACCGGGATCAAAGGGGTCGTCCAATTCCAGCATGGAATCACAACGGACCGCAGCACCGCACTCACTTTCGGTACAGCGCTGGCTGCTCTAGGATACGCTGTTGTTGCAATTGACCAGCCACTCCATGGCGTCAATGATTTCACACCAAAAGACCAAGACGAACTCGCTGGGGACCTATTAAAGGCGGCAAATAAGTCAAACCCCAAGATTGTAAATAATGCAGCCACTCGCGAGGCACTCCTCAACGGAACCTTCAAAGTTGGCGTACTAATGAGCATTAACGCTGAGCTAATAAAAGCTGGTCAATCCAGCCTTTTTGCCGACCCAATGGCACCCACTCCTGCCGAAATTGGTTCTGCGATACCTTTCATTTTGGACGGAAACGCTGGCCCTGACGCCGAAAACAGTCTGATAAGCGCGATCGCCCTCGAAAACACTGTTTCCAATGCAGGTAGTACGATTCCGGGCCTAGCGGCAGATCTCGGGAACGAGCGACACTTCGAACTCAGCGAGTCTGGCGGCAAGTTTATCAACCTGACAAGCTTCACCACGACGCGAGACAACTTGCGTCAAAGCGTGCTTGACCAAATGAATTTGCGAGCAGGACTATCGAACCTAAATCTGAAGGATAGCGATGGGAACAACCTTCCCCTCAAAGAGCTACCTGTGTTCGTTGTTGGTCACTCACTTGGATCCATCACCGGAACCGTATTCACCGCCAGCGTGAATGCAAACCAAGGGATAAATATTCCAGCCATCCCCGACGTGACTGTTGGAACTAATCCAGAGTTCAACGATATAAAAGCAGTGAGCCTGCTAACCCCGGGGGCTGGAGTGGTGAGAATGCTGGAAAACTCCCCTGCATTCGCACCCACCATCATTGCAGGGCTGAAAGCGGGAAAGCTCAATCAAAACGCGAGCGACTACACCAAGTTCCTGAACGTTCTACAGGGGGCTATAGACAGTGCTGACCCTATCAATTTTGCGGACACGCTCAACGCGAAAGGCACGGCTTCATACCACGCGGTGGTTCAGGGGGATCTCGTAATTCCGAACGCCGCAGATGAAAACGCTTGGGGTATCAAACCGCTCAAAGGGACCTTGGAGGCCGAAATTAACGACCAATCAGTACAGGTCACAATTGATAGCTTCCCTGCCCCTCTCGCTGGTTCGTACCCACTTGTTGGGCTACTTCAGGACCTTGACAGCACAGGCATAGAAAGTTCGCCTTACTTTTTCGCTTTGAGCGACTATCTTGAGGATGGGACGGTGCCTGTCGATGAAGACGGACTACCTGTTCTAAGCCATAGCACTCCGGTATCTGCCCAACCGACCAATGCCTTTGCTGAAATGGTTTTAGGCACGAAGGAAGTGTTCGATGGCGCCATTACCGCAGAGTGACTAATGGCGCAACTACTCGGTCTACATGACCAAAAATGTGAAGTTTAATGCAGTTCTTCACGCAAAAACCCGGCCCAGTGGCCGGGTTTTTGCAGTACTCATATAGAAAAGCCTAATCACCCAAATCGAATCGGCAACCCAAACTGCTGCTGCCTCACACCATCCCCCCGATCCCGCTCAACAACCATCCCCCTGGCCTTCATCTGCGGATGCTCCGCTGCCTCTTCAATCGTTAGCACCGGCTCCACACAAGCATCCACGTCTGCAAAAATCTCGCGCCACTCCGCAAACGTTTTCGCCGCCACTTTTTGTTTAATGGCTTTCTTTAGCGCCTGCTGCTGTTCCGGGTTTTGGCTTAGCGCAAAACTCTTCATCTCTGGAATTTCCAAGGCATCACACAAACGCGCGGAGAATTGCGGCTCAAGGCTTCCCACGGACAACCAACGGCCATCACTGGTTTGGTAGTAGTCATAGAAGGTGCCGCCGTTCAGCATGCCGCTTTCCGGCTTCTGGGTTTGGCCGCCGGCGATGGCTGCCGCGCCCGCCATGGCGTTCATTGCGAAGGCGGCATCGGTCATGCTGATGTCCACGAAAGCACCCTCACCGGTTTGCTGGCGCCGTATAACGGCCGCCAGGATGCCCATAACCGCATGATGAGAACCGCCGGCTACGTCGGCTATCTGAATACCCATGGGAGGCGGGCCGCTGTCGGCCCGGCCGCAGTGGCTGGCGACACCGGAGATGGCAAGGTAGTTAATGTCGTGGCCGGCCCGGTCTTTGTAAGGGCCGGTTTGGCCGTATCCGGTAATGGCGCAATAGATCAGCTTGGGATTGATGGCTTTAAGAGTCTCGTAACCAATGCCGAGGCGGTCCATCACGCCGGGGCGGAATTGTTCCACCACCACGTCGTACTCTTTTACCAACTCTTTGATCTTATCGGCGCTGCCTTCTTGCTTGAGGTTAAGTTCCAAGGTTTGCTTTCCGCGCCCCAAGTAGGAATACGCCGTGCTGAATTTGCCATCAAAGGGCGGAATCACTTTCACCAGGTCCACTCGGTCTGGCGCTTCAACACGAAGCACCTCGGCACCCATATCGGCCAACATCATGGTGGCGTAGGGCCCAGGTAGTAACGTGCTGAAATCGAGGACTTTCAGTTCTTTGAGCGGGGCTGTCACGGCAATCTCCTGTCGTTTTGTTTGTCGTTATTAGTCGATGAACTCATGCTGCCGGTTTTTCATGCCTCGGCCAACTACCCCTTTGGCCAATCCCATTGGCAAAATCTTCCATCTTCGCGGTCATTCAAGCGGTTGCATTGTCTTTCCGTGCACTTATGATGAATGGCGTCTCACAAAAGGTTCGTTTATGTCTGCCCTTACGGTTTCCAAACACTTTGTCGAAGCATCGCTTACAGGCGCGGAGCGCTTGGGATTCAATGTTCGCGAACTGCTGCTTGAAGCCGGGATTTCACCAGACCTTCTGCGTATCGAAAAAGCCCGGGTGAACAACGACCAATTCAGCCGCTTGATGCAAGTGATCTGGGTCAGAACCGGTGATGAGTTTATGGGGCTAGGGCCAAGACGGGCCCGAACAGGCACGTTCGCGACTATGTGCGAACTGGCAATCAACTGCCAGACGTTAGAAGAGGTGTTGCGGCAAACCTACCAGTTTTCCCGCCTGTTCGACCCCATGGCCGGTATGAAGCTTGAGATCCACGAAGACAGTGCGCGACTGGTGTCGAAGATTGAGGGTGAATACTGCGACCCGGACCATTTCCTGCAAGAGAGCCTACCGGTTATCTGGCACCGGCTTGCGAGTTGGCTGATCGGGCAACCTGTGGAACTGGAGAAAGCCGAGTTCCATTACTCTAAACCAGAACACGGCGATGAACTGCGACACATTTTCCGTTGCCCACTGGCATTCGAATCGGACTGCACAGCCCTCACCTTCAACAAACGCTTTCTCTCGGCACCGGTGATCCGGGACAAGCCCGAGATGCGGCAATTCCTGAAAACGTCGCCGGCAGACTTGTTATCCCGCCCTGACGAAAGCAACACCTGGACGGGCCGCATTCGTGGCCTGATTGGCCGGGACTTCTCCAAACCCATGCCGGACTTTGACTGGATAGCGCAAGAGCTGCACACCAGCCCCCAAACCTTAAGGCGCAGGCTCAAGCAAGAGAACACGTCGTTTCAGGAAATTAAGGATCTACTACGGCGGGATATGGCCATTTATTACCTGAGCCATCAAGACTTGCCGATCAATGATATTGCGGAGCGGGTTGGCTTTACGGAGCCGTCTACCTTCCATCGGGCGTTCAAGAAGTGGACCGGCGTTACCCCGGGCGCCTGGCGTGATGGCGAACGGGGTAACCTGGCTACGCTCTAGCGCTCAATTCCCGGCACTACCTTGCTGAAGGTTACGAATGAGTCGCCCCAAGGTTTGGGCAATTTCGCTCACTTTCGCTTGATTAGGCGCCAACTGGAACAATCGTGAGCCGTCCCGAGGGTCGTATATCCAACAAGCGCCGACGACGGCCTGGCAATCCCAACGAGGCTGAGGATTCACACCATAGACCGTTAGCGGGCTGGTTTTGCGCACCAGAGTCCCATCGATTTCCCGCCGTACCTGCTGGATCGTAAGCTCACTGCCATTTATGGTCACACGGTATTGAATATCCGCTGGCCGGTCCAAGCGCACCACGGCTCTATCTTTGCGCCAACCGTTGGCATCCAGTAAGGCATTCAAGTGAATGATCAGTGCTTCCCGGTCGGTTTTGGCGAGATACAACTTACGCAAAGTGTCCAGTTTTTCGCCACCGGCGGGCTCGATCACGGCCACGGGCTCGCGCGCATTAACCTTACCTTCAACCAACGCACGGGCATTGGCTTTACTTTGTTTCTCAATATCCGTAATCAGGGTGAGAGACTGCTGGTAGTACTTACCTTCCGCCCCCGCACGACTGACGTACCCTTCAAGCGCAGAGCGCGCTTCGTTAAAATGTTTTGCCTGCAACATGGCTCTGCCACGGTAATACAAATATTCCGCAGGCTTTTCGGCCTTCATGGTCTGAAGACGGTTTAGGTATTCCCCCGCCTCACTCCAGCGCTCTGCGCTCACAGCCTCTTCGGTGGCCAGCATAAGCCGGCGAACTTCGTGCTCTGGCTCCAGAGCCTGAGCCGGCCCTGCGCACATCAAAAAAGAAGAAACCACCAATCCAGCAAGCCATGAACGGGCCACCGGCGTACACCGCTTTCGTGTTAACAACATACTGCTACTCCTGATGACTCTCGGTGCCGCTTGAAATCATGTCTGCTGACGCGGGTTCACGGCGCGATTCAGATGCTTCGTCACGCTCGACATCGTCAGCGTCCACTTCGGCTTGCTCAACAATGCTTTTCGGCAATTCTTTTTTTACCCGAACTCCCAACTCCACAAACCGGTTAGCCTGAGAGATTAGATTACCACGGCCTCGGGTCAGGGTATTCATCGCATTATCGTACGTACCCTGCGCTGTATGCAGCTGGCTGCCAAGCCGCTCCATGGCTTCCACAAACACTCGTAGCTTGTCGTATACCGCGCCTGCGCGATCAGCAATGCGGCGCGCGTTCTGGCTCTGCCGTTCGTAACGCCAAATGTTCTCAATGGTGCGCAACGTCGCCAACAGAGTGGTGGGTGTCACCACAATAATCTTTCTCTCGAACGCTTCAGCGAACAAGTTATCATCTTGTTGAAAAGCTGCCACGAACGCGGGTTCAATGGGCATAAATAAGAGTACGAAGTCAGGCGAATGCAACCCGTTTAGCTGACTGTAGTCCTTTTCGCTCAGCGTACGAATGTGATTTCTTACCGCTTCAACGTGTTGCTTCAAGGCTTGTTCGCGAGCCTCGTCATCCTCGGCGATCACCCATTGCTGGTAGGCCACCAGTGACACCTTCGAATCCACCACCAAATTACGCTGGTCAGGCAGATGAACGATGACATCCGGACGCAACAGCTGATTATCGTTGTCCCGATAGCTGCCTTGAGTTTCGTACTCAATACCTTTGCGCAACCCCGAACGCTCAAGTACCCGCTCGAGAATCAATTCGCCCCAGTTACCCTGTACCTTTTTATCGCCTTTCAGCGCTTTCGTCAGATTAGCGGCTTCTTCGGTTATCTGCCGGTTCAGATCCTGCAGCGATTTGATTTCGCTGCGTAAGGCTTGGCGATCCCGGGTTTCTGTGGTGTAAACGTCCTCTACTCGCTTACGGAAATCCTGCAGCTGATCGCGGAACGGATTTAGCAAAGAGTCCAGACTGGTTTTCGATTGCTGGCTGAAGCGTTCGCTCTTTTGATCGAAAATGCGGTTGGCCAGGTTCTCGAATTCCTGCTTGAGGCTATCCCGGTTCTTTTCCAACAGCTCCAGTTTTTCACTGGCGGCCCGGCGTTCTTTTTCCAGCGAAACCTGTTGCTCGCGCAGATCGGCTTTCAGCGCCGCAACCTGATCCCGCCAGTTATCTACGGCGAATTCCAGCTTATCGGCACGCTCCTGCTTTTCCGCCAAAGCCGCGGCCAGATGCTGAACTTCCTGGTCATGAAGCGCTTGGGCTTGCCGGGCCGCATTTAACCGGGACGTTCTGTTCAGCAGCAGGCCAAGCAGACCAACGCAAACGAACAACAGAACCATAGCACCCCCCAGCATCATCTCCGGGTTAGCTGTACTGAATTGAGCGAATCCCTCTACCACTGCCGGCAACTCCTGAAACTGTAGAACGAATTAATCAACGCGGTCGTCAACCACTGCAGCCTGACAGTCTAACCCAGAGATACGTTTTATGGGGAAATTGGAAAAACACCTCAATACCAGCCTCGACTGCTTGGCATTTACCGCAATTCACTTAAGTCGCTCTAGACGCAGGAAGTAAATTCATCTAAAAAGAATGAAGCTGACGTTCACTTTTTATGGCAAACCAGCCAAATGCTCACCTGCAGGACAAGAGCATGTTGAAAGAACTTTGGAGAAAACTGGGCTCAGAAATTCTGCAAACCGACGAGCCTGCAGAGGACCCCAGCTGGGCACAAAGTCAGGCGTCTGGGCGCCGCAGTGGCGCCAAAATGCTGCCTCACATCACCCATACAGGCGAGTTTCATCTGGAACGGCTAAACCGGCTATTGCGTGACCGCTACGATCACAGCTTTGTAGCTCCCGAAAACCCCGCCGCGAATGACGAAACACTGAAAGGCGTGATCAGCTATGCCTCCCGCATTCAGGATCAGGACATCCAACGTGAATTGCTCCTGTTCTACCTCAACTGCTCTCCAGTCATCCAAGAATACTTGCGATCCGAAACCACTCTCGGAACAGGTTCATTTCTTGGCAAATAAGCCCGCGCCTTAACCATCTGTAAAGGCGTAGGATATGCAGCTTGTAGTATACTTCTCTCCCTAACCGACAACACAAAGAAGGCTCATCGGCACTAACTCCACGACCGATCTATTGAGCAGCCACTTCAGGGGATATGCATGGGTGACAGGTTCTTCAAACCTCGACCACTAATGGCGTTCGGCATGACAGCAGTCTTGTTCGCTTTATCCGGATGTACAGCGGACCAGTATTTTATGGTTCCCAAGGAAGGTGTCGATGATATTCGCGCGTCACTAAACAAACAGCGAGCGACGATGGTGACCATGGAGAGCAACGCCGGCGTTCGCCAGCAACAGTTGCTCGGCCATCAAAAGCAGTCTACCCAAACGATTCTGGACGCAATCGCCACTCAGGTTGAAAAACCCTCTTGCCCACCCGTGGTTCAGCGAAGTTGCCCCCCTGTCCCCAAAGATACGGGCCGGGCCGACCGCCTCAAAGGCAAGGTTGTTGTCGGTGAAGTTGAAAAACTCTACCTGGCAGATGCTGAGACGGTATACACCGCTCGCGTCGACAGCGGCGCCGAAACGTCGTCAATACACACCCGGAATGTAAAGCGTTTCGAGCGTGATGGTGGCAATTGGGTACGGTTTGAAGTCCCGGTTCCCGGCACTTCCGGTGAAGAATGGGTAACACTGGAAAAAGAAGTTTCCCGCCGGGTCAAAATCATCCAGTCCGCTGCTGATGAAGCGGAGCGCCGGGTTGTTGTAGAGCTTCAATTTGCGATTGGCGATCACGAGCAGGTTGCCGAATTTACACTGGCCGACCGCACCAATCTAACTTACGAAGTATTAATTGGCCGCAACGTTTTGCGAGACGTCATGCTGATTGATGTGGGCAAAGAGTTCGCCACCGAACTGCCCAAGAGTTACCGCAACAAAACCCAAACGGGAGATGACGCATGACCGTGAGGTCCCGCATTCCATTTTATGTCGCCGTGTTTCTACTCATAACTGCCGGGCTATCCGTTGCAACCTGGCGTCATTTCGAGATGGGCATTCCCTGGATGACCGGCGAGCAGCAACCCGTATGGATGGTTGAAGCCCGGGTGGACTTCGAAGGTTATGGCGAATCGGCACAGGTAAGTTTGCACGTGCCGCAACAACCTCCCGGCTTTCGTATTTTAACCGAGCAGGCAGCGTCACCCGGATACGGTTTTTCTATACTTGAGAATAACGGTAGCCGTCGCGCCGAGTGGACCAAACGCGAGGTCAACGGCCCACAAACCCTCTATTTCAAAACACAGTTCGTACCTGATGATTCCATCGTTCAGCAGCCACCCAAACGCCCACCCCAAGCCCAAGCGGTATTTTGGGAAGAACCACAGGCCACGGCCGTGCGAGAGCTGCTTAATCGGGCAACAGAACGTTCCAGCTCCCCGGAGAGTCTAACCCGGGAACTGATCACCCTCATGCAGCCAGACAACCGCACGCAGAATTCCACCATGCTGGTGTCTGACGAGAATTACCTGCAGATTCTGGTTCGAATGCTGAATCACGCCGGCATTGCGGCACGAACGGCAGACGCCCTGAAACTTGAAGATGCGCGCCGGCGCCAACACCTTGTGCCGTTCATCCAAATCTACGATGGCGAACGCTGGCTCACGTTTGATCCACGCACCGCCGAACAAGGCGTGCCTGAGCATCTGCTACTGTGGCGTCAAGGCTCGGAATCGCTGCTGGATGTCGTGGGCGGTGACAACTCTCAAGTCAGCTTCTCCATGCTTCGCCAAACCATCCCTGCCCTGCAATTGGCTGCGCGGGAAGCGGCCTCTAACGGCCTGAGCGCTCTCAGTTTTTACCAGCTTCCCATTGAAGAGCAAAGCATGTTCAGAATGCTCCTGCTGTTGCCTATTGGCGCACTCATGGTAGCGTTCATGCGCATGGTCATCGGCGTCCGCACCTCAGGTACGTTCATGCCGGTGTTGATCGCCGTCGCGTTTGTCCAAACGACGCTCGTGCCGGGACTCATCGCCTTTTTATCCGTGGTCGCTATCGGCCTTCTGCTCAGAGGCTATTTATCAAGCCTTAACCTTCTGCTCGTTTCCCGAATCTCGGCCTTGATCATACTGGTGATATTCATCACCGCCGGGCTGAGTATCGTCGGCTACCAGATGGGCTTCAATACCGGCATGACTGTAACCTTCTTCCCCACAGTCATCATCGCCTGGACCATCGAGCGCATGTCGATCCTCTGGGAAGAAGAAGGTCCCCGTGAAGTCGCTGTGCAAGGTGCCGGCAGCTTGTTTGTTGCCATATGCGCCTACCTCGTCATGAGCCTGCCGTTGGCAGGTCACTTGACCTTCAACTTCCCCGAGTTGCACCTGGTCATTCTGGGGCTGATTTTGCTGATGGGCCAATACACCGGCTACAAGCTTAGCGAGCTTCGTCGCTTTAACCCGATGAAGGCCTACGATTGATATGGACTGGATCTCCCCACGCAGGCTGAATCGAATCGGGATGCTGAACATGAACCGGCGCAATGTCGATTACATTGCCCGGTACAACGATCGCTCGTCGTACCCTTTGGTTGATAACAAGCTGAAAACCAAGCTGGCTGTAGGTGAATACGATGTAAAAACCCCGAAGCTCCTTCAGGTGGTGCGTCAACAACACGAAATTTCCCACTTTCGGGAGATAGCGGAAGACCTTTCCGGCTTTGCGATCAAGCCCGCCAAAGGCTCCGGAGGCAAGGGCATCACCGTAATCACCGGGCGAGATGGCGATGATTTCGTCAAAGCGTCTGGCGCACGAATTTCCGTTGCCATGCTGGAACGCCACTTAACCAACATCTTAGCGGGCCTTTATTCACTGGCCGGTACGCCGGATGTTGCGATTGTCGAAGATCTGGTGGAGTCCTCTCCCGATCTCGCCAAGTACTCGTTTCAGGGCGTACCCGATATTCGCATTATCGTATTTCAGGGCTATCCCATCATGGCCATGCTGAGACTGGCCACCAAGGCATCCGATGGCAAAGCGAACCTGCACCAAGGTGCGGTCGGTGTGGGGCTGGATCTTGGCACAGGCCGAAGCCTGAACGCCGTTCAGTTTAATCGCCCGATTACGCTCCATCCGGATACCGGGCTGGCGCTTGAGAACATTCAGATTGAATCTTGGGAGAACATGCTGGAAATGGCCTCTCGTTGCTATGAGGCAACGGGCCTTGGCTATATGGGCGTGGATTTAGTGGTCGATGCGCATCAGGGTCCTTTACTTCTGGAACTGAACGCCCGCCCGGGCTTGGCAATTCAGATGGCCAACGGCTGCGGTTTGATGCCGCGCCTGAATGCCATCGAGGGCTTAAAGCGTCCGCATTTTAGCCCACGTGAACGCGCCCAGTTCGCGATGAACAGCTTCAGTCGAATGTAACAAGTATTCGTTCAGGCACAAAAAACCGGAGACTAAGCTCCGGTTTTTTGTGCCTGACTCATTCAATCAAAGCAACTCGCCCTTCTGAATAAGCAGCTTGCGCTCTTGAGAAAGTCCCTTCAACAGGCCCCACGTCATGATCAGCAAGATCGCGGTGAACGGCAAGCCGGCACTGATCGACACAGCCTGAATCGCACCGAGTGCATCGTCGCCACCGCCGAAAATCAGGGCAGCTGCAATAGCACTTTCCATAATCACCCAGAACACGCGCTGGGCAGTTGGTGCATCGGTTTTACCGCCAGCGGTAATGCTATCGACAACCAATGAGCCAGAGTCCGATGAGGTCACGAAGAACACCAACACCAGAACAATCCCAACGAAGGAGATAATGCCGGTCAGCGGCAGCCCTTCGAACATCTGGAAGGTCGCCAACGATACATCAGTAATACCTTTATCCGCCAGCACACCAACACCATTTTGAATCTGCTCAAGCGCAGTGCCACCAAACCCGCTCATCCAGATGGTTGTAATAACCGTCGGGATGATCAGAACCGCGGTAATAAATTCACGCACAGTACGGCCTTTGGAAACCCGCGCAATAAACATACCTACGAACGGTGACCAGGAAATCCACCACGCCCAATAGAAGATGGTCCAGCCGTGCATCCAAGCCGCATCATCACGGCCAAACGGGCTGCTCAACGGAACGACATTCGCCACGTAGGAAGACGTTGTCACCCATATGGTTTCAAGAATGGTCATGGTCGGGCCGGCAAACACGATAAACGCGAGCAACACGGCTGCAGTCATCATGTTGATGTTACTCAAAATTTTCACACCACCGTCCAGGCCACGCAGAACCGACATCAATGCCAGTGCAGTAACACCGACAATAACGGCCATCTGGACATTGGTGCCGGAACCGGTCTCAAACAGGTAATCCAAACCGGAGGCAGCCTGCTGGGCACCGAAGCCCAAAGACGTGGCCAGGCCAAAAATTGTTGCAACTACTGCCAGCACGTCGATGATGTGCCCCGGCCAACCCCACACGCGGTCTTTCAGCAGCGGGAAAAACGCCGAACGAATGGTCAATGGCATGTTCTTGTTGAATGCAAAGAACGCCAGCGACAAAGCGACGACTGCATAGATGGCCCAAGGGTGAAGACCCCAGTGGTACATGGTTGACCCCATGGCCAGATCACGAGCCGCATCGGTGTTCGCCTCTACGTTAAACGGCGTCTCATACCAACCGGTATAATACGCAACCGGCTCGGCAACCGCCCAGAACATAAGGCCGATACCCATACCTGCGGCAAACAGCATGGCAAACCACGAAAGCCGGGTGAACTCAGGCTTCGCGTCTTGGCCACCTAAACGTATTTTACCGACCGGCAAGAAGATGAGCGCCAGGCTCACCACCACGAAGATGTTCGCGCTGAGCATGAAGAACCAGTCAAAACTTGCGATGATTCCCCACTTTGCTCCATCAAGTGTTTCCTTGGCCAAAGCCGGAAACATGAGAGTCCCTATGACAAACGCCACTACAACCACTGCCGTAACCGGGAACACCCAGTTGTGCAGATCCAGGCCAAACGGATTGATATTATCCTGGCCTGCGACGTAGTCCGTTTGATATTCGTCTTTCACTACCTCGCCCACGTGGAGCCTCCTGGTTTTGGTGTGATGTCTGAAAGATGGATGATGAGTGGCCATTCCCAGCCGCTCTAAAAGATTACAAGCGCGTTATCCTATTACTTTGACCTCAAAACATCAAAGTACGCGTTGTGTCGCTTCCTTCCACAGAATTATAGACCACACAAAAGATCCCGGAGCTCTTTTTCCAAATCCTTACAGCGGCTTGCTCTCCTCTGGCTGGTCTGGCATATACTGAAAGCACCCACACTTCAGGGCCGCTAGAGGTATACATGGTCAAAACCACCACCTTTCCTTTTCGCTATTCCGCCTATGCAATCAGCATCGCGGGATTACTCTTTTCCCTTCCGCTCTCACTTTGGGCAGGGTCCGGGTATATCTTCCCCCTGATTTTTGGCGCCCTAACGATTATAGGAACTCGAGATCTTCTTCAGCGAAAACATACCGTTAGTCGAAATTACCCGATTATGGCGAACTTCCGGTATCTGCTTGAATCCATTGGCCCCGAAATCCGACAGTACTTTATTCAGTCCGATACGGAGGAACGTCCCTTCTCGCGTGAGCAACGCACCATTGTTTATCAGCGGGCTAAAGGCGCGCTGGATAAACGCCCGTTTGGCTCACAATTATCAATGTACGAGGAAGGCTTCGAGTGGATGAATCATTCCCTCACGCCGACCAAGCTAACCTCTAATGACTTCCGGGTTGTGATCGGAAAACGTTGCGCCAAACCCTACAGCGCCAGCGTATTCAACATCTCCGCCATGAGCTTTGGCTCGTTGTCTGCTAACGCCATCCTGAGCCTGAACGCAGGTGCGCAAAAAGGGGGCTTCTACCATGACACCGGGGAAGGCTCGATTTCTCGTTACCACAAAGAACCCGGTGGTGATCTGGTCTGGGAGATTGGCTCGGGCTACTTTGGCTGCCGCCACCCAGACGGCACCTTCAGCCCCGAGCGATTCCAGGAGAACGCCAGTCTGGATCAGGTAAAAATGATAGAGGTCAAACTATCGCAGGGCGCCAAACCCGGCCACGGCGGCATACTCCCTGCAGAAAAGGTCACGGCTGAAATCTCTGAGGCTCGCGGTATACCCATGGGTGAAGATTGCGTATCGCCTGCCAGCCACTCCGCGTTTTCCACACCGATTGAATTGCTTGAGTTCATCGAGCAACTGCGTGAGCTGTCGGGTGGCAAGCCGGTAGGCTTCAAACTCGCCATCGGGCATCCATGGGAGTGGTTTGCCATCGTCAAAGCCATGCTGAAAACCGGCAAGAAACCAGACTTCATCGTTGTCGACGGTGGCGAAGGTGGAACTGGTGCCGCCCCACTGGAGTTCATCAATCGCCTGGGCATGCCGCTAAAAGAAGCCCTGCTGCTGGTACACAACACCTTGGTAGGTGCCAACCTGCGTGACGACATCGCCATAGGCGCGGCTGGCAAGATCACCTCCGCTTTCAATATTGCCCGAACACTCGCCATGGGCGCTGACTGGTGTAACGCGGCGCGCGGTTATATGTTCGCTCTGGGGTGCATTCAGGCACTGAATTGCCACACTGGCCGATGCCCGTCTGGCGTTGCCACCCAAGACCCGCGCAGAGGCAACAAACTGGACGTGCCGCTGAAAAGTGAACGGGTGTACAACTACCACACCAAAACGCTTGACGCCCTCCAGAACCTGCTGGAAGCTTCTGGTCTGAACCACCCTTCTGAACTTGGGCCAGAGCACATTGTTCGGCGCGTGTCGAAAACCAAGGTTCAGAGCTACCTCGATCTTTATCCTTTCCTGGAGCCTGGCGTTTTGCTTGAAGGAGAAACCGGGTTAACGGTGTTTGATAAATACTGGAAGTGCGCGCAACCGGACACTTTCGAGCCACCGGAATTCATCCTGAAACTCAGAGAAACCAAGTTGCGATAAATGTTCTGAAGAAAGTCGCCGATCACCTGTTTATTTTTATTTGGGGCTGGCGTATACTTCGCTCCCGCTAAGCCACTGAGATAAACCTCTTTTCTTGGCGGCAAGCAGTTTACGGGGCGTAGCGCAGCTTGGTAGCGCACTTGCATGGGGTGCAAGGGGTCGTAGGTTCAAATCCTACCGTCCCGACCAGAATTCCCTAGAGAAGCCAGACACTTACACGGTGTCTGGCTTCTTTCATTTCTGGCCCATCAAAACCAAATCCAATATATATCCAAAACCCTGTTATTCAGCAGCCACTTCCGTCCACCGGATTTCATCGTGCCCGCTGTCGTAATTGCTCGTCATTTTGGCGGTAGCATGGCCAGCCAGCTTCTGCGGATCGACGCCCTTATCCTTCAGGTTCTTGATGCCCAACGCTCGAATCTCATGGAACGTTGGCCGCTCGTTTTCCGGCACTCCATCGAATAGCCCTGACTCATCCCGCGCCTTGGCAAATGCCCCTGTAATCATTCTCGGGACCACCTGTGTCCAGTGATCCATCCCCTCTCTGTCTTTCACCTTGCGAGCTGGCCGGCGATGCACCAGGTACGGGCTGGCCAAGTCATCCCTGCACCGCTTGATCACTTTGTTAAGCTTCGGGCCAATGGCGATGGCCAGATAACCGGTGTCATACTTCTCGGTCTTCTCCTGCACCACGTACAGCTTTCCATCTCGCACGTTCTCAAACTTCATTCGAGCAACATCACCGCGCCGCTGCAGCGTAATCAGCGCAAGGTCCATGGCGTTCTGAGCCCATGCCGGGCACCGTGCGTGTATCGCGTCATACTGATCCTGAGTTAAGCGCTTCCGCGCCTTCTTCTCTTTGCGCTTCAGTGTAGCCTCAGCCGGATTGTCTGACCGGAGCCCACGACTTACCGCCACCCTGAACAGATCGACCGCCACCTGCCGAATCTGGTTTGCCGTTCGGGGTGAATGATCTTCAAGTAGCTTCGCCAGATCCTGAACATCTACATCTTCAACCGCTGTGTCGCCCATCACCGCGTTCAGTTTTCGCATCTGCACCTGGTACATTTCCAGCGTGCTCTTCTTGTACTCACGCTCAGGCGCGATATTCTCAAGCCACCACTTCGCGTGCTGGCGGACTGTAACCCGGCCAAGCACCTTGCCCACGAGATCGTTGTCCGGCATCAGCATCGCGTTCAGCTCTTTTGCCGCTGCGATTGCCGCCGCCCTGCTAACGCCCATACCGTGAAACTTGCCGGTTATCGGGTGCCGGTATTGATACGACTTGCCGCGGTTCGCCGGATACAGGTTATCCGGCAGCGGCTTGTTCGCTCTCTTTCGTGGCCGAGGGCTCATGCTGCGAGCACCCTATTCACGAGCGGGTTGTCAGATTTGCTCATTCGATCCAGATCCACGTAGTAGATTGACCCCATCACTTTACCTGGGATGTCTCCGTCATCGATCCACTTCTTCAGCGTTTTGATATCCGGCTCGCTGCCCTTCTCAAAATAGCGCGTCCGAAACTGGGTTGCCTTCATCAGTTTCACCGCTTGATCCTCCGCTTGTAATACCAAACACCGTTTTCAAACCGCACTTTGACTCCCTGCTCAATCAGCGCTTTCGCTTTGCGCTCGTTGCAGCGATACCAGGCCCGTTTGCTCATCTCGCTGGCCCATCCAGGTATCTATCTTCTGTAAAGGCAAAGTCCCGCCCCTCGTCCGTCAGCATGTGTAATACCCGCGCCGGATTTCAAACCAGATCACCGCGCAGGCATTCAACCACCTTTTGTTGAATCATCTGGCGCAACTCAGTGCTCATTTCCGAGTAATGCTTGCAGTGGAACGCCGACAGCTCTTTGTAAACGGCGTGGTTCGGCGTGATCCTCGATAGCTCAATGAGTTTGTCGAGGGTGCAAATATCGAAGTAATGTTTTTTAAAGAGCTTATCCAGCAGTTCTTCAATGGCCAGCTTTCTGAATTGATCCATCACTCACCTCCCGCCTTCTCGGCTTGCTGGCCTAGCGCCTCAGAAAGCAAGCGCTCAATCTTGTCTGCGGACTCATACAAATCGTTATAACTGCATATCTGATTGCCAGCGTCGCGGATAATTTCTCGCAGGTCGCCGTCAATCCACACAATGGCGCACTCAATGCCTTTCTCAAGCTCCGTCACTCGCGCCTCAGCTTTCTCTACCCGATCCACCAACTGGCGCACCAGCGCAACCACTGGTTCGGCGTAGTTGTTCAGCGAGCCCAGCGCTGCCCGTATATCGACAGCCAGTTTTTCGCTTTGGCTATTCATAGCCTTCGACCTCCGGCTTTGGTGGTTGGGCGTAGACATAAAAATGCGACTCAAGCGGCGATGGGGCGCACCCGTGGCGCAGGCTCTTTATACCGCCAGACTGTATAAACCCCACCGGCTCCGCACCCTGTGCGCGGGCGGCTTTCTTCTTGTCCGCGTCATGGCTTAAATGCTGCGCCACGATATAGCCGCCGTCTGCGATGATCTCGGAAAGCCAATCACCCAGGCTTTCGTAGTAATGGCCTGCGCTCATGGCCTCCTGCATTAAAAACAAATCGCGTTCGCTGAAGAATTCTCCAAACTCTTTCTGTACGTCACTCATGCCGCCGCCCTCTCATTCAAATAATCCGCATTCACCTCGCGCCAAGTCTCCTGGCGCTCCGGCGTATACCCGCCCAAGCCCCACAAGCTCAACCGCTCGTCATTCGCCTGCTTGCCATACGTGCCCGCAATCCAGCCAACGTCCACCACCTGAGCCGTCTGCTGTGCGCTCAGCACCTCGGCCCGAAGCTGGTGGTACAAATCCGTGAACTCAGCCAGCGCCACGTCTCGCACAATCCGGCTCTCTTCTTCGACCCATTCCTCGCCCGACGAATTGCGACAGAAGGCCCGCACAGTGATGATCCAGTTGTTTCGATACCGAACCAGTGCGTTCACGATTCGCGGCTCCAGCAGCTCCCAACCTCGGGCGGTTTTCGCCTTCGCCGTGGCGTACTGGTTGCCGGTTTTCGCGTCCCGATCTGCCTCCCACGTCCAGATCACGCAATTAGAAAAGAACATCTGCGCCCGCTTGTTCGGGTTATGCTTCTTGCGTACTTTTGCCATCGTCTTTCACCAACTCGCCATTTATGAGCTTGTAAGGGTATTTCGCGGGCTTCGGCTCGTCGCTTTCGCAGCCCTTGTCGATCAGCCGCCGCACTTCTTCGGGGGTGCTGGCTACTTCAAGGCGGTTAAACGCCTCGGCAAATGCGTCTTTGTCGTCAATGTTCACGCCGCCTGCCTCCATTTCATCGTTGCCGCCTTAACGTGCAACTGGCTCCGATCTAATTGCTCACCCATGCCAGGGCGATTGGCCTCGTCTCGCTTTCGCTTCATGGCCGGAAACAGGGCCACCGCTTCACCGTAAAACCGTGAGCGCCGCAGGGCTTGCGAGAACGTCCACGCATTGCACCCGATTCGACCGGCCGCGCTCTTGAGTGAGCCGCCTTTCTCGGCCTCTTCGCGCATGATCGCCATGTGCTGCTCGGTGACCACCACCTTCTCGGGCTTAATGCCGGTGTTCGGAAATAGCGAGGCCGCTTCGGGCGCGTGCTCTGATCGTTTGATCGCTCGGGACAGTGTTTGACGATTCACGCCAAGCTCTCTTGCCACCCTGGGCCGCAACGGCCCGAAGGTGACGCATCTCAGCATCGCCAAACACCAGTTTTGGCTTGCCTGCCATCGTTAGCCCTCCATCCAGTGTATTGGCGCGAACGGAATGTCATCATCAAAATCGTTTTCAGGGCCGGGGCCGCCGTTCGCCGCAGGTTGCGGGTTATTCTGCTGGTACTGCTGCTGCGGGCGCTGCGATTGTTGTGGCTGTTGCCACGACTGCTGTGGCTGCTGCTGTGGCTGCTGCTGTGGCTGGCCACCAACCAGGCTGATCTCGCTAATGCGCAGCGTTACCGAAAAGCCTTGCGTGCCATCGTTTTTCTGGTATTGGCGCGTGCCAAGCTCACCCGTTACGGCAACCTGCTGGCCTTTGGTGAGGTATTGGATGAGGCCGGACTCGGCGCGCTTGCCGAATAGAGCGCAATCGATCCAAACGGTTTGTTTGTTGTCACCAAAACCGCTATCAACGGCCAGTGCGATACCGGCAACGGGTGTGCCGTTGGCGGTGTGGTTTACTTGGGCATCACGGCCAATGCGGCCAACTGCGGTGAATACGTTCATGCTTCTTCTCACTTGATTCGGATGGATGATTTGGCACGATCCAGGCTTGCACCGGGAACGTCGATACCTTCTTTTAAGGCCCGTGCCAGCGCCAACTTATCGGGGCTGATCTCGGTCTTAACGGTCATGTACTGGTCGGGGATTTCGCCCTCGTTATTAATGACTGCAATCTCTCGGCCGGCAACGCATGAGATGGTGAATAGCGGGCACGATATTTTTTTAATGCCCGTGCGCTCCATGTTCATGCGCAGGTAGTCCTTGAGCGAGTCCTGCCGGTTCTTGATCGCCTTCTTGCGGTCATTGAGCCGTTTAATCTCTTTGTCGATGGCATCAATGTCCGGCTGCATGTTGTTGACCACGTGAACGATAGCTTCGGCCTTCTCGTTGAAGCTATCCGCTATGTCGCCAAGACTGTTCTGGATGGCCTCAACCATGCTTGCGTCGTCGGCATCCGCCGAGTCTGCGATCTTTTGCAGCTCGGCATACTGCCCGGTAATTTCTCGTAGCTTTGCCATTACGCTGCCTCCTGCTGGCTAACTTTCGCTTTTACGCTGTCCTTCACTTTGGCCAGCTGCTTCTTCTCTGCCGCCCCAAGCGATGCCCAGACGCGCTTCAGGTCGTCCATACTCTCGCAGCCTTCAAGGCTTTCTCTGGCTGTCTCAAGCCGCTCTTCATGCGCCTTGGTGTTGTCCCGGCTGTCTGCGTCTTTGTTGTCGTCAATCAGCAGCAGGCCGTTCAGTGCGTACTTGCGGGCATAGCTCGAAGCTGAGCCGGTAATCTGGCTCTCGTCCATGCCCTTCTTGGTCAGGGCTTCTCGGGCGAATGCTGTGGTACTCAGGCTGTTTTCGCCGTCGGTAATGGTGGCTGTGGCCTGCACGTAAACGCGCTCTCCGATTACCTTAATGTCGTCACTGATAACCAATGACAGCCCATCCAGCAGCGGCTTGACCGCCTGCAAAATATCTTCGCAACTCCGGTAGTTGTAACCGCCGAACTTGTTGTGCTGACCCTTTGGCGCGTTCAATTCGCGCTGAATGCCTGCGAGCTTTTCGGTTAAAGTTTTCATGCTGAATACCCCATCATTTCGCGCTGTAGTTCATCAGCCCACAGCTCATTCGTTCTGGCCTGCCATCGTGCGGCCTCATCACTCCCGGCTGGGTACGGGTTGTCACCCGCGCCCATGCCATCCTTGTAATCCTTCACTGCTTGCAGCTCGGGTGTCATGCCGCCTCCTTCGTGTTCAGCCGTGCCTCGGCTTCTTCGCGCACCTTGGCCAGCCCAATAATCTGTTCGACCGCCCGGCCAGATAGGTGTACTAGCTGCCGCACCCCTTCGACGTTGCCGGTGATGACTTGCATAACCGCGGTATCGAAGCCGTCGCTGTCGAGGTCGTTCATTTGCTCAATTACTTCCGCTTGCCCGAAAGTGGTGCCGAAAACTTCGATATACCCGCCGCTTAACAGCTCGTCGCGCATGTCCTGCTCCACTTGCTCCATTTCCAGCTCAATATCTGAGGCGCGGTCTATTTCGCGCTGGTGTTGCATGAATGAATTAGGCATGGTCGGACTCCTTGTTCAGCTCTGGCATGTCGTGGCCACGACCGTGATTGCACTTCTCGCAGGCCAGGGTCATGTTGTTATGGTGATCGAGCCCGCCACGCTTGAGCGGGATGATGTGCTCAAGAGTTGCCGTCTCCGCTGTCAGTGGGCAGTTGCACCAATGGCAAAACGGGTGCTTCTTCAAAAGCCGGGCTTTTGCACGCTTCGCCTTGCCGCTGTTGCGGGTGACCTTCTCGGCCTGAACTTCCGGGGCAGAGAAAGCCATCTTGACGACCTGTTCTGGCGTGGCTTGCTTAACGCCTTTCTTGGTCGATTTGACGTAGGCTGTGCGGTTTGCACTAAACGGATACCAGTTGACCAGCATCGGGCCGCCTTTAAGTTGGTAGTGACCGCTCTGCTCGTTAATCAGAACCAGATTCAGGCCGACCGCCTCGGCAAGTTTCCGAGCCTTCTTGATGAGTGACTGACTCACGCTACACACTCCCGGCGCTCACCCAGCGCCTCCTGTTCGACTTTCATCTGCTCAGCCAGCTCGGCCAGCTTGTCCGCCGCTTGATTCTGCTGTGGTGTCATTCGCATGATTCGTCCTCCTGATGCATTTTGTCCGTCACCCATCGCGCCACCAGCGCCACCGCTACAACTAGAAACGGGATGCTGGCCACAATGATGGTGCTCATGCTGCCAGCTCGATGTTGGTGCGCTTCGCCACGTACTCAGCCAGACGCTTGTGGTTGGGCTTGGGCTCAACGCTGGCCAGCTCGACAAAGGTGAGTTTTCGGGCAGGGCGTGCGCCTTTGATTGGGTGCTTGCTGCCTTGGATGGTGATTCGCTCGATTGTGCTCATGGTTTGCCTCCATATAGGTCTTCAGCCGTCTATGGTTAGCCATACTAGGCTTCACTTTTGCTCGCGTCAACCGTTTATGGCTATTAAAAGGCAAATTTTTTTTCAGGCCACCCGAGAAAGGCTTAAAGCTTCTGGGTAGCCTGCACGACGACGCCGACAATAGAGCAATTTTCGGTGACGTGAATCAGAGGATAGTCGGGATTGAGTGGGCGAAGGTAGGCTTTGCCACCGTCTTTGATGAGCTTTTTGAAGGTAACTTCGTTTGAGTCGGTGAGCTTTGCAACAACCAGGCGGCCATTATCTGCCGGTACGTCCGGGTCAACCAGGATCAGCGAGCCCTCTGGCACAGATAGGCCGGTCGGGCTGGTCATGCTGTCGCCTACTACACGCAGCCAGAAGGAACATGGGCCGGTTGAGTCCGGCACTTCCAGCCAGCTTTCGCCCTCGCCAGGCAAGAATGGGTCTTCTGCGCACGCCCATTCACCGGCCTTAACCCACGAAATCAGCGGGGCCTCCTGCCTTGCCGCTCGTTGCGGCGTGGGCGCTACGTTTTCGTTGCCCTTCTCGTCCAGAAAATAGGCCGATGGCTTTTTGAGTGCCTGAGCCAGCGCATGGATGGTGTCCACCCTGGCGTCAGTCTCGCACCTGAGTATCCGGCCAATAGTCGCCTGCGCAACACCACTCTTCTTTTCGAGCTCGGATTGCGTGCGAATGGTTCCACTTTGATCCATGGCCGTTTTCAGGCGCTCAGAGATGAGTTTTCGCAGAGTCATGTTCATGCCTCGCATTTTGTTTCAAAAGTCGAGCCGCATGTGGCTTGACTAGAAAAGTCATACACGGCTACTATGAGAGCCATAAACGAATGAGGTAGCCGAAAATGATTACACTTGACTGGATTGTTTCTGAATTGCACCGCCGACGCGGCGAGTGGCACCAGATTTCTGAAGCCTCCGGCGTGCCGTATTTCACCATCGCCAAGATCAGCCAGGGCGTCACCAAAAACCCGCGCTGGAAAACCATCGTGGCCCTGGGTGAAACGCTCGGATACACCGAGCAGGCGGCCTGACATGGAAAAGGCAGACGCCCAACTGGTGGCACACGTCCCGAGTCGAGTTTCTGCCGAGTTCAAAGCTCTGGCGGAAGCCGAAAAGACGACACCTTCTGAATACATGCGATTTCTCATTGAAAGCCACCTCAAAGAAAAACGGGCTTGGTATGAGCGTATGACGCGGGTTTTCGGCGCGAAAGAGAACCAGTAGTACGGATAGTCACCGGCAGAACTGCCGGCGCCTGGCTCACGTTACGAGCCGGCATCTGGAAGCATCCGCTGGGTGTTTCGCAAATGCCGAAAGGCACAACTTGCGCCCGAAGCTAGAGAGGGCAAGCGGTTACTCCGAGCAACCGCCGCAACGAAGTGAAGTAATAGATTTCTGGGGCATATATCGCCCCGCCCCGCGCCCAGGGGAATCTGGCTAACCACCAGAGGAACTGAACACGGTTTGAAGTGAATTGGGCGCACCCGGAGGAGGAGAGGACCGGGATGCTGCAAGCGGTGACAGGCGCGGGCCTGGTGAACGCGGAGGTGAGGGCGGGATTCGGTAGGGGGTGGCCCTGTACAGATCACTCCGTCTCTGATCTGTACGAACGCTGGCAGCACGTCGGTTATGCGGGTCACTCCCGCAGAGCTTCAAGGGCAAATGTCACTTGATTCAGCCAGTTGATAAGAGAAATCGAAGACAGCGGAAGTGGATTTTTGACCCCTGTCCCCCTGGGTGAGTTGTGCCCGAAGGATAGGGAAAAGGCCCAAAAGAAGCCCATCCAAGGTGATGTTATTCAGCCACTGGCATGGCAAGGGAAAGGCAGCTAACCGAAGAGGTAAATATGAGCAATCTCGCAGAAAAAATTGAACAGACAACCATTCCCCTGGATAGGGTTAGGCGGGATGGTGGCACTCAGCCCAGAGCCGAGCTGAACGAGGATTGGGCGGCAGAATATGCTGAGCAAATGGCAGAAGGCGTTAGGTTTCCTGGTGTAGTCGTTTTTTATGACGGCTCCGATTATTGGCTGGCCGATGGCTTCCACCGCTGCCGCGCTGCTGAAATCTCAGGCTTGGCCGAGATTAGCGCAGACATTCGGACTGGAACGCGCCGCGACGCCGTTCTCTATAGCGCAGGCGCGAACGGTCAGCATGGCCACCGGCGCACGAACGCCGACAAACGCCGCGCGGTGATGATGTTGCTTGAAGACAGCGAGTGGACTCGATGGAGCGATAGAGAAATTGCCCGGAAATGTGGGGTGGGGAACAAATTTGTTGGCGACTTGCGCCGCTCACTGTGTTCCGAACACAGTGATGAACCCAGAACCTACATCACGCGCCATGGGACTGAAGCGCAGATGAACACTAGCGCTATCGGCGTCTCCGGCAACATTGGCCAGCGACAAGCAAAAGCACCGCAACAGCCAGAAGCTGCAAATATGCCAATAGGCAATGACCCTGAGCAGCCCGCCCCGGCAATACCTCTGAATGAGCCCAAGCATGTCCACGTTAGCGCCAACAGCGGCAATAACGAATGGTATACGCCGCCTGAGTATATCGAGCTGGCCAGGGCCGCTATGGGCAGCATTGAGACCGATCCAGCTACTTCCGAATTTGCCAATAAGACTGTAAATGCCCCGCTTTACTTCACCGCCGAAAATGACGGGAGAGTTCAGGAATGGCAAGGCAATGTGTGGATGAATCCACCGTATGCCCAGCCGCTCATGTCCGACTTCGCCGAAGCCGTAACGGCTAAATACCTGGGTGGGGAGATCAATCAGGCGTGCGTTCTGGTTAACAACGCCACCGAAACCGCTTGGTTCCAGCGACTCATGGATGCAGCTACGGCAGTTGCATTTCTGCGAGGCAGAGTTCGCTACCTAGACGCACAAGGAAATCCCGCTAACACCCCGCTGCAAGGGCAGGCAATCGTCTACATGGGCGAGCGAGTTGGTGAATTTAAGGCGGCATTTGCCGAGCGCGGGAGGGTTCTCACCAATGGTTGAGGGTAGCGCAATTCGGAACCGCGAACACAAGCAGCAGATTGTCGATTTTGGCGGGCTTAGATGGGGAAAGATTATGCCCACCGACCTTGACGCTTACATCGACTTCGGGGGCCGCTTTTTTGTTTTTGTTGAAGCCAAGTACGGGCTTGCTCGCTTGTCGTTTGGCCAACGGCTTGCACTGGAAAGGCTTTGCGATGCTTGCCACCAGCCAGCATGCGGCATAAACGCAGTGGCTTTTGTTTGCAGTCACAGTGACCGCACTGACGTTGATTTAGCAAAAGCCGTTGTTGTCGAGTACCGATGGCAGGGCAAATGGCAAAAGCCAAAGCGAAACGGCGTGTCACTAAAGAGCGGCATTGATGCCATGAAGGCTCACGTCCAAAAGCAGGCCGCATAAATAAAACGCCCCGGGAAGGCAGCTAACCAAAGAACCGGGGCGAGTATCCAACAGGACAGGAGAATTATACATGCAACAGCTAAGAGACTACCAGCAGCAGGCGTTAACCGAGCTGCGCAACGGCATACGCCAGGGCGCAACGGCTCAAATGCTTATGGCTCCCACCGGATCAGGAAAGACCACTATCGCATCAGCCATCAAGCAGGGTGCGTGCGCCAAGGGCAAAAAGGCGTTTTTTATCGTGGATTCGCTGGAACTGGTAGACCAAGCCGCCGCTCGGTTTGAGCAGGATGGTATGTGGGTAGGCGTTATTCAGGGGCAGCATTACATGACGGACTACGCGGCCCCGGTTCAAGTGGCCACCATTCAGACATTGCGCCGCCGCTGGCGTTCAATGCCCGACGAGCTGCGCCCGAGCCTACTGATTATCGACGAGGCGCACGTTTTGCACAGCGCCCACGAAGACATCATTCAGTGGTGCAAAGAGAATCGGGTCCCGGTGATCGGCCTGAGCGCCACACCGTTTCGTAAGGGACTCGGCAAAGTGTTCGACCGGCTGGTTACGACCGTCACCACAGCCGATTTAATGCAGCAAGGCTACCTGTGCCCCGCCCGCTGTTACGCGCCGAATATACCCGATTTGACAGGCGTTAAAACGAACCATACCGGCGACTGGGACAGCGAAGCGCTGGCTGAAGTGATGAATGATGTTGGCTTGGTGGGTGATGTGGTTGAGCAATGGCTGAAGCTGGCCGAGAACCGACAGACCATCGTGTTTGCCACGAACGTGGCGCACTCCCGAGCTTTGTGTGATCGCTTCAACCAGTTAGGCGTACATGCTGAACACATCGACGGCTATGACGACGACAAGGTAGCCCGAACGAACACCATCAACGCCTTTCGCCGTGGCGAGATCAAGGTTTTGTGCAACGTGGCAGTGCTAACCAAGGGCTTTGACGCACCTGAAACCGGCTGCGTTGTCCTGGCACGGCCTACCAAGTCGCTAATGCTGCATATCCAGATGATTGGGCGCGGCCTGCGAACGGCTGAAGGCAAAGACGACTGCATCATCATCGACCATGCGGGCAACTGCATCATCAACGGCCTGCCTGATTCGCCACTGCCGACCGAGCTGCACGACGGCCAGAACAGCCGCAACCTAGACCGCAAACAACGCGAAACGAAAGACCCGGTTGAAAAGCCCTGCATTAGCTGCGGCTTCGTGAGCACGAAACACCTGTGCCCTTCTTGCGGCTTCAAGCCTGAAGTGCGCAAAGACGTTGAGGTGGTCGATGGCGAGCTGTACGAGCTGACGAAAGAGCCGAAGAAAGATAAGTGGACGACCGAGCGGCTAGCCGAATTCTACGCCGAATTGCGCGGCTACTGCGCCCAGAAGGGTATCAAACCGGGGTGGGCTTACTACAAGTGCCAGGAATACGCAGGCAGAGCGCCGCGAAACACGCGTCAAATTAAGCCGAAATTTCCGAGCGATGAAACGCTGCGAATTATCCGCCATCTGAACATCAAGGCGGCTAAGCGGAGGGACGCAGCATGAAGCGCCCAACACGCGACATCGCCCAAGGAAAGTGGCACGCCATTCTGCCCGAATTCGGCATCGAAGCCCGCTACCTGAAGAACAAGCACGGCCCTTGCCCAGTTTGCGCCGGTACTGACCGCTTCCGATGGGATAACAAGCAAGGCACCGGCTCTTTCATTTGCAGCTATTGCGGCAGCGGAGACGGCTTTCAGCTTGCCCAGTTATTCACTGGCATGGGCTTTTCGGACGTAGCCGCAAAGATTGACACCATCTGCAACAACACCGAGATCAAACCGGCCAAGCCAGCGCCAAAGAAAGACCCGCGCCCGGCACTTAGGCGCATCGGTGAAAAGCTGCAACGGCTGAACGGCAAAGACCCGGTGAGCCTGTACCTGAAGCGCCGTGGCTTAACGGGCATCAACGGCTATGGCCTGCGCTATCACCCGGCGCTGCCGTACTTCAGCGAGGGCCGCATTGTGGGCAGGTATCCGGCAATGGTGGCAAAGATAGAAAACGCGCAAGGCGACATTGAGAGCTTTCACTTGACGTACCTGACCGAAGAAGGCGAAAAAGCGCCCGTGCCAGCGGTGAAGAAGGTCATGAGCCCGATTAACACCATCAGTGGCGGGGCAATCCGACTGGCTGCCACTGCCGAGCATATTGCCATCACCGAAGGCATTGAGAACGCACTGGCCGTGATGGAGGGCGAAGGCTTGCCCTGCTGGGCGTGTGTGAGCGCGGGCGGGCTTGAGAGTTTCGAGCCACCCGAAGGCGTGAAGCGCGTGATGATTTTTGGCGACAACGATGAGAGCTACACCGGCCAGCACGCCGCGTATGCGCTGGCGAAAAGGCTGGTTAAAGAAGGCTTTGAGGTGGATTGCGAAATCATGACGGTGCGCGGCTTCGACTACCTGGATGGGCTCATTAAGTCACGGAGGGCCGCCGCATGAACCTGCCTAAAGACATTATCGACCACTGCCAAAAGCACCCAGGCTGCAAAGGCTGCCCGTTGGGCACTTGCACAGCGCCTTTGGTTGAAGTCACTGACCCGCGCTGGCAGCAATGGCTCGACAGTCGCATTGCCGCAATCAGGGAGGTGGCCGCATGACCTACCGGCCAGAGAAAGACCTAAACCACCAGTTTGTCAGCGAAGGCCACCGCTACGCCTGCAAGGATCGCCCTGCACCGGGTAAGCCGTGGCTGCCACTGCCTGAGAGCAACACCTGCGGGCACACTTATCGCCAAACTGACCCCGCCTGTCGGGGCTGTAAATGGAGGGAGGCATGACACCCGAAGAGCAGATTCTGGCCGCGCTGACCTTTCGCACCATGACTCGGCACGAACTGGCCGACCTGATTGGCTACGACGACCTGAGAACCATGGGCGTTCTTCGCCGGTTACGCGAGGGCGGCGAGATACGGGTAACGGCCAACGGGAGTTATGAGCGGATGCCGGAGTGGCACCCACCGGAGGGCGCGGCATGAGCGAGCCCATCGTTATTAACTCCGAAGTTGCCCTTGCCAAAGCGCAGCGGCAACTGGCCGAGGCGTGGCGCGAAAACAAGTACGTCGAGGTGGAGTTCCGGCGCAAGGCGAAGCAGCGGACGCTGACGCAAAATCGGGCGCTCCATCTGTTTTGCCAGTGGCTAGCCGACACGCTCAACGATGCCGGAAAGGATATGCGCCGGACATTGCGGCAGGACGTTGATATCCCTTGGACGGGGCAGAGCGTCAAAGAGCATTTGTGGCGGCCCATTCAGCAGGCGATGACCAGCAAGGCCAGCACCACCGAAATCACCACCACCGAGCCAACTGAGATACACGCGGTTTTATCTCGCCATCTGGGCGAGCGATTGGGCATCCAGTGCCCTGACTGGCCGAAACGGAGCGAAGAAGCAGCATGACCCGCGAAGAATTCAAGAAGCACATGAAGCGAGACGTACACCAAGGCACCGGGCGCACCCGCTCAAAGGCAGCGGCCCAAACCAGCGCCGACATCGAGCAACAAACGGCTGAGTTTTTAGCCAACGGCGGCGAGATTGAGATTCTGCCAAGTGAGCAGCGACGGCCAGCCCGTTCGCCTGTGTTCAATCCCGGCAACTTCGAGGGCGAGCAGTGAAAAAGTGCAAAGTCTGCAAAGAGCCATACGCGCCTCACAACAGTCTACAGCGGGCTTGCTCGCCGGCCTGTGCGTTGACCTTGGTTAAGCGTGAAAACGAGCGCAAGGCAGCGAGAGAGGCGAAAGAAAGCCGCCAATGGTTACGCAAGCAAAAAGAACTGCTGAAAACGAAGGGCGAACACACAAAAGAGGCTCAGCAAGCGTTCAACGCATACATACGGGCGCGGGATCACGGCCAGCCCTGCATAAGCTGTGACGCGGTGCTGGATGACAGCGGCCTGATGACCGGGAGCCGGATTGACGCGGGCCATTATCGTTCGGTAGGCGCTTGCCCAGAGCTTCGGTTTGAAGAACTCAACTGCTGGGCCCAATGCAGTCGGTGTAATCAGCACCTCAGCGGCAATGCGGTGGAGTACCGGATACGACTGCGGGAGCGAATCGGTGACGACGCTCTGGCATGGCTAGAGGGCAAGCACGAGCCGAAGCGCTACACGGTAGACGACCTGAAGGCAATCAAAGCGAAATACCGAAAACTGGCGAGAGAGCTACAAAAACAACGGGAGGCAGCATGAGTAGGTACACAGCGAAAATATATATGGGCGCGGAGCACAGGCCGGACGAGAAGAGCTTTTGCGTTGCGCTATTGAGTGTTCCGGATTTTCCGGACAACAGGCAGCCCATCCCAGCAATTGAGGCTATGGGCGGCAGGCTTCTGTCGGTTGTTGGGTGTAATGATGATACCGGGCGGTGGGGCTACGTGAGCCTGAGCGACGGAGAAAAAGACTCAATCGGTGACGCGCTGCAAAGGGCAGGGGCAGAGATTGGCATCTGGTATTGGTGCACGCTTTTCGAGCACAAAGGGGAGGCAGCATGACTATTCAAAACTGCGGACATTGCAGGATGGCACACGACCCGAAACTGTCGTGCGAACTGGTGGCAGATGAGCGCATGAACCACATAATTCTGAACGGCAACGACGGCGAGCACTACAGGCAAGCACGCTACCGGGACGAAACCGGCGAGGACTGGATTGATGAGTTTGCAAAGACAGCAACGCCCGAAGAGTTTAACGGCGCCATGCGCTTTACGATTGGCAAATACGTGCGGCGGGCTGGCAAGAAAGACGCGCTCGAAAGCGAGATTGAGAAGATCAGGGATTATGCGGCGAGGTGGCTAGAAGTGGAGGTGGAGCGATGAAGCCACAGCAAATGCCGGAGATCGGCGACAAGGCTCAAACTGGCATGGGTGAGGCAGAGGTGATCAGCACCACAATGATGGGCGGCGTTTACCTGCAATACCCGGACGGCAAGGTAATTGAGGTCACGCTATCAGAGTGGGAGGCGCTGCCGAAGTGATCCAGCTCACAGCCATCGTTGACGGCAAGCGCTCAGTCATGTTGACGGGCGCAACCATCGACGAAGCGTATCAGAGCTGCCGAGATCGGTTCGGGGCAAGGTTTGAGGGTTTTGCACCGATACCGCCCGAAACCAAGGCGCGGAGCATGTGGGGCGAGTACACAGCCAAGCGAATCAGCCGACCAGAGCTGGAAGTGTGGCTGAAAAAGCAGGACGACGAACAAGAAATCAGGGCGATGTTTAACAAGATGCGGGGTGGCAAATGAGGCTGAAGAAATCTGACGACGACAAAGCAGTGCGGAAGATGGCAGAGGTTACGGTCGATCTGTTCCTTGAGGTGGTTTATAGCCGGGAGTCGGATTGCGGCTGGCGTGGCGACAGCCTGATAGGCAAGCTCGTGGCGTTCAAAGGGGAGCTGCCCCAGAGTTCGGGCTTTAGTGGTTTCAGTAAGGTGTGGGAGGAAACTGTAGGCCTGAGAGATTGGACAAAGGCCCACAAGATGGCCTGCATAGTTATGATGAAACTGTCAGATCGTCAGCGGGAAGCGGCCTGCATTGATCGCGCCTACCGTGGTCGGGTGAAGGCAATCGATCCGTTCAACCCCGATAAGCCGGTGGAGATTCTGTGGGATGACCGGCGCTGCGCTGACGAGCTCAAGTGCTCTATCCCCGCTTTCAGGCAGAGGATTGTTGACGCTTACAGCAGGCTTGAATCCATGCTTTCGTTATCAAAAAAGGCGGTCGCATAACCGCCTGACGCCAGAGTGTTGACAGATTTCTGATTAGAGAGTAGTGTGCCAGCTATGTTGTTATAAAAGCCTCTAAAACCCGCGCCCTCCCAAGGTCTGCGGGTTTTTTATTGCTCATCTGCCAGTCCGTAAGTGCAGACAGAGTTACGGCCCCGTTCAGCGCGGCCAGCCAAAACACCCGCCAAGCCTAGAACGCTGGGAGTCCCGGCAGTGCTGGCCCTTGAATTATGGGGCGACGCTCAAATCGTGCGGGTTTTCACATGCCAGCGGACGCGCTGGAAGTCCTCCCCGGCCTCTGCCTCGGTACGCTGGGATGGGCGCCCTAATTCCTGACCCTGGCCAATGCTCAGCACGCCGGGGTTTTTATTTCCCGAAGGATTGCCCATGAACCGCGAGCTGCTGAAATCACAACTTGAGCGGCACGAAGGTCTACGCCTGAAGCCTTACCTAGACACGGCCACCCCGCCACGTCTGACCATCGGTTACGGCAGAAATTTAGACGACAAGGGCATTTCACGCGAAGAGGCCATGGTAATGCTGGATGCGGATATCGATGAAGCCGTCCAGTACATGGAAACCGTAGACGAATACCGCGCCCTTGACCCGGTGCGTCAGGCTATTCTGGTGAATCTCTGCTTTAACCTTGGCTTCCACGGCCTGATGAAGTTCAAGCGCATGTGGGCCGCCATTGGCCGGGGCGATTACAGCCGGGCCGCCTATGAAATGCTCGACTCTAAGTGGGCTCGCCAAGTGGGCTACCGCGCCGATGAGTTGGCCGAAATCATGCGGACTGGCGAGGCGACTGGTGAGTGATATGGATCGCCGCGGCTGGCACATCGACAAGGGCATCGGGGTTGCCCACATCATCACGACGATGATGCTGATCGTTACCGCTCTCTGGTACGTGGCAGGCCAAGATCGCCGAATCGCTATTCTGGAGCTGGGTGTTCAAAACCTTGAGCAATCACGAATGAGCGATCGCCAGCGCACCGAGAAGAAGTTTGACGATCTTAAGACCGATCTCCGACTGATCAACAGCAAGCTCGACCGGCTAATCGAAAGTGACCGATAAGCACCCTAACCCCGGCCAGTGGTGGTATCACCGCAGGCTGATGGCCTACGCCAGTCTGCTGGGCCTTTACGTGATCCTGTTTCAGGCCTCTTTGGGTAGCATTTCTCAGGAGCTGGTGCCGCTGGCTCAAACCCTGGCATGGGTGTTCAGTGCCAACCTACTCTACTACTACGGCGGCAACGCGGTTGAGGCCGTGAAGGGTAAGCAATGATCATGGGGCGCCTGAAGATGATCGGCATCGCAATCGCTGGATCGGTATTGGTTGGCTTGATCTCGCTGGCTTACTGGCTGTACCAGGATAATCAATCCCTCTCCAGCGAAGCCCAGCGCTTACGCCAGACTAATGACGACCTCGCCGCTTCAGCCGAGAACCAGAAGGCCGTGGCCGACGACCTTGCAGCCGACATGATCGCCCGAGACGAGTTGGCCCGCCGTGCTATAGAAGCGCGGGAGCTGGCTGACGAGAAGCTCAACCGAGTGAGGAAGCAACTCAATGACGCACTGGAAGCAGACCGCTGCGCTCGTGAGTCTCACCCTGCTGCTGTTGGTGACTGGCTGCGTAAAAACTCAGACGGTTTATAAAACCAGCACCGTCTACCGCAACCCTCCGGCCTTCCTGCTTGCCGCCTGCCCCGTGCCTGAGTACACCGGAACCGAATGGGCAGACGTTGCTGAGTATGCAAAGCAGGTGCAGGTCATGCTCGATCTGTGCAATGGAGATAAGGCAATGCTTAGGGAGTGGGTGAGCGAACATGAGTGATGACCAGCTGGCCCAGCTTCTTGAGGCTATCCGCCAGCAGACAGCAGCCATCAACCGCATGGCAGAAAGCAATATGGCTCTCGTTGCGGCCATGGCAGAGGCTGAAGGGCTGGACGATGACCAGGAGCCTACGACCTACCTCGATGGGAGTACGCTGGACTAATGCCTAAGCGACCACTGAAGCCATGTTCTGCTCCCGCCTGCGGTGCGCTGGTCAGAGGCAAGCGCTTCTGTGAGAGCCATGAACACCTCGCAGACCAGGGCAAGCGGCAACACGACCAGCGCAGAGAGTCGAGCGCCAAGCGTGGCTACGGCTACAAGTGGCAGAAGGCCCGAAAGGCTTTTCTGCTGGATCACCCTCTCTGCGTTGTATGCCAGAACCAAGGGCGAGTGACAGCGGCTACAGATGTGGATCACATTGTCCCGCATCGCGGGGATCAGGATCTGTTTTGGGACAAGACGAATTGGCAGGCGCTCTGCCATTCGCACCACTCAGAAAAGACCGCGCGTGAAGATGGAGGCTTCACTGGTGTATAATTAACGAAGCCCCGAGGTGCGCCAACACCCCGAGGCTTCTAACCAGCAACCTGATAGGAGCAGGCTGATGGCTGACGCTAATTCTACACTTACCTGTCACGAATGTGGCAAGGCCTTCCAACGAAAGATTGCTCATGGCAAAGAGCCAATGTATTGCGGCTCCCGCTGCCGGAACAGATCAACACAGCGAGCATATCTATCCCGCGCAAGTGAGAGAGCGCCATGCAGCATCGATGGCTGCGACGCTCCCCAGGTAACGCGGGGCATGTGCTCAAAGCACTACAGCCGGCTAAGAGCTCACGGCGACCCGCACTACACAAAGCGCGGTTATCGAGTGAGCAAAGATTGCGCTTGGTGCGGCAAAGAGATGCGCCTCAAGCCGGCCCAGGTACATAAGGCCGAATGCTGCAGCAGAAGTTGCTCCAACTTCCTGAGAGCAAAGCGCCAAGGCAAGGCTATAAGGCTTACCCAGTTCTGGTGTGCCGGATGCCATAAGCCAGTAGAGCGATCAGTGAGGAGCAGCAAGGACTCTGGCAAGTATTGCAGTCGATCATGCGCAGAGATACATGCGTCCAGGGTTCGGCAAGAGTCTGGCGCCCTGCGTCGGATAGCTCGGAACGTTCGTAATGCCAGCGCCAAGCGTGTGAGCCTGATCGTTGTGCCAGAGGTTCGGGCGCTCAAGAAGATACGGCAGACAGTCTCGGTAAGGCTGATCGAGTGCTGCGGTTGCGGCAAGCCTCATGTCCGCAGACTCAAGCGCAACCGGTTCTGCTCTCTGCAGTGCGAGGCTGACCACAAGCTAAAGATGAGCAAGAAGCATCGGCGAACGGCAAAGGCCAAGCGTCGGGCTTTGGAGCGCTCTCCGCTGGCTGACAATATCGACCCGATAGCAGTGTTTGAGCGTGACAGGTGGCGATGCCATTTGTGCGGCCGCAAGACGCTGCCATCAAAGCGAGGCACGGCTCACGAGAGAGCGCCTGAGTTGGAACACATCATCGCGCTCGCTGACGGTGGGACGCACACCTGGGGCAACGTGGCCTGCGCATGTCGCAAGTGCAACATGACCAAGGGCGCATCAAGCATCGGTCAGCTCTGGCTTCAAATTTCCATATAAATCAACGACATGGGTGCCCCCGATCAAAAGTTCAGAGCCTTCCTGACCTAGACCGCGCCTACAGTCATTTTTTTACGTCCGCAAAACTGATGTTTCGAGATGGCCAGACCGAGAACCCCGACCAAAGTTCTGGAGATGCGTGGAGCGTTTAAGAAAGACCCTCAACGCGAGCGCCAAGATCCAGATACCGCTGAGCTGAAATCGCCACCTGCGCACCTTTCGGCTGTGCAGCGGGAAATCTGGAAGGAAATTATCGCTGCCGCCCCGAAGGATGTGATTACCGAAGCGGATCGATTCAGCCTGGAAATCTGTTGCGTTCTGATGCAGCAGTTCCGCATGGACCCGGTGGAATTCCCGGCTGCGAAGTTGGTGAGGCTGGAGACGCTGCTCGGAAAGTTCGGCATGACCCCTTCAGACAGGGCCAAGGTCGCCGGCCCTGGCCAGAAGAAACCGCAAGGCAACCCGTTCGCTGACCTCTGATGGCCAACTCTCAAAAGTATCCGCTGGTGAAAAAGGCGGAGGATTACGCGCGCGCGGTGATTGCCGGCAAGATCCCGGCCTGCAAGTGGGTTCGGCTTGCATGCCAGAGACACCTGGACGACAAGAAGCAGAGCCGCAACAAGGGCTTTGAATACAAGTTCGACCCCGCCCTGGCAGAGAAAGTTGCCAAGTTCATGCAGCTACTGCCGCACACGAAGGGCAAGTGGGCGAGCAAGCGCCAAACGATAAAGCTGGAGCCCTGGCAGCTTTTCTCGATCTGCATCCCGTTTGGGTGGGTCAGGAAAAAGGACGGCACCCGCCGTTACCGGACGGTCGTGATTTTCGTCCCCCGGAAGAACGGTAAGTCGATCATCGGCGGCGGCCTCGGGCTCTACATGTTCTCAGCTGATGATGAGTTCGGCGCAGAGGTCTACTCCGGTGCCACCACTGAGAAGCAGGCCTGGGAAGTATTCCGGCCCGCGAAGCTCATGGCCGAGCGAACGCCGGCGCTTCGAGAGCACTTCGCCATCGATGTGAATGCCAGCAACCTGGTCCGGGTTGAGGATGGCAGCCGGTTTGAGCCGGTCATCGGCAAGCCTGGCGACGGTTCTTCTCCAAGTTGCGCCATCGTGGACGAGTACCACGAACACAACGACAGCACCCTGTTCGACACGATGGAAACCGGCATGGGTGCCCGAGAGCAGCCCATGATGCTGGTGATTACCACTGCCGGATCGAGCATTGGCGGCCCGTGCCACCAGCTCGTCAGAGACTGCGAGCGGATGCTGGACGGCACGATCCAGCGAGATGATCTGTGGGCGATGCTCTACACCATCGACAAGGATGACGACTGGACCAGCGAGGACGTGCTCCGCAAGGCCAACCCGAACTACGGCATTTCGATCAGCGGTGACTTCCTTCAGGCGCGCCAGCGGGAAGCCATGCAGTCCACATCGAAACAGGCCACGTTCAGGACCAAGCACTTGAATGAATGGGTAGGCGCAAAAGAGGCCTGGATGAACATGATCAAGTGGCAGGAGCAACCACCCCGGAAGTCGCTTGCTGAACTTGAGGGGCGGCGCTGTATCGCAGGCCTGGACTTGGCCAGCAAGGTGGACGTGGCCGCGACCATTCTCGTCTTTCCACCGACGAAACAGGATCATCACTGGCACGTCCATGGCCGGTACTACCTGCCAGAGGCGCGGGTCCTGGAACACCTCGACAGCAACTCCAGCCGTTACATGGAGTTCGACGCTCTAGGAATCATGACCCTGACAGATGGGGAGGTCATTGATTTCGAGGTCATTAAAGACGACCTGCGGGAATTCGCCGGCCGTTTCGATCTTGAACAGGTGGCCTACGACCCGTGGCAAGCGACACAACTGGCGCAAGACATGGAGGGCGAAGGCCTAACCATGGTTGAAGTCCGGCAGACCGTTCAGAACATGAGCGAGCCGATGAAGGAACTGGAGAAGCTGGTTCTGGAGAAGAAGCTGGCTCACGGCAACTGCCCTGTTCTGACGTGGATGATTTCCAACGTGGTGGCCAAGCTGGACGCAAAGGACAACATCTACCCCAACAAAGAGCGCCCGGAAAGCAAGATTGATGGCGTGGTCGGGACGATTATGGCGCTGAGCCGGGCCATTCGCGGCACCTCAGACGACGAATACATCGACACCTCGTTCATAGGCTTACTTCAATGAAGAATTTCTTCTCCCGAAAACAGGACATGCAGCGGCTTGAGGCCGAGCTGGAGAATGCGAAGCATGACCTGGGCGCGCTCAAGAACGAGGCACAAACCTGGTCTTCCGGGTGGGAGTCTCTGCAGGACATGTTCCGGGCGAACGTCTCGCCGGCCGGTGTCCGGGTTGACGAGCATTCGGCCATGCGCGTCTCGGCGGTTTATGCCTGCGTCCGGCTGATTGCCGGTGCCATTGGTAGCCTGCCCCTGCAGATATACCGCCGCACGGATACGGGTCGAGAGAAAGACACCAGCCACCGCCTTTACCACGTCCTGCACATGCAGCCGAATCCGGTGGTGTCTGCGGTCGTGTTCTGGGAGACGGTGCTCAGCCACCTGCTGCTTTCCGGCAACAGCTATGCCCTGATCGGCCGGACACTGGGCGGTGATCCTACGTCCCTGACCCTGCTCAAGCCGAGCCAGGTAGAGATCGAAGAAAAGAACGGGCGCCTGCTATACCTGGTCCTGTTCGACGATGGCAAGTGGGCAGCCTACGACCAGGATGACATTCTGCACATCGCCGGCGTTGGCTGGGATGGCAAAAAAGGCATGAGCGTGATTCGCTCTGTGGGCCAGAACAGCGTCGGCACCGCCATTGCTGCGGATGAATACAGCGCCCGTTTCTTCAGCAACGACGCCACGCCGCGGGGTTACATCAAGTTCCCGGATGGCAAGAAGCTGACCGACGAGCAAGCGAAGATCATCCGAGATTACTGGTTTGAGAAACACCAGGGCCTGAGCAACAGCCATCTGCCGGCCGTGCTTCCCAACGGCGCCGAGTTCAAGGAAGTCACCATCTCAGCTGAGGACGCCCAGCTGATTGAGACGCGCAAGTTCCAGGTGGTCGATATTGCCCGCATCTTTGGCGTGCCGCCGCACATGATTGGTGAAACGTCCGGCTCCACCAGCTGGGGCACCGGCATCGAACAGCAGTCCATCGGCTTTGTGGTCTACACCCTGCGGCCGCACCTGAGCCGGATCGAACAGGAAATCAACCGCAAGCTTTTCCGCACCGGCACGCATTACGTCGAGTTCAACGTCAGCGGCCTGCTCCGTGGAGACGTGAAGGCTCGTAACGAGGCCTACCAGATCGCCCTCGGCGGCAACCAGCAGCCCGGATACATGACCGTCAACGAAATCCGGGCCCTTGAAAACCTCTCGCCGATTGCCGGCGGGGACGACATTTACCGCCCGCTTACGGGAGAAAAAACCGATGAAGAACAAGCTTCTGAATCTGATCCGGGACAACCTGCAGGATAAGCGGGACTTCCGAGTACAGAACCAAGGCGACGAAGCCACGCTGTACCTCTATGACGTGATCGATGACTTCTGGGGCATCTCTGCGGAGATGGTTGCCCGGGAGCTGGCCAGCATCGATGCGAGCACCATTCATCTGCGCGTGAACAGTCCAGGCGGCGACGTGTTCGCCGGCCGAGCGATTCAGACCGCCTTGGCCCAGCACCCGGCCCGAGTCATTGCGCACATCGATGGCCTGGCGGCCAGCGCGGCCACGTTCGTCACTGCGGCGGCCGATGAAATCCGCATGACCGATGGCGGGTTCTACATGATCCACAAGGGCTGGACCATGACCCTCGGCAATGCCGACGACATGCGTACGACTGCCGGCCTGCTGGATCAGGTAGACGAGAGCATCGTCCGAACCATGGTTGCCCGTACTGGCCAGGACGAAGCCACCATTCTGCAGTGGATGGCTGACGAAACATGGATGAGCGCCCAGGAGGCTAAGGAGCGCGGATTCATCGACGAGATTGACGAAGTGGCGAAGGGTGGGGTGGCCCAGAACATGAGCCGCTTTAACCTCTCGGCATACGAGAAGGCCCCTCGAATGCCTCAGCCCGAGCCCGACCATCAGGCGGCCCGCGCCCACCTTGAGCGCCGCCTGGACCTTCTTGGAGTTTAGCGGGCACCGCTAAGCACCTTCACAGCCGCCTTCGGGCGGTTTTTTTGTAGGACCATAGGAGAGATACCCATGTCCATCCAAGCACTGCGCGAAAAGCGCACTGAACTGGCGGCTAACGCCCGCAAGCTGCTCGATGATGTGAAGCCTGAAGACTGGAAGGCGGAGCACAACGAGCGTTACGACAACCTGGTGAACGAGATCGATCAGCTGGATTCCCAGATCGATCGCCACCAGAAGCAACTCGACATCGAGGCTTCTAACCGTCAGTCCATTCAGGACCGTGCGGACGAGCGCGGAATTTCCACAGACGAAGCCCAGCACATCGCCAACAAGGAAAAGGACATTTTCCTGACCTACATGCGCGGTGGCATCAACGCCCTGGACGACGATCAGCGCCAGCACGTACTGGCCAAGGCCCGGGAAGTTCGCAACACCATGTCCACCGGCACTGGCTCCGAGGGCGGATATCTGGTTCCGCGTGAATTCGCGTCCAGCATGCTCCAGGCTCTGAAGCAGTACGGCGGCATGCGCGAAGTGGCCACCATCATCCAGACCGCGTCTGGCGCGGGCATGGACTGGCCGACCACTGACGCCACCTCCGAAGAAGGTGAGATCGTCGGCGAGAACGCTGCGGTGGCAAATCAGGATGCCACCTTCGGTACCAAGGTTCTGGACACCTACAAGTTCAGCTCCAAGTCCATCGCGGTTCCCTTTGAGCTGCTGCAGGACAGCGAGATTGACCTGGAAGCCCACATCCGCGAGCGCCTCCAGCAGCGCCTGGGCCGGATCACCAACCGCATGTTCACCACCGGCACCGGCACCAACCAGCCAACCGGCATCGTGACTGCGGCTGGCACCGGCAAGATCGGCCAGACCGGCCAGACCACCATCGTCACCTACGATGATTTGCTGGACCTGAAGCATAGCGTCGATCCGGCCTACCGCAACAACGCGGCCTGGGCTTTCCACGACCAGACCCTGAAGGCGATCAAGAAGCTGAAGGACGGCCAGGACCGCCCGCTGTGGGTGCCGGGTATTGCCCTGGGCGAGCCGGACACCATCGACGGTGACCGCTACGTGGTGAACCAGGATATCCCGCAGATGGCCGCTGACGCCAAGTCCATCCTGTACGGCGACATGAGCCGCTACATCATCCGCGATGTGATGCAATTCATGCTGTTCCGCATGACCGACTCCAAGTACACGGAGAAGGGTCAGGTCGGCTTCCTGGCGTTCATGCGCTCAGGCGGCAACCTGATGGACGTTGGTGGCGCCGTGAAGGCCTACCAGAACTCGTCTACCTGAAGCGATAGCGAAGCAAGCGGGGGAGGCCTAGACCTCCCCTTGCCCGAACTTGGTCTGTGATTAGGAGAACGTCATGGCAGGTGCCAAAAAGAAAGCGCTGGTTTTGGTGGACTACAACCCGCTGAAACTGAAGTGTGGCCAGATGGCCGAATTCACCGATGAGCAACTGAAAGAGCTGGAAGTCCAGGGCATTGTTGACCCGAAGGCACCGGCTCCCAAGAAAACCGACAAGGGTGAATCTGAAGAATGATTTCCCTGGCAGAAGCAAAGCTGCAGATCCGGCACGCGCTCGACCCCGGTGACACCACCGAGGACGCGCTGATTCAGTCCCTGATCGATGCTGCCATCCTGCAGCTGGAGCATGACACCGGCCGCGCCTTGAGGGACAGGGAAGAAACCCTGATTCTCGACAAGTGGTGCAACCCCGTTGTTTTGCCCTGGTGGCCTGTGCAGTCCATCAACTCGATCCAGTATTACGACGCTGATGGAACTGAGCAGACTCTCGCCAGCTATACGCTGGACACCCGGGAGGTTCCCGCCAGGCTTCTGCCGTACCCGAATTCTGATTGGCCTGAAGTCGAAGATCGGCCCCAGGCCATCACCATTAAAGCCCAGGTTGGCGGCACAACTCTCCCCGAATCGCTGAAGCGCGCCGGCCTACTACTGATTGGCCATCTGTACGCCAATCGTGAATCCGTGGTCATAGGCACAATCACCGCCGAGCTGCCCATGGCCTATGACGCCCTGGTTCAGCCCTATCGAATTATGAGGATCGGATAATGCAAGCCGGAAAGCTCCGCCACCGCATCACGATCCAAAAAACCGGCATGACTCAAGATCCGGTGACCGGCGAAATGGTGACCGGCTGGACGGAGTTCGCCAAGGCCTGGGCCTCCGTCGAGCCTTTGTCCGTCAAAGAATTCATCGCCAGCAAGGCAGGCCAAAGCGAAGTGACCGCCAGAATCACCATCCGGCATCGTGAAGGCATCGACTCAACCATGCGCATCCTGCATCGCGGGAAGATATACAACATTCAGGGCGTGCTGGCGGACCCGAAGAGTGGGCTGGAGTACATCACCCTCCCTGTATCTGAAGGCGTGAACGATGGCCAGTGATGGCGTGAGTTACGAAATGACTGGTCTGCCGGAATTGCTCGGCAAGCTGGACGGCCTAGAGTACGACATGAAGCGCAAGGGCGGCAGGTTCGCACTGCGCAAGGCGGCTCAGGTCTTGCGAGATCAGGTCAAAGCGAATGCTGACAGAGTAGACGACCCACAAACGCCCGCGAACATCTCCGAGAACATTGTGGAGCGATGGTCAGGCCGCACATTCAAAAAGACTGGCAATCTCGCGTTTCGTGTTGGTGTTATGGGCGGTGCTGGCGGAAGCAAAAGCGGCAAGGACCAGTCCAGCCTTCCGGGCGGCGATACGCGTCATTGGCGCTATCTGGAATTCGGCACCGAGAAAACACCCGCCCAGCCCATCTTCAGGCCGGCCCCCGAGCAAGCTGGCCAGCAGGCAGTGGATACGTTCATCAAGCAATACGGCAAAGCTCTGGATAGGGCAATCAAGCGAGCGAAGAAGAGGGCCGGCCAATAATGTATCCACCAATCTTTCAAACCTGCAAGGCGTCACCGGCAGTAACCGCCCTACTCGGCACAACCATCACCCGGCTTTGGCCGTTCGGTGAAGCGCCTCAAGACGTGGAGCTGCCTTATGCCACCTGGCAAACTATCGGCGGCCTGCCCGAAAACTATCTGGCCGACGCTCCGGATCTGGACAGCTTCTCGTTGCAGATCGATATCTACGCAAGCACAGCCACCGAAGCCCGCAACGCAGCCAAAGCCCTGCGCGATGCCATCGAGCCAGTCGCTTATGTAACCCGCTGGGGCGGCGAAAGCCGCGACCCACAAACCCGACACTATCGGTATTCGTTCGACGTGGACTGGCACGTTCAGCGGTAGCCCGAAACAACCCAAACAACCCGCCGCTGTGCGGGTTTTTTTATGTCCCGAAGAAGCCCGCGAGGAATAACTCATGTCTAAGCTCACGAAAGGCACAGAAGTCTACTTTTTAGACGACACCGGCACCGCTGAAATCGTAAAGGTAGAGTGCGCAACCAGTTTCAACCCCGGCTCAGAGCCAGCAGGCGAAATTGATGACACCTGCCTCGACAGCGAAACAATGAAGTTTATTGCCGGAATGCGGAACCCCGGCTCAGCAACTCTGGGCATTCGTCCTGACCCCGAGTCCGAAAGCCACGTAAAAATGTTTGGGCTCTCGCAAATGAACCCATCCAAGGATGTCACCTGGCTTGTTGGCTGGTCAGACGGCACTGAGCCGCCGACAGTTGATGTTGGTGGAGAGCTCACCTTGCCAAATACCCGGACCTGGCTGAAGCTGAACGGCTACATCTCCGAGTATCCGTTTGACTTCCAGCTCAACGCGACGGTGACTGGCGATCTATCGATCAAACGCACGGGCGGTCTTGAATGGATCAAGAAAGGAGTAACCCCGTGAGCCTATCCCTCGATAGCCTGAAGCAAGCTGGCGCGTTTACAGGCGCGCCGGTTGAAAAGGAAATCACCTGGAAGCACGGCGACAAAGAGCACACCATGACGACCTACGTGCGGCCCCTGTCCTACAGCGCTGCCGTGTCTGACATCAAGGCCATGTCTGGCAAGGGCGATGCCGTTGCCGGGCGTATCGCTGCGAGCATCGTAGACGAGAAAGGTGTGCCGGTGTTTACGCCGGAAGACATTACCGGCGATGCCGATCCAGATCGCGGTCCATTGGACGGTAACCTGACCATGGCATTGCTCACGGCCATTGCCGAGGTGAATAACCTGGGAAAGACTGGGAGCTAACGCCAGAAGACGAGGTGTGGCATGAGCTGGTGCTTAACGGCATCGGCGGCCGCACCATCGCCGAGGCGCAGGAGTCCATCAGCGCGGTGGAGTTTGCGAAGTGGATGGCCTACCGGCGCAAGCGAGGCACTATGAACCTCGGTATGAGAGTGGAAGCCGGTTCAGCAATGATTGCATCGCTCACGGCTAACCAAGCCCGCAAGAAAGACTCCAAGGCGTTCAGCTTCTACGATTTCGCGCCGAATCATGACCAGCCGGAAGTGTCGTTGGAAGAAGCTATGAAGGAGTGGAAATAGCTTGCTACACTCCCAGCTTTGATATTAGAGGGAGTGGTCATGCGGATAATCGGCGGATCGTTCGGCGCTAACGGAAAAGCGCGGTTTGCAGGCAAGTATCTGGAAGTGCTTGGCGAAAAGAAAGCGGACTACAAGGGCGACCAAGTGGCCTCGATCACCGTCAGGCAGGAGGAAGAGCGGCAATTTGGCGTGATAGGGGCTGTTGTTGGCGCTTTGCTGCTCGGGTATTTAGCCGGCACGTTCCTCGGCCCTGCAGGCTGGCTGGCTGGGCTGGTGTTCGCAATTGTCGGTTCGTTTTACCGGAGAAAGCGATATTTTGCCGAGCTTGAGTTTTCGGACGGATTAACGCTCACCGTCGAAACCAACGATTACGAATCTGGAAAGCTGGTCAAGTTCGCAGAAGCCTGACCGCAATCAGTCACAAGAGCCCGCCATTGAGCGGGTTTTTTATTGCCCGGAGAAATCATGGCCTCGAAGTCATTAGGTACATTGACGCTCGATCTCGTCGCCAAGGTGGGCGGCTTCGTTCAGGGCATGGATAAGGCTTCGCGCAAGTCACAAAAAACCGCCAAGCAGATCGAACGCCATTCCAACCAGATCGGCAAGGCACTGACCGCTGCCTCTGCCGCTGCGGTCACTGGCATGGCCGCCCTGGTTGCGTCCACGGCGAACAGTGCGCGGGAAGTTCAAAACCTTTCGCGACTAGCTGGCACAACTCCGCAAGAGTTCCAGAAGCTAACCTATGCCGCCAAGCGCTTCGGGCTTGAGCAAGACAAAGTATCCGACATTCTCAAGGACACCAACGACCGCATTGGTGATTTTATCCAGACCGGTGGCGGCCCCATGGCCGACTTCTTTGAGAATATCGCCCCGAAGGTAGGCGTAACGGCTGAGCAGTTTGAGCGTTTATCCGGCCCGCAAGCGTTGCAGCTTTACGTGAAGAGTCTGCAAGAAGCTGGCGTAAGCCAGAAGGATATGACGTTCTACATGGAGGCGATGGCCTCCGACTCTACCGCCCTGATCCCGCTGTTGCGCGACAACGGCAGGCTGATGGGCGAGCTGGGTGACGAAGCCGAGCGCACAGGCAACGTCTTTTCTGATATTGAGTTCCAGCAGCTCGAAAGTGTGCGGCGCGGCATGGACGAATTGACCGGCGCGGCCACCGGCATGAAAAACGAGATTGCGTTCGCCGCTCTGCCTGCCATAAACGACCTAGTTGATTTATTGTCCGACGAAGAAACCATGAAGTCGGCGCAATCGCTAGGGATAGCGGTAGTTTCTGCTATGAACAAGGCCGCCAAGGCGGTCGATGGCGCGATCAAAGTCACGCAATTTCTAGCCGAAGAACTAGCGGCCATGACTGAGGGCGCGGCTCCGGATGATATTGTTCGGTTGCAGGACGAGCTTGGCACGCTCTATGAAATGCTAGACAACCCCACTAAGCGCCTCCGCTTCTTCGGCAAGGATGGCGCGGTCGTCTATTACAACAAAGACGAAATATGGGACATGATCGCTGAGACGGAGAACAAGATTGTTGATTTCCGTAATAACGTGTCGAAAGGTGCAGGCACGCGACCCGCACCCCTGCTTCAACTGGTTGACGAACCTACCGTGCCAAGCACATCAGGCGGTGGTGGTGCGCCGACTGGCGGATTAGGCGGCCCATCAGAAGTCGAGAAGGGCATGGCCGACAGGCGAGCCGCCTTGATTGGCGCGTTCCAGACCGAGCGCCTCGCAATCCTTGAAGAGTACGGCCGCACTCAAGAAGAAATCAAAGCGCTTGAGCAGGTCGCCATTGAAGAGGGCGGCATCACTCAAATGCAGGCCACCGATCTTCGAATCAGAAACGAAGAGCGGAAGAATGCAGCTCTCGCAGAATTGCGCCAAGCCGACCTTGAAAACAATGAATCTTATTGGGTGGATTGGCTAGAGTCCGCCGAAGCCAATCTGCAAAACTTCGACGCTCTCAGCAAGACCGTTATCGACAACTTCACCACCGGCTTCGGCAATGCGTTTGAGTCGATCATCTTTGATTCTGAAAACCTAGACGATGCACTCAAAGGCATCGCTGAAACCATCCTGCGCTCGGTGGTCAACTCCATCGGCCAGATGGCCGCTCAATGGCTGGCGCTCCAAGCCGTGCAAGCTATTATGGGCACATCAGCCACCGCCACAACAGTCGCGCAAGCAGCTATAGCCAGTGCAGCATGGGCACCGGCTGCCGCCATGGCCTCGCTGGCAACAATGGGCGGGAACGCTGTACCAGCCGCAGCCGCATTGACCAGCACCACCGCCCTATCCAGCACACTAGCCGTCGTCGGCATGGCCCACGACGGCATCGACTCGGTGCCGGAAGAAGGCACATGGCTTTTGGATAAAGGCGAGCGCGTTCTAACCTCCGAAACCAGCGCCAAGCTGGACGCGACCTTGAGCCGGATTGGACAGGGCGGCAGCGGAACCGTGGTTAACGTCAACAACGCACCGGCAGGCACCCGAACCGAAGAAAGCACCGATAGCCAGGGCAATCGCGTAATCGATATTTTCATCGCTGATATGTCTACGGGCGGGCCAATGTCGCGCACGATGCAATCCACCTACGGACTCAAAAGGCAGGGCCGATAATGGCGAGCATTGATTATCCGGCTGAGTTGCCGACACCGCAGCGCGCAGGCTACGCGATTCAGCACGCCAGCCCCTTCATGCGCACGGAGATGTCCACCGGCAGAGCGCGGCAACGTAGAGCGTTCACCAGCGTGCCGAGCAGCGTAGAGCTTCAATGGTTGCTAACCAACGCGCAGGCCCAGATATTCGAGGCATGGTTTGCGTACGACATCACAGACGGTGCTGACTGGTTCAATCTCGCGCTAACCACTCCGGTTGGCCGGCTGGAATTCTACGAGTGCCGGTTCTCTGAGATGTATAGCGGCCCTGCTCTGGTTGGGCTGGATCACTGGCGCTACACCGCCAAGGTGGAAATCCGCAAGCGCCCACTGCTGCCCAAAGACTGGTATTTGATCGGCAGGGAGTTTGTTTTGGGCGCCGATATTATCGACCAGGCAATGAACCGAGAGTGGCCCGAAGCATGAGCATCATTGAAACGGTCTACGCCAGCGCGCCCTCGGAGCATGTAATCCTGCCAACGCTGGAAATTCTGGTGCCAGGGCACGACCCAATCCGAGTCGTGTCGGGCTATGAAGACATCGAGGCCACGCTGGAAACTGGCGAAACGGTCACTTTTCAAGCCGGGCCGTTTGCTCACAAAGAGCCGAGCAAAGACACGCGAGGCGTTCAAACTCTAACGTTCTCGATCGCCAACGTGACTGGCGAGGCACAGGCCGCTGTAGAGGCTGCCATTGAGTCAGACGCCCATGTGCCGGTGAACTATCGCGTGTACCTATCCACCGACCTGACAGCCCCTGCCAAGCGGCCATACAAGATGGTCATGCGTGGCGGTTCGTTCAACGGGATGATGGTTCAGGTGGAGGCCGGTTACTTTGATCTGCTGAATACGGCGTGGCCCCGCAAACGCTACACCGCCGATTTCGCCCCTGGCCTTCGGTACATCTGATGACGCTCAACGATCTTTTGAAAGTCCCATACGTGGCGAATGGTCGGCTGCCAACTGGCGCGGATTGTTACGGGCTGGTTCGGCTGGCAAGGGTTCATTTGTTCGGTAAGCCTTGGATGCCTGAGCACGGTGCTGTAGAGGGCGGCAATAAGCGGGCAATGACTGAAGCCATGCTGGCGGAATCCCGCAATTACCGCGAATGCCAACCAGTGCCGGGGGCATGGGCGGCTGCGTTCCGGGGCAGGCTCTGCACCCACATCGCCATCGTGGTCGAAGTGGACGGAAGGCGCATGATCTTGGAAACAGACGAACCGGGCAAGGGCAAGCACGGCCCTCGCTTGGTCGGTGTCCGGCAGTTTGAGAGTCGTTTTTTAAGGGTTGTCTACTATGACGATTAAGGTTTTTGAGTCCATTCTGCCGGTTGAGCCTGCCGAGGTGTATGACGACCATGGCATGACCGTTGAGGCGTGGATTCAATCTAAAGCTTCGGACTATAAACGAGGCGAGCAACAGCCCGTTTCGTGCGCCATCAATGGCGAGATCGTAAAGCCTGCCGATTGGCCCGAGCGCGTCATTGGTGCGGATGATGTTGTTGAGTTCCGAGTGGTGCCGCTTGGCGGGGCGGTTGGCGACTTTTTTGGCAGCGCCCTCGGCTTCATTGCAAACCCCATGGCCTACTACTTTGTAAAAGGGTATGAAGCAGTCTCAGACTGGATCATGCCCAACATTCCAGACTCTAGAGGTGGCGGCCAGCAAGGCTCAAGAATCGAATCGGCAGACGCAAAAGCGAACGTGGCGAGACTGGGCCAAGGTGTGCCAGAGCTTTTGGGGCGCTATATCCGATACCCCGACTACCTGAACCAGCCAAGATCGTACTACAAGAACCCAAGGACGCAGGTTCAGAACATCATGTTAGCCGTGACAGTTGGCGAGTGCACGATAGAAAGCTCTACCGTTCAGCTCGGCGAGACGCCGTTAAGCCAACTGGGGGATGCGGTTAGCTATGAGATATTCCCGCCTGGAGCTGATGTATCTTCCCACCCTGCGCATGAGAATTGGTATTCCTCACCGGAGGTCGGGTCTACAACAGGAGGGAGCGGTATAAAGCTGAGCTACGGAGAGGCCCTGTCTTCAGGCTTGCTTGGTGTGAAGGTTAGCTACAGCGGGTCAGGGGTCAAAACCACCAGCGCGTCTGTCTACTTCCCGGGCGATTGGGCGGTAGGCGACTTTATAGCCGTGACTCAACGACAAAGCGTAACAATATCCGTTGATGGCAGCGGGCTTGTTACTCTAACTGGCGACTGGGGCGATGCGGATGTAGGCGATCAATTGCGCTTCCGATCCACGGAGCTTTCCGAGGCCAACGGTATTTTTACCATCGACACAAAGGCCGGAAACGACATAACTATTTCGGCAAGCGGCGTGCCTGCCAATGGGTGGCCTGCCGGCTCAAAGCTCGTCTACACAAGGCGAGAGGATGAAGAGTTCCGAATAGACAGTATCGTTTATGATGTGACCTATCCAGAGTTAGTGGACGGATATAACGTTAGCCGGTATGTCGGCGGCTCGACAGACTCCGGCTGGGCCGGTTTCGGCGGTGGCACTGGATATGCCGACGTATTGCTGGCTGGCCGCTCCGAGGCGGATGGCTGGATAGGCCCGTTTGTTGCCTGCCCTTATGGGGAGGTTGCTAGCGAGATCGAGGTTGATATCTTCCTGCCTCAAGGCCAGGGCATCATAGACGATGGAAAGGTTAAGCCATTCGGGTACAACCAACAGATTGAAATCCAGTGGAGGGAGTACGGGGAATCTGCATGGAGCAGCCAGGTCCACACTATCGACAACGCAACTAGGGACCAGCTCGGCTTCACGTTCCCGGTGACACTTGGCGCGCCCTTCAGGCCGGAAGTTCGAGTGCGAAGGACACACTCAGAAAGTACAAAGCTGGAGCACTTGAACCGTTTTGAGTGGCAAGCGCTTCGCGCAAAGCTGCCAACGGTTACAAGCTATCCCGGCGTGACGACCATGGCCGTGACGATCACAGGGACTGACAAGATTAGCACGGCGTCAAACAACAAGATCAATCTTGTGGCAACCCGAAAACTGCCAACCATAAGCGGCGGCGCATTATCGGCACCAGCCACCACTCGAACCATATCAGCGGCAGTGGCTTACGTGGCAAAGTCGCTAGGTTATGACGATGACCAGATAGATCTTGACGCACTTGAGCAGCTAGAAGCGATCTGGACACCTCGAGGAGATTTCTTCGACTACGTGATCAGTGACGGAACCGCCAAGGACGCGCTCGAAACTATCCTGCGTGCTGGCATGGCCTCTATGACCATCGACACTGGCGCAATTAAGCCAGTACGGGATCAGGTGCGCACGCAGTTTGAAGATGGCTACAGTCCGGAGAACATGACCGCCCCGCTCACCCGAACCTTTGAAGCGCGGCAGGTGGACGAATCGGATGGCGTAGAAGTCGAATACACCGACGCGGAAACATGGACGACCGAAACCGTACTATGCGCGCTGCCAGGCGATCAGCAGATCAAGCTCGACAAGGTGAAGCTCAACGGAGTAACCGACCGCACCCGAGCATGGCGCATCGGTATGAGGCGGCGAAGAGCGCAAAAGTACCGGCGCTGGACGTACAGCTTCAACACCGAGCTGGACGCACTGAACAGCGAGTACCTGTCATACGTGCCGCTGCTAGACGATGTGCCGGGCTACGGCAAAGTGGCGATCTTGGAAGGCATCGAAGCCGACCGAATCACCGTGTCCGAGGCCATGGAGTTTGAAGCCGGCAAGAGCCATGTGGTCGCGTATCGAGCCGAAAACGGCGAAACCATCGGACCCTTCCCGTGCACTCAAGGGCCAGATGAATACACACTGCTGGCGGAAATCCCGCAGCCTTGGCCAGCCGTGCTACCGGCAGACCGCGAACCTACGCACGTTTACTTTGGCACAACCGAGCGTTGGAACTTTCCGGCACTCATCACAGACATCAGCCCACAAGGCCCGGCCTCTGTCGGCGTAGAGGCGGTTAACTACGACCCGCGTGTTTACGCCGACGATGACCGGCAGCCTGATTAGCTATGTCTTGCGCCCCTTTGACAGGTTGTGTTTTGCCCACAACGGCTGAAGGTTAGTGTAGTGGCACAGTTCGAGAAGCTCATTTTCTGTCTTTGCTGAATCAAGAGGTATTACGTGATCTATGTGCCATTCACCCCTATTGCTCCACGTCATCCCTGGCTGGAACTGGCTGGCGAGATGAGACTCCAGCGTTCCCCAGTCACAGCCAATGATCTGAGCCGTGCCTGAACTCTTTGTATATCCGTGTCTCCTTATGGCTATATTTATCCTATTACGAACCCTGATCCTGAGTGCGTACAGTGGGTCAGATTCCATTCGCTCCCGGTGTACCCTGTTGCGCCGGTCTTTATTTTTGGCAGACCATTCTCGCTTATAGGCTCGCACGTGATCTCTGTTCTTCTCTACCCATGCAGACTTTTTCGCCGATTCTTTTTCGAGGTTCTTTTTACTCCACTCTCTTATGTATTCTCTTCGGCGATCCCTGTTTTTCAGCATCCACTTGGAGGCTCTTTCGCGGGCTCGGTCTATGTTCTTTAATCGATATGCTCTGTCTCGCTCGTAAGAGCACCGCCTGCATACGCCGCTAGCCCCGTCCCTAGAATCTTTTCTAGGGGGAAATTCTGAAAGCTTTTTAGGCGCTCGGCATTTTGAGCAAGATTTAAATGAAGTACTATTTATTGCAGCCATCTCTATGACTCCCTCTAGTCATGTGGTGGTTAGGGTTGAGCCGGTGTTACAGCACCGACTCGACCCGTCAATTATACCATTACGTTTCACCGACGACGAAAACAGCCCGACATAAAACCAAACCTCTCAAACCAGACCCGCTTCGGCGGGTTTTTTATTGCCCGGAGATAAGATATGACGAAGTACGCTACCGGTAACCCTGTTGGCTCTAGTGATCCGCGTGATCTTTACGACAACGCCGAGAATCTTGATCAGGCGGTCAACTCCGAGAGCACCACGTTTATCGACCGGACCGGGAAAAGCCGCCTGACCATCAAAGGCATGGAGCAGGTATTCGATGGTGGTCAGCCGGCGATCGATGCTTATTACGGTGCTGTCGAGGAAGCTGATCGGGCAGAACTAGAGGCCAACAGGTCAGGGCTGGAAGCAGATCGTGCAGAGACTGCCGCAAACAACTCGGCGGTTAATGCTGACCTATACGATGACATTGCCGCAGGTATAGCGGGCACTTCTGTGGGGGAGCAGTTCCAAGTTCTCGCAGCATCCGGCGATGAGTACATTCGCTATCGGCATGATCCGGAGGCTGTGGCTACTGAAGTGGGACGATTTGCGAGCAGTGAGATTCTGAAGCTCCTCGGGGAGTCCAGCGGGTCTAAATCTCTAGGTGTAATTCTCGACGTGAATGGGGAGGTTGGGTTTAATTTCACTTCTGACGGAAAAATTTTCGCGCCGGGGCGCGCGCGCTCAATAACCGACATAGGTATCGACTCGACAGAAGATAACGGAAATGCCCTTGCTACGATAAAGGGCAAAGAGGGTGGCAGTGCTTTCGAAATTGAAGGCGACGGGCGTCTATGGTCATCCAGCCGTGGGTATTTTTCTGAGAACGCTGTTAGTCCTGCGCTCGGTGCTGCCGAGGACTACGCCGCATTCGGACATCTGGAAAAAGCCGCGTTCTTGCGCGACAAGGGTAAATCTGAACTTGGATTCCGCAGTCAGTTTAACGCCATCGGCTGCCGCTGGAATGAGGATGCCGGTACCAACTTTGCGCGGATGCCAACGAGCGTCGCCGTTACCGACACGACCGGCTTGCTATTCTTTGTACAACGCCGCGACCTGACAGGTCCACTTCAATCTGGCGAGCGATGCACCCGTCTTTGTGTCCGCAACTACACAATTGATTATGATGCAGAGACTATCAGCTTCAGCTCAACGACCGTACTTGATGAGCCACCGCGCTGGACAGACGGCCTGGATAAGACGTTCCCTTGTGTGCCCATCAAGATTAAAGGTGGCCCTAACGACGGCCGCATACAGATCATGTATATGGTCATGCGGAGCGATAACGGCCTGCAAGAGGGAGACTACATTCTTGATCTTTACAAGATGTATTCAGACGACAGTGGCGCAACGTGGTCTGAGCGTGAGCTTGTCTTCGACGGTCGCTTCCCGTACGGGCAATTTGGAGTAGACCCTTACGTCTCTGGCAACAGAGCGGGCTATGCGCCAGGCCCTGGCAATTGCATTGTACAGATACCTGCGGACGACCCAGACCATCCGGGCCGGATCGTGATGGCCGCGCCATTGGCCACGTCTTCTGCGGAGTGGTGGCAGGGCGTGATTTACTCTGATGACTATGGCGTTACTTGGCAGCACGGGCAATACACATTATCAACGGGGGCCCTATACAACGAGAGCTTTATCGCTTACGCGCCGGACCGCACTTTAGTTCTACTGCTCAGAACAGACGCGGGCCGCGGCAGTCCGCCCTATCAGAACACACCCGGCAGGGGCGTTCTGCGCTCTACTGATGGGGGGGTTAACTTCGTGAGTGAGGGATTTAACGAAACAGCGGCATTCAACAACTGCGCGGGGGCGTACTTACGCACAAGTTATAAGCCGAAAGACGGCTATCCGAAGATGATTGCAGGCGGTCCGAGCACAATAGAAGCCCGGCGCAACGAATACAAGTTCCTATTGGCTTACGATGAGGCAGGAACTAACTTTATTGCTGAATCTAGCCCATTTCCGGCAGTTCAGGGTATTTCATATTCGGCAATTGAGCGTCTAAATAACGGATACTTTATGCTGGCTTACGAAACTTTCCCAGGGGTAGATGAATTCAACACTCAATCGAATGTTGCTCTTATGCTGATTAACGAGTCGGCGCTAATGCACTCATCTAAACTGATCACGGAGTGATAGATATGACAACTGTAATTAAATCAAATGCGGCTCTGACGGTCGCCGGGCTAGGGTCTTTGCGCGACGTTACACAAACGCCCGCTGAGATATATGCGGACTACGCCGCGCGCGTGGTGGCGGACGGCGGCGCGGTACAAAGCCCGTCACGAACACTGGCCGCAATCGAAGCTGCTGTTGCGGGCGGGTACTTTTCGTTAGCTGAAATCGCTATTTCCCCGCAGTGGGGCACTAAGAAGTCTGGGAGCAATATTCTTAAGTTTTACGGACTCAACGGAAAAGACGGCACTTGCTTCGGTACTATAGTCGAAGATGTTTCGACAAAGGCGTATGCGACGGCCCAATTCAACTCCGGTGCAGACTACGTACAGTTTAGCGACGTTACGCTTGGGCGCTATGGGCAAGCAGGCTGTATTCTTGCCGGAGCGGGAGATCCGGGAAATGGGGCGAATGGTGCGGTACTTAGAATTACGGACCCGGTTAGTTCAGTGGAATATTACTATTCCCGCTATCAAGGCCGATTTGCCCAAGGTGGTGTTATCAAGCTTGCCAGCAATCCTGATTTCGCGGTTGTTACTGATGATGTTTCAGTCCACCACGTGAACCTGCGGGAAAATTTTTTAGCGATGGGCATAAATGGCGAGTACCGCAAAGGAACTAGCGACTTTATTCCCTATGAAGAAACTGCAGGCGCGGTAAAACTGGACGCCTTTGGAACTGAGCTGCTTGCGGAGGCATGGTATCTGTCAGGGGCAACGCTGGATAACGTGCAGGCTGCTGGGGTGACGCTTGGCGATAGATACTAAGTCAGGCTGATACGCCCAGGCTTCCAATATCCGAAACGGCAAGGATGCCGAAAAACAGGAATGCGGGCGGATTCTAAAGGTGCATATCGGAGCAGGAGCTACTAATCCATCTGCCGGATCACGCCTCGGGATTTGTGGATTCTGAAGCCTTGGCTGGCGAGGTGACTGTGGGCATTTTGCGGGCACACCATGGGCGCGGATGCGCACCTATAGGCATTTGTGGGCGAGGGCAATGCTTTCAGCTATAATGAAATCAAATGCTTAGGATTGCTGGTAGCACTCATAATGCTGGGGTCGGGCAATCTTTCCACTACGCTTGACTGCCTAGAGTTCAAATCCAAAACGGCAGCCCAACCTTTTGATTTATAAAGGCGGGTTTTCCCTGTTTTCCTGCCCCGCAAAAAGCGGGGTTTTCCTTTCGCTTCAGTAGTTTGCTCCGCTTCCCATCCATACATGGGGTGCAAGGGGTCGTAGGTTCAAATCCTACCGTCCCGACCAGAATTCCCTACTCAAAGCCTGGATCGAAAGATCCGGGCTTTGTTGTTTCTCGCCATTACTCAGCCAACTGATAACGCCTTTCCGGCCTGCCAACACTGCCATAAGTCACTTCAGCCGTTAGCCTGCCTTCGCCTACCATGAATTCAAGGTAGCGCCGCGCAGTGGTTCGTGAAGCACCAATAGCATTGCCTACTGCTTCTGCACTCCATGGTTCACCATTGGCAATCACGTCCTGAATCTTCTCAAGCGTGAGCGCATCTATACCTTTCGGCAATCGGCCACTCGCGGCCTGACCATCGTCTTCACTTGGGCGGGGAATTAACGCATCCACCTCATTTTGTGCGAGCTGGTTCAGCCCGGACAAATGTTCAAGCCTAACGCGGAAACGATTAACCGCCTCCTCCAGGCGTTCAAACACCAGTGGCTTCAGAATGTAATCGCAGACTCCGCCCCGCAACGCGCTGCGCAAGGTATCCACCTCTTTTGCTGCGGTGATCAGGATGACATCGCTGCTGCTGTCTTGTGCTCTGAGTTCCCGCAATAAATCCAGACCACTGCCATCCGGAAAATAGACATCCAAAAGGATCAAATCCGGGGCTAACACATCCACAAGTTCACGGGCATCAGCCAACGTATGGGCGATTCCACAAAGCTCAACATGGTTGAGCCGTTCAACAAATCGCCGCTGAATTTCGGCAATCTGGCGATCATCTTCAGCGATCAGGACACGAATGGGATTCAATGGGCACTCCTGAGGTCCGGAACCTTCGGTAAATATAGAGTGAAACGGCTACCAGCATCAGGCAGGCGCTCAACAGTGATCGAGCCGCCCCAACGGTCAAGAAACTGGCGTACCAGATACAGGCCATAACCATGCTGCTTAACCGAACCGTGCTTACTGGTTACCCCCTTCTCGAAAATTCGCTCTCGTTCGTCATCACTAATGCCAACGCCTTGATCGTCCACCTCAAAAATAAGCTCGTGGCCGAGGTCCGTCATTGAGAGCATCACACATCCACCCTCGCCGGCGTGCTGGCGCGTCGCTTCCAACGCATTATCGATTAAATTACCCAACACGCTGACCAGCTGATCTCTGGGCAAGGCATCCGGGATATCAGTCATCTGACTGCCTGGGTCTATATCAAGATGCAGCCCCATTTCCCGGGCCCGGTTGTATTTACCTAACAAACATCCCGCTATAACCGGATCGGGCACCGCCTCTAACAACAGATGAATTAAGCTCTGATGATCGCTGGTTTCACGGCCAATCAAACTCAAAGCATCGTCGTGGGCGCCAATCTGAATCAAGCCGGCAATGGTGTGCAGTTTATTGGAATATTCATGGGTTTGGCTACGCAGTGTATCCGCATACTGCTGTATGCGGGTTAGCTGTTGGCTGACATGGTCCAGCTCGTCTCGCAAACGGAAACTGGCCACCACCCCGATAGCCTCGTCGCCTTGCCGGACCGGTAAGCGGTTGACCACCATTTGCCGATTCCTGAGCCAAACTTCCCGGTCAAACTCCGGAATACCGGTCTTCAGCACCGAGAGCAAATCGCTGTCGGGCAGAACCTCATGAATCGGCTGACCAACCAGTGAGGTACCGGTATCGAAACCTAATGTTTCAAGCGCTGCCCGGTTAACCGTGGTGATGATGCCTTCTCGGTTCACTGCAATAATGCCTTCACGCACCGACTGCAAGGTGGCGTTGCGCTCCTCGAACAAACGGGCGATTTCTTCCGGTTCCAAACCAAAAATCTCACGCTTGAAGCGCCCGGCAATCACCACCGCGATCAGGATACTGACCAGCAGCATCAAGCCAACCAGACCATACAAGATAAACTTGTACCGCTGAATGGTATTGCCAACTTGGGCAACGCTGTAACCGACTGACACGATACCAATTATTTCTCCGGTTTCAGGTACAAGCACCGGAGCCTTACCGCGCACAGTATCCCCCAGATTCCCGACCGCTCTGGACACATAGCCACGCCCGCTTGTCAGGGCTTCGGCACCGTCATCTCCGTCATCATCGGCCATCGATCTTCCGATCCGGTCTGGCGAGGGGTGCGCCAGCCGGATCGCCTCGTGGTCCCCGATCACAATAAAAAGGGCTTCATTCGTGGCCGCCATCCCAGACGCGAGGCTGAGCAATGCTTCGGAATCACGCTGCTGTATCCCGGAGATAACCGATGGGCTAGCGGCAACCGTCTTCGCCACCATCAACGCACGCTGGCCAATTTCGTTGTACAGAGATTCGCTCAGGTAGTAGCCCGCCACCCCGCCGATCAAAGCGGTCTGCAATGCGCTAACCAGCACCAGCGTGAGAATCATTCGGGTTTTCAGTTTGGTTTTTTTGGCCACAGCTCAACCAGATCTTGTTGTCTTTTGACGTGAGGTTAAATCACCAGCCCCCGTTTTGCCCGTGAACTTTATGAACTTAATGAGCTTTAGGTTTTTTAAAGGCAATACGCCCACAAACTTTTTAGCAAGATGACCAGCTTTTAATCTACCTCCAGAGCTCCCTCGGAGTGCCTACAACAACAAACGAAGGATAACGATTCATGTTTATCAAACGAACCCTCAGTTTCGCAGCTGCAGCCGCCTTCAGTATGTCTGCTATGGCTTGGCAGCCTTCCGGTAAAGTTGAATGTTTGGCTCCCGCGGATCCGGGCGGCGGCTGGGACTTTACCTGCCGCAGTGTTGGCAACGTGATGCAGTCCCTCAAGCTGGTCGAAGGCACCGTACAAACCATTAACATGGCCGGAGCAGGCGGTGGTGTTGCCTACGCGCACACCGTCAGCAAGCGCAACAAAGACGACAAGCTTCTGGTAGCGGCCTCGACGGCCACCACCACACGTCTGGCGCAAAAACAATTCCCCGGCCTGGATGCCGATATGGTGAAGTGGGTCGGAGCGCTGGGCGCAGATTACGGCATCATTGCCGTAGGTAAGAACTCTCCCTATAAAACACTGAACGACCTGTTTGAAGCCAGCAAGGCCAACCCGCGAGCCGTGAAGTTTTCCGGTGGCAGCGCCCGTGGCGGTTGGGACCACCTGAAAGCTCTGATTGCCGCCAAGGCCGCCGGGGTCGAAAACCTACCGTCCATTCCTTATCTGTCCTACAACAACGGCGGCGAAGCCATGACTCAAGTGGTAGGCGGACAGGTTGATGCCTTCACCGGCGACATATCTGAGGCGACCGGCTTTATGGAATCCGGCGACCTGCGGGTACTCGCGGTACTGTCCGAGGAGCGACTGCCGGGTGAATTCAGTGATATTCCTACCGCCCGCGAGCAAGGCATTGATGCCCTCGGCCCTAACTGGCGTGGTTTCTATATGCCAAAGGGTGCCAGTGATGAGGCCAAGCAATACTGGGTTGAAGCCATCGACAGCCTGTATGCCAGCGCGGAATGGAAAGAAGTCATGAAAAGCAACGGGCTGATTCCTTTCCATCCGGGTGCGGACAAGTTTGAAGACTTCGTTCATCAACAAGTACAGGACATCAATGACCTGTCCCGTGAAATCGGGCTGATGAAATGAGTGGATTGAATGACCGCGCACTCGGCCTGGGCCTATTGGTCCTGGCCGTCGCCTACGGCTGGGTGGCGCAACAGTGGCCCGAACCCTTCGGCGGCTCCCACGGTATGGGCCCGGAAACCTTCCCGACCATTTTGTCGTTCATTCTGGTGATCGGCAGCCTGTACTTGATGGTAAAACCGGATCAGGACACGCCCTGGCCGTGGGGCAAAACCGCTCTGGAACTTCTGTTCTCAGTAGTCGTTTTGGTGATCTACGCCCTACTTCTGGAACCCTTAGGGTTCGTTATCTCCACAACCCTGACCGTTGGCGCTTTGAGCTGGCGTATGGGCGCTGCGCCACGTAACGCCTTCCTGACCGGCCTGATCAGTGCAGTGGTTGTGTACGGCTTGTTTAACTACGGTTTGTCACTGAGCTTGCCCGCCGGCCTGCTGGAGTTTAGCTAATGGAAACTCTCGGATTTTTGATAGACGGGTTTGCGGTGGCTCTCACCCCGTACAACCTGATGTACGCGTTATTCGGCGCCTTTGTCGGAACGCTGATTGGCTGCTTGCCGGGTCTCGGTCCCGCTAACGGCGTCGCCATTCTAATTCCTTTGGCATTCACGCTGGGGTTGCCTCCGGAAACCTCCATGATTCTGCTGACATCCGTGTACGCCGGAGCCATGTATGGCGGGCGGATCTCGTCGATCCTGCTGAACATCCCGGGCGATGAACCGGCGATGATGACCTGCCTGGACGGTTACCCGATGGCACAGAAAGGTCGGGCCGCTGATGCGTTGGCCATCTCAGCCATTGCTTCGTTTTCCGGCGGACTGATCGGTACCATCGGTTTGATCATGTTGGCCCCCGTGCTGGCAAAGTTTGCGCTGACTTTCGGCCCGGCGGAATACTTTGCTCTGTTCGTACTGGCGTTCGCCACTCTGGGTGGCATCACCGGCAAGAATCCGATGAAAACGGTGATTGCCGCAGCGTTGGGTATTATGATTTCCACCGTTGGCATCGACATTTCGACCGGCACCCAACGCTATACCTTTGGTGTTCTGGAACTGTACGAAGGCATCGATTTCATCCTCGCCATCGTGGGGTTGTTTGCCATCTCCGAGCTGCTGTTCTTTGTCGAGTCACGCCTTGGCAGCGGCCACAAGAAAGTGAACGTGGGCAAACTGACGTTGTCGTTCAAAGAGCTGATCACCACGATACCTTCGCAACTTCGTGGCGGTGTTCTCGGCTTTATCGCCGGCGTACTGCCCGGTGCCGGCGCATCGCTGGGTAGCTTTATCAGCTACACCTTGGAGAAAAAGGCTGTGGGCAAAAAAGGCAACTTCGGAACTGGTGACATCCGCGGCGTTGTCGCCCCGGAAGCCGGTAACAACGGCGCGGCGTCGGGTGCCTTGGTACCCATGCTGACACTGGGCGTTCCCGGCAGTGGCACCACCGCGGTTCTGCTTGCGATGCTGATCTCACTCAACATCACACCCGGCCCGCTGATGTTCACTCAGAATGCGGATATTGTCTGGGGTGTTATTGCGGCCTTGTTGATCGGCAACGTGCTTTTGCTGCTGCTCAACGTTCCGATGATTGGGGTGTTTGTCAGGCTGCTGTCGATACCCCCGATGTATCTGCTTCCTATCGTTACGATGGTTGCCTTCGTGGGCATCTACTCCATCAGCAATAGTACGTTCGATCTCTACTTTATGGTGGCGTTCGGGGTAGCCGGTTACTTCCTGCGTAAACTGGAAATACCGCTGGTGCCCATCATTCTAGGCTTGCTTCTAGGTCCTGAAATGGAGAAAAACCTGGGCCACGCTCTGATTCTGTCAGACGGTGACTGGAGCACGCTCTGGAGCAGCCCTCTGGCGTTGGGGCTTTGGATTGTTGCCGGTTTAGGTCTGGTGCTGCCAGTGATCGTTGGCCCGCTCCTGAGACGGCGCATGAAGTCGGCGATGACTGAAAACCCAGTTAGCGACTAGTTAACGCAGCCTTGCCGCTTTCATTAACCATAAAAAAACCGGGCTGCTGCCCGGTTTTTTAGCTTGAAGCTTCTTAGCGCATCGTTTTCAACGCCTGCGCCCACTTCGCCAGCTCTTCCAGCATGACGTTCGCAGATTGCGTGTGCACATCTTCCGCTTGGAACTTGCGGTTCTCGTCCAGCTTTTCCCACGGCATCTGAACCATAACCCCCTCAGTCATTGGCATCATTTTCACCGTGGTCACCAGTTGTTTGGCCGTTTGTGCGGAACGAAGGCCGCCAGAAACACCGCCGTAACTTACAAAGGCACAAGGCTTGTAATTCCATTCGTTGAACAGGTAGTTCACCGCATTAATGAAAGACGGTGGCGGGCAGAAGTTGTATTCCGGAATCACGAATACAAAAGCATCGGCCTTGGATACACTCTCTGACCAAGCCTTAGTGTGATCATGCTCGTACTTCTGCATACGCGGGTGATTGGGCTCGTCGTAAACCGGCAGATTGAAATCGGCCAGATCAATCAACTCGTTTTCAAACCCAGCCTGCTCGTCCGCCACAGTGCTGAACCACTCGGCAACAGAAGAGCCAACACGCCCCGGGCGAGTACTGCAGATAATCGTTTGAAGCTTGAGAGACATACTATGGTTCCTTTCACGTCAGGTTTGCGAGTTAGTCACTTACTATAGACGCTGAAACCATCAAAAAATAATAAAGAAATCTGCAGCGTCTGTTCAATATTACTGAACAAACGCTGCAGAGGGTCCTCTAAACCCAAGCCTGAACGGCGATTATTCCGCCGAAGCGATCAGACTGGCGTTACCGCCGGCAGCCGTAGTATCGATGCACAGATGACGTTCGATGACATAACGCTGGTCCAGCGTGTGCTCAGTGATCACGGGCAACAGAGCGCCGTCCCGTACTGATAGCGCGTCGCGGTATTGTTTCAGCAACGGTTTTTCCGCCACGCTAACAACGGCTTCGTAACCATCAAGCTGTGTCAGTGCCTCTGGCTCCAACAAACCGTCAGTGGCAACAACCGGTAGCCCTGCATTGATCGCGCGGGCCAGCGCTTTTTCAGCACCCGGAGCCACCACGACAACCTTGTTACCCTGCGACAACGCCGTACCGGCCTGTTCAACGGCCGAGTCTGCATCTGGCCCCAGGCACAAGACAACGCCACGAGCGTGGCAAGACAGATGGTTCTGCTCGCCGGTCGGCCCTGGCATTTCTTCATAGCCGAGATCCAGCGGCGCCGGAACCTCACCAAAGAACGGACTCAAAGCCTGTTGGCGATCTTTTGCCGCAGGCACATCGAGCTTGGCCAGCTGATCGATCAGCTTCTGCACCTTACGCGCCCCAACCGCTTTACCCTCACCCGCGTTTTTTTCAACAACGTCGCCCTTGATGAAGCGACGCACGTACTGCGGGCCACCCGCTTTCGGGCCGGTTCCAGACAAGCCTTCACCACCAAACGGCTGAGAGCCGACAATGGCACCGATCTGGTTACGGTTAACGTAAGTGTTACCGACTTTGATTCGGCTGGCGATGTGCTCGATACGGCGGTCCACCCGGCTATGAATGCCGAAGGTCAGGCCGTAGCCTTTGGCGTTCACCGCATCCACCACTTTGTCGATATCCTTGGCTTCAAACGTAGCAACGTGCAACACCGGACCAAAGATCTCTTCTTCCATTTCCTCGATTCCGCTTACTTGCAGAACCGCAGGCGAGACGAACATGCCTTTTTCCGGCACCGGCAGCTTTTTGAGCAATTTGCCCTTCTGCTCGAACTTTTTGCAGTGGTCATTGATCTTCTTGCGAGATTCCTCGTCAATCACCGGGCCAACATCAGTCGATAGCTCCCAAGGATCGCCGATACCCAGCTCTTCCATCGCGCCGTAGAGCATTTCGAGCAAGCCCTCGGCAATGTCTTTCTGTACGTAGAGCATGCGCAGGGCGGAACAACGCTGGCCTGCACTCTGAAACGAAGAAGCCAACACATCGCGTACCACCTGTTCCGGCAGTGCGGTCGAGTCCACGATCATGGCGTTCATACCACCGGTTTCAGCCACCAGCGGCGCATCCGGGGCCATGTTCTTGGTCATCGCTTTATTGATGAGTTTCGCGGTATCGGTTCCGCCCGTGAAGCAAACCCCTTCAATACGCGAATCCGATGTCAGTGCCGCACCTACAGTGCCACCGTCACCCGGCAAGAGCTGGATCGCGTCTTTCGGAATACCGGCTTCGTGCATCAGCTCAACCGCACGCACGGCCAGCAAAGAAGTCTGTTCAGCAGGCTTGGCGACTACGGTGTTACCGGCCGCCAGGTTCGCCAGAATCTGGCCGGTGAAGATGGCCAGCGGGAAGTTCCAAGGCGAGATACAGCAAATCACGCCACGGGCCTGCCCGGCGTCTTTGTACCGGATACCCTCGTTTGCGTAGAACATGGCGAAGTCCACTGCTTCACGAATCTCGGCCACCGCGTCAAACAGAGACTTACCCGCCTCCCGCGTGGTCAGGGCAAACAGTTCATCGACGTTTTCTTCGTACAGGTCCCCAACTTTACGAATCAGCTCAGCCCGTTTCTCGGCGGGAACGGCCGCCCAGTCTTTGAAGCCGGCACGGGCCGCTTCCACAGCGGCATCCACGTCCGCTTCAGAGGCATAGGTAATCTGGCCTACCACATCGTCCAGATCGGCAGGATTGCGAACGTCTACCACCTCGCCACCCTTCGCGGCCGAGACAGTGACCGGGCCACCCTGCCATTGATGCGTTTTGTACTTGCCGCGCCCTTCATTCAGCTCGGCAACGGTGACAGGGTCTGTCAAATCCCAACCCTTCGAATTACGGCGCTGCTCGCCGAAAATATCCGCTGGTTTCACGATCATTTGGCTGGAAACATCCCGGCCGAGCGCATTCACGGCATCGATCGGATCTTTGGCGATCTCCTCCGGAGTAATGCTGGTGTCCACTATCTGGTTAACAAAGGAGCTGTTGGCACCGTTTTCCAGCAACCGGCGAACCAGGTAGGCCAACAGGTCTTTGTGAGCGCCCACCGGAGCGTAGATCCGGCACGGAACTTTGCTTTCTTTCAGTACCTGATCATGCAAAGACTCACCCATGCCGTGCAGTCGCTGGAACTCAAACTTGTCACGCCCTAAGTCTTTGGCCAGCTCCAGAACCGCGGATACGGAATGCGCGTTGTGGGTGGCGAATTGCGGATAGATGCGATCGGTCATGCCGAGCAGTTGAGTGGTGCACGATAAGTACGAAACGTCGCTGCAAGCTTTACGGGTAAACACCGGAAAGCCTTCAAGCCCCATAACCTGAGCACGCTTGATTTCCGCATCCCAATAAGCGCCTTTGACCAAACGCACCATGATGCGGCGGTTATGCTTCTCAGCCAGCGCATACAACCAATCCAGAGTCTGTGAGGCGCGCTTGGCGAAGGCTTGCACCACCACACCAAAACCGTCCCAGCCGTCCAGCGCAGGATCAGCAAAGATTGCTTCGATTACATCCAGTGACAGATCCAGACGATCCTGTTCTTCGGCATCAATGTTGAAGCCCATATTGGCTGCAGCGGCTTTTTTGGCCAGTTCCAGCGCTCGGGGCACCAACTCGTTCATCACACGTTCTTTTTGACCATACTCGTAGCGCGCCAGCAAAGCCGAAAGCTTCACCGAGATACCCGGGTTGGTGCGAACGTCGCCTTCACAGCGCTTGCTGATGCTATCGATGGCCGTGGCGTAGGCTTTAAAGTAACGTTCAGCGTCGGCATCGGTGCGTGCGGCTTCACCTAACATGTCGTAAGAGTAGGTGTAGCCCTGATCTTCCATTTCACGACCATTTTCCTGAGCTTCTTCGATGTCTCTGCCCAGAACGAACTGGCGGCCCATTTCTTTCATAGCCTGCCCGGCGGCCACGCGCACGACAGGTTCACCCAAACGCTTGACCAAATGACGCAGGGTATCGCCTACGCTTTGACGCTCCGAATCCTTCAGCAGATTACTGGTCATCAACAAAGCCAGAGTGGCAGAGTTAATCAGACCGGATTTGGCCTTACCAACGTGGGCGCCCCAGTTACCGGAGGTGATCTTGTCTTCGATCAGATCCTGAATGGTGAAGTTATCAGGCACCCGGAGCAGCGCCTCGGCCAGACACATAAGTGCCACACCTTCTTTGGTTGTCAGCCCGTACTCCGCCAGAAATTTTTCCATGATGGTCGGTTTGGCGTTGTCGCGCACATCGCGCACCAGCTCTGCCGCTCGGGCAGAAATTGCTTGGCGGGTTTCATCAGACAGCTGAGCCTGCTCAATCAGTCGGTGAATCACTTCATACTCGTCCGCCAGATAGTTGTCGCGAAGCGCCTGACGAATTTCGTGGAGCTCTTTTGCCGCGGATTGCTGCAAACTCATGGTTATGCCTCCTGATTATTGGAATACTGACCGCATTGTAGCGAAGGCGGTATATTCTATTTTCCTATTAGACGCTCTTATCAGGTCTTATTACCTTTAATTACCCCGTCAAAATTATTAAAAAAACCGGATATAGATTAAAATTAGGAAAATCGACTTATAAAGCCATAATTCAAACTCTCACCCTAAGGATAGCAGCCATGTCGGATCTCGACAGGATCGACCTTGCCATCGTTCGAGAACTGCAAAACAACGGGCGCATTACCGTCACCGACCTCGCATCGAGGGTAGGCTTGTCTAAAACCCCCTGCCAGATACGCATGCGCCGGCTCGAAGAACAAGGTTACATCACGGGTTATTCTGCGATGGTGAACCAAACGAAGCTGGGACACTCCCACGTAGCTTTTGCTCAAGTGACGCTGAGCGATACGTCCAGCAAGGCTCTTGCAGCCTTCAACGATGCCGTAAAAAAGATTTCAGCCGTAGAACAATGTCACATGATGGCTGCTAATTTTGATTATCTGCTGAAGATCCGTACACGGAATATGGCTGAATACCGTCAGGTTCTGGGGGAACAAATTTCTAACTTGCCCCATGTGCTGCAAAGCAGCACTTTTGTTGTCATGGAAAACGTAAAAGACCGGGGTCTGTAATGACAACGCTTGACCAAGCTACCGCCCAGCGCATCGTTGATCGTGCGATGCCCGTGATCGGCCATTCCGTTAACGTGATGACGCCAGACGGCATCATCATCGCATCCGGTGATTCGCTTCGTGTGGGAGCCATGCACCAAGCCGCACGGCAGGTGGCGGAAACCTGCGCACCGGTAGTGATCACAGAACAAGAAGCCTGCCGTTACAGCGGCACACGCGCAGGTGTTAATTTGCCGGTTGAGGTGGGCGGAAAGATCGTTGCCGTTGTCGGTATTTCAGGCGTCCCGGATAAAGTCCTGCCTTTTGCGGACCTGGTGCGGATTACCGCAGAGCTGATATTGGAGCAAGCCTCATTCATCGAAATAAGCCGCCAACGCCGGCACCAGATCGAAAACACCGTGTTGGCCTTACTTAACGGCGAGGCGGTATCAGACCACTGGCTCAAACAACTCTCGATTGACCTCAGCAAACCCAGAATCGCGGTGGTGCTTGAGGCCAGCCAGCCCCACCTGCCGTGGTTAACCGATATCACCTCGCTGGCCCGGGATATGGAGCGGGTTGAGCCCGAGGCTTTGGTTGTTCAAACACCCGATCAGAACGTTATTTGCTTTTTTATCGAGAAATCGCCAACGGATGCAATGACTGCAGCACTGGCGCGCCTGCCTCAGAAGATAGCGGCGTCAGTATCGGCTGCCACGGGCGCCGTATTTAGTCACAATCTCAAAGCCTGCTATGAATCCGCCGAAGCGGTCTTGCAAGCGGCCAAACAACGTTACCCCATACCTGTTCGCGCGCACTATGACGAATTTCCTTTGGCGACCCTATGGCGAAGCTTGAAGCCGAGCTGGCAGCAAGATCAACTCACTCTGGCGCTTCGGCCTCTTCTCAATCATCCCCGTCGTGATCAGTACCTCAAGACTCTTCGCACGTATATTAATGCCGACGGCGATATCCAACGCTGCGCGGAGCAACTACATCTGCACCGAAATTCGGTTCGGTATCGCCTGAAAGGTATTGAGACTTTAACGGGGTGGTCACCGTTCCGGCTCGAAAACCTCGTGTTTCTTTATCTGGCGCTGGAATCAAACCGGCAGACTGTGCAGTAACACAATGAAGTCGAGCAAAATTAGATCAATTCTATTCTTATGCATAACGAATTCTTGTCAATCTGCTCTTACACTTAGCACCAGATAATCGACCACAGAGTCGGTACGTCAATCGCGTTGATTCTGGAGATTTCCAATGCATCTGGTGCTGATATTGGTCGCGGTCATAATTTTTATTGTGTTCGCCACCAGCCGTTTAAAACTGAATCCTTTTATTACCCTGCTGCTGGCCTCGTTTCTGGCGGCATTTGCCTTCGGCCTGCCGCTGGCCGACATAGAAAAAACCATTCGAGCCGGCTTTGGTAACATTCTGGGCTACATCGGCCTGGTGATTGTCTTGGGCACGATCATTGGCGTGATCCTTGAGCGCACCGGTGCCGCCATTGTGATGGCCGAAAGCGTGGTCAAATGGCTGGGCCAGAAGTTCCCGACGCTTACTATGTCGATTGTCGGCTTCATCGTGGCTATCCCGGTATTTTGTGATTCTGGCTACGTCATTCTGAACAGTCTGAAACGCTCTATGGCCAGAACGCTCAACGCATCCCCTGTGGCCATGACCGTGGCCCTGTCTACCGGCCTGTTTGCTACCCACACGCTGGTTCCACCAACCCCCGGACCTATCGCAGCCGCTGGCAACCTCGGCCTGGAAAACAACCTGGGTATGGTCATTGGAGTCGGGCTGGTATTCGCCATCATTGCTGCCTGCGCAGGCCTGTTCTGGGCATCCCGCTGCAAAGACCTGCCCAGCACCGAACTTGAACAAGCAGAAGAGGCTTTCGAAGAAGCCAAACAGCACTATGGCGAGCTGCCTTCGGCCACCAAAGCGTTCGCGCCCATCTTCGTTCCCATTCTATTGATTTGCATAGGTTCAGTAGCCAGCTACCCGACTGCACCTTTGGGTGACGGGATGGTCTATGACATCCTGAATTTTCTCGGCAAGCCGTTAAACGCACTGCTCATCGGCCTTGGATTTGCACTCACATTGCTGCAAGGCAGGAACAAATTTGAAGAATTTGGCCGCCATACCAGCAAAGGCCTGGAAGTCGCTGCACCTATTATTCTGATTACCGGTGCGGGCGGTGCGTTCGGGGCGGTTCTGGCCGCCACGCCACTGGGCAGCTACCTCGGTGATACTCTCTCCACATTGGGTCTGGGGGTCATCATGCCGTTTATTGTTGCCGCTGCACTCAAATCGGCTCAGGGTTCTTCCACCGTTGCCTTGGTAACTGCATCTGCACTGGTTGCGCCGTTGCTTCCGCAGCTGGGATTGGATTCCGACTTAGGCCGGGTACTAACCGTCATGGCGGTGGGAGCCGGCGCTATGACAGTATCCCACGCCAACGACAGTTACTTCTGGGTGGTGTCCCAGTTCAGCAAAATGAACGTTGCAACCGCCTACAAGTCACACACCGCCGCAACTCTGGTGATGGGCCTGGTGACCATTACCTGCGTGTGGCTAACCTCACTGGTGGCTTTGTAACATGCGTATTGTTATTGCTCCTGACTCGTTCAAGGAATGCCTGGCAGCCGATCAGGTTGCCAGCGCTCTGGCCCGTGGCTGGCTAAAAGCCGCGCCCCGAGACGAGGTCATCGAAGTGCCTCTGGCAGATGGCGGCGAAGGTACTACGGTTGCGCTGACCGAAGCCCTTCAGGGGCAACTGCATTCCGTCACTGTAACCGGGCCACTCGGGGAACCCGTGGTCGCCCGCTACGGTCTGGCAAATAACGCGAGCACAGCGATTATCGAAGTAGCGGAAGGAAGCGGCCTGCATTGTGTTCCACCGGATGAACGAAACGCACTATCGGCTTCAAGTTACGGTACCGGCGAACTCATGCTGGAAGCCCTATCACACAAGCCGAAAGTGCTGGTTATGGGGCTGGGCGGCAGTGCGACGACGGATGCCGGTGCCGGCATTTTGCAGGCGCTTGGCGCAAAGCTTCTCGATAAGGAAGGCAATCGTATCCCGGCTGGCGGTATAGGTTTAGGCAAGCTCGCCAGTCTGGACTTGCAGCCGGCTCTCGACGCCATCGGAGACACCCGCTTGGTCGTTGCCTGCGACGTCAATAATCCGTTGACCGGCCCGAACGGCGCAGCGGTTGTGTTCGGCCCGCAAAAAGGCGCGAGCATTCAGCAACTTATAAAACTGGATGCGAATCTAGCCCACTTTGCCCGGTTAGCCAAAAAGCAGGGCTGGGATATATCCAGTTTCCCCGGCAGCGGTGCCGCGGGTGGTATCGGCGGGATGGTGGCCGGTATTCTCGGCGCGCAATTGCGCCCGGGGATTGAGCTCGTCATGGAAACCGTCGAACTGGAAAGCCACATCCAGACCGCCGACTTGGTGATCACCGCTGAGGGCGCCATCGACAACCAAAGCGCTTACGGTAAAACCCCGGCCGGGGTCGCGCTTATGGCCAAGAAATATAACGTGCCGGTCGTAGGCTTTGCCGGCATGCTAGGACAAGACTTTTCGGCTCTGCAAACGAAAGGGCTGACCGCGGCCTTTTCGATAACCCGAGGGCCGATGGAGCTCCAAAGTGCCTATGCCCAGGCCGCGGCCAATTTGGAGCAGTGTGCCGAGCAACTCGCCCGGCTTACCCACGCTCTTCGCAACGGCTAATGAACCTCAGTTATAAAGCAAAAAACCGAGACGTTTTCGCGCCTCGGTTTTTTATGTTCAGCGATTTTCATCTTCTTCCGATTACTTGGCTGGAGCGTTCAACACGTCCAAGACTTCTTCCAGTTCGGTAATCATTTGCCGGATCAATTGCTTGTACTGTGAGGTATCGTCTTTCACCTCAGAGCTGCTCAACTTTTGCTTGGCACCACCAATGGTGTAGCCCTGATCATAAAGCAGACTACGAATCTGACGAATCGTGATCACGTCAGCACGCTGGTAGTAACGGCGGTTACCCCGGCGCTTGACCGGCGAGAGCTGCGGGAACTCTTGCTCCCAATACCTCAATACGTGTGCTTTGACCGCACACAGCTCTGCAACTTCACCAATGGTGAAATAGCGTTTCCCGGGAATAACGGGAAGCTCGTTGTTATGACTCGGTTCCAGCATACGTTTCTACTTTTTGTTTCAGTTTTTGGCCGGGCCTGAAGGTAACGACGCGTCGGGCGCTGATCGGGATTTCTTCACCCGTTTTGGGGTTTCGTCCGGGGCGCTGCTTCTTGTCACGGAGGTCAAAGTTGCCGAATCCCGACAACTTCACCTGCTCATTGTGACTGAGAGCACCTCTGATTTCATCGAAGAAAGCTTCTACCATTTCTTTGGCTTCCCGCTTGTTCAGACCTAACTCTTCGTACAAGCGTTCTGCCATATCCGCTTTCGTCAAAGCCGCCATCCGTCAACTCCTCAGTGTTGCCCCCAGCTCTTCTTTAAGGGAGTCAATAACCCCGTTGAAGAGCGTATGCACTTCGTCTTCATTCAGCGTGCGCTCTGGATGCTGCCAAAACAGGCTCAGAGCCAAACTGCGATTGCCCTCTCCCAGGCTTTCGCCCTCATAGACATCGAACACACGCATATCTGTCAGGTGTTCGCCGGCTTGTTTACGAGCTATTTCTTCAACCTGAGCGAACGACACTTCGCTTCCGATAATGATAGCCAAATCTCTTCGAACTTCCGGGAATTTCGAAACATCTTTGAAATTAGGCACATATCCGGTCACGATCGAATTCAAGAATAGCTCAAACATTAGAATCGTGCCATTAAGTTCAAGGTTTTTCTGCACTTGAGGGTGCAAAGTTCCCAACCAGCCGACACTTTCGCCATCTCGCAACAGCTCTGCAGTTTGTCCAGGGTGCAATGCCGGGTGCTGACTTGCCCGGAACTGGATCTCGATACCGAGTACCTGGAACAGACTTTCCAGCTCACCCTTCACGTCAAAGAAGTCTGACGCTCGGCGGCCGTTGGTCCAGTTTTCAGGGGTCTGGTTACCCACTACAACGCCAGCCAGCATGGGCTGTTGATCAATCTGGTCGCCATCTTTCACAAAGCGAAGACCAGTTTCGAACAAACGGATGCGAGGCTGCTGACGGTTCTGGTTGTGCTGAACCGTTTTAATCAGGCCACTCCAAAGCGTGGTGCGCATAACCGAAAGATCGGCGGAAATCGGGTTCGCCAAGGCGATACCTTCCCGACCAGGATCAATCAACTGCTGAACTTTGGGGTCCACAAAGCTGTAGGTAATCGCTTCCTGATAGCCTTGAGCCACAAAGAAGTTGCGAACCGCCGATAGTGGTCGAACCGCTTCTTCCCGAACACTCAATCCTAACGAGCCCGTCGGCTCCGTGACCGGAAGGTTGTTGTAGCCATAGATACGACCGACTTCCTCAATCAAATCTTCTTCAATCGAAATATCGGGGCGGAAGCTGGGTACGCTGATTCGCCAACCATCCTTCAGAAGTTTTTCTACACGTAAACCGAGCCGAGACAGAATTTCTTCTACCGTAGTGCGGTCAATCGCCAAACCCAGAACGTCGGCCAATCGCTTCTCGCGCAGGTCAACGGTTTTGGCTTTCGGCAGATCTTCCCAGCTGACCACCTCAACAATCTCACCCGGCTCCCCGCCAACGATATCCATCAGCAGGCGGGTTGCCCGCTCCATTGCCTCGCGGGCCAGCTCGTAATCAACGCCGCGCTCAAAACGATGCGACGCGTCGGTATGCAAACCGTAGTGACGCGCCTTACCGGCCATAGCAATGGGTTCGAAATAGGCAGACTCCAAGACCAGATCCTGAGTCTTTTCATTCACGCCGGAATGCTCACCGCCCATCACACCAGCAATGGCGATCGGCTTGTCGTGATCGGCGATCACCAGAGTTTCAGCAGTGAGTTCTACTTCCTGGCCGTCCAGCAACACCAGTTTCTCGCCGGCGTTGGCCATGCGAACCACGATGCCGCCCGCAATTTCCTCCCGATCGAAAGCATGCAGAGGCTGACCGAGCTCCAGCATCACGTAGTTGGTGACATCAACTGCAGGGTCGATGGAACGAATGCCGGAACGACGCAGTTTTTCCTGCATCCACAACGGCGTTTCGGCCTTCAGGTTTACGTTACGCAGAACGCGCCCCAGATAACGGGGACAAGCCTCCGGCGCCTCAATACGAATGGCAGGAACCTCAGAATGGACGGCCTCAACCGGCTCGATTTCAGGGGCTTCCACCACCAAACTGTTCAGTACACCCACTTCGCGAGCCAATCCTTTGATAGACAAGCAATCACTGCGGTTGGGCGTCAAATCAACATCAATGGCGATGTCGTTCAGCTTGAGGTAATCAACCATGCTTTGGCCAACCGGAGCATCGTCAGGCAGTTCCATCAAACCATCGTGGCTTTCAGACAGAGCCAGTTCTGACTCCGAACACAACATGCCCTGAGACGGCTGGCCACGCAATTTGGCTTTTTTGATTTTGAAGTTGCCGGGCAGCACCGCACCCACTTCAGCGAAAGGCACCTTTAGTCCCTCACGGACGTTGGGCGCGCCGCAAACAACCTGTACGGTTTCTTCGCCATTGCTAACCTGGCAAACGCGGAGCTTATCGGCATCCGGGTGCGCTTCCACGGAAACCACTTCACCGACGATTACACCGGAAAATTCGCCGGCTACCGGTTCAAATCCGTCTACTTCCAGACCTGCCATGGTGATCTGGTCCATCAATGCCTGGGAATCTATGCTCGGATTAACCCACTCTCGCAGCCACTGTTCACTGAATTTCATCGTTCTAGCCTTGTCCTGATGCCATTTATGCAGTTGATTCGGAGACTTGCTTGCGCCGTTTAGCCTTCAGAGGTCTAACGGAACTGGCGCAAGAAACGCAGGTCGTTTTCGAAGAACATGCGCAGGTCTTTTACGCCGTAGCGAAGCATGGCCAGGCGCTCTACGCCCAGACCAAATGCGAATCCGCGATATTCTTCGGCATCAATGCCGCAATGCTCGAACACTTTCGGGTGCACCATTCCGCAACCCATGACTTCCAACCACTTAATGCTGCCGTCGGCTTCCCGGCCCCACTCAATATCCACTTCTGCAGAGGGCTCAGTGAACGGGAAGTAGGATGGGCGGAAACGAACTTTCAAATCACGTTCGAAGAAAACACGCAGAAACTCTTCTACGGTGCTCTTCAGGTCGGCAAAGCTCACATTCTTTTCGATCAGCAAGCCTTCCACCTGATGAAACATCGGCGTGTGCGTCATATCCGAGTCGCAACGATATACTCGCCCCGGGCAGATCATACGGAACGGCGGCTTGCCGGCTTCCATGGTGCGGATCTGAACAGGCGATGTGTGCGTGCGCAACAACGTACCCGGATTAAAATAGAAGGTGTCGTGCATGGCACGAGCCGGGTGATGACCCGGGATATTGAGGGCTTCGAAGTTATGGTAGTCGTCTTCGATTTCCGGCCCTTGCTCGACGCTGTAACCGGCGCGCGCAAAAATTTCTTCAATACGCTGCAGCGTGCGGGTCACAGGGTGCAAACCACCCAGATCCTGCCCGCGGCCTGGCAAGGTCACGTCAATGGATTCGCTGGCAAGCTTGGCCTCAATGGCGGCCTTTTCAAGATCGGCGCGACGGGCGTTAATCGCCTGTTCAACCTGCCCTTTGGCTTCATTGATTTTTTGGCCGGCTGCAGGGCGCTCCTCTGCAGAAAGCTTACCCAGTGTTTTCGCCTGCTGAGTAATAGAGCCTTTCTTACCGAGGTACTCTACGCGAATTTGATCAAGCGCCTGAAGGTTGTCTGCCGCTTCGACTGCACTCAATCCGTCCTGAACCAACTGTTCAAGGTTTTCCATTGACCCTGCTCCAAACCTGAAATGAGGTAGGTTAAAACAAAAATAGGGGAAGAGCGTGCCCTTCCCCTATTCAGAAGGCGCCGTCATGAACTCATGAGGCGCCCTGATCGATCAGTAATCGATGAAAGAGCTTAAGCGATCACAGGGATGCTTTGGCCTTCTCAACGATAACAGCAAAAGTCTGCTGCTCGTTCATGGCCAGGTCAGCCAGAACCTTACGGTCGATCTCAACATTCGCTTTCTTCAGACCAGCGATCAGACGGCTGTAAGACAGACCGTTTGCACGAGCACCAGCGTTGATACGAGCGATCCACAGAGCGCGGAAAGCACGCTTACGGTTACGACGGTCACGGTATGCGTACTGACCGGCTTTGATAACCGCTTGCTTGGCAACGCGGAATACACGACTACGAGCGCCGTAGTAACCCTTGGCCTGCTTGAGAATCTTCTTATGACGACGACGTGCTACCACGCCACGTTTTACACGAGCCATACTATTATCCTTCTACCTTAATATACTTGATCAAGAAGTTAGCGGCTGAATCAGCACGCCGTCATGCGCTTGATTGAAGCCACATCGGACTTGGCAATCAGCTTGGTGCCACGCAGCTGACGCTTACGCTTAGGGCTCTTCTTGGTCAGGATGTGACTGGTGAAGGACTGCTTGTGCTTGAAGCCAGTGGCGGTTTTCTTGAACCGCTTGGTGGCTCCGCTCTTAGTTTTCATCTTAGGCATTTTTTAAAACTCCGCATTCTATTTTAGGAAAAACAATTGTGCCCCTGAACGACAAATCCCCCGCTAATGCGGGGGACCCATCATTGGATCAGGTTCACTTCTTTTTGCGGGGAGCCACAATCATGGTCATCTGCCGGCCTTCCATTTTCGGCCGCATTTCTACCGATGCAAGCTCTTCAATATCCGCTTCGATTCGGTTCATGAGCTTCATACCAATTTCTTGGTGTGCCATCTCACGGCCCCGGAAACGGATAGTGATCTTGCCGCGGTCCCCGGCTTCAAGGAAACGTACCAGGTTGCGTAGTTTTACCTGATAATCCCCTTCTTCAGTTCCTGGACGGAACTTAAGCTCTTTGACCTGCGTCTGCTTCTGCTTTTTCTTGGCAGCCGCTTTCGCCTTCTTCTCTTCGAAGATTTTCTTGCCGTAGTCCATTATTTTACAGACGATCGGATCGGAATCCGTAACCTGCACCAGATCAAGTGTCGCTTCTTCCGCCATGCGAAGAGCGTCCTCAATTGGAACAACACCAACCTGATTGCCTTCGGCATCGATCAAGCGGACTTCAGTTGCGTCAATATTCTCATTGATAGGCGCTTTTGGAGTACGCCCCCGATTCGCTCGCTGTTTAATAATTAGATCTCCGTTTCAGTTTTGCCTTTGCGTTCAATGTCGGCAGCCAACAGCTGCTCAAACGCTTCAAGCGATAAGGTCCCTAAATCTTCACCTTTGCGGGTACGCACGGCAACCGCATTGTTTTCGATTTCTTTGTCGCCTACGACGACAAGATAGGGAACCTTGTTAAGAGTATGCTCGCGGATTTTAAAGCCGATCTTCTCGTTTCTCAAGTCAGCATTTACCCGATATCCCAAAGAATCCCATTTTTTGGCCAATTTTTCACAGTAATCACGCTGATTATCGGTGATATTCAGTACCGCAATTTGTGTTGGGGCCAACCAGGTGGGGAACGCACCTTCGTATTCTTCGATCAGTATACCGATAAATCGCTCAAAAGACCCGAGAACGGCGCGATGCAACATCACCGGCGTTTTCCGCTCGGAATTATCGGCCACATACTGGGCACCCAAACGACCAGGCATTGAGAAATCTACCTGAATCGTACCGCACTGCCAAACTCGGCCGATGCAGTCTTTCAGAGAGAACTCGATTTTCGGACCGTAGAACGCACCTTCACCCGGCAGCAATTCCCAGTCAACCCCGGCACGGTTCAGAGCTTCTTCAAGAGCCGCCTCGGACTTATCCCATACTTCGTCAGAACCCACCCGTTTTTCCGGACGGGTTGACAGCTTGTAAAGGATTTCAGAGAAACCGAAGTCTTCATAAACCTCATGCAAGAGGTGGATAAACGCCGACACCTCTTCCTGAATCGCATCTTCTTCACAGAAAATATGCGCATCGTCCTGAGTGAAGCCACGAACCCGCATCAAACCGTGCAACGCACCCGACGCTTCGTTTCGGTGGCACGAGCCAAACTCTGCCAGACGCAGCGGCAAATCTTTGTAACTCTTCAGCCCCTGGTTAAACACCTGCACGTGGCAGGGGCAGTTCATAGGTTTGATCGCGTAATCGTGCTTCTCGGACTCTGTGGTAAACATGGCATCCGAGAACTTGTCCCAGTGCCCGGACTTTTCCCACAGCGTGCGGGAAACCACCTGCGGCGTTTTGATTTCCTGATAGCCGTGATTGCGCAGTTTGCCGCGCATGTACTGTTCGATTTCCTGATACAGCGACCAGCCGTCCGGGTGCCAGAACACCATGCCCGGGGACTCTTCCTGCATATGGAACAGCTTCAGCTTCTTACCAATTTTGCGGTGGTCACGCTTTTCCGCTTCTTCCAGACGATTCAGGTAAGCCTTAAGATCTTTCTTGTTGCCCCAAGCGGTGCCGTAAACACGCTGCAACTGCTCATTGTTGTGGTCACCACGCCAGAAGGCGCCCGCCACTTTGGTCAGCTTGAACGCTTTCAACTTGCCCGTGCTTGGCACGTGAGGGCCACGGCACAAGTCAATGAAATCACCCTGCCGATAGAACGACAGATCCTCATCACCGGGAATGTCTTCGATGATCTGGACTTTGTACTCTTCGCCCATTTCTTCAAACAGCTTGACCGCGTCTTCCCGGGACATAACAGAACGGGAAACCGGAATATCCTGCTTCGCCAGCTCTTCCATGCGCTTTTCAATTCGCGCCAGGTCCTCATTGGTAAACGGACGGTCGTATTTGAAGTCGTAGTAGAAACCGTTGTCTACCACGGGGCCGATCGTCACCTGCGCTTCCGGGAACAGCTCTTTGACCGCCATCGCCAGCAGGTGCGCGGTCGAGTGGCGGACAACGTCCACGCCGTCTTCATCACGCTCCGTTACGATCGCCAGTTCAGCATCTTTCTCAATCAAATAACTGGTATCTACGAGCTGGCCATCCACCTTGCCTGCCAGGGCGGCTTTCGCCAGGCCTGCACCAATATCGGCGGCAACGTCGTGTACGGTAACGGGTTCTGCAAAACTGCGGTGACTGCCATCTGGCAGGGTAATGACGGGCATGGAATTCTCCTGATGGTTTTTCTCAGCGGTGATCTATACCAAAGATCACATGGTTGTCAGCCTCCGCGACACAAACCGCGGGCCGATTTGAGGGCGAGTTTAACAGAAAAAAGCCCGGCAACAATGCCGGGCTTCTACTAACACCAACCTACCCTTGAATTTAAGCAGGCTGCGGTTGCGCCTCTTCTTTGGCCTTTCGCCTGAGCTGGCCGTAAGCGACAAACCCGAGCAGGAGCAGAGCCGGTATAAACACCAACTCCCTCGGCGGTCGATCCAACTTGGCCTGAACCGCTTCAATGGTCCAACCAAACTGAATGCCAGCTTTTTCAGCCGGACTACCGAAGTTGACGAAATCTACGGCCAACGCGCCATCAAACTCCGAAACTTCAAGCCCCGCAGCGGCCAACCGCTCTGCCCCGGTGTCTCCCGCGGGCATGTCGAGCTGCACGTAGGTGGTTACGTCGCTGCCATCAAGTGACATTCCAGATACTCTGAATACGACTTCTTCGTCTTTCGGAGCCGTTTCAACGTACTCCATAATCGCTGCGCCCTGCACTTCTTCGTGGGGCGGATAGACCATATCCCAGAAGAAACCCGGGCGGAACAGCGCGAAGGTGATCAGCAACAGCGCGATCGTCTCCCACCAACGGGTGCGAGTGAACCAGAAACCTTGCGTGGCTGCCGAGAACACCAGCATTGCCGTGACCGCACTGGCTATGGTGACCAACAGATCAAACCAGCCCGTCAGCCCGATCAACAACAACTGCGTATTGAAAATGAACATGAATGGTAAGATCGCGGTACGAATGTCGTAGGTGAAGCCCTGAACACCCGTGCGTATTGGATCTGCTCCGGATATCGCGGCCGCCGCATAGGCGGCCAACCCCACGGGCGGCGTATCATCCGCCAGTATCCCGAAGTAGAACACGAACAGATGCACCGCAATCAGCGGCACCAACAAGCCATTCTGTGCGCCCAACGTGACAATAACCGGTGCCATCAAGGTAGACACGACGATGTAGTTCGCTGTGGTAGGCAACCCCATACCCAGCACCAGGCTGATCACTGCCGTGAACATGAGCATCAGCAGCAGATTACCGCCTGACAAGAACTCCACGAACTGGGTCATCACCAACCCGATGCCGGTCAGGGTAACCGTGCCCACCACAATACCCGCTGTTGCCGTGGCTACACCGATGCCAACCATGTTTCGCCCACCGGTCGCCAGGGAGTGAAAGAGGTCTGAGATACCACCAACGAACTCGCTCATCAGGCCGCCGTGCTTGCGGAAGAAAGCCTTCAACGGGCGCTGGGTTATGACGATAAAAATCATGAACAAGGTTGCCCAGAAAGCGGAAAGCTGCGGAGAAAAACGCTCAACCGTCAGACACCAGACAAGCACTACAACCGGCAACAGATAATACAAGCCGGTTTTGACCGTGGGCCCCACCTCCGGAAGCTCACCCATATCCTCGTCCGGATCGTCCACCTCCAATTCGGGGAATTTGGTCGCGTAGGCAATCAAACCCACGTAACTCAGCAACAAGGCACCGCCTAACACCCATATTGCCGCAGCGCCCAGGTATTCTTTCGTCCAGCCAATGCCGTAATAGACCACCGCGGTCAGCGCGCATAACCCGAGCAAAACCACCACCCAGTTCAGCATGCGCTGCGCCAGCGTTGGGCGGTTCAAGCGCTCAATGCCCTGCATCTTCAGCTTACAGGCCTCAAGGTGCACGATATAAACCAAAGCGACGTAAGAGATCAACGCCGGAAGAATCGCGTGTTTTATAACTTCCAGGTAGGAGATGCCTACATATTCCACCATCAGAAAGGCTGCTGCGCCCATAATGGGCGGTGTTAGCTGGCCATTGGTGGAAGCCGCCACCTCAACAGCACCGGCCTTCGTCGCCGGAAAACCAACACGTTTCATCAAAGGGATGGTAAACGTACCCGTCGTCACCACGTTGGCGATGGATGAACCGGAAATGACACCACTAAGACCACTGGAAACGACAGCCGCCTTGGCGGGGCCGCCTTTCATGTGACCAAGCATGGCGTAGGCAACTTTAATAAAGTAATTACCCGCGCCCGCACGCTCTAGCAATGCGCCAAAGAGCACAAACAAGAAAACAAAACTGGTTGAAACGCCCAAAGCAACGCCAAAGACACCTTCAGTCCCCAACCATTGGTGCGAGGCCAGTTTGTTAAGGCTTACGCCTTTGTGAGAAATCACATCTGGCATATAGGGGCCAGCCAGTGAATACCCGATGAACACTGCCGCCACAACCGTTAACGGAAGCCCAAGGGCCCGACGAGTTGCTTCCAACAGTAAAACCAAACCACCCAGCGCAACCCAGAGGTCCTGAGTAATGGGCGCACCCGGGCGTTGGGCCAGTTGATCATAGAAAACGTATAAATAAGAGGCTGCAGCCGCCGCTGCCGCTGCCAGGATCCAATCGTAAATGGGCACTTTGGTGGTATGCACCCCCTTGATCATGGGGAATGCAGAAAACGCCAAAAATACAGCGAATGCCAAATGGATCGAACGCGCTTCTGTAGAGTTGAAGATGCCGAAATTCAGAATGAACGGAAGTGGTGATGCAATCCAAAGCTGAAACAAAGACCAGCACACTGGAATAATGAAGAGGATTGCAGCTGCAGGCCCGACAAGCGCCCTGCCCCCGGTTTCCGTCTGTAAAACCTGTTCGACTTTGGCAGCATCCACACTCGCGCCGGAACCGGAGTCATTCTTTGTCATTGAATGTACCTGTGATGTGTAGATAACTTGATGGGAAACTCAGGGCGAGCAGTGCTCGCCCTGATGCGTGCACGGCCTGTTAGTCGATCAGGCCGGCTTCACGGTAGTACTTAGCAGCACCTGGGTGCAGAGGCGCACTCAGAGCATCAGCAACCATTTCTTCTTTCTTCAGGTTGCCAAACGCAGGGTGCAAACGCTTGAAGCTGTCAAAGTTCTCGAACACCGCTTTAACAACCGCGTAAACCACATCATCGGGTACGTCTGTCGAGGAAACGAAGGTGGCCGCCACACCGAAGGTGGTCACGTCTTCATCGGTTCCGCGATACATGCCACCCGGAATGGTCGCTTGACGGTAGTATGGGTTATCAGCGATCAGCTTCTGGCTGGCTTTGTTGTCTACATTTACCACAACACTGTCACAAGAAGTGGTGGCTTCTTTGATGGCACCGGACGGGTGACCAACGGTATAGAAAAACGCGTCGATGTTGCCATCGCAAAGCGCTTGAGACTGCTCGGCAGCTTTGATTTCAGCGGCCAGAGAGAACTTATCCATTTCCCAACCCATGGCGTCCATCAGTACTTCAGCCGTGGCCCGCTGACCTGAACCCGGGTTGCCTACGGAAACGCGCTTACCTTCCAGATCTTCAAAGTTCTTGATGCCGGAACCTTTGCTGGCAATTACAGTGAACGGCTCTGGGTGCAAAGAGAAAACCGCGCGGAGCTTCTCGTCTTTACCGGAGTCTTCAAACTGGCTGGTGCCGTTGTATGCGTGGTACTGCCAATCAGACTGGGCTACAGCCAAGTCCAGCTCGCCAGCGCGGATCGCATTCAGGTTGTATACCGAACCGCCGGTACTCTCCACTGAACAACGAATGCCGTGCTCTTTGCGGTCCATGTTAACCAAACGACAAATTGCACCACCTGCCGGGTAATAAACACCTGTTACGCCACCGGTGCCGATCGTCACGAAACGCTGATCTTGGGCGGATACAGAAGTTGAGGCTGCGCCAAGGCTGACGGCAGCGGCGACGGCCATTGCAGACGCTTTAAGTTTTAGTGTCATGTGTACTCTTCCCTTCTTAGGTCGTTATTGTCACTCGCCCACTCGGTCCATGGGCAAATCTTTCGCTCGAATTAAAACATAGAACACATCAGGCGATAAATAAAGAAACGATTGTGTCGCTAAACAGCTGAACAGAAAACAAAAAAAGCCCGCAAATGCGGGCTTTTTCGTAATATCTGACTGCTATCAGGACTTGGACGCGGCTCTTGCCTTGGCCAGCATTTTATCAGGCCGTAACAAGAACCTCGCCAGCGCCGGCAACAACCAGATTGCGCCAACCATGTTCCACAGGAACATGAAGAACAACAAGAAGCCCATATCTGCCTGGAATTTGATGGGTGAGAATATCCATGTCACCACACCAAGCCCCAGAGTTACACCGGTAAAGATAACCGCCTTACCCGTGGAACGCAGGGTTTCGTAATAGGCTTCCTGCAGGGTCTTTCCTTCAAGCAGGAAGTGCTCAAGTTTGCTGTAGATATAGATACCGTAGTCAACACCAATACCCACACCCAGAGCAATAACCGGCAAGGTCGCTACTTTGATGCCAATGCCAGACATAGCCATGATGGCTTCGCACAAGATCGAGGTCAGCCCCAGCGGGATCACGATACACGCTACGGCACGCAACGAACGGAACGTCAGGAAGCACAACAAACTGACCACGCTGTAGACCAACAGCAGCATGATGTCCTTAGCGCCCGAAATAACTTCGTTCGTAGCCGCTTCGATACCGGCGTTACCGGCTGCCAGCAAGAAAGTATGCTCCTCATTGCTGTTCGCCTGAGCAAACGCTTCGGTCCGCTCAATAACGGTTTGCAGAGTCTCGGCCTTGTGGTCTTCCAGGAACACCAGCACCGGCGTCAGATCACAGCTTGTGTTGATCAGCCCTGAAGGTGCATCGCGGATCGATGCGTTGATAATGGTCTGGTTACGAGAAATCTCGAACCACTTCCAGTTACCTTCGTTAAGCGCCTTGGTGACCAGCTTGGACACATCGGCCAGCGAGACAGACCCCTGAACGCCCGGCGCGTTTTGCAGCTCCCATTGCAGGCTATCCATGGCCCGAAGCACGTTGTACTGCGTACACTGCTCTTCAGGCGTTTTCACCATCACAACCAACACATCGGCACTGGTGGAATAATTGTTGATGATGAAGGCGTTGTCTTTGTTGTAACGCGAGTCTGCCCGCAGCTCTGGCGCACCTTGGTCAAGGTCACCGACTTTCAGGTCTTGCTTGTAGTACATGCCCAAACCAAGACCGATGACCGCGATCAGCAGCGAAATAGGCGCAACACCCGGGTGCGAGAAATAAGACATGATCCGCCACTTGCGGTCCTGTTTCTCACCATGATTCTGAACGTGACGCACACCGCCTTTGGAAATACCGATGTAAGACATGATCAAAACGTGCAGCACCAGGTTTGTCACGATCACGAACGCAACACCCAAACCGGCAGCCACCGCCAGATCGCGGATAACGTCAATTTCAATGAATACCAGAGTCAGGAAACCCATGGCATCGGAGATCAGCGCCAGCATGCCCGGGATATAAAGCGCCCGGAAAGCCAATCGAGCCGAGGTGACAGCGTCAAAACCTTTGGCCGATTCAACCGCCATGGCGTTAACGATCTGAACGCCGTGACTGATACCGATCGCGAATACCAGGAAAGGAACCAGCACTGAGTACGGGTCCAAACCGTAGCCAAGCAGCTTCAACGCCCCCAGTTGCCAGAACACCGCAATGATCGAGGTAAACACCGGCACCAACGTTCCGGCGATGCAGCGTGAGTACCAGAATAGCAGCAGGGTGGTCAGCAGAATGGTAATACCGGCAAACCAGGCAATAGATCCAATGCCTTCGATCAGGTCACCCACTTTCTTGGCAAAGCCAACAATGTGGATACTGATTTCAGGGTTCTGGCCCTCATATTTATCACGGATTTTCTCTTCCAGTTGTCGGGAAAACTCCGCGTAATCCAACGCTTCCCCGGTTTCCGGATTCTTCTCGTAAAGTGGCGCGTAAACCACCGTTGACTGGAAGTTATCCGAAACCAGACGACCCACTTCGTTCGAACGCAGAACGTTTTGACGCAGTTTTTCGAGACTTTCCCGCGATCCGTCGTAGTTGTCCGGGATAACCGTGCCGCCCTGGAAACCTTGTTCAGTTACCTCGACCCAGCGAACGTTCGAGGTCCACAGCGATTTCAGGCCCGAACGGTCTACACCGTTGAGATAGAACATCTCATCAGTGATTTGTTTCAGGGTTTCCATATACTCGGGATCAAAAATGTCACCGTCTTCAACCGCTACGGCAATCCGAACGAAGTTGCCCAGATTTTCCAGATCATCCCGGTGATCAAGCATGTTGACGATGTACGGATGCTCAAGCGGAATCATCCGCTCGAAACTGGCATCCGGCTGAATCTTGGCCGCGTTATAGCCAAGAAACAGTGTCAGCACGAGAAATCCGAGCAAAATCAGCGCCCGGTTATTAAAAAGCAAACGCTCAAGAAACGGTTCCGCTTTTGGCGTTGTCAGGTAATGTTCACCCCTGTCATGCATCGGGTCAGACATTAATAAGCCCTCTATCCTTTATTCTGTTGATGCCACACCAGGGCGTTATTTAAGGTTCTTGCCGCGAGAATCGGTAAATTTCACACCGTCCTCACCAACCAGCAAAAGGTTGGTGTCGGACAGCGGAACCGCCCCCATGACACTCCCCCGATCACTGCGGAAGTATGCGCGGAAGCTCTGGCCACCGTTGGCGCTCATTAAAACAGCTCCGCCGTTACCCACCAGCGTAATGCGGCCATCTTCTGTCACCAGCGCATTATTCAACGTGGTGTTGCCTTCGTTTGGAACGATGGTCCAGCTGCGCCCCAGGTCACTGGAAAAAATCGTCGTTCCGCGCAGACCGAAAGCCAATATTTCGTTGACATTTCCGGTGCCGGTAACGCCGAACAATGAACCGGGATACGGGCTTTCGCGCTTTTCCCAGGTATCGCCATTATCAACCGACACATGAATCTGACCAGCTTCTCCGACAAGCACCAGCGCACCACCTGCGACCTGATCAATGCCGTTGTAATGAAAGTTCTGCGCGTTATCGATGTACGGCGACCAATCCTGCCAGGATTCACCACCGTCTTGGGTCCTCAGGATCATGCCATAAGCGCCAACCGCAAAACCGTGCTGGTTATTTTCAAACCAAACATCGAGTAACGGGTTCACGGGCCCCACTTCCATATCGGCTTCTGCGTTCTCAAGCGCAAAAACCAAATCATCCAGCGCCCACTCAAGATCGTCTTTCTGATCTTCCGGAGCCTGTTCGATTACGTCTTCCATCTCCGCGATCTGCGCTTTTTTAGTTTCGATGGTCAACGCCGCCGCTTGTAACCCGTCAAACTGCAAGGTCCAGTTCTCGCCTGCATCCGAAGAGTGCAACAAGACACCACTGTGCCCGACCGCCCAACCATGGCTTTCGGTACCAAAATCAAGCGCCGTCAAAGTAACCGAAACCGGAACTTCAGCCTGAGTCCAGCTTTCGCCGTCGTTATCGGAATAAATAATGTGACCCCGCTCACCAACCGCAACAATACGATCACCCGTGCGGGTCACATCATTCAGCAACGACTCGGGGGCCAATTCTGTATCCCGTGCAGGAATATCAATGATATCTGTAAGCGCAGACACCGAGGGGGTTACCAAAGTCATGGAGAGGCCCAGACAGGCAGAACCCAGTGTCGCGCACTTGAACCTATTAGCCATTCAGATTGCCTTTACGTTGATTGAATCGTGAAACGGTTGCCGCAGACGCCGCAAACAAACCGGCAGCACTGCGCTGCCGGCTCTGATGATACTGTTCAGATAATGGCAAGCCTGCGCCCGCCATCATCGACTTACCGCACACTGCGACGACGCAGGGAAGACGGCGAGAAATAGCGTCTGTTCGGGATATCGTCGGTGAACACGCGGGTATTCGGCTCTTCCGTATCCAAGCCAAGAACGTGATACCGGCGGGCCTGCAGATCGTGGTAAACATCGAGCACCGTCCACACACCGGGCAATTCGTAGTAGTTCTTCAGAATCCCCATAGTGACACGCCACAGGTTGCCTCGACCGTCGTATTGATCAAGCAGGGCGGTATTCCAGCTGTCTGCATCGACATAGAAACGACGCTTACCGTAAATGTGGCGCTCACCGTCTTTCAACGTTGCCTCAACCACATGCACGCGATGCAGCTCCCAGCGGGTAAGGTCCGGGTTCAGGTGAGTCATCCCCAATATTTCCGAATACGGTGTGCCCTTCTCACCAATCCGGTAGTTGTTGTAGGGGATGTAGATCTCTTTCAGACCTTCGTATTTCCAGTTGTACCGGTCCATCGCACCATTGAAGATATCGGTATCATCCGCGGTACGCAGGTTGTCGGCAGCTGCAATGGGTGAGTCGTACCCGAGGTTCGGGGCACGGCGAACACGTCGCTGTCCCGCGTTATAACCCCATCCGTTACGGGGGCTCACAATTTGGTTAAGGGTTTCATGAACCAGGATGGCACCACCCGCCAATCGCGGTGGCGACTGGGTGAACGACAAGTAGTAGAAGATCACGTTATCGAGATCTTTTTCACTGCCTTCGGGGTTATAGAAGTTAACGAACGCTTCTTGCTGCGATGTCACCAGGCCGTAATCGCCGTTGGTTTGCACTGCAACTTCACTGCTGCGACGAGTCACCGAGATGCCACGCCAGCGAGTCAGATGGTTCCAGATCACCTGCCAGGCTTTTTCTTCATTGGAACCATGCAAAATCGGGAAAGGGTAACCGCCGTAGGCGCCTTTGAGACCTTCCGCTTCACCCACAATTCGGGCATTGGTGGCATTATTCTTGATGTTTTCCTCAACCCAGTCTGGCACCGCGTGAGTGCGGCGTGACTGATATACCGGAATTCGGAAGGTGGTCGGGTAGGTTTCCAGCATGGCCTTAACGCCATCAGACAGGTGCTCGCTGTACTGCTCCATGTTGGAGGCATTGATCTCGAAAAGAACCTGGTCGTCCGGGAAGGGGTCAATGTGATGCTGACCACTGCCCTCGTAGCCAGCAGGGGGTTCGGTCAAACCTCCGGTCCACGCCGGAATGGTTCCTGCCTCGTTACCCGCCTTAACAGACCCAAAGGGCGTGAGGTCATTACCTAAACGCGCAGCCTGACTTGATGAAACAGCAGCCGTTACCGGTGACGCAGCAAATGACAAAGCCAGCAGCCCGCCGAGCCATACATTTTTCTTGTATTTCATTGTGTAACCTTAAAGTCGTCTGAAAGCCTCTAACGGGCCATCTTGTTATTGTCTGATACTACTCAAACTTTCTTTCAGGTTAGCCGATCGAGCAACAAAGTCTATCGACCAAAAGTGCGATTTTGTATCTGTAAGTGTCCGCCACCGTTGGCTTCACCACTACACGAAGCCAACGGAGTCTTGGTTCCATTTCCTTTGTATTAATCCGCCAAACTTTTCAGAACGACTTCATAAACGTCGCGTGAAAGTTCATCTTTATTACGCACTTGCTCCAACGCCGCCTTCATTTTCTGGCCATATTGGGGGGCAAACTTTTTCCAGCGTGTCAGCGGTGAAATCAGCCGGGCCGCAATCTGAGGATTGCTGTCATCCAACCGGCACACCTGCTCTGCCAGGAACTGATAACCACTGCCATCCGCTTTGTGGAACGCGGCCAGATTCTGGCCGGCAAACGCCCCGATCACCGAGCGAACCTTGTTCGGGTTTTTCCAATCGAACGCAGAATGCTGAAGAAGCGCCTGAATCTGTGGTAGCTGACCGGCCTGATTGCTGGCGGCCTGCACAGAGAACCACATTTCAACAACCTGTGGGTCATCACTGAACTGACGATAGAACTCCGCAAGCGCCTGTTCGCGTTCATCAACAAAGTCAGAGTTCACCAAAGCCCGTAATGCGCCCAAACGGTCGGTCATGTTATCGGCTGACCGATACTGGTCGAGCGCAAAGGCCAAGCCATCCGCATCTTTAATGTGCAGCAGCCAAGCGAGCGCCGTATTACGAAGGCTTCGATGGGCAATCGCATCCGGCGTTAGCTGGTAGTCGCCTTGAGTCTGGCTGCGCTGATAGCACGCCACCAATTCATCCCGCAGCGATTCGGCAAGATGGGTCAGCACGCGTTCACGGGCCGCATGAATTGCCGGCACATCCGCCTGATCCGCCAGCTCAACCAGATAGGCCTCTGACGGGAGCAACAGCATCTTCGCGACCAGCGCCTGATCCAGTGACGTGTCGTTCAGCAGACTTCGGTAGGCCTCGACCAATCGCGGATCAATCTCGGCATCATCCGACGCACCCATCAATGACTGAACAACATCAACGGCCAAACGCTGCCCAGCGTCCCAGCGGTTAAAGCCATCGGGGTCGTGGCTCATCAGGAACAGCAACTGCTCACGGGTCCATGGGTACTGCACTCGTACCGGTGCCGAAAAATTCCGCAGCAACGAGGGTACTGGTCGCTCGGGCACGCCATGGAATTCAAAGCTGTGCTCGGCACCCGTCAACTCTAATACACGATCTACCGGCCCGTTTTGCTCTTCGGCGCTCAAATTCAACGGCAATGGCTGCCCGGCTTTATCGAGCAATCCGAGCGCAAACGGAATGTGCTGCGGCTTTTTATCCGACTGGCCCGGCGTATCCGGAATACTCTGACGAATGTTCAGACGATAGACACCGCGCTGATCGTCATAGTCATCAGAAACCGTAACCACCGGCGTACCCGCCTGCTCGTACCACAAACGGAACTGACCCAAATCGCGCCCGGACGCATCTTCCATAGCCCGCACAAAGTCATCGGTGGTCACCGCTTGGCCATCATGGCGTTCAAAGTAAAGATCACTGCCTTTACGGAACAATTCGTCACCCAACAGGTTGTGAATCATCCGCACCACTTCGGCACCCTTCTCGTAGATGGTCAGGGTGTAGAAGTTAGAAATTTCCATATAGGAAGCCGGACGAACCGGATGCGCCATAGGGCCAGCATCTTCTGCGAACTGTGCGGTGCGCAGGAGCGTGGCATCTTCGATGCGCTTAACCGTTGGCGACCCCATGTCCGCAGAGAACTGGGCATCCCGGAACACGGTAAAGCCTTCTTTCAGGCTCAACTGGAACCAATCCCGGCAAGTTACGCGGTTACCGGACCAGTTGTGGAAGTACTCATGGGCAACGATCGCCTCTATGCGCTGAAACGAGGCGTCGGTGGCCGTTTCCTGACTGGCCAGTACGCAGGACGAGTTAAAAATATTCAGCCCTTTGTTCTCCATGGCACCCATGTTGAAATCATCAACCGCCACGATCATGAAAATATCCAGATCGTATTCCCGGCCGTACACTTCTTCATCCCAACGCATGGAGCGTTTCAGGGCATCCATGGCGAAATCGCACTTAGCCGCGTTCCGAGGCTCCACATACATGCGCAAATCGATGGTTCGGCCGGAACACGTTGTGAAGGTGTCTTTCTTCTCAACCAGGTCACCCGCAACCAGCGCAAACAAGTATGCGGGCTTCGGGAACGGATCTTCCCAGGTCACATAATGACGACTATTTTCCAGTTCACCTTGGTCGATTGGATTACCGTTCGAAAGCAGAATCGGATAGGCCGATTTGTCAGCCTCTACCCGAGTACGGAAAACGGCCATCACGTCAGGGCGGTCCGGGTAGTAGGTAATGCAGCGGAACCCTTCGGCTTCGCACTGGGTGCAAAACATCCCGGAGGATTTGTACAAGCCTTCCAGACGGGTGTTGTTCTGAGGCTCGATCCAGGTGACCACGTTCAGCTCGAACTGCGCCGGCACGGCATGGACCACCAACTTGTCGCCTTGCTCCTCATAGGCGTCCCCCGACAGCCGGGAACCATCCAGTGATACTGATTCCAGCGTCAAGCTATCGCCATTTAACTCCAAAGGCGCATCGGCTTGCGTGCTCTCGGGGTTCTTGCGCACAGTCAACGTGCTGTGAACCCGGGCCCCGTCTTCAAACAGTTCGAAACGCAAATCCACGTAATCAACCAAATACGCGGGAACCTGGCACTCGTTCAGGTAAATGGTTTGCGGCTGGTTGGTTCGCATTCATACTCTCCAAACAAAAAACATGACAGGCTCAGTCAAGAACCCGGAACCGGACTTCGTAACCGGTAAATTTTCGGATGTTGATCACCCCGGTATCCAGCATCAGGTATTGGCCTTTGATGCCTTCCAATAATCCTTCGACTTCCGGCGTTTTATCCAGATTATGGGTTTTGACTTTCGCCGGCCAGACTTGCACCGGATAACCCAAGCCAAGTGAGGCTTCGTCCACAATTCGAAGGCTGTCTTCACCGTGTTGCTGCTTCAATGCAGCAAGGTCGTCTTGCACTAACGCCAATATGCGCTCGCGCTCTTCAACCAGATCCAATTCCGGCACATCACCTTTCAGCATCGCCCGCCAATTGGTGCGATCAGCAACATGGCTCTTGCACGCGACTTCCGCCAAGCCCGCCAGATAACGAGTAGACACACGTAGCATCGGGATTGCATCAACCGCGCCCTGATCGATCCAGCGCGTGGGCACCTGGGTACCCCGGGTGATGCCAACTTTCAAACCACTTGAGTTAGCCAGATACACCACGTGCTCTACCATGCAGTTGGCTTCACCCCACTCCGGCTCGCGGCAGGTGCCTAAATGATAATGACACTTCTCAGGGCTCATGATGCAGCTGTCGCAGGCTGCCAGCTTGCGGAAACAGGGGTAACAAAAGCCTTGGTTAAAACTTTTCTTGGTCGTGCGGTCGCAGTTAATGCAGCGAATCACGCCTTCAAAATCCAACCGGAGCTTTTTGCCGATCAGCTCGTTCATGGGGATTCGGGTATCGCCCACTGCCAAGGTGTAAGCCACCGGGTTGCCTGCCTCGGCAGGCATTTTACGAATACGCCCGGTCACATCGATGGAGTCAGTCAAACCTTAACCTCAACAAATTGATCGGGATCGACATTGGAACTTTGTTCCTGGCGATCTTTTCGGAACTGCACAGAGGGGTCGCAAGCCGTACCGGCCTTTTCGCCTCTGTCCAGATACCCCACCCGCTCTTCTTCCGGCACATCGTGCTTGTTCTCGTAGTAGATGACTGCCTCCAGGCAAATCGCACGCTGCTCACGTGAAACGGCACGGCCATCCGGCCACTTGCCCAGTTCGATGGCCTTCTTGAGGTTGCGGTATATGGTTGGATCCAGCCGCTCAATCAATTCGTCGTAGGTCATGACCCACCTCTTGAAAAATAGGTTCGTAAAAAAATCGGCAAATCCGTTTGACAGACGCAAATGATAACGATTATTATTTTCAAACCAAATGACACTGGTCGTTTCATTTGGTCTCTCTCATCAGGAGCTATTAGCTCTTTTCAGCCTCACCTTTGGGTGGGGCTTTTTTTATGGGGAGGCATAACCAGCGCCATGCCAAGCCCTCCGAGAAAACCGCCCAGGTGCGCTTCGTTCGCCATTCGGCCCAACCCAACCCATTCGGGTATGGGTGTAAAGCCAATGACCATCCATATAAGCGCGAACGTCACCAACGCCGGCGGAAACTGAAAACGGGGTCGCCGCTGCTGACTCAACCAGCAATAACCCAACACGCCATAAACCACACCAGACAAACCACCAAATAACGGCCCGGATACCAAGTACTGAAGCACATTGGATGCAAGGCTGGTGACAACAAATAAAGCAACCAGACGTGCCCGACCGTCGATCCACTCAATCTGACTGCCCAGAAACCAAAGCATCACCGCATTAAAGATCAGATGGGTCCAACTGAAATGCAGGAAATCCGGCGTGATCAAGCGCCAGACTTCGCCCGCCGCCAAGGTTGCCAACAGCGCGTCTAGCCGGCCCGACAGTGTATCGAATACATGCCAAGGCACTATTCGGGGATCTACCGCCGTCAGTTTAACGGCCAGCGCATTCTGGCCCATGCCTGTCAGCCAAACCATAATCAGGGCCAGAACAAGCACCGCTACTACCAAGGGGGCGTGCTTAGGCCCCGGCTGCCAACGGCCATCCGGGGTCACAGGGGAAGAGTTCGGGTTATTCAAACTTACCTCGCAGGGGGTTATCGAGCGACACTGTCTTCGCTGATGGGATAATCGGTTTGGTCAGGACGACTGACATCCAGCCAAACAAATTTGTCTTTCGACAAGACTTTTTCATCGTCCATCCGGTACGCCACCATTCTTCCGTACTTCACGGCGCTGTAATCAATGCAGGCGACGTTGTGCTTCAGAGGCGCAGGCTCACTGTCCATCCAGTAATGCCCAACAAAAACCGGCGGTGCATCTTGTGGGTAGGTGATCAACTGGGCCCGCTCCTCTGGCGTCAGCTCCATTGCAGCCACTTCAGGTGGCAATGGGTCTGGCTGAAACACCACATCGGCGTAGGTTCGAGGGTTATCAGCCCAGAACTTGGTGCGGAAAAACTCTCGGGTATAGCCGTCACGCCCCGTGATTTTCACGCCTTCGGGCAAGCGAAGATCTGTTCCCCGCAGCAAGGTGTCCATAACCTGACCTGCAAACGACTCAATCGCGGCAGAAGCATGCAGGAAATCTTCATCAATGCACGCACCGCCCTGGCTCTGCCGGAACTGATCAATCAGCGATTGATCCCAGCAGGCGTGAACGGCACGAAACCCCTCTTCTTCAATAAACAGCGGGATGGTGTAAAACCATTCCAGAAACTCATTCCATTCGTGGGGATAAGCGTCGAATTGCTCAAGCGTTTCCTTGATCAACCGGTCATGTCGCGGGTTGTGTTCCCGCAGAAATTGCTTGCCGCTCCCGGGGCGCGCGCGCGTGCAGTAACCCAGCGCATTGTACTCATGATTCCCCATCACGATACGCGCCGAGCCTCGCTCGACCATATCCCGAACCAAATGCAAGGACTCGCGAATTCTGGGGCCCCGGTCGATGATGTCGCCGATAAATATCGCTTGTCGGCGTGCATGCTGATACACACCATTGTGCTTGCGATACCCCATTTGCTCCAGCAATTGCTCTAGCGTGTTGGCACACCCGTGCACGTCACCAATAATGTCGTAGCCGCGCCTTGCAACTTCGTTTGCTCTCACCATGATCAACTCGCTGCTATCTCGCTTGCCCACCCTAACTTGTCACGGCAGGTGGCGTAGAAATTATGATCGGTCGGGTGAATAAGACGGATCTTGAATGGCTTTTTGGTGATCCGAATAATATCGCCGGGGGCACACGAAATGTTCATCTGGCCGTCAAAGCTCACTTGCGGATAGGTTTCATTGGTTTCCCCGATCACCAATTTGATCTCGCTTTTGCCATCGACCACGATCGGGCGGCTGCTCAAGGTGTGCGGAAACATCGGAACCAGTACCACAGCATCCAGCTTGGGATGCATGATCGGGCCGCCGGCAGACAGCGAATAAGCCGTGGACCCCGTTGGTGTTGCAACGATTAAACCGTCTGAACGCTGGCTATAGACAAAATGGCCATCAATATACAAATCAAAACCGATCATCCGGGTCGATTTACCGGGATGAAGCACCACATCGTTCAGTGCCGACCCGAATCCCAGCGGCTGGCCGTTACGTTCAACGTACCCGTCGAGCAGGAAGCGCGATTCTTCCATGTAGTCGCCGGCCAGAACCTGCGCCAGACGCTCCTCAAGATCCACCGGCGAAATATCGGTAAGAAAGCCCAGGCGACCTCGGTTCACACCTAGAATAGGCACTTTGGATTTTGCCAATTCCCGGGCCGCCCCCAACAAACTGCCGTCACCGCCAACCACGATGACCAGATCACAGATTTCTCCCAGCAGTTTTTTACTGGCGACCTGAAGACTGTGGCCCGGAATCATGGTGGCCGTATCTTCTTCGATAATGACCTGATAGTTATTGGCCGTCAGGTATTGCTTGAGCTGGCGCAGCGACTCAACCACTTTCACGCTGCCCATGCGACCGATGATGCCGATATTCCTGAATTGATCCATGAAGTATCCCGTGGTGCCTATATGAGACAGGCGCAGCAACTTGCCGCCCTGATCTTTTACGAAGTTAGGGACAGTTTAACGAAACTGGCGCAGATACTAAAAAAAGTTCGATATCAGGGCTTGTGAGCGTCACAACGATCGTCAGTTCCTGCCCTGAATTCTGCCGGCTGGGTTACTCGCACTATAGGTTGAGCACACCGATCTCCCGATTCGGTTGTTCCCACGCAGAGCGGGCTCTCATAGTGTTCCAGCCATTCTTTATAGGCCGATTCGCTCATACCACAACGTTCAGCGGCGTACGCCAACGGATTCTTGAAGTATTCACCAATATCAGTCGTTGGCAGGGTGATATGCCCCACGCCGTGATGGTAAGCCACCAGAAACACCGAATGATCGTGGAGCTTTTCGAGCAACGAATCCTCTAGCGGCTTGCGGTTCTTCAGCTCGTCGTTTTCGTGCTCCAGAACATCGATAATCTCATCGCGCAACTGTAATTCGCGCTCCTTGCGTTCTAGCTGTTCCCGCAACAGCACCCGTTCGGCGTTGGTTTTGTCGCTAGATCCGGTTTCTGTCGCTGCCATACTTTGCTGCATAGACAAGTACTGCTCATTGCGCTCCGACAACCGCTGTTTCAGTTGCTCATTGGTATGTCGAATGCGCTCGTGTTGCTGCTCAAGTTCTGCCAACTCCGTCCGGAGCGTCTGCATCTCAAGGCGATGCTCACGCTGCAGGTCTCCCAGCACGTCCCGATGCACACTTTGAAGGGTTTTAATGCGCAATCGATGCTCGCGAAGCAATTGCGCGATGCGGGCCCGCTCTTGGGACTCATCGCCTTGTTCTTCAGCGGGGGTATTCAGAATTGGAATGTCTTGTTCGGCGGTTTCCACTTTCTGAAAGCGCAACGTATTCGCCTGAACCGACTTACGAATTGCGTGAAAATGGCTGTTTCCCGGCGTCATATCCGGGTCCCACAGATGATCTTTGATCCCACGGTCCGGGGTCTGGCTTCGGCACACCAGGCGGATCGCCCCACCGCCCAGATCCGGCCCTTTCGAACCTTGATCTGCCAGCGCTTCAATGGGCAGGTTCCAGCGTCGGTCAGCCTGCCCTTCCTCATCAAACCAAATTTTAAAGAAGACCAGAGCCGCGACGGTCAGGTCCGGGTTCAGGTTGACCAGGACCGCGCGCACATCAGTTTCAGCAAGATCTGAAAGGCCGACGTAACCATCCAGAAACGCGCCGAACTCCGACAAACGCATCTGGCGCGACACTTCTACTCCATCCATGAAAAAAACTGCCGAGTGCGGCTCGGCAGTTTGGCTGGATATAACCATTAACCTTCTCCGTGCTTCGGGAACTCGATTACAAGGCGCTTTGGAACGCGCCAAGACTCCAAATTGAGCGGTCTGCTATACAGTCTAGCCAGACCTATCCCGAAACACAGAGAAAAACTGCAACGTTTTGTGATCAGATCTCAGCAGCCAGACGGCTACCCTGATCAATTGCCCGCTTCGCATCCAGCTCAGCCGCCACATCGGCGCCACCAATGAGATGCACAGGCAACCCGGCAGCTTCCAACCCCGCCTGCAGTTCGCGAAGCGGGTCCTGGCCGGCACAGATAATCACCGTATCCACCGGCAACAGCTTATCTTCTCCCTGCTCCGCGCCCTTCGGGGTTACCGTGATGTGCAAGCCTTCGTCGTCGATCTTACGATAGCTCACACCCGGGATCATTTGCACATCCCGATTCTTCAGTGACGTGCGGTGAATCCAGCCAGTGGTCTTACCGAGGTTTTTACCTACCTTGGAAACCTTCCGCTGTAACAGGTAAACCTCTCGGGCAGGTGCAGGCACTACAGGCTCGACACCTTTGATGCCGCCACGGTGCTCGGCCGTCAGATCAACACCCCACTCTTTCATGAAGTGATCGGTGTTCAATGAAGGTGATTCGCCTTCGTGCACAATAAACTCGGATACGTCGAAGCCAATACCGCCAGCACCAATCACGGCAACCTTCTGACCGACCGGCTTACGCTTAAGGATGGCATCCAGATAGCCGATCACTTTCGGGTGATCGATACCTTCGATTTCGGGCGTGCGCGGCTTAACACCGGTCGCCAGAATCACCTCATCAAACCCACCTGCTTTCAGATCTGCTTCGGTAACGCGAGTATTCAAACGCACATCAACGCCGTGTTTATCGAGCATGACACGGAAGTAGCGAAGGGTTTCGTAAAACTCTTCTTTACCCGGTATCAGCTTGGCCACGTTAAACTGGCCGCCAATTTCGCTGGCATCATCAAACACGGTTACCTTATGGCCGCGCTCTGCCGCCACGGTGGCAAACGCAAGCCCGGCGGGACCAGCACCGACCACTGCAATCGACTTAGGCTTGTTGGTTGGCACGTAAACCAGCTTGGTTTCGTTACAGGCCCTGGGGTTAACCAGGCACGATGTCTCTTTGCCACTGAAGGTGTGATCCAGACAAGCCTGGTTACAGCCGATGCAGGTGTTGATTTCTTCCGCGCGATCTTCAGCGGCCTTGAGCACCAGCTCGGCATCCGCCAAAAATGGACGCGCCATAGACACCATGTCGGCATCGCCTTCCGCCAAAACCTTCTCAGCCACGTCGGGCATATTGATGCGGTTGGTGGTGACCAGCGGAATACTCACTTCACTCTTCATCCGCGCTGTGACCTTAGTGAAGGCCGCTCGCGGAACTGAGGTGGCGATCGTGGGTACACGCGCCTCGTGCCAACCGATACCTGTGTTAATGATGGTTGCACCGGCTTTTTCAATTTCTTTAGCCAGATGCACAACCTCTTCCCAGGTGCTGCCGTCTTCAATCAGATCAAGCATCGACAAGCGGTAGATGATGATAAAATTCTCACCCACCCGCTCCCGAACACGGCGCACAATTTCGATCGGCAACCGAATTCGGTTCTCGTAGCTTCCACCCCACCGATCCGTTCGGTGATTAGTGTGCGAAACAATGAACTGGTTAATGAAATAACCTTCCGAGCCCATGATCTCAACGCCATCGTAGCCGGCTCGCTGAGCCAGGGCCGCACAGGTTGCGTAATCTTCGATCTGCCTCTGAATACCCTCTTCATCAAGCTCTTTGGGCTTGAATGGGTTAATAGGCGCCTGAATGGCCGAGGGAGCTACAAGAGACGGGGAATACGCGTAGCGGCCGGCATGGAGAATCTGCATACAGATCTTGCCGTCCGCCTCATGTACAGCCTGCGTAATCACTTTATGTGAGTCAGACTCTTCTTCGTTCGTCATTTTTGCGGCGTGCTGGAAAACGGCACCTTCGGCGTTTGGCCCAATACCACCCGTTACAATAAGCCCGACACCGCCGCGTGCGCGCTCGGCATAGAAAGTAGCAAGGCGTTCGATACCTTCCTGCGACTCTTCCAGACCCGTGTGCATCGAACCCATCAGGGTACGATTACGTAAGGTGGTAAAGCCAAGATCCAAAGGCTTCAGAAGGTGTGGATACTTACTCACGCCGGGGCTGGCAGACATCGATGTACTCCTCATCATCATAATTGGTCAGGACGGGGAAACGCTCCCTCCCCTGTTGTTATGACGCTACATTACCCAGCATGCTCAGTAGCAACAATATCCAGCAACAACATTTGATTATCTTTAAATAACACGCATAATCTCTCTATGACACCCAAACGCCCCAAAACCACGAACGCTTTAGGCGATATCAGCCTTCTCTACGTTTCTGTATTGCTGCGCGCCATTGAAGCGGAAGGCGGCAAAACCGAAAAACTCCAAACCCAATTTCATCTCGGCGATTCAGCGCTCGCGTCGCCGGAGTCTCGCATCAGTATCCCGCGCTACATGCGACTGGGCCATGCGGGCATCACACTAACGGGCAATCCCGCACTTGGGCTGAGAATGGGCGCTCTGACTCGTCCGGCAGACGCCGGGTTGGCGGGATTCGCCGCCGAAACCGCCCCGTCGATTGGCCAGGCCCTTTCAACACTTATCCGGTACTCCCTGCTCACCAGCCAGAATTCCCGAGGCGAACCAACGGTAGACAAAACCGCACGACTGGCGCGCTTTCATTCGATCTCTCCCTACAACCAATACAACTATTTTGTCGTGGACTCGATTCTGGCGGCTTGGGTACAACTCGTGCGGCATATGACCGGTCGCTATGATGTGCTTGAGCGCGTTTGCATAGAATATCCATCGATTGGCCTGGACGAGCTGTTTGAAAGCTGGTTCCGCTGCCCGGTCGAATTCGGTGCTACGGAAAACTCAATCCAGCTCAAGGAAAGCGTATGGCGCCAGACACCCACACAATCACACGACGCCATGCACAGCAAGCTGACGAACTGGTGCGAAGAAGAATTAAGAGAGATACAGCAAGGCTGGAGTGTTGGCGATCGCGTTCAGCGACTGATGACGCCACTGCTTAGAGGTGAGACTCCAACGCTGGAGACGATCGCGGCCAAGCTCGGGACAACGCCTTGGACGTTACAACGACAACTGAATTCAGAAGGAACCGGTTTCAGGCAGCTTTTGGATGAAACCAGAAAACAACTAGCGAAGGACTATCTTAAGGAAACCAACTCGTCGCTCTCTGAAATCGCCTGGTTATTGGGCTTTGCAAACCCGCCGGCTTTTCATAAAGCATATCAACGCTGGTACGGCATTAGCCCGGGAGAGAGTCGAAAGATTATTCGAAAAGAAAGATGAGATAAAACGAACTAAAAGAGAGGTAAAAATGGCGGAGCGGACGGGACTCGAACCCGCGACCCCCGGCGTGACAGGCCGGTATTCTAACCAACTGAACTACCGCTCCGCGCGGGCTGCCTTTGCAATCCGTTGATTGCTTGCTGACAACGAGGCGGAATTATATAGACCTCCGCCCCTATGTCAACGCTTTCTCAAAACTTTTTTCATTTTTTTGGCTTTGGCTATTAAGCAGTCACCTCGGTGACATCTTTGCTCTGAGCCGTCTTGCGGTATTCGATGGGCGTCATGTTGGACCAACGCTTAAATGCCCGATAAAACGTGCTGGGCTCAGAGAAGCCCGTCAAATACACAATCTCATCGATTGACTCGTCGGTAGTCGCCAACAATTGCCTGGCCAATCGGTAGCGAAAATCCGCCAAAACCTGATTAAAGCTCGTCTCGGCCTCGGTCAGTCGTGTCCGAAGGGTGCGGGCTTTAATGTCCAGACGCTCAGCAACCGAATCCAGAGTCACTTCTCCGCTATCCAACAACTCGGCAACAATGCGCTCGACCGATCCGACAATGTCTTTCTTCTCAAGCCTTGCAACCTGTTCACTAGCGAAGCGCTCATGCAGCGCCAGCAGTTCCGGCTCTGCATGTGGTGATGAATAGGACAGAACCTCGACAGGGAAATACAGTCGGTTTTCCTCGACACCAAACACTACATCACAACCGAGCACTTCTTTAACGTGTTCAATGCCTTGTTCACGGTCATGCTCAAATTCAACACGGGACGGATAAAACCGGTCACCCGTAATGGATTTGAAAAAGGTGATCAACCCCTGCACAAAGCATTCGTTAAAATGCTTGAGCCGACGAACTTCCTCGGATGCCGCATCCAACACCATGCACGCTTCATCGCCTTCGATATAGAACGCTGTGTTGGCAGCATCGCTCAGCAATCGCTGATAGTTTTGAGCCCGGCGAAGACCATCGCCGAAGGTGGGGCTGCTTAAAAACAAATACTCCAGGACTTGCCCTTTGTAGGGCGGCAATACGGCCCCCAAATGCAAACCGATGTCCGGGTCGCCCGATTCGACTTCTACCGCCTGCCAGAAATAGAGCTGCGCACTATGGGGCGTTCGAAGCTGCTCGGTGTATACATAACTTTCATCTACACCCAAGCGACTAAAAACAGCGTCGGTATCAATACCTTTTTTTTTCATCGCTTCGTAGATCAAGCGCAACATCACACCAGCATCACGTAATTCCTGCATAGTTTCCCTTGTATCCCGCGTTTTTATAATTAACAGCGATCGCTTTGGCCCGCTGGACAACGCCCGAGGCTTGCTTGGTCAATGCCCGTTGCAACGGGGTTTGACAGACTTCCTGGCAGCCTCGACTGTGGCCATCCACTAGTATCATATCAGGCCATAGAAGCACAGTTGTACTAAACCGCGAATAAACTTCAACAATACAACTAACTTTTATAACTTACCGGCGACGACCCGGCAACGGAGACAGCATTCATGCCCGACTCGATCATTTACCGAAACACGACGCCCAGCCTGCTCCCGTTATTTGGACGAGCCTTGCTTCCCAAACAACAAAAACCGAGTGACAACACACGCATTCCAGAACTACAGGCTGAAGTGGTCGGCATCGCTACAGACACAGACACGCTGCCCAGCTATCGCAAAGTTTGCGGTTTCAAAGCCGGATCAGAACTACCCCCAACCTGGCCTCATGTCTTGGCATTTCCACTGCATCTGAAATTACTAACCGACCCTCAGTTCCCTCTTCCTTTGCTGGGACTGGTACACATCCGCAACAGCATCACACAGTACCGACCGGTTTTAACCGGAGAAAACCTGGATATTCGCGTAACGCTGAGCAATCAGCAACGAACCGACAAGGGCATTGAGTTTGATTTGGTGACGGAAGCACGTTCTGCCGGCACGCTGATCTGGGAAGAAACCAGCACAAACCTGTTCCGCATGGCAGCACCTAAAACCTCCGGGACTAAAGCAAAAAACGCTCGCAACAAACTGGAGACACTGACGTACACCGATTTGATCACCGCCCCGGAAAATATCGGCAGACAATACGCCAAGGTAGCGGGAGACCGAAATCCCATCCACCTCTACACACTGACCGCAAAAGCTTTCGGATTTCCCAGAGCAATCGCTCACGGCATGTGGAGCAAGGCCCATGCACTGGCAAAACTTCAGCAGCGAGAAGATTGGGCAAGCGGCGCATTCACCATCACCTGCGCCTTCAAAACACCGCTACTGCTACCGGGCACGGCCCAGCTAAACTGGCAGGAAGGGAGTGATGGCTGGGATTATCAGGTACTAAACGAGAAAGGCACAGCACCGCATCTGAGCGGACGTGTAGACTGGCTCTAGGCGAGCCAGTCCGAAGGCAGGACTGCCTGAACAATCAGGCAGTGAGGTTACTCGGCAGTGCAGGCGTCTGTGCCTGCACCCGCAACCGGAAGCGTGAAGTAGAAGCAAGCTCCGGCACCATCAGGTCGCTCGTAGCCGATTTCTCCACCTTGAGCCTGAATCAGGGAGCGGCACGTGGCCAGACCAATTCCCATGCCGTCTTCTTTGGTGGTGAAGAACGGATGAAAGAGTTTTTCTTCCGCTTCTTCAGCAACACCTACACCGTGGTCCCGCACCTGCACGCGCACGCATTTCTCGCTACATTGACGAGCCGTTACCTCGACGGGCGCGGAAGAACCGGCCGCTCGGGTCGCCTCAAGCGCATTGCGAATGAAGTTCAGAGCCACCTGTTGCACCTGTACCGGGTCCGCGACCACATCCGGCAAGCCGTCTTCGATAACCACCTCAATCCCGCCTTCATTGTTGCGCATATCCACTTCCGCAAACTGGCGAGTATCATCAAGCAGCGTGGATACCGCTACGATCTCTTTGCCGGTCGCCGGTTTTTTCATGAACCGGCGAATACGACGAATGATTTCACTGGCACGGTGGGACTGCGCTTCAATTTTTTCCATGGTTTCGTGCAGCAGGGAGAGGTCGGGGTTTTCTTTCGCCATAACCCGGCCAGACACTCGCGCGTAATTGGCAATCGCCGTCAAAGGCTGATTAACCTCATGAGCAAATCCGGCCGCCATCTCACCCATCGTGGTCAATCGCGAGGTGTGGGCCAATTGGTCCCGCTGCTCCTGCACCAGTGCCCGGGCTTCTTCCAAGGCTCGTTCGTTGTTGAGTTCTGCGGTGATATCCCGAAATACCACGACCGCCCCGTGCAGCTCATCGTTATCCAGCTTCGGAGTTGCTCGATACTCTGCCGGGAAAGCCTCGCCATCAACACGCTTTAACTGAATGTCCCGCTGATGCTCGGCGACCCCCTGCCGACAGGTTCCCATCACCGGCAGGCAGACATCACTGTCAGATGCCGTCGCAAAATGCAGCTCAAAAAAATTCTTTCCGATAAGGTCTTCAACGGGAGAGTTCACGATCATCGCAGCGGCCTGGTTCGCAAACTCAATCACGCCATTTTCATCAAGGCCGTAGATGCCCTCACTGATGGAATTAAGAATGCGGGCCTGATCACTGACCAACTCACGGTTGCGAGCCTGCAACTCCCTCTCAAGACGAATAACTTTGGCGTGGGTATCTACGCGGGCAATCACTTCCTGAGACTGGAACGGTTTGGAAATGTAATCGGCGCCGCCCAGCGAAAACCCCTTCACTTTGGAGGCCAGATCATCAAGCGCTGACAGGAAAACCACGGCACAATCAGAGGTGACCGGATCGTTTTTGAGGCGCTCACACACCTCGTAACCATCCATCTCCGGCATCATGATATCCAGCAAAATAACTTCAGGGCGATGACGGTGGGCGAGATCCAGAGCTTTTGCGCCTTCGTTGGCAATCAGCAATCGATACCCTTTGTCTTTCAGGGTCTCGTATAGAACCTTCAGGTTCTGCGGATTATCATCCACCAACAGAACCGTCACCTCTGAGTTTTCACTGGCAATTGCAGTCATAGTCAACCTAATCGGTTATAAAGATTCTGGCATGATGACCATACCAGCCCGATCAGTCGATAAGGTCCTTTACGGACAGCACCATACGCACCAGGTGTGCGAGGGAATGCGTGCCCATCTTGTGCATCACCCGTGAACGATGGATTTCAACCGTTCGCTGGCTGATCTCCAGCTCAATGGCGATCACTTTGTTTGCCTGGCCGGCGATCATCCGGTCCATGATTTCCGTTTCACGCGGAGTCAGGCTTTTCACACGGCGCACGATTTCCATACGCTCGCCCAACGTCTTACGCTGCTCTCGGTCCTGCTCAAGGGCCGCCTCAATCTTTTCCAGCAACGCTTCTTCCCGGTAGGGCTTCTGAATGAAGTCCACCGCACCCTCTTTCATGGCGTCAACGGCCATTGGAACGTCGCCGTGGCCGGTCACGAAGATGATCGGCAAGATGGAATGCTTTTCGTTGAGTTTCTTCTGCAACTCCATGCCGTCCATACCGGGCATCCGGATGTCCAGCACGATGCAGCCTGCCATCTCTTCCGAATAGTCTTTCAGGAAAGCGCCTGCATTTTCGTAGGTTTTCACCGGCTTGCTGTCAGACTTCAGCAACAACGCCAACGAATCACGGACGGCTTCGTCGTCCTCTACTACGTACACAGTCTGCGGGGTATCAGTCATGAAGGTTCACTCTCCTGTCCGTTTTGTTATAGGCCCAATCAGTGAATGGAAGGATCTTTTTGATCGTCCCGAGCGTGCTCCTGGCGCTCATGTTCACGCATTTTTTCTAATCTTTGCTGGATAATGCCAAAAACGCTCTGCTTAGGGTACCTGCCTTTGCTGTCAGCCTTGCCTGCAGGCTTACCCAACAACAGTGTAATCGCCTCTTCTACGCGGGCAACCGGATACACCGAAAACTTTCCTGCTTTAGCAGCCTGCAGCACTTCGCTATCCAGCATCAGGTTCTGAACATTGGTATGCGGGATAATGACTCCCTGGCTCCCGGTCAAACCGCTTTTCAGCTGGCATGTGGTATAGAAGCCTTCGATTTTCTCGTTTACACCACCAATCGGCTGCACCTCTCCAAACTGGTTGACCGAGCCGGTAATCGCCAAATCCTGACGTACAGGCACATCCGACAAGGTGGAGATCAGTGCCACCAACTCTGCCAACGAGGCGCTGTCACCGTCCACTTCGCCATAGTTCTGCTCGAAGGTCAGACTGGCAGACAAGTGCATGGGATCATTCATGGCAAAGTGCGAGGCCAGCCATGAACTGAGAATCATCACACCTTTGGAGTGAATGTTTCCGCCCAGTTTTACATCGCGCTCGATGTCGATGATTTCGCCGTCACCGTAGTAACAAGAAGCCGTGACCCGATTGGACAATCCAAATTCAAACCCACCCGTCGATAACACAGACAAGGCGTTCACCTGCCCCACACACGTACCGGTGGTGCTTACCAGCGTTGTCCCGTCCCGAATGGAATCGTAAAAATGGTCACGAATTCGGCTGTCTCGATAGCGAGCACTTTCGAGTGCGCGAGTCACGTGCACATCGCTGATCAAGCGAGCGCCCGCCTGCCGCGCCCAGAAGTCGGACTCTCTAAGCAGATTGGCAATATCAGCAGCATGCAACGATAGCCGGTCTTGGTGTTCAGCTCTGCGCGCACTGTATTCTATGATCCGAGCCACCGCTTTCGCGTTGCAGTGCAGCAGTTTCTTCTCAACCACCAGGCTGGCAATAAACTTAGCATACTGCACCTGACTGTCGACGGTGCGATACATCTCGTTTTCAAAGTCGGCAGTCACCCGGAACAGCTCTGCAAATTCCGGGTCGTATTCCTGCAGCAACATCCAGGTTTCCCGATCCCCGAAAAGCACAATTTTCACATCGAGCGGAACCGCTTCCGGCTCCACCGAGATGGTGCCGGACAGGGTTAATTCCCGCTCCAGGGAATTGATTTCAATGGCATGTGAGCGCAGAGCGCGCTTCAACGCGTCCCAAACAAACGGCTGCTCCAGCACCTTTTCGGCGTCCATTAACAGATACCCGCCGTTGGCACGGTGCAAGCTACCCGGGCGAATCAGCGAAAAATCCGTGAACACTGTTCCCTTGTACGTGACGTTCTCCACGTAACCGAACAAGCTGTGATAAGTCGGGTTCTCTTCTACCACCACAGGCACTTCGTTGTTGCTTTGATGAACCAGCAAGTTGATCAGGTACCGACGGGGCGCCTTTCTGTCCAGCGAAGCATAGGCCATCGCTGCCTGTTCCTCACCGTCTTCCAGAAAAATATCGAGATTTTCAGCCAGGTCTTTACGCACAGCTTTCAGGTAGGTGACCACATCGGAATGCTTTTCGTATTTGGCTTCTAATTCATCAAACTGATGACCAGATATCCCTTCAAGGGTTTCCTGGTTTAGCGCCTGCTGCTTTTCAGCGTACTCCAATTCCCAGTCGGCCAGTTTGCGAAGTGCCTGCCGGAGCTTTTTCTCCAGCTTGTTAATGACTTCTTCAAACTTATCCCGCTGAGTGTCGGTCAATTCTTTAAAACTTTCCGGTGTATGGGGATGATCCCCATTCATGGCAACCAGCCGATACCCGCCCGGAGTTGTGACAGTCAGACTGACCTTTTTACGTCGTGCTTGCGCAGCAACCTTTTCCAGTTCGTCTTCCTGCATTTTGACGTAGTCGTTTTTCAGGTTTTCAGCTCTTTCCAGAAAGCCATCACCTTCAAACGTCTGGGGGATCATTTTGACCAAACGGGACATCAGTTTATCCATGTCCTGTTTCAGCTGATTCCCCATACCGGCCGGCAACTTAAGCAGCTTCGGATTTCTGGGTTCGTCAAAATTGGCGACATAGCACCAGTCATGAATCTGCTGCTTGGAATCGGTGTGGTGCTCAAGGTAGCGCAGCATCATCGTGCGCTTGCCCAACCCATTTCGGCCAACGGCGTACACGTTGTAGCCTCCGTGAGGCATGGCCAGCGCAAAACGAACCGCTTCTTCAGCTCGATTTTGGCCTACAATTTCGGCCAGAGGTTCCAATTGCCGGGTGGTTTTAAATGGCAGGTCTTTCAGAACACAGGCTTTGTACAACTGTTGCAGCGGCAATGACTTCAAGTTTGGTACCCGTCGAGGTAGATTTCAAATGGTAAAAACAACCCTGCATTGTAGTGCTTGCGCTGCTGACTGTCGCCTATCACTTCCAGTTTTAACGAATTGAATTAAACCAAACCCGCATCCAGACTGGCTGCAACGTACATGCCCAACTCTTCACACTGCTCGACAAATTCTTCTTTAAACTCGCCGCGACAGGTCAGAGGCTCGTTAACCAGCTTCCAACGTAATCCGGTGGTAATACTTTCAATCGCCCGGCGGGTGCCCGTGCCATCGTGACCGGCGCGAATGTAAAAAGCGAAAGGGAGACCTTGTGTCTCTTCAAGACAGGGGTAATAGCTTCGGTCAAAGAAGTCTTTGAGGGCCCCCGACATATAGCCGAGGTTTTCAGTAGTACCGAGGATGATGGCATCACAAGCCAGTACATCCTCGGGGCCGGCTTCCAGCGGTGCTTTTACAACCACGTCTACCGCTTCAATATCCGGATGGCGGGCGCCGTTTTCAACGGCTTCCCGCAATCGCAAAGTATTTGGAGATGGGGCATGGGCTACAATGAGCAGACGCTTCATATCTCACCTCCTGATACTGAAATTAAAGCAATTCGCCGTTTGCCTCAGCCGGTGCGGCTTCTGCCTCTTCCTTTTTAACCGGCTTTGGCATCAGCTTGTCACGAACCTTGGCTTCGATTTCCTGGGCCACGTCCAAATGCTCTTCAAGATACTTACACGCATTTGCTTTGCCCTGGCCGATCTTGTCACCGTTGTAGGCGTACCATGCACCGGCCTTATCAACAAAACCCTCTTTCACGCCCATGTCGAGCACTTCAGCCATGTGGTAGATGCCCTTACCGTACATGATCTGGAATTCAGCCTGCCTGAACGGCGGAGATACCTTGTTCTTAACAACCTTAACGCGGGTTTCGTTACCCACCACTTCGTCGCCGTCTTTGACCGCACCGATACGGCGGATATCCAGACGCACAGACGAGTAGAACTTCAGTGCGTTACCGCCGGTGGTGGTTTCGGGGCTGCCGAACATCACACCGATTTTCATACGGATCTGGTTGATGAACACCATCAGGCAATTCGCATGCTTGACGTTACCGGTCAGCTTACGCAGCGCCTGAGACATCAAACGAGCCTGAAGGCCAACGTGGCTGTCACCCATCTCGCCTTCAATTTCAGCCTTTGGTGTCAAAGCCGCTACCGAGTCAACGATGATCACATCAATGGCGTTGGAGCGCACCAGCATATCGGCAATTTCCAGCGCCTGCTCACCGGTATCCGGCTGGGACACCAGCAGGTCGTCTACGTTCACGCCCAGTTTTTCTGCATAGACCGGGTCAAGCGCGTGCTCGGCATCGATAAACGCACAGGTTTTACCCTGCTTCTGAGCTTCCGCAATAACCTGCAGGGTCAAGGTGGTTTTACCAGAGCTTTCGGGACCGTAGATCTCAACAATCCGGCCGTAAGGCAAACCGCCTATACCCAATGCGACATCCAGTCCCAAAGAGCCGGTAGATACCGCAGGAATGGCTTCACGGGGCTGGTCGCCCATTTTCATCACGGCACCTTTGCCGAACTGGCGCTCAATCTGGCCAAGCGCTGCGCTGAGTGCTTTCTTGCGGTTATCTTCCATTATTGCCCCACCTTGTTTACCTGAACGGCCGACTCTGAAAAGTTTGTGGTCAGCTCCGATATTCGAAAGGAAACACTGGAGGCCATCCAGTGTTTTTCCTGTATATTTGAACAGTATTAAAACATAAGCGTTGGCAGAGACCAACCCCCGCCCAAGCGAAAAACATCACAGCGTTCGCAGAAACTCTGTAACCCCCTGCAGGACATACAAAACTGCTTGTCTGCGCACCTGGTCACGGTCGCCATCAAAACACTCCACACGGGTTTCTGTGCTTCGGCCCTGAGCACCCCATGCAAACCACACCGTGCCAACGGGCTTTTCGGCGCTACCGCCCCCGGGGCCGGCAACACCACTTATCGCGACAGCCACATCGGCACCGGCCGCGCTCAAAACCCCGGCAACCATCTGGCGAACCACCGGCTCGCTCACTGCACCATGCGTTGCTATAACTGAGGACTCTACGCCCAAAATCGCCTGTTTGGCATCATTGCTGTACGTCACCAGCCCTGCCAGCAGATACGCCGACGAGCCCGGCCTATCGGTCAAAACCTTGGCGACCCAGCCGCCCGTGCAACTCTCGGCGGTGGCCATTGTCCGGCCTTGTTTTTCCAGTAGGGCTGCCAATTCGCTGCCTGCCTGCTCAAGCGCCTGATCGGATGCCTGCATCGCTCAATCTCCTGTCAAAAGACTTCCACAAACCCACGATCAATTTTATCTTTCAACCGCCAGACCCACCTTCCGGAGAAC
>Ga0208300_100067_pt1 | contig 122218 bp, 118 predicted proteins | sample 23_taG_FD_184096 | JGI IMG/M metagenome (GOLD analysis project Ga0208300, IMG submission 184096) | Marine viral communities from Cariaco Basin, Caribbean Sea - 23_WHOI_OMZ (SPAdes) (version 2) | ecosystem: Environmental > Aquatic > Marine > Oceanic | place: Caribbean Sea: Cariaco Basin...
AGTTAGTCATATCAATTTGATTGTCAACTGTAATGTCTTTAACTTAGTAACGACTATTTAGTTTACTAAATTTAACCTATCTACCTATATTTCAGTGTAGATATTTGGTCTTTTGTATTATATGAGGAAAGAATTTGAAAAAAGCGTTTTCATTAATGGAACTTATGGTTGTTATTATTATTTTAGGTTTACTTGCTGCATTTGTATTACCAAATCTTACAGGTAAGAGTGAAGAGGCTAAAGCTGACATTGTTTGTATTCAAATGAAAAGTGTAGGTCAAGCTTTAAAAATGTATAAATTAGATAATTCAACTTTCCCTACAACAGAAGAGGGTTTAAATATTTTAGTTGAGAAAAAATATTTTGATGATGGAAAACTACCTAAAGATTCTTGGGGTAATGATTTTATCTATATTCAAAACGATACAAGTTTTGATTTAATCTCATTTGGTGCAGATAAAAAAGAGAGCACTGATGATGATATTTACTACTCAAAGTGTAGCAAATAATATATGAAAAAACCTGTTAGAGTAAGAGTAAAAGGCGCTTTTACTCTAATAGAGATTATGATTGTTATTCTTCTTATTGCTATTGTTTCTTATCTAACCTTTTCCTCCTTTTCAGCTCCTAAATCAAGCAAAGAGAAGATAAAACTTGAAACATTAAAAAAGCAACTAATCAAATACTACCCTTTTGAAAAAAGTTTAAAACTAGTGTGTATAGAAGAAGAAAACTTGCCTTGTTATATATTTGTAGATGGTAATCTAAAAGAGGAAAAGATAGAAAATCTTTTTGAAACTGTTCCTGAGGTTTATAACTATGATGAGGATTTAACTACAGTTGAGTTTTATAAAGTAAGAATAGGTGAGATAGAGTATGAGCCTTTTTTTGAGCTAGAGATTCAAAAAGATTATAGAAACAAAAATCTTATACTTGATACTATGGATAATAAAGTTTATCTAATAAAAGCTATAAAAAATGAGTTTGAAGTGTATGAAAGTACAAATGAGATATTAGAAAAGCTTAATGAATTAAAAACAGAGGTAAGAGATGCTTTATAGATATGTAGGGTTTGATAATAGTGGTCTAAAAGTCAAATCTAAAGTTGAAGCTTCGAGCTTAGAAGAGGCTAAATTAAAATTAAAAGCAAAAGGTGTTTTATACACCTCAATAAAAGAGGATAATCTAAACTTTGGTAAGGTTTCATTTAAAAGAACTAGAACTTTAGATTTATCAACTTTATCATATCTTAGTAGAGATTTAAGTATCTATTTAAACTCTGGTATCACCTTGATTGGTTCAATGAATCTTTTAAAACAAAGATATAAACAAAACAAAAAACTATTTACCTTTTTTGATACAGTTAAAACCTATCTTGATGAGGGGAAAACTTTTTTTGATGCCTTAGAGTCTCAAAAGGTGATAAAACTTCCAAATTTTTATAAACAATCTATTAAAGTTAGTGAAAGTGGGGGACTATTAGAGTCTGTACTTATGGAGTTATCAGTTTTTTTAAAAGAGCAAGATAGAATTAAAAAACAAGTAAGTTCAGCTATGGCATATCCACTATTTATCCTTTTCGTTTCATTTTTTATGGTTGGATTTATGTTAAGTTTTATTGTTCCAAAAATCACCTCTATTTTTAGTCAATTTGATCAAGAACTACCACAAAGTACAAAAATAGTTATAGTCTTAGGGGATTTTTTCTCAAACAATTACCAGCTTTTGATTGTTGGATTGGTTGTTTTTATTTTGGGCTTTGTTTTTGCCTTGAAAAAAAGTAGCAAGTTTAAATACGCTTTTGATAAGTTTTTATTGAAACTTCCATTTTTCTCTAAACTAATTGAGCACAGTGAATTAGCAAGGTTTTCATATATGAACTCTATTCTTATAAAATCGGGTGTACCAATAGTACAAGCTATAAATTTAAGTGCAAATATCTTAAAAAATTCAGTTATAAAAAAAGTTTTCGTAGAAGCTGCACAAAGTGTAGTTGAGGGTAAAAAACTATCAACACTTTTATTACAAAATAAAATCCAAAAAATAGATGAGTCTTTTATTCATTCAATAGCTATTGGGGAAGATACAAGTAGATTAAGTGAGATATTAAATAACCTTGCAAATCTATACAATGAATCAAACAAAGATAAAACAAATATGTTATTGTCTTTATTAGAACCTATTTTTATGCTTGTTGTTGGAAGTATTATTGGGTTTATTGTTATAGCTATGTTGTTGCCAATTTTCTCTATGAATTTAGGGTAGTTTAGTGAAAAAAGGTGTTGTACTACTATTAACTTTGTTTTTTATAACAACCATCTCTGTTTTGGTTCTTCAAAATCTTGATGATACAGATACTTTTTTAAAAAAACAAAACTATATAGTTGATAATACACAAGTCTTAATTAGTATAAAAGATACTAAAAATGAGGTTGCAAAACTTATCAAAAGATATAAAGATGATATTGATGAAGCCTTAGAAACAGATTTCTTCGCAAACAACTATATTCCAATAAATCTAAGCAATCTAAATGTAACTTTTAAGTTATCAAAATATGATAGTATCGATATAAATAATATCAATGAAAAAGAATCAAACAATATTTTAAGAACATTCAATGAAAACAATGTTTATAATTTTGATCTGTTTAAACAAATATACAATGAAAAAATTGAATTTAATTCAAAGAAAAGTGATAATAATAAAATACAAAACCATAAGCAACTAGATGATATAATAAATACCTTTATTATAAGAAGTAGTTCTGATGATATCTTAAGAATCAAAGATAGCCTAGGTTTTATAAAATCAGATAACTTATATGAATTAATTATTAAAGCAGAATATGATGAAGCTAAAACTATGGCTTATTATATTTTAAGTCAAGAGGGCGAGGTTAAGTATTTTGACATTAGTTTCAACTAAAGGTACGAAAAAGGTATTTTTAACATCAAATACCAAGTTTAATGAGATAAAAAATACCAAAATTGAGTTGATTGTATCTCCTGAGTTTTATTGGGTAAGAAAATTTGAGATTCCAGTAAAAACAGAAACTCAAGCAAGACATGTTTTACCTACACTTTTTGAAGATATAGTAAATGAAAATGAGTCTCTAACTTATCAAGTTATAAAACTTGAAGATAATCTATTTTTATGTTTTGCCTTTAACAATAAAAAAATATATGAAGCTATAAAAAAAGCAATGATACCAACTTCAAGTATCCAAGCTTTATATTTTGCACAAAATGAGTGTAAAGAGTTCAACTCTTTTGAGGTTGATAATCAAAAGTTTATGTATACAAGTGACAATATACTTATAAAAGTTCCAAATAATCTATTAACAGAAACAATGGATTTAAATAGAGTTATAAATAGCATAAAACTTAGCTCATTTAAACTACAAATCAAACTATACAATGATGTTTTTAATAGCAAATACTATTACTCTTTTTATGTGATTTTTGGTTTATTGATAGTGTTTAACTTAGTTAAATATTTTAGTTTCAATAATGAATTTTCGAGATTAGAAGAGGAGACTCAAAGGGTTAAACAAGCTTACAAGTTACCTGCAAGTACAATCCAAACAGATGCTATTTTAAAAAGATACAAAGGTGTTGTTTCCCAAGAGGTTCAAAAAAGAGATGCAATTTCATACATCTTATCAAATAAGAAATTCAATCTAAAATCTTTGGAACTTGATAAAAACAGTATAAACTTAGAGTATTTAAGTGCAGATAAAAATGAGGTTGATAACTACTTGAAAAGAGAGTTTAAAAATGTTTCAAGTGTTGTTAATTCATTTGTATTAAAAGTGAGTATCAAAATATGAGTAGACTAAATCCAATATATATATTAGCTTTGATCGGTACTTTTTTGATTATTACAATTTTTATGGTTTCTGGCAAAAAAAACGAGTTAAATGAAGTAACAAGCAGCTTTAACACAATCAACCAAAATGGAAAGATCTACAACGAATATAAAAACAACTGGTTTGATAAAAAAGATGTTTCAAATAGAATAGATAGAATCATAAAAAACTCAATGTTTAGAAATGAAAAAATCTTAAAAAGTGAAACAAACAATCTAGTAAAAATAAAAATTGAATCAGCAAACCAAAGAGTATTGTCACAGTTTTTAAATAAGATATTAAATGAGAAGTTTATCATCAAAAAATTGGAACTACAAAAAACATACATCTCTTTAGAAATAGGATATAAATAATGAAGTTTTTATTAAGAAGTTTTTCATACTTTATAGTTTTTATCCTAGCAGTGCTTTTGTTTTTGCCTAAAATAGAGCTTTTTAATCTAGTAGAAAAAGAGTTGGAAAAAAACTCACTAATCATCTCAAATGAGAAAAAAGTATCTCAACTAAATGGCTTAACCTTAGAGAATGCAGATATATATTATCAAGAGGTTTTAAGTGCAAATATAGAAAAAATAGATATCACTACATATCTAGTTTATTCAAAGTTTGAGATAAACAATCTTATCGTTTCAAAATCTTTACAAAACTTTTTACCAAGAAATATAGAGAAAGTTGAAGTTGATTATTCTATTTTAGATTTTAAAAAACTAAACATAAAAGCCAAAGGTAAATTTGGTGAGCTTTTTGGATATGTTGATATCTTTGAGAGAAAATTAAAAGTTGAGCTAAATCCAACACAATTTATGAAACTAGAATATAGAAATATCTTAAGAGAGTTTAGATTAAAAGATGGGAAGTATTATTATGAACAGAATATCTAATAACATAATAAAAAGAATAATCCCATATCTATATGTGGTGGTAATAGCCTATGGATTAAATACTTTGTTATTTGTTTTTTTACCAAAACAAGGTGTTGATTTCCAAGGGGATCTAGCTATCTCTTTTCCATATAAAAACTATAGTAATTTTTATTCTACATCATCTGTAAACAATACAGCAGTATCTCAAAGTAGACAAGTGCAAAAAAGAGCAATGGAAACTTTATCAAAATATGATCTTAAAGCTGTTTATTCAACTTTGAGTAATGGTGGATGGATTATTATCCAGCAAAAGGGAAGTGCTAATAGTACAATCTTACAACAATATGATAAATTCAATGGTTATACCTTGACAAGATTATTTAAAACCTATGTTATTTTTGAAAAAAACCAAGAAGAGTACAAACTTGAATTAGAAGCTTCAGAAGATATGAGTTATGAAATAGAGAAAAATACAGGTGCTTCACGTGAGAGAATCATGGTTGAAGATGGAAATGTAAAGATTCAAAGAAACTATCTAAATTCGTATGTTAATAACTTGGAAAAGGTATGGAACAACATAGCAATAACAGATGTCAAAAATGGAAATAAAATAGAAGGTTTTAAAATCCAAAGGGTGAATCTAAACTCTGTTTTTGGTAAATTGGGATTATTAAAAGGTGATATTATCAAAAAAATAAATGGTAGAAAAATAGACTCTTATGCTGATGCATTTAAAGTCTATAATGACATAGGAAAAATAGATTTATTAACTATTGAAGTTTTAAGAAATAATGAAATTGTGGAGTTAAGTTATGAGATTAATTAAGGTGTTCTTATTTGTAGCGATGTTGAGTTTGTATTCAAATGCAGCTGAGGAAAAGATAAATATCAATTTTAAAGATTTGAAGATTATCGATTTGGTTAAAATTACCTCTAAAATTATAGATAAAAATATTCTTTTAACAGAAGATGTAAAAGGTAATGTTGATTTTATCTCAAATAAACCAGTTACAAAAGATGAACTTATCAAAATACTTATTTATGTACTTGAAGATAAAGGTTATACCTTAGTTACCAATGGACAGATGCTAAGAATAGTAAAACTAAACGAAAGTGCAAAAAGCAATGTACCTGTAATAACTTCAAAACTTAAACACAATTACAATCAAATGGTTACAGAGGTTTTCTCTGTAAACAATGCAAATGTAGATTATATAGCTTCAAAAATCAGACATCTTATCTCAAGAGATGCAAAACTTGTAACAAACAAAGATGCAAATACCTTAGTTCTAACAGACTTCCAAGACAATATAAAAACAGTTAAAAAAGTAGTGAATATCATGACTATTGGGGCTAAAAAAACAATGCTTACAATAGGCTTGAAAAATATATCTGCAATCGATGCAAAGAAAAATCTTGATGCAATCGCAAAATCGATTTTTGATGTGAAAATAGAAACAGAAAAAGTTGATGTTATAGCAAACAAAGAGGATAATTCTCTTGTTTTAATTGGAAGTGACAATAATACAAACTATCTAAAAAAATATATAGAAAAAATAGACTCAAATGATTCTTTGATAAAAAGAGTTGTAGAGGTTTATCCACTAAAAAATGTTGAAGCACAAAATGTAATAAAAATCATAGATGGAATTATAGGTAAAAAAGTTTATATAGACCAAAATGATAAGCCTTTATCTTCTGTTGATGAGGAGACAAACTCAATAGTTATCATGGGACCATCAGATGAGGTTGAGTACATTAAAGATTTGATTTCCCAATTAGATAAAGATAAAGCTCAGGTTTACGTACAAGCTAGAATTATTGAGCTAAAAGATACATTAGTTGATGATATAGGAATAAAATATGGTATTTTTGGTGGGAAGTCTACTAGTAATGGAATTGGTACTTTCACATCATCTTTAAATGATGGGGTGATACCAGATTTAACAAGTTTAGAGGATTTTGGATTAGATATTAAAAATATATCGGAAGCATTAGCTTTGGGAGCTTCAATTTCATTATTAAATAAAGATGGAGCTTTAGATATAGTATCAGAGCCGTCAATCTTAGCAATAAACAATAAAGAGAGTTCTATTTATGTTGGTGATACTATTTCAATAAAAACTTCTTCAAGTATTAGTGATGGTGGTACAACAAATGATAATTACCAAAGGGAAGATGTAGGTTTAACTTTAAAAGTGAAACCAAGAATCTCAAATGATAACAAAGTTACCTTGGATATAAACACAATTTTAGAAGATGTTACTACAACTGATTCAAGTAGTGGAAATGCAAATACCTCAAAAAAAGAGGTTAAAACTACGGCTATAGTAAACAATGGTGAAAGTGTAATTTTAGGTGGACTTATACAAGATAAAGAGGAATCGACAGAGAATAAAATACCACTTATGGGGGATATACCACTGCTTGGAAAACTTTTTACTCATGATCAAACAGATACCACAAAAAAGAGTTTAGTTGTGATTGTAACACCATATATAATTCCAAAATCAAAAGATTTAACATATGTTAGAGACCAGTTAGCAGAGTTAAAAATGTTAGAAGATAGATATTTAAGAAAAGCTTTACTTAGATTAAAAGAAAGACAATTAAAGTCACAGAAAGAAGAGTTAGATTATCAAGAAAAAATAAATGAATTGGATGAAGAATTAAATGAAGCAAAAGAGGAAGAACGATTAGAGCTTGAAGAAAAAAGTATGACCACTCAACAAAAACACAAAAAAATTTTAATGGGTATGTAAAATGAATATAAAAGAGATACACGATACCACACTTACCCCTTATGATGAGATACCAGGTTATGATATCGCTCTTAAAAACTTTGTACTTTTTACAACATTAGAGGAAAAAGTTGTAATTGCTTTATCAAATGAGCATATAAGTGTCTCTTTTGATTATCTTTCAAAATGTGATTATGACAATGAGATAATCTTTTTAGATGAATTATCTTATGAGAAACTTTATAATAGATTTTTAGAGATAAAAACAGACAAAGAGATGAGCGCCATCCAACAAGAGCAAGAGGATGCCACTTTAGAGGATGAGGATTTTTCTGTAAGTGAGTTTCTAAAAGTTGGAAGTGATATCTTAACCTCAGAAGAATCAGCTCCAATTATCAAGTTTGTTAATTCACTTTTTTATCAAGCAATCAAGAAGAAATCTTCAGATATCCATATTGAGATGCATGAGTTTAAAGCTGAAGTAAGATATAGGGTTGATGGGGTTTTAGTAAAACATATTGAACTAGACAAAAACATCATGTCTTTAGTAATCTCAAGAATAAAAGTTATCTCAAATCTTGATATCAGTGAAAAAAGAATCCCCCAAGATGGTAGAACACAAATAAAAATTGCAGGTAAAACTTTGGATATCAGGGTTTCTGTATTACCAACTTTTTATGGGGAAAGAGTTGTTATGAGGATTTTGATGCAAAGTGGAGATTTACTAAGTGTTAGTGAGTTGGGTTTTCCTGATTATATCACTAGTGAATTGGAACATATTGTACAAAACTCTTATGGGATGGTTTTAGTAACAGGACCTACAGGAAGTGGTAAATCAACTACACTTCACTCACTTTTACATCAAGTTGTAAGCGAAGAGAAAAATATCATCACAATAGAAGACCCAGTTGAGTACAAATCAAATGAGTTCTCTCAAATCCAAGTAAACAATAAAGTTGGACTAACTTTCGCTTCTGGACTTAGATCTATTTTAAGACAAGATCCAGATATCGTTATGTTAGGGGAGATTAGAGATAGTGAGACAGCTTCTATTGCAGTTCAAGCAGCACTTACAGGTCACTTACTTTTCTCTACTCTTCATACAAATAGAGCAACAGCAGCAGTAACTAGACTGATTGATATGGGAGTTGAAAAGTTTTTAATCTCCTCAGCACTTTTAGCAGTACTAGCTCAAAGACTAGTTAGAAAACTTTGTGAACATTGTAAGGAAGAGGATAGTTCACACGCTTCCCATGAATTGTTTAGATTAAGTGATGATGCAGTTATCTATAAAAGTGTAGGGTGTAAAGCTTGTAACTTCACAGGATATAGTGGAAGGGTTGCCTTAGGGGAGCTATTTATTATAAATGATGAGATTAAAGAGTATCTAAAAGGTGAGGTTGATGATAATACCTTACTTAAACTTGCAATAGAAAACAAAATGATACCACTACAAGAGCAACTAAGACTAATGTTAATTAATGGTGATACCTCAGTTGATGAAGCAGTGAGAATTGGTATAAAATAAGATGAAAAAGAGAAAAGAGGTTTTTAAAAATAAAAGTTCATTCTCTTTAATGGAAGTGATAATAGCAACTGCACTTTTATCAACAGTGATGCTATCATTGTTTCAAATAAAAAGTAATAATATCTTTTTATTAGAAAAGTATAAAGAGGGCCAAAAAAATAGAGATTATATGTTGTTTGCTATCGATTCTGAAGGTGTAAGTAATAGAAACAAAAATATCTATCTTGATAAATTTTTTAATATAAACGATGATGAATTAAGAAGAGAATTAAAACAAATAAAAATCAAAGTCAAAGATGATGTAATAGACACAAAAGAGATAGAAGCAGATAAGTTCCTAATCAAGATAAGTGAGTTTAAAACAACTTATAGTTTTGATTCAGGTATAAAAAAAGATATTTATAGGTTTAAATTAGAGCTTTGATGAAGAGTAACACAAACCATATTTCTGGAAAAAAATCATTTACCCTTTTAGAGGTTGTTATTTCAGTAACAATTTTTTCTATTTTATTGATATTTTTATATAAAGTTTTAGATAGTACAAGATATGACAATAAACAGTTTAAATCAAAGATTGAAAGTTATAGTGGAAGAAACCATATTTATCAAATATTATCAAGTGATGTGGCACAGTCAATTGGTGGATTAGAGATATCACGGGATAAAGAAAAAAACACTATTTTAAAATTTAGAAGCAACAACACTTATTATGATCCATTCCATAGACATATTACATATTTAGTATCTTCAAAGGCAAATCTTATAAGAATGGAGAGTAAAGATAAGTTTCAAGGTTTAAATAGTTCAATAGAGTTTTATGATAACTCTTATATTGATATACTTGTAAAAGATATAAAAAGATTTGTTGTGATACAAAAAGATGATAAGGTTATGTTTGTTATTGATAAAAAAGATAATACAAGACTTACAATACCTAGCTTTAAAATGGAGTAGTTATGTTTAAAATTTTATTTGTTTTTTTATTTAGTTTTTCACTTGCCTTTAGTAATGAAAATGTTGTAAAAACCTCAGAGTTAGAGCTTTTTTTATTTAAAATAGGATTCAATGCTTTATTAGAAGATGTTGAAGTTACAAAAGATAAATCAACTCTAAATGAAGAAGAGTTAAAAAAAGTAAATGAAAAAATAGAACTTATTATGAATGAGTTGTATAAAAACAATAGAGTTTTGTTAAATGATTTAGAAAAACCTAGTCAAAAAATAGATAATAAAGAGTTAGAAAATCTAAAACAAGAGATAGCATTTTTAAAACAAGAGATAATTAAACTAAAAGAAGAAAAAGAGACTAAACACGAGATTATTGAAGATTCTACAAAGGAAACAATAGAAGAAGTAGTAAAAGAAGAATCAACTAAAAATGAGATAAAAAAGATGAGAGTGGCATCAGATTCAATAAATCTTTATGAAAGAAGTACTAGTGACTCAAATGTTCTTAAACAATTAAAAAGAGATATGCTTCTAGATATAAAATGGTGTAATAGTTTTGGTTGGTGTAAGTTGAATGAAACTAATGGCTATGTTAGAAGGTTTTTAATAAAAGAGATAAAATAATAAAAAAAGTTAATATAAAACTAATTATCAAAAACAAAATAAATAAAAAAATAATTTTTTAAAAAACTTACAGAAAACTTGCATTTTAAGATTAGTTATGTCAAAATAAAAACTGATTTTTATAAATAATAAGGTTATATTGTGTTCTCAAATATTATGTCATGCTCTTTTCATCTTACAAACCTAAATCTTTTGTATGTGGATGTTGAAGAGAATGTTGATGAGAATCTTAAGTTATTCAATGCTTATTTTAATGAGATATTTGTATCTTCTGATTTAAGTAGAATTCAAAGTTTTCTTAAAAATGAAATTATCGATTTAGTAATTATTGATATAGAAGCCTGTGGTATAGAATTGTTAAAAGAGATAAAGAAGTTAGATGATAATATCTCTATTTTGGCTTTTTCTAAATTTAAAGATAATAATCTATTTCTAGATACTATAAAACTATGTATTGATGGGTATATAATCAAACCAATTGAACTAAAACAATTGGATACAAGTTTGAATAAAATTATTGAAAAACACACTGTAGATAAAAAAATCAAAAATAATGAGAACTATATCAATCAGTATTCGGAGATAATCGATAACACAGCTATCATCTCAAAAACAGACCTAAGTGGTAAAATAACTTATGTAAATGATAATTTTTGTAGAATAACAGGTTATAACAAAGATGAACTAATTGGTAAAAACCACAATATCTTAAGACATAAAGACACCCCTTCTGATATCTACAGAAATATTTGGGATACCATAAAAAATAAAAAAAGAACCTGGTATGGGATCTTAAAAAATGTATCTAAAAATGGAGAGATATACTATAGTAATTCAGTAATAAAACCACTTATGGATCACAATGGAAAGATACTTGAGTTTGTCTCTTTTAGAAATAGTATTGATGTGGTTTTAGATAATAAAAAACATCTTTTAAATGAGATTGAATTAAACATCTTATCGTGTCTTGTTTTGGTACAAATCCAAGAGTTTGATATGTTAGAGAAGTTTTATAATATAGCTAAAATAGATAACCTAGAGAGATCTTTTGCAAGCCATTTAATCTCATATCTACCTGATAGTAATCTTTTTGAAAATGTATATACTCTTGGAAATGGTAGGTTTGCACTTCTTACTGATTATAGTAGATTTGATAAAGTAAGTTTTAATATAAAAGAGTATTTAGAACAATTCGTTAAAAATGTTAGAGACTCAGTTTTAGAGATTGATGATGTTGAATATGATTTAACTATTGTATTAAGTTATGCCTTTGGTAAATACAACCTTTATGAGGATGCAAAAGCAGGACTTGAAGAGGCTGTAAATAAAAATAAAGCTATAAATTACTCAAACGATTATTCAATAAAAACAAACAAAGATGCCAAAAAGAATTTTGAGATTATCAAGATGGTTAAGATAGCTTTAGATAACTATAAAATTGTTTCATATATTCAACCTATTATTAATAACAAAACAAGAAAAGTTGACAAGTATGAGTCCTTGGTAAGATTGATAGATGAAGATGGAAATGTCGTGTCCCCTTATAAGTTTTTGGATGTAACAAAAAAAGGGACATATTACAACAAAATCACCTCTAGAGTTTTAGAAAACTCTTTTAAGATGTTAGAGTATATAAACACAAAACTATCAATAAATCTTTCACTTCTTGATATAGAGAAAAGGGAAACAAGAATAGAAATATTTGAACTTTTAGAGCAATATGAAAGTGAAAATCATAGAATTGTTTTTGAGTTACTTGAAGATGAAAATGTTAGAGATTTTAGAAGTATCAAAAGATTTATTAGAAAAGTGAAAAACAAAGGTGTTCAAATAGCTATTGATGATTTTGGTACAGGATACTCAAACTTTGAAAGACTTCTTGATTTTGAGCCAGATATTTTGAAAATAGATGGCTCTTTGATTAAAAATATTGTTGATGATAAGTTTAGTAGAAATATCATAGAAACTATTGTAGAGTTTTGTAAGAAACAAAATATCTTAACAATCGCAGAGTTTGTTGAAAATGAAACGATTTTTAATATGTTAACCCAAATGGGTGTTGACTTCTCACAAGGGTACTATTTCGGTCAACCTGAAGCTTTAAATCAAAAAGTTAATGAAGTGGAAAATATAAACTAAGAAGAAATCTTAGTTTATATAGTTTGCTTTTTTATCACTTGTATCTAACTCTTGACCAATCTCTTGGTATCTTTTAAAGTAGTGTTTAACAAATGATTTAATTTTTGCATCAACTGGCATAAAATATTTTCCATCTTTTCTTGCATATTGATTTAAAAATTGTGTTGCATCTTTTTTGTCTAAATAGTGGTTTGCTAAAGCTGTGTATGTTTTGATATACCAAGCTTTTAAAGCCTCATATTTCTCTTTTGATAAATCTATTGTTAGCTTTGTTTCATCCCAATCTAAAATACCACTTTCAAACAATCCAGAAAGGTGAATTAAGCCTTCACAATAGTATGGTTGTACTTCATCAACTTCCATCCAACCCATAAGTCCTACAGCTCTTTTTGTAGTATCTATTAAAACTTGTTTCTCTAGATTTTTTTCATCATCTGCTTCATCTAGAAAAAATGAAACCAAACCACCAGTTGTAGCTTTAAACTCTTCAATATTTTTGAAGTTTCCAGTTTTGTTCATAACAGTTTCTGTTTCTTCATCACACCATAAAATATGTCCAAATTCGTGACCTATAGTTGTAATATCATAAACTTGATGCCAAGATTGTGTTTCATTAAATAAAAACTCTCTATCTTCACTTAGAAACTCTTGTCCAAAAATCTCTTTACTTAAAGCAAGAAATGGTTTAGCTCTGCTTGTTTGAAGAATCTCATCAGAAAAAGCAAAGATTTTTTTACCCTCTTCATCTGAAACAACTTCATCATTTGGAACAACTTGTGCTGAAAAAAGTCCATTAAACTCTGCTCCAAAAAATAGTGCAGGTCTTCCAATATAAAGTTGAACTTTATCCAATGATTTTAAAGAGAACTCATATGTTTTCTTATAATTTTTATTCTCCTCAAACTTATCAAAAATCTTAGCAAATGCTGATTTGATTTTATTTACCCTATGATCATTTTGTGCAAACTCTGGGTTTGTAAGTCTTATATCCCATTCCAAAGCAACAGCTTTTCTAAAGTGGTCTTCATAATACTCCAATGGGTGACCTATTTGAATAGGCGAAGTTACTTTCATCCAAGCTCTATCTACATCTGCCCATCTTTCAACTAAAAGGTGAGTTTGTGTTTCCCCAAAGGCTTTTATAAGTGCTTGGATATAAAGGATATAATCCCATTTTTGACCATACACTTCATCTTCTAGTTCGATTAAGGCACCTTCAAACTCTTCAAGGGCATCTATTACAGCTGTTGTTTGAGTTTTGAAACTCTCTATATATGCTTTTGAGTAGAAGTTATCTTTATCTTTTACAAGTGCAGAATAAGACCTGTCAGCAGTAACATTCCCATGCCCTAGGTCAAATAGTTTGTTTTTTTCAAGATAATCCATAACTTTTTCATTATCACCCTCAAACATAGCTGATAACTCTTTATTTACACCATTTATAATATGAGCTGTCCAATCACTTTGCCATAAAGACATCTTAAGTCCAACATTATAAACACCTTCAAAAACTGCTTGATAAAATGGAGTTAAAAGGTTATTGTGTTTTATATAATCTATTGTATTTTTATGTTTTGCTTGCCAAAAGTCTCTTACAAAAATATAAGCTTTCTCTTGAAGCTCTATAACTTCATCCTCTTTTTTACCTAACTTTTTAAGAACTTGAACTAAAGAGTCATCTCTAAGGTTTACAAGTCTAGTTATAAGTGCAACTCTTAAATCCTCTTTTAACTCTAAGTCTAAAGCTTTTGCAAACTCCTCAATTATCTCTAGTTTTTCGTATTCGTTGTTTTCTAGATGGGTAATAAGTTTATTTACTGAACTTTTCTGTGCATCTAAAAACTCATATAAATCTTTTAAATCTTCTAAAAATTTTTCTTTTTCCATATAAAGTTACCTTTTTATTTAATCTTTGTATTCTAACAAAATTTATTATCAGTAACAATTAAAATCAAAAACTTGATTTATCATAGACTTAAAATATATTGCATTTTGTTATATTTTAAAATCATAATTTTATTTTTTGTTATAGTTTTGTATATAAAATCTTAGGAGCATTAAAGATGGATACAATATCAGATATAGTAGTCTATGAGAATGGTGAAATAGAGCTAAAAGTTTCGTTAAAAGCAGAAACTATTTGGCTTACACAAAAACAACTTGCAGAACTTTTTAATGTAACAAAACAGAATATAAGTTTACATATTAATAACATTTTAAAAGAAAAAGAACTTGATAAAAATTCAACTGTCAAGTTTTTCTTGATAGTTCAAAAAGAAGGAAATAGAGATATAAAAAGAAATGTTGAACATTATAATCTTGATATGATTATTTCTATTGGTTATAGAGTTAATTCTTTAATTGCAACAAAATTCCGACAATGGGCGACATCTGTGCTTAAAAATTATATCCAAAATGGTTATACTATTAATACTCATAAAATTACGGAGCAAAGACTATATATGTTAGAAAACGATATGAAGATTATTAAATCTCATATTAAAAATAATAGATTAGAAATCAAACAAGGAATATTTTTCAATGGACAAATATTTGATGCATATGTACTTTTATCTGATTTAATTAAAAGTGCAAAGGTTTCAATTATTTTAATTGATAATTATATTGATGAATCCATATTGAACTTATTTCTAAAAAATCAAAAAATAAAATTTATAATTTATACTCAAAATATATCTAAACAATTAAAACTAGATGTTCAAAAATACAATAAACAATATACTAATCTTGAACTAAAGATTACAAAAAAACTTCATGATAGATTTTTGATTTGTGATGATACTGTCTATCATTTTGGAGCAAGTTTCAAGGATTTGGGCAATAAAATATTTGCAATCAATAAGATGAATATTTTAGCAAAGGATTTGGTAAAGAATTTATAAAATATAAAACTATTTTAGCACTTTGATATAAAAAGTGCTAAAAAAGATTAAAGCTTTAGCTTCCTTTTATAAAGTTTTGATAAAATTCTTTTATAAAAAATCAAATTTACAGGAGAAATTAGTATGGCAAAACATCAATTTCAAACAGAAGTTGGACAACTTTTACATTTAATGACACACTCTTTATATTCAAATAAAGAGATTTTTATAAGAGAGCTTGTATCTAATGCAAGTGATGCTATCGATAAATTAAACTATTTAAAACTTACAGATGAAAAAATGAAAGCAGCACTTCCAGAGGATTGGACAGGGACTATCAACATTAAACTTGATGAAGAGGACAAATCTATCACTATTGCTGATAATGGTGTTGGTATGAATGAAGAGGATCTAATCGCTTCAATTGGTACAATCGCTAAATCAGGAACTAAATCTTTCGTTGAAGCTTTAACTGGTGATGCAAAAAAAGACTCAAACCTTATAGGACAATTTGGGGTTGGTTTTTATTCTGTATTTATGGTAGCTGAAAAAGTTGATGTTATCTCTAAAAAAGCAGGGGAAGAAACAGCTTATAAATGGTCAAGCAATGGAACAGGTGAGTTTGATTTAGCACCTTGTACTAAAGATGGTATAGGTACAGTTATCTATATCAAACTAAAAGATGATGAAGTAGAGGATTATACTTCTAAACATAGAGTTGAAACTATTGTTAAAAAATACTCTAACCATATTGCTTATCCAATCTTCTTAAACTACAGTGAAGAGGTTACTGAAGAGTTAAGTGAAGAGGACAAAAAAGCTGGTAAAGAGCCTAAAAAAACAATTGAAAACAAAAGGGAAAAAGCAAACGAAGCAACAGCTTTATGGATGCAACCAAAATCAAAACTAAAACAAGAAGAGTATAACGATTTTTATAAATCTATCTCTCATGACTCACAAGATCCAATGGTAACAATCCATACAAAAGCAGAGGGTGTAAACGAATATACTACACTTTTCTATATCCCAAAAACTGCACCAATGGATATGTATAGAGCTGATTATCAACCAGGTGTTAAACTATATGTTAAAAGAGTATTTATCACAGATGATGAAAAAGAGCTTTTACCAACATATTTAAGATTTGTTAGAGGTATTATTGATAGTGAAGATCTACCATTAAATGTATCAAGAGAGATCTTACAAGAGAATAGAATCTTAGCAAATATCAAACAAGGGTCAGTTAAAAAGATTTTAAATGAGATCAAAAAACTAGCAAAAGATGAAGAGAAATACAAAGAGTTTATAGAACAATACAATAGACCACTAAAAGAGGGTGCATACCAAGATTTTACAAATAAAGATATGATTCTTGATCTATTAAGATACAAATCAACAAAAACAGAGCTTGGTGAGATGACTTCATTGGCAAAATACAAAGAGAATGCAGACTCAGAACAAAAAGCTATCTACTATATCATAGGTGATAATGAAAAAGTTCTAAGAAGCTCTCCATTATTAGAAGCATATAAGAAAAACGATATTGAAGTTCTAATTTGTGATGATAAAGAGATTGATGAGATTATCACTCCAGGTTTACAAGCATACCAAGAGTGGGAATTCAAAGATATCACTTCTTGTGAAGCTCCAAAAGTAGAGCAAACAGAAGAGGAGAAAAAAGAGGTTGAAGAGAAATTTGAATCAATCACTAAAAAAATCAAAGATATCTTAGGTGAAGAGGTAAAAGAGGTAAAAATCACTAACAGACTTTCTGAATCACCATCTTGTGTTACAAAAGACGCAGGTGATGCACAAATGGCTCAAATGATGCAAATGATGAGAGCTATGGGACAAGAGATGCCTCTAGGTGCACCAATCTTAGAGATTAACCCAGACCATGAAATAGTAAAAAAACTAAATGGTTGTGCAGATGATAATATGATAGCAGATGTATCATGGGTATTACTAGACCAAGCTAAATTAAGTGAAGGTATGGAGATAACTGATACAGTGGCATTCGCACAAAGACTTTCAAGAATCACAGCAAAAGCTCTTTAAAATAAAAGAACTATTTGCACGCATCTTCAGCGTTGCAAATAGTTTTTCTTTCAGTCACTTACTTTCATGTATGCTCCTTCAATAAAAACTATCTGCGCCTTGAATCTACATACAACTAGTTCTTTTATAATATTTAATAATGATTTATAATAAATTTAAGATTTACTAATTAAAACAACAAAAAAATTGTCAAACATATTGACAACAAAAAAATTGTCTGATATAATGACAACAGAAAAATTGTCAAAAGGAATTATTATGAAAAACTGTGTAGGTCAAGCTGTAAGAGGAAACAATTTTTGGAATAGAAAAAATGAAATAGAAGAAATTTGGGAAAAAATAGATAGTGGTAGTAATATTTTATTAGCTGCACCAAGACGTGTTGGTAAAACCTCAATAATGTTTCATCTTAAAGACAATCCTAAAGAAAACTACATAGTTGTATATATTGATACAGAATCAGCAGACAATGAAAATGAATTTTGGCAAAAAGTTTTTAATTCATTGTTAGAAGAAGAGTTTATAAACAAGTTAAAAGGTTACTCTCAAACTTTATGGCAAAAGATTAAAAGTATAAAAATAAATAAGATAACAACCTCTGGAGTTGAATTTGGAAATGGTGAAACATTAGATTACTTGCAAGCATTTGAAAGATTATTAAAAGATATTGAACAAGATAAAAAGATAATAATTATGTTAGATGAATTTGCACAAACTGTAGAAAATATAATTAAATATGAAGATGAGATAAGTGCAGAAAAGTTTTTACAAAGACATAGACAACTTAGACAAAATAGTAAGCTTACAAATAAAATAACTTTTGTATATGCAGGTTCTATTGGTTTAGAAAGTGTTGTTTCAAAATTAAATGGCATAAAATATATAAATGATTTAAATACTGTAAAGGTAAGACCACTTATAAAAAAAGATGCTATGAATTTTATCAGTGTATTATCTAATAGTTTAAAAATAACTCTTAATGAGGATGTAAAAAAGTATTTATTAGAAGAAATAGAATGGTTGATTCCTTTTTATATACAACTAATCCTACAAGAGATTAAAAGTATTTCAAGATATGAAGATGATACAACAATAACAGAAGAGATTGTTAAAAAGGCTATTTTAAATTCATTAGAACATAAAAACCATTTTGAACACTGGAGGACTAAACTTAAAGAGGCTTTATCTGTTGAGGAGTTTAAGTTTGCAAAAGAGATATTAAATATAATCTCAGAAAAAAATACAATTGAATCATTAAAAATATTAGATATTGGTATGAAGTTTGATATGGATAATGAAAATGCAAAAGATATTATACATTCATTAGTTTATGATGGATATATCAATAATAATGATGATGTAAAAATATATAGATTTAATTCTCCAATTTTAAAAATGTGGTGGTATAAAAATGTTGCAAATTAATAAGTACACAAGATATAAATATACTCCTGATGAAATGTCTGAGGAGGATTTTTTAAAAAGATTTGTAATAAGACTAGATATTTTTCAAGAGATATTTGATGATATAAAATCTTCTGATTATAATATTCCAAATCAACACTATATTGTAGTGGGACAAAGAGGTCAGGGGAAAACTTCGTTATTAAGAAAAATACAAATTGAAGTTAAAAATGATAAAAGACTGTCAAAGTTTTTATTACCCATTAAATTTGCAGAGGAACAATATCAAATTAGAAGTTTGTCAAGATTTTGGGAAGAGGTTGCAGATTATTTACAATCTATTTATAGCGATATTTTTCCAACTATTTTAGATGATATGGAAAAATATTTTGAGGATGATGATTATGAGATAAAAGCTTTTTCTTATTTGGAAAAAACTATTAAAAAAACTGATAAGAAACTACTTTTATTGATAGATAATATTGATGAACTGATTGCAAAATTTAATGAAAAAGAACAAAGGCAATTCAGAGAGATTTTATTAAGTTCTTCTAGTTTCAGAATTATTGGTGGTTCAACAAAAATGTTAGAACAACATTATGATTATAGTAAACCTTTTTATGAGTTTTTTAAAATAGTAAAACTAAAAGGTTTTAATAAAGAAGAGAGCAAAAAGTTTCTTTTGTCATTAGCAAAAGAGTATGAACCAAAAGAAAAAATTGAACAAATAATTGAGAATAATCCAGAAAGAATAGAAGTAATTAGGCAGTTAACTGGTGGAGTTCCAAGAACTTTAGTGATGTTATTTGATATATTTTTAGATGATGGAGGAGATGCTTTTGATGATTTATTAAGAATATTAGATGAAGTTACTCCTCTTTACAAACATAGAATGGATGATTTGCCAGTTCAACTTCAAGATATAGTTCATACCCTTGCAATAAACTGGGATGGTATGCTAACAAATGAAATAGCAAAAAAAACAAGAATGGAGAGTAAAGCTGTTTCAGCTCAGTTAAAAAAGTTAGAAAAGTATGAAATAATAGAATCAGAGTCTACAGGAAAAAATAATATTTATAAGATAAAAGAGAGGTTTTTTAATATTTGGTATCTTATGAGGTTTGGAAGAAAAAAAGATAGACAAAGAGTAGCTTGGCTTATAAATTTTTTGACTTCATGGTGTTCAAAAGAGGAGTTAGAGGAAAAAGCAAAAAATTTTAAGTATAAGATAAAAGGTGGTACTGTAAAACCCTTCCATGCTTTTTATATGACTGAAGCATTAAGATACTCTGGCTTAGCTTTAGAAATTGATTTAGAATTAAAAGAAGAACTTGAAAGATTTTTAAAAAATAATGATTCTAAGTTATGCAATGAAATTTCTGATTCAGATAATGAAATAGCAATTAAATCTTTTAAAATAAGTAAAAAACAAGGTCCAGGTAAAGCAATAGAATACTTATTGAATTTAAAAAGAGAATCAAAACAAATATTATTTGCACTTTATGAATGTTATAGAGAAGTAGAAGATTTTGAAAACTCTGAAAAAATTATACAAAAGTTTTTTAATTGGACAGATAAAGAATTTGAAGAGAAAATTTTATCATTTTATGTTCTTGAAAATGATTATAATAAAAGGGTAACAGAATTATTAAAAGATGATTATAAAATTAAAAATATAGATGAAGGTTCAAATTTACTACTTTTTATGATTAAGCAATTAGCTGCTAATAAGTTTTCAGATAGTTATGAACGATCAATTCAATTACTTAATTTAAATATTGAAGAAAAAAATAAATTAATATATATATCACTTTATATAATATCATTAATGGCATTTAAACAATATAACCTTGTAAAAAAATTATTAGAATTAGAAGAATATTATTTAAAAGAAAAATTAAAACCAATTTGGTATACCTTAATAACTTATATGAAAGATGAATATCCAAATGAATTTAAGAAAATGGGTGGAGAACTAAAGGAATCTGTTAATGAGATTATTAATGCAGTAAAAGAATTGGAAAATTTAGAGTATAGTAAAAAATAAAATGAAACTACTTGATACAGAACACAAAATATACTTACTTGATGATGATAACTTTGATTTTCCCACTTTAGAGATGATGGATGATGATTTGGTGGCTGTTGGTGGGGATTTTCATCCTCAAAGGCTTATCAATGCTTATGAAAATGGGATTTTTCCTTGGTTTATTGATGAGTACAATTATATCCATTGGTTTAGTCCTCAAAAACGTATGGTTTTATATCCAAATGAGATGAAGGTTTCAAAAAGTCTTAGAAGGGTTATAAACAACAAAGGGTATGTAGTAAAATCAAACGAAAGGTTTGAGGAGGTTATTAAATCTTGTGCAAATATTAAAAGAAAACATGAAGATGAGACTTGGATAAGCGAAGAGTTTATTGAAGCTTATTCATATCTTTTTGAGCTAGGCTTTGCTTTTTCTATTGAGTGTTATTTGGATGATGAGCTTGTGGGTGGACTTTATGGTTTGCTTATTGGGGATATTTTTTGTGGGGAGAGTATGTTTGCAAAGGAGCGTGATGCTTCTAAGGTGGCCTTTTATCATCTATGTCAGCAAGCAGAGCAAAATGGTATCAAACTAATTGATTGTCAAGTTTATAATGACCACTTGGCAACACTAGGAGCAAAAGAGATTCCTCGAAGTGAGTATTTTAAACTTTTGAAAAACAGTTGATAATTTAATCCTTTTTTGATATAATGGTTAGTAATATCTTTAGGTATTACAAATCATTATATGTAATATTAAGGATCCTCATATGGACTACAGTTTTATTTTAGCTCTTTGTCTTACACTTTTTTTCGCTTCAGTTGTACATGGAGCTATCGGTTTTGGTTTTGGTATGATTTCTACTCCTATTGTAGCTTTATTTACAGATATGCAAACCACTATTTTATATATGCTTATTCCTACTATGGGTGCAAATATTGTAAGTATCTTAAGTGAGGGTAAGTTTTTTGAAGCTTTAAAAAAGTTTTGGTTTATTATCACTTTGATGGTTATTGGTAGTGCTTTAGGTACTATTTTGCTTATTTATACAAACTCTGAGTTATTTAAACTTTTACTTGCAGGGATAATTTTTTTATATCTTTTGCAATCATTGGTGAAAATAGAAGCAACTTTTGTCTCAAAATACCCAAAGAGTTCAACTTATGGTTTAGGTGTATTTGGTGGGATGTTATCAGGTCTTACAAATATAGTAGCTCCACTTATGATAATGTATACTCTTGAGATGAAATATACTAGAAAAGATACTATTCAGTTATCAAATCTTTGTTTTTTATTTACAAAAATAGGGCAGATTAGTGTGTTTTTGATATATGGAAGTTTTACTTTAGACGATTTCAATATCTCTGTGATAGGAGTTGCATTTGTACTTTTAGGGATGTTTTTAGGGATAAAAGTAAAAAGTGTAATTGATGCAAAACTGTATGTAAAGATTTTAAAAGTTTTACTTTTTATCATAGCAACAATGTTAGTTGTTCAAACAATTCATTTTTAAAAGGAAAATAATGGATTCAAATCTCTTAAAAGTATTTGTAGCAGTAGCAAATACAAAAAGTATCTCTCTTGGAGCAAAGGAGCTTAACTATACACAATCCAATGCAACCTTACGGATAAAACAGTTAGAAAAAAGTTTAGGGTATGAGTTGTTTCATAGAACTAATAGGGGAGTTGTCCTAACTTTAGAGGGTGAAAAACTTTATCCCTATGCAATAGAGATACTAAAAAAAGTTGAAGAGGCAACCTTGAAAATTAGAAATATTGATTATCAAGAGTTACTACGGATCGGGTCAACTCAGTCAAATACAACAATTAGATTACCAGATTTAATAGATAGATTAAATAAAGATTTTCAAGATATGAAATTGGAGTTTATAGTTGATAGTAGTCTAAATCTTATAGAGAAATTACTAGATTATAAACTTGATATTGCCTTTGTAAATGGTGATCCAAAACATAAAGACTTAGAGGTTTTAAATATCTTTAAAGAGGATATTGTTTTGGTTGAGCCCCTTGAGAAAAAGCCACAAAAAACCATCTTCGCTTATAAAAATGGGTGTCTAAATCGTATCTTCTTAGAAGAGTATTTAACCAAAAAAGAGAAAAGTGTATATAAAAAAGTAAATCTAGAAAACTATGAGTTGATATTAGCTTGTGTAAAAGCAGGTTTGGGTGTAGCTTTATTTTCAAGACCTATTATTGAAAAGTTTGGGTATACACAAAAGTTGAAAATAACAAATATGGATTTCAATCTAGATACTTATATGGTTTGTAGAAAAGATTATGTTCCAATAATAGAAAAATATCTAAGGGAAATAAAATTTTAAATCTGTAAGATTAAGATTTTATTTTAAAGGAGATATATGGCTATAGAAGTTAGAGACGCCGTTGCAAGTGATTCACAAGTTATTTTTGATTTTATTATAGAACTTGCAATATATGAAAAAGAACCAGATGCTGTAAAAACTACAGTTGAGGAAACAAGGGAAAAGATATTTGGGAAAGATTCAACAGTAAAAGCATTGATTTGTGAAGAGAATGGAAAAGCAATAGGTCATGCAATATATTTTTACAACTATTCAACATGGCTTGGCAAAAATGGGATATATCTAGAAGATTTATATGTAACAGAATCAAAAAGAAATCAAGGTGCTGGTAAAGCTATGTTAAAACATCTTGCACAAAAAGCAGTTAAAGAGGGGTGTGGTAGGTTTGAATGGTCTTGTTTAGACTGGAATACACCCTCTAGAAAATTCTATGAAAGTATAGGTGCTATCTCTTTAGATGAGTGGGTAGGTTATAGACTTCAAGGAGATAGCTTAATCTCCTTTGCAAATAGTTAATTATAAATCAAGTAATTTTTAGTAAAAATAATTTTATAAATACGTAAAAAGGATATTGATTTTGAGTTTTGATACGTTTGAAGCTGTTTATCATGATTTTAATCTAAAAGTAAAAAACAAAAGCTTTAAAGAGGCTTTGGAGTTGATACCAACTTTACTACAAAGTGCTAAAAGTGATATTGATGTTTTTTATACGCTTATGGGGAAAGCCTCAACTCTTACAACCTTAAAAGAGGATGATGAGGTTGTAAAAACCTATGAAGAGATTATTGAAAACTTTGAATATAGTCAAGATGAAACAATCCATAAATTCTTAGCTTATGCCTACTATAACAAAGCTCTAATCTATGCCAAAAAAAATCAGTTTGAAAAAGAGCTAGAAACTTATAATCAACTACTTGAAAAATATATTGAAGATATCTCCAATGAGGTTGAGATAGTACTAGTAAAAGCATATATGAATAAAGCAATTTGTGTAAATGAACTAAAAGGTTTCCAAGAGGCTTTAAAGGTTTATAAAGAGTTAGTAGGTAACTTTGAAACCTCACAAAATCAAGAGGTTTTAGAGTATGTGGTAAATGCTGCATATAATATCGCTTTGATTTTAGGGAAAGATGCACAAATAGAAAACTCTATCAAAGAGTATGATTATATAATCTCAAAATATGAAAACTATCCAAGTGAAACGATCCAAGAGTATATTGCAAAATCTTTAGTAAATAAAGCAGCAAGACAACAAGATTTGGATAGATATGAAGAGGCTTTAAAACTATATGATGAGGTTATTGAAAAATTTGATACAACAAAAGGGCAAATACAAAACCAAGTGGCCTTAGCCTTACACAATAAATCTATACTTTTAGGAGAGCTTCACTTAGATGAGGAGCTAATAAAAACTTGCGATATGATTATAGAAAGGTTTGCAAATACAACAAATGAGATGATTGCAAACATAGTTGCAAGTGCAGAAGTGATTAAGGACAAAGAAAAGTTCAATAAAAACTCTTTTTAAAATTGAGGAGTCTCCTCAATTTTGTTAAATAAACTTTGAAGAAACCTCTCTTAGAATATCTTGTGTTTGAAAAGATTCCCCATTATATTTCACTAACTTAATACCTTGTGAGGTAAAAGATTTCGCAGTATTTTTACAAGCTGTTTTTACAACTATGTAGTTACAATCGGTTAAAACTCTTCCCATTTTGTTATGTTGTTCAATATGTTCTTCATCATCATGGCTATGGTCACAAGCATGATCCTCTTCTGGATGGTCGTGGTCTATATCTGTTCTTGGATTGTTTTTAACTTCATCAAGAGTAAATGATTTAAACATACCAGCCCCTGCCATAGTATATATAGCAAACTTTGGTGTATGTCCTGCATTTGGAAAGAAACCTAGGTTTTCATCTTTTACTGGAATAGCAATTTTCATTTTTTATACCTTATTTAATTTTTAAAAATTTTATCAAGATAAGGTTATGCAATTATTAATCCATACAATTAATTATATTCTATCTATTTGGATAATTATAAAAATATTGATTATTTAAAAAACTATTAATAGTGATAATTATAAGTATATAAAATCTATTTAGTTTTGATAAATATCTAATATAAAAGCTTTATTTTATCTTGAAAACCCATGTTTATTATGTTAAAGTATTATAAATATTTATAGGAATGAAATATGGGTTTTTTCAAGAGTATATTAAAAGGTATTTTTAACTCATCAATTCCAATTTTTAAGTTTGAAGATAACAAACTATTTTTTAAATTGGATTTAGAAGAGTATTTTGAATATGAATTAAATGAATATGATATAAAAACTAGACATGACCCTTTTGTACATGAAGCCTATACTATAAGTAACAATGAGATCTTCTTAGAATATATAAGAACTGATGCAAATGTTTCTTGGAATGGTCAACCTTTGAGTTTATATGAAGGTTTTTTCAAAAAAAAACTTGCTATAAGATATCTTGAGGTTATAGAGGATAGAGAATTCTCAAATTATGAATTAAAAACATACAGGGTTGATGATGCTTTTATAATACATATGATTTATGTATATAGTGTCAATTCGGAGCTTTTTATTATAGATGTAAAAGGGAACCTATATAAAGATTTGATGCAAAAATTAAACAAAAACTATAAATATGGATACGATAATGAGCAAAGAGGTGATATTAATTTTAATATCTCAATAGTAAAAGAGAATGGGATGAAAGGATTTTTCAATGAATCTGATTAAAAACAAAATATTTCTATTTTTTATCTTTACACTTACTATTATAGGGTGTGCAAAACCTTTAGTAGATTATCAATTTTCAAAAGCAAATGCAACTTTAAAGTTTAATGAGAATACTCAAATAAACTTTTCAAACTCAGCTAAATATAAAGATTGGTTATCTCCTTGTGTTTTAGATGGTTATACCATTTTTGATAAAAATACAAATTATGGGCAAATATTTATGGAATCTATTAGTTTAACTTCACAATGTACTTGGAGAGGGTTATCTTTAAGTGCTTTTGAATTAAATTTTAAAAGAGAACTAAGAATAAAAACAATGGAACTTGTAGAAAATATAGATGTTGACAATTTTACCTCATTTAGAACTTATAAAGTAAATGGTGATTCTTACCTTAGTTTAATATACAAAACAGATGTAAGCAGTGACAGGTTTATTCTTGATTATGAAGGTAGATTATATACTAAACTCTTATCAACATATACCAAAGATTATGAAGATAAGTTTAGTGATAAAAAAAGATTTTCAACTATCTATAACCATAGCTTAGTTGAAAAAAACTTTGTTTATCAATATTTTCATAGGGAAAGGGAATATATAAAACCCTAACTAGTTTCCAAAAACTTGTTTTAAGATAGAAGTTGTTTGTTCAACAGGGTTTGCTCGAATAGCAGCTTCTTTCTTTGCAATCATTGTAAATAAGCCATCAATAGCTTTTTGTGTAACATAATCATCTAGGTTTTCCTCACTAGAACTTGGAAGATAACTATCTACACCAAAACCTTTTGCTAAGTTCATCACAGAACTATTTTCTACATACTCTTTTCCATACTGTTTATAATAGTTATTAAAAGTATCATAATATCTTGCAACACTATTTTGAGCCATTGTCTCTTGGATAATTGGTTTTATCATCTCTTTTAATGATTTAGTTGTATTGGTTTTAAAGTAATCTGTTGCTGCATTTTCATCACCATTTAAGATTTTTTTAGCATCATCTAGACTCATTTTTTCAATGGCAGACAAAAATATATCAGCTGTTTTTGGTGCTGCATTAGTTGCAGCTTTGTTCATAGAGTTGATTAAATCATTTGCTATTTGTTCCCCTCCTGCTTTTCTGATTAGAGTTTCAGCTTTTTGTAAATTTTCAGGAAGTGGAATTTTAACTAAAGAGTTATTTAGATATCCATTGTTTTCACCTAAAGTTTTAACAGCATAATCAACTCCAACTTTCAAAGCTTCTTTTAAGCCTTTAGATACAGTTGTCTCACTTAAGTTTGAAGTTGTTTGCGAACTATTAGTTGAAGACTTTGATACATTATCCATTACACTTTTTGTAATTGAACCTAAATCAAAAGCTTGTGTATTTGTCATAGAGAAGATAAAAGTACCTATTATAAGAGTTTTTTTATTAAATATAATCATTTTTATCCATTAATAAGAGTTTTAGTCATTATATATAAAAATATATTAGTGTTCGTTATAAATAAGTTTTTTTTATAAAAAAATTGAAAATAAGACTATTATAGTACTGTTTTCTATTAGGATTGCATCCAAATAATAAAGGAGTCAAAATGTTATCAAATCTTACTATAAAAGGGAAGTTGTTTCTAACTTCAATGATATCAATCTTGGGACTAGTAGTACTATTTTATATAAGTTCTTTGAAAATAGAAGAGATTTCAAATGCAAAATACTATGTTGAAGTATTAAAAGCAGATATGCTCACTTTAAGAAGAGATGAGAAAGATTTTATCTTAAGAAAAGATATGAAGTATCTTGATAAATTTAATAAAGATGTTGCAAAACTTCAAGAAAATATAAATACCCTTTCTACAATTCTAGATGAAAATAGTATGGATAATAAAAAACTTGGTGAATTCAAAACTGTAATCACAGAATACAAGCAAAACTTCCAAACATATGTAAATAAACAAGAAGAGATAGGCTTAAATGAAAAATCAGGTTTATATGGAAGTTTAAGAGATAGTGTTCACAAGGTACAAACCAGTGCAAAAGATTCTCAAAATTATGAACTACTAGCTAATGTATATAACTTAAGAAAACACGAAAAAGATTTCATGTTAAGATCTGATATAAAATATGTGGATAAATATAAAAAAGCAATTGGTGAACTTTTAACAAAAGACTATATAAGTTTGGAAGTAAAAAAAGATTTAGAATCGTATGAAAAAGATTTTCTTGCTTTAGTAAAAGGTGAAGAGGAGATTGGTTTAGATAGTAAGTCTGGTTTACAAGGGCAAATGAGAACTATTATTCATAAAAGTGAAACTTTACTTGATAAAATGGTTACAGAGTTAACTATTGCAATACACGAAAAGATAAAAGAGATTGAGACTTTTGTAATTATACTTGGTGCAATTTTTGTTTTAATTATCATGGTACTTTCTTATTATACTTCTAAAACTATTAGTAGTAGTATCTTGAACTTTAGAGATGGTTTATTTGAATTTTTTAAATACCTAAATAGAGATGTAAGTAATGCATCTTTATTGAATGAAAAAGGAAAAGATGAAGTTGCACAAATGTCAAAAGTTATTAATCAACAGATTAAATCGATAGAAAATGATGTTGAACAAGATAAAAAGATTATTGATAATGCAATTGCAACTTTAAAAGAGTATGAACAAGGAGATTTTAGTTCAAAAGTTAATCTTTCATCATCTAATCCTGCACTAAATGAATTAACTTCTATTATAAATAAAATGAGTATACATTTAGAAAAAAATATAGATGATATTTTAGCTGTTATGACAGATTTTTCTAATTCAGATTATACTAAAAAGGTTTCTACTGAAGGTAAAAAAGCACACCTTGAAAGGTTGTCTTTAGGGGTTAATGATTTGGGAGTGAGTATTTCTGAACTATTAAAAAAATCCTTAGAGGTTGGATTGACTTTAGATAACTCTTCAAACTTATTAATTAGTAATGTAAAAGTTTTAAACGACTCATCAAACAATGCAGCAGCATCATTAGAAGAAACGGCAGCAGCTTTAGAAGAGGTTACAAGTACAGTTATTAACAATTCTGAAAATATAGCTCTTGTAAATAAATATATTAATGACTTAAATGTATCAGCAAAAGATGGACAAGAGCAAGCTCAAAATACAACAAGAGCAATGGATAATATAACAGAACAAGTTGGCTTAATCAATGATGCAATCACTATCATTGACCAAATAGCTTTCCAAACAAATATTTTATCACTAAATGCAGCAGTTGAAGCAGCAACAGCAGGTGAGGCTGGAAGTGGATTTGCTGTAGTTGCACAAGAGGTTAGAAATCTAGCAAATAGAAGTGCTGAAGCAGCTAAAGAGATTAAAAATCTAGTTGAAAATGCAACAGGAAAAGCTAGTGAAGGTAAATTAATTAGTAGTAATATGATTAAAGGTTATGGTTCATTATTGGAAAATATCACTAATGTTACTACAAAAGTTGAAGAGATTTCATACTCAAGTAAAGAGCAACAAGAAGGGATAACTCAAATCAATGATGCAATTACAAGTTTAGATGAACAAACTCAACAAAATGCATCAATAGCAACAAGAACAAATGATATAGCAGTTGAAACAGATGTGATTGCAAAAGAGATTGTACAAGATGCACAAAGTAAAGAGTTTATTGGCAAAAATGAGGTAAATATAAAAGTCACTAAAATTGAAAAAACTGTTAAACAACCAGTAAAAAGTGAACAAGTAACAAAAAAACCTACAAAGGTAGAAACTTCTAAAGTTGAAAAAAACAAAGTGATAAAAGAGCAAAGTAACGACACTGATGAGTGGGAGAGCTTTTAAATAATAAAGATATATATGCTAAAATATATTTATAAAAATTTAAGGCATGCTTATGATAAGAATAAATTGTGACATGGGGGAGAGTTTTGGTATATGGAAAATGGGAAATGATGAACAAATCATGCCCCATATTTCATATGCAAATTTAGCGTGTGGCTTTCATGCCTCAGATGCTGTTACAATGAGTCGCTCAGTAGAATTAGCAAAAAAATACAACGTTACAATTGGGGCACACCCTTCATATCAAGACTTGATAGGTTTTGGTAGAAGAAGTATGGTTTGTTCACTTGAAGAGATAAAATCAATTGTTTTATATCAAATTGGAGCATTAAATGCCTTTTGTAAAGCTCATGGTACTTTAGTTGCTTATGTGAAACCACATGGTGCTTTATACAATGATATGATGAGAGATGAAAATATCTTCAAAGCTATTTTAAATGCTATAGCATCTTTTGATAGAAATATAAGGTTAATGGTTTTATCCGGCCCTAAAAATGAACAATACGCATACACTGCAAAACTTTATGGAATAGATTTAATCTATGAGGTTTTTTCAGATAGAAATTACAATGATGATGGAACACTTGTTTCAAGAATGAATCCAAATGCAGTTATAACAGATGAATTAGAGGTTATGCAAAGAATCAAAAACTTACAAGACAATGGGTATTTGTATAGTATAAATGGTGCTAAGATTTATTTGAAAGCAGATACTGTTTGTGTTCATAGTGATGGTGAAAAAGCATTGCTTTTTATTGATGCTTTAAAAAAAGTAATATACTAAAACTCACTATTATCTCACTTCAAAAAAATATAATTAGTTTTGTAGGAGTAACATGTTTACAGAAAAAAATATACCAAAACTAATTATACTAACCCCAATTATAACAGTAGTACTAATCGCTTTTTTTAATACCTACTTCTTTGTACAAAGTCAATACAACTATTTCAAAGAGGAGAGTATTAGAGTTGAAGAGGAGTATATTACAAAACAAGAGAATATTTTAAAAAGAGAGATTGATAGTTTAATAAACTATATAGATTTTTATAGAAAAAGAAATACAAAACTTACAGAAGAGGAACTAAAAAAAGAGATACTTAAATACTCTGAAACCATAAGATATGGTAAAGATGGATATGTTTGGATTCATGATACTAACTATTACTTAAGAGCACACCCTTTTAGGCAAGATAGAATTGATACTTATGATATAGATTTAAAAGATCCACAAGGAAACCTTATTACTAAAAGGTTTATTGATGAGACTTTAAAAGGGCCAGATGGTACATATATTGAGTATTATTGGAGAAAACCAACAAACGAAAACCCTTCAAAAAAGCTTGGTTTTTTTAAGCTTTATAAGGAGTATGATTGGGTTATTGGTGTGGGTTTATATATAGATGATATTCAAAACTCAATTGCACAAAATAAAAAGATGTTAGAGGAGAGAATCAATAAATATATTAGAATAGTTGTTTTAATTTCAAGTTTTGTGATGTTGTTTGTGGGGTTTTTATCTTTTATAATGTCTAAAAAAATCACGGAGGTTTTTAGAAGATATAAACAGAGTGTAAAAAGAAAAGAGTTATTACTAGAAGATATGAATAAAAACCTTGAAGAGAAAGTAAATATTGCCATTGTAGAGGCAAAGAAAAAAGATAAAGCTATGCTTCATCAATCAAGACTTGCCAGAATGGGAACAATGTTATCTATGATTGCTCACCAATGGAGACAACCTTTAAGTGAACTTGCTGGTATTTTAATGGAGCTTGAAACTGCATCAAAGTTTAAAAAAGCAGATGAGAAGATGATAAAAGACTCAGTCGAAGAATCAAATAAACTAATACAATTTATGTCATATACAATTGATGATTTTAGAAACTTCTTTAAACCAGATAAGAAAAAAGTTCATTTTTATGTGGAAGATTCTGTAATGGAAGCGATCTCTTTAATCTCCGCTTCAATAAAAAACTACAATATCACACTAAATAGAAATATTAAATGCAATTGTGAAATCTATGGATATAAAAGGGAGTTTGCGCAGGTTTTATTAAATCTTATGTCAAATGCAAAAGATATACTAATCCAAAGAGAGATAGAAAATCCAAGGATAGATTTAGTGGTTGATTATATAGATGGCTACTCTATTGTAACAGTAAAAGATAATGCTTTGGGAGTTGAAGAGGAGTATTTAGATCTAATTTTTGAACCATATTTTACAACAAAATCTGGCTCACAAGGAACTGGTTTGGGACTTTATATGTCTAAAATGATTATTGAGAAAAATATGGGTGGCGAACTAAGTGTAGAAAACCTAGAAGATGGAGCACTATTTAAGGTGAAAATAAAGGCATAAAATGGATGAGATAGCAGAACAGTTAAAAAACTATTCAGTATTATGTGTAGAGGATGAAGAGGGTATTAGAAAAAGATTGGTAAATACTCTAAAATACTATTTTAAAGAGGTTTTAGAAGCTTCAAATGGGGAAGAGGGGTATTGTTTATATTATGAAAACAAGCCAGATTTGATTATCTCTGATATAGAGATGCCTCAAAAAAATGGGATACAAATGGTTGAAGATATTAGAAAAGAGGACTCTAATACTTTGATTATTATGTTAACTGCTTATTCAAATGAGGAGTATCTTTTAGAACTAATCAATATGAATATAAATCACTATATCCTTAAACCTGTAACTTCTGATAATTTATTAAATGGTATAAACAAAGCTTTTTCAAATAAGTTAGTTCATAAACTTTCTTTTTCAGATGAGTTATACTTTAATATGGACGAAAGGGAGCTTTATTTTAAACAGAAGATTATCCCTTTGAGAAAAAGGGATAAGGAGTTTTTAGTTTTACTTTATGAAAACAAAAATAGAGTTTTAACTTATTCTACTATTGAAGAGTATATTTGGAGAGATAAATCTATGAGTATGAGTGCTTTAAAAACTTTTATTAAAGAGTTAAGACAAAGATTACCCATAGATTTGATAGAAAATATTCCCCAAGAGGGATATAGACTAAAAACTTATTAAAACTCACTAATTTCTCACTTTGAACCTTTAGAATCTTCTTATCAATATATAAGGAGATTTCAATGTTAAGAAAATGTTTATTGGTTACTTCTCTTGCTTCACTAATGTTTGCAGGGAATGTAAAAATGGATTTAAATGCAAAGTATGGTGCAAATAACTTTCACACAAAAGGTGCTGAACAGTTTGCTTCTTTAGTAAAAGAGTATTCAAATGGTAGTGTAGATATTACAGTTCATGCGGGTTCTTCATTAGTAAAAGGTAACCCTTTAAAAGCTGTAAAAGATGGAACAGTTGCTATGACTGATATGTTTATCCCTTTTACTTCTGGTGGAGGTAAAGTGTTTGGTATCTCAGCTCTTCCTTTTATCGCACAATCATACGAAGATGCATATAGACTTTACCAAATCTCAAAACCAGCATATGAAAAAACTGCAAAAAAATGGAACCAAAAACTACTTTACAGTGTAACTTGGCCAGCATCTGGATTTTATTCAAATAAAAAAATGGATTCATTTAAAGATTTTAAAGGGGTTAAAACAAGAACTTATGATAAAAACTCAGCAGAGTTCGTAAACACAGCTGGTGGAAATGCAGTTGCACTTCCTTGGGGAGAAGTTTACTCAGCACTTAGAACTGGTATGGTTAACTCAGTAATCACATCATCAACCTCAGGAAAAGATGGTAAATTTTGGGAAGTATTAACAGACTTTACAAAAATCAATTATGCTTATCCTTTACAAGCAGTTACTATCAATCTTGACTATTGGAACTCTTTAGATAAATCACAAAAAGATGCTATTTTAAAAGCAGCAAAAGAGATTGAAAAAGCTCAATGGGTAGCTGTAAAAGCTGATGATAAAGAGGCTTTAGAAGTTATGGCTAAAAACGGAATGAATATTTCAGAAGCTAGTGATGAACTTAAAAAAGAGTTAAGTAACATTGCAAATGATATGTTGAAAAAATATTTAGAAGATGCAGATTCACAAACTAAGAAAATCTTTCAAGAGTATGTTTCAACTTCAAGTGATGAAATAAAAAACGTAATCAAATAATACAATGAGTAAAAAATGAATAAGTTTTATACTTTAGTAAATAAGCTCTCTTTATGGGGAGCTTATTTATCTGCACTTTTATTAATCTCATTAGTTGTCTTAATATTAGTAGAGATATTTATTAGATATTTTTTTGATATGTCTACTATGATTGCGGATGAATATAGTGGTTATTTGTATCTTGCTTCAATCTTTTTAGGATTGGCATATGCCTTTACACAAGATGCACATATCAGAATCAATATAATCACTTCAAAAATAGGCAAAAAAGCCAATAGTATAGTTGATGTTATAGCAGGAGTTATCACAATTGTAGTTCTTGGGTTTGCACTTTTTAGAACTATTTTATTTACATATGATTCTTATGAGATGGAGATGGTTTCTGAATCTGTATCTGAAACACCTTTATATCTAACACAAATGGTTATGCCAATTGGGATTATTTTATTTATTTTGGCTGTTTTGGCTTTTGTTTTTAAAGGACTGAAAAATGATATCTGATCCATTAGTTTTATCTGTTGTTATTATTATTGTGATGTTTACATTTCTTCTTTCATCAATCTGGATTGGAATCTCTTTGATTTTGACCGGAATTGTTGGGATGTTGATTTTTGAACACAATTTGCCACCTGTTATCTCTATTTATGACAAGATAGGTGATCTTTTAGCTTCATCAATGTATGACTCTTTAAACTCTTGGTCTTTAGCTGCTTTACCTATGTTTATTCTAATGGGTGAGATATTATATAAATCTTCTATCTCTACAAGGTTATTAAATGGTTTAATGCCTTGGTTGAATTTTGTTCCAGGGAAACTTCTTCATGTAAATGTTGCAGCTTGTTCTTTATTTGCTGCTATTTCAGGTTCAAGTGCAGCAACAACTGCTACTGTTGGTAAGATAACACTTGAAGAGCTTAAAAAAAGAGGGTATTCAAAGTCATTGGCATTGGGCTCACTTGCAGGAAGTGGTACCTTAGGGTTTTTAATCCCACCTTCACTTATAATGATTATCTATGGGGTTATGTCAAATGTATCAATTGGTAAACTTTTTATAGCTGGTATTTTACCAGGTGTATTATTGGCAACTTTATATTCTGCATATATAATGCTAGCTTCAAAAGTTGATGGTTCATGTGTACCAAAAGTACAAGACAAATACACTGCAAGTGATTTTAAATCTTCGATGAAAGAGTTGTTCCCAGTTTTATTACTAGTAACAGTTGTCTTAGGTTCTATTTATGGAGGTTTTGCAACACCTACAGAAGCAGCTTCATTAGGTGTGTTAGGTTCAATATTTTTAGCAATCTACTTTAAAAACTTCTCTTTAGATATTTTAAAAAATGCACTTTTAAACACTATAAAAACCTCTGTAATGATAAGTTTTATAATTGTTGGGGCTGGATTTTTATCTCAAGTTGTAGGCTTTTTAGGGATTGCAAGAGCAATTAGTGAATTTATTGGTACATTAGGTTTATCACCATTTACTTTGATTTTAATCATTGGAGTTATGTATATACTTTTAGGGATGATTTTAGATGGTATCTCTATTGTTGTTATGACTTTACCTATTGTATTACCAATTATAGTAGCAGCTGGATTTGATCCATTGTGGTTTGGTATATTTTTAGTATTTATGGTTGAGCTTTCACAAATAACCCCACCGGTTGGATTTTCCCTATTTGTGATACAAAGTATTAGTGGAGAGAAAATTGAGTATATCTTAAAAGCTACATTGCCGTTTTTTATTTTAATGATTATTGCAGTTGTACTTATTACTGCTTTTCCAGAGATAGTTCACTATTTACCAAAATATATGATGTCTAAATAGAAGGATAAACATATGGGTATCAGAATAAATTGTGATATGGGTGAAAGCTTTGGTATATGGAAGATGGGTCTAGATGAACAGTTTATGAAATATATCCATATGGCAAACCTTGCTTGTGGTTTCCATGCAAGTGACCCACTTATTATGGATGCAACTGTAAAACTTGCCAAAGAAAACAATGTCATACTTGGAGCCCATCCTTCTTATGATGATTTAAAGGGTTTTGGTAGAAGAAGTATCCCTTGCAGTTTTGAAGAGATTAAAGCAATAGTACTTTATCAAATCTCTGCAATGGCTGGTTTTTGTAAAGCCAATGGGGTGAAGTTAGAATATGTTAAACCCCATGGTGCATTATATAATGATATGATGAAAGATGAAAATATCTTTAAAGCGATTTTAGAAGCTGTTTCCTCTTTTGATAAAAGTGTAAAACTAATGATTTTATCAACAAGTAAAAATGAAAACTATGAGTCTATAGCTTCTTTATCTGGGGTATCTTTGTTATATGAGGTGTTTGCAGATAGAAACTACAATGATGATGGAACATTAGTAGCAAGAACTCACAAAGATGCAGTGATACATGATGAACAAGAGGTTATCAAAAGAGTTGAAAATCTTAAAAATAAAGGTTTTTTAAATACAATAACAGGGAAAGAACTTTTTTTGAAAACTGACACAATTTGTGTTCATGGGGATAATGAAAAGGCTTTAGAGTTTATAAAGATTTTAAAAAAGGCATTGTAGATATGGAGATTAAGATAGCTTCTGAAAACTCATTGATGTTATATTTTGGCAAAAAAATAGATAAAGATATTGCCACAATGGTTAAAAAAGCCTATTTATGTTTAAAAAGTTTGAACCTAGAGGGTATTTTTGAGATTATCCCTTCATATACCTCTATATTTATTAGTTATGATATTTTTAAATACGATTTTAACTCTATTAGCAAGTTGTTAAAACAGAGTATAGATTTAGAACATACAGATGATTTAGAGCAAAATATTATCACTATTGATGTGTATTATGGTACAGAGGTTGGTTTAGATTTAGAAGATATGAGTAGAAAAACAGATCTTAGTATTGATGAGATTATTAAGCTTCATTCACAAAAATTATATGATATTTATGCAATAGGGTTTTTACCTGGATTTGCATATTTAGCCAGTGTAGATGAAAAGATTGCTATGGCAAGATTAGCAACACCTAGAAAACAAATCCCTAAAGGAAGTGTAGGTATTGCAGATACTCAAACAGCAGTTTATCCCCAAAACTCTCCTGGTGGATGGAATATCATAGGAAGAACTGCTATGCAACTATTTGATAAAAACTTAGAAAAACTTTCACCTTTGAGTATGGGAGATAAGGTTAAATTTAATCCTATATCAAAAGAGGAGTATCTTTTTCAAGGTGGTGAGGTATGAGTTTAGAAGTTGTAAACAATCCAATATTGGTAACTATTCAAGATAAAGGAAGATACTCCTATTCCCATATTGGAGTAAGCACTTCAGGGGTTATGGATGAGTTTGCTTATCTTTATGCAAATAAGATGTTAGGAAATGGTTTAGATACAAATATTTTAGAGATATCTTTTTCCAATGTAATTTTTAAAGCAAATGCAAACACCCAAATAGCAATAACAGGAGCTATTTGTGAGTTTTTTATAAATGATATTCCTAAAACTTGTTGGCACACTTATAATATAAAAGCTGGTGATATTATTAAAATAGGAAAAATACTAAAAGGTTCAAGGGTTTATTTAGGTGTTCATGGAGGGTTTAAAATCCAAAAAGAGTTTGGAAGTTTCAGTACAACAATAAAAGAAAACCTAGGTGGTTTAACTGGAGAAAAGTTAAAAAAAGGTGATATTCTATCTTATGATGAGTTTTCTTTTGATCATAAAAAAAGATTAAAAGAGGAGTATATTCCTGAGTATGAAGATGAGTTAACACTTAGAGTTATATTATCTTATCAAGAGGATAGTTTTGATAAGGAGCAAAAAGAAAAATTCTTCTCAAGTACTTATACTATAACAAATGAGTTCAATAGAATGGGATGTAAACTAAATGGTGAAGTGATCAGTTCAAATATAGATGGGATTATCTCAGAAGGTATAGCCTTTGGTTCTATTCAAATACCAAAAGATGGTCAACCAATTATTTTACTAAAGGAGAGACAAACTATAGGTGGATATCCTAAAATTGGCTCTGTTTTAAGTATTGATTGTTTTAAATTATCACAAATGAGAGTTGGAGCAAAAATAAAGTTTGAACCAATTAGTATAGAATTAGCTCAAGAGAAGGTGAAAAAGTTTTACTTTATTTTCCAGTAAGTTTTTCACCTAAACTTTTTAGCATTTTAGTTAAGATATCGTGAAATAACATATCTTTTTTTATATCTTCTATTTTAAATACAAAGTTTGGGTTTATGATAACTCCTGAGTTACTTTTAAGTGTAGTATTTAAAAGAAGATTTGAGATATTGTTCATAATACTTGTTATATTATCTATTGAATCTTTTTTGATGATTATTACAAATTTATTTTTTAAGTATCTTGCTATCTCAAAATCTATTTTTTCATCTTTGAGTTTATCTTTTAAATATTTTGAGATAAAAATCAATAGGTTATTAGAGATTAGATTGCTATAGTTTTTAGTGATATATTCATAATCAGGAATATCTACTAATACTAAAATACAGTTGTTTTTGAAGCTTGCTTTTTCTGAAAGTAGTTTTTGATATATCCATTGTTTGTTGTAGGTTTCAGTTAGATAATCTTTATAGATGTTTGTTTTCATATTTTCAAGTTCATTTTGAAGTGTTTTAATTTGTGAATATAAAGAATCCAAAACAGATTGGTTTTTGTTTTTTATAGCTTCTTGGGCTCCTAAAGTTATCTCAGAAACTTCATCAATAGTTTTCATAGCATCATGCATATAATCATCTATATGTTTATACTCCTCTATTAAAAAAGTTTGGATATCTTTTTCAAACTCTTGACTATCTATGTTTATATCGATAGTTCTTGCATGTTTATCAAAACATTCAAAATAGTTTGAAGGTAAGATTATATCATTACCTAATAGTTCACTGATTGTATTATCTGTTATCTCTTTTAGCTTCTCTTTCATCTTACTTTCCTACAATTTCATCTATTCTTTTAGGTTTACTAATGTAGTAACCTTGCGAGTAGTCTATATCTAAAGATTTTACATATCTTAAAATCTTTAGGTCACTAACAAACTCTGCGACTGTTTTTATCTTTTGCTCTTTACAAAATAAAACTATACTTTTTACTAGGTTATAGTAAATCTCCTCATCAATCTTTTTTATTAAACTTCCATCTAATTTTATATAATCTGTATTGATATTTAAAATCTGTTCATAGTTTGAAAACCCACTACCAAAATCATCTATTGCAATTTTAACATTGTGTTGTTTTAAATCATTAATAAAATCGTTTACTAAATAATAGTTGTTGATTTTTTTACTCTCTAAAATCTCTATTGTTAAAAACTCACCAATCTCAGATTCTTCTATGTTTTTGATAATAAGATTTTTCATTGTCGGATTTAAAATATCATTGTAGTCAAGGTTTATACTTACATGAATTCTATATTTTTTTATATATTCAATAACTTTTAAAATCATAAGTTCCATGAGTTTGTTAAAAAGTCTATATTTTCTAGATTTTTCAATAAATACTTGTGGCATTATGATATTTCCATTTTTATCAAAAATCCTCATTAAAGCTTCATATTTAACTATTGATGAGGTTTTATTATCTTGTATAGGTTGAAAAAATGGTTCAACAGTTTGTTCATCAATATTTTTGTATAAAGTGGAGAGAAGTTCTTCATTTAAAAAGTGATTTTTATAAAGATTTGAATCATAATACATAAAGTTGATATAGTTTAGTTTTGCGTTATGTAAAGCTTTTTCAGCAAATATTTTAAGGTTTTTATCATTCCCTTTAGAACAACCAATAGTGATATCTATATCTATGGTGTGTGGGTTATTTGAAAGTTTAAACTCATAAGATACAATGGTATTAAAAATTATGTTTTTGATAGTTATGATATCTATTTTTTCCAACTCTTCAAAGATTGTTACAGAAAAAACATCAACATGGGTATTTTTAACTTCAATACATACACTTCTTCCCAAGCTTGATAAAATCTCTTTTTTAATCTCTTTTCTTAATAAATCATATAGTTGGGAAATAATATAGTTTCCATTATCAAATCCATATAGTGCATTTATATCTTTCATATAAAGTATATCGACTATAAAGATTGTTTTTGTTCTATTTTTATATAAATGATTACATATATATTTGAATAACACAAGAAACCTTTTTTTAGATTGGGATTAGTATAACATAAATTAATCTTAAGAAATGTAAAACTAAGTTAAAAATTTAAAGAATTAGTAAGAAATCCTCTTATTTTATTATTAAAAATATTAAATTAAATGATTTTAATCAATTTTTGTTACAATCCAATTTCATTTTAGGAGTATAATTTGAAACATATTTCGATAAAAGAATTAAAAATAGATATTGATATTATAAAGGTATTAAATATTATTTCTTCAAACAAAAGTTTGGAAATTGATATTGATGGAAATTTTTATATAGATGAAGAGTGTGATAAAACAACTCCAATTATATATAGGAGTAAAGTTGAGGAAAATAGTAGTTTATTTGATGCTAAAACACTAGCTTTAAAACTATTTAAAGAGTATAAACCAGAAATAAATGGTAGTATATGCAGATTAAATTTATTAAGTGCCTGGCAAGAGATTATAGATTTAAACAAAGAAAGAATATTATATTTTGATCATCAAACTGATGGTGTTGAGTTGTTTGAAGATGAGATACTAGAAGAGTATGGATGGCATTGTATCCCATGTGAGATAAGTTATAGAGAGATTTCCGAGTTTATTGAAAAAACTTGCGAGGGAGTTTTGGTATATTATGACAATGAGATACAGTTTAATGGTTTTGTTATAATAGAAGATATAACAGATGTAAGAGAAAAAGTATATAACTTTTTACTTAATAGATTAAATGAAAAATTTGAAAATAATGATTTAGATATGGATGATAGCGAAATAGTTGAATCCTTAGAGTTTTTTAATATAAAGGTATAGTTTGGAACAGATTATTCAAGATTGGGGGTATATTGCACTTTTTTTATACTCTTTTGGTGGTGGATTTGTAGGTTTAGTTGCAGCGGGAGTTTTATCTTATGCTGGAGATTTGAATATAGTAGTTTCAATTATAGTTGCGGGAAGTTCAAATTTTATTGGTGATCAGTTTTTATTTTATATGGCAAGAACAAATAAATCATATGCAAATAATATAATGAAAAAATATGGAAGAAAAGTTGCCTTAGCTCATCTACTTATGCGAAGATATGGTTCATCTGTTGTTTTTATACAAAAATATATTTATGGAATAAAAACCTTAATCCCTTTGGCAATGGGACTTACAAAGTATTCATTTAGAAAGTTTACAATCTATAATGGTTTTGCAGCAGCAGCTTGGGCGATAGTTGTTGGATATATCAGTTATATGATGGGAGAGGTTGTATTAACTTACGCAAATGAATATAAATATTATGGTGTAGCAGTAATCTTAGCAATAGTGTTTGGTGTTGGCTACTACTTTAGAAAAATATAAAAGGGATAAAAAATAGAAAAGTTTGATAACTTACCTTTAGAAAAAGAGTTTTTAAAAAACATTGAATCTTTAGGATATGAAAAGATGACAAAGATTCAAGCTTTGTGTATAAAACCAATCTTAGAAAAAAAAGATTTGATTGCACAAGCAAAAACTGGTTCTGGAAAAACAGCTGCTTTTAGTATACCAATTATTGAAAGTTTAGATAAAAAAGATTTTGAAACTCAAGCTTTGATTTTAACTCCAACAAGAGAGTTAGCAAATCAAGTAGCTGAGCAGATAAGAAAACTAGTACGACATATACCAAATATAAAGGTTTTAACCCTAACAGGTGGAGTTCCATACAAAGCTCAAGTTGAGTCTTTGAAGTTTAAAGCTCATATTATAGTTGGAACTCCAGGTAGAGTATTGCAACACCTTTTTGAAACAAAAATAAGATTTCCTAAACTAAATTGTTTGGTTTTAGATGAAGCAGATAAGATGCTTGATATGGGATTTTATGATGATATTTTAAAAATAATTGAGGAGTTACCAAGTAAAAGACAAACCTTACTTTTCTCTGCAACTTATGAAGAGAATATAAAAAGTTTATCGGAAAATATCACAAATGAGGTGATATTTTTAAAAGATGACACACCCCATACTCTAAAAACTATCAATCAAAAGTTTTTCCAAATAAATGATCAACAAAAAGTTGAGTTTATCCCTTATTTTATTGATTCAAGTGAAGCTAAATCAACTTTGATTTTTTGTAATACAAAGGTTGATTGCGAACTTTTAGCTGATAGATTAGAAGATATTGGAGTTGATGTTTTAGTTTTAAATTCAAATTTAGATCAAAAACAAAGGGATGAGATACTTATACTTTTTTCAAACAAATCTTACCCTATATTAATTGCAACTGATATAGCCTCAAGGGGTTTAGATATTGATGATATAGACTTGGTTATCAATTATGATTTAGCAAGAGATATTCATACCCATAAACATAGAATAGGAAGAACAGCAAGAGCTCAAAAAAAAGGTTTAGCAATTAGCTTTTTTACCCAAGAGGATATTGAGCAAAAAAGTTTTTTAATGGATGAGTTTAATATAGATTTAGAAGATGTTTTAGATTTAGAAAAGAAAAGTTCATACGAAATAGACTCAGATTTTAGAACCATATATTTAAATAGTGGTAAGAAAAATAAAATTAGAGCAGGGGATATCTTAGGGGCATTAACTGCTGCAATTGGTCTACATAAAGATGATATTGGTAAAATAAATATTTTACCTTTTTGTTCCTATGTAGCTGTAAAAAAAGAGGTTTTAGGTAAAACTTTAGCTGGATTGAAAAAACATAAAGTAAAAGGGAAGTTTCTAAAAGCTTATGAGAAGTAGCTTTAAGAGATTTTCTCCTCCACTTCCTCTTCCCAAAGTATAGAAACTCCATACTCTTCATGGCAAACAGCATACTTAAAATATTCACTTCCACCTTTTTTCCCATGAAGTCTTACAACAACTTGCCCCTCTTGTAAAAGTTTTTTCATCTCAAACTCACCAAAAGAGCGTTTGTTATACCTTAAAAAAGTGTTTGAATATACCCTAAACCTACAAGTTGAATCGTGAGTAAAAACATATTGTTCACTCTCATCATACTCTTTTTTTGCATTTTCACATGCATATAGTTTGATGTTTTTCCCTTTTACTGTAATTTTTTTTGATATTACACTTCCATTGCAATAAGGACATTTACCTAAAATAGACATCTGTTACCTTTTTTTGATTTTATTTTAGCAATAAAAAATATTTTCACTTAGAAATATTACAAAATGCAATAGATTGTTTAGAAAAACTAATCCTTGAATACTTCAAAGATAATCTCCCTTAAACCCTCTTTCATCTCTTCGGTTAAGATTTTAGAGTTTGAATAGATATAAAAAGGAACAGTATTTAACATAGATTGTTTTAATCTTTTTCTTAAAGTTGATATCTCATCAATATTGATTAGGTTATTACCATCATATAGTTTAAACTCTTTTTCAATACCTATTTTAAAAGAGACAATTTGATAGGTGAAAAAAAGATTACTCTCTTTTGATTCAAATTTTAAAATAAACTCATCAAGTAGGTCTCTTAATTTTTCATATTTTAGACGATTTATATAACCAAAGCTTTCACGGAATTGGTATCTTTGTACAGTACTAAACTCTAAAACATTGTAAAACTCATTTAGGTTTTTCCAAGGGGATCTAAAAAATCTTTTTCCAAATAATACCTCTTCAAAGCAGTATTTATATTTGATATCTTCTTGATTTATAATCTCTTTGTTTTTAATATTAAAATAAACCTCTTTGAAAAATGAGATTAACCAGTTTTCATCTAGTAAACTAATCAAATCAAGTCTAGCTTCATAGTTTTTATTTGAGTAAAAATTCCATAACATCGATATAGAATTAGAGGGTTTATCATGAATCATTTTACTATTGAAGTATTTATTACAAAGGTATTGAACTACATTTTCAAGTAGGGCATCAGTTTTTGCAATTCCATGATTGAATATAACTTTTTTGTAAAGGTTAAATCTCATCTCTAGCATGTGTTCTATATCTATTAGACTCATATCAAAATAGCTTATATAAAAGTTATCTTCAGTTTTTACTAAAACTGCTTCTTTTGTGATTCTAATATGATCATTTGGACCAGTTATATATCCACTTGCTAACATATCTCTGTTTATATAATCTAATCTATCTGCATCTACAGTGCTATCAATTATTCTATGTAAAACTTTAAAATCAAAACCTTTATATACTTTGTTTTCTAGTATATTTAAAGCTAATATTCTAATAAGTTTAATATACTCTTTTTCCTCACTAGAAGAGATTAGATCATTGATCTCATAATCTAATAACAAAATTAGAAATTTCTTTCCAATTGCTTCGTGTAAAACAAGAGTTTCATTTTGTGTAAATTTTTCATAAAACTTTTTAAACTCTTTTTGTTTTAGATTTAGTTTCTCTTGAGTTTTTAAGGAGTCGTAAACTTTTTTTAGTGAGTTTTCCACTTGGTGGGAAAAGGGTAGGTGTCCCACATCATGTAGCAATGCTACAATTCTAACTGTTTGAAGTAGGATTGTATACACAGCTCTAGATTTTTTATTTTTTGTAGGAATTGTAAATTGATATAAAGCCTTATTGTCAAAATAGCTTAAATCATCTATTTTTATATTTAGGTTATTCTCTTTTATAACCCCTTTAATAACTTTTTTTAAAGCTTTTAAAAACTCATCTTTTGTTTGTTTATCTGCATTTAAAAGGGCATTTTTAAAAATAAATGAGCTTAAATGCATAGTTCCTAGTGAGTGTATAAATCTTTTGGTGGTTATTGATGGGTAAGAGAAGTATGCAAGTGCATTTTGAGTAATAAACTGTAATCTATTAACTACTTTTGTTTGCAAAAGCATATCTTCTAGTTTTGTATACTGTATGTGGTTATATATAGTGTCGTTGATTATTCTATTTTGGATACTATTTCTTCCTTTCAAATATTCTTTCTGTAAACTCTGCAAACTTACCTCGAACAGCTTTTTCTAGTTCGATTGCAAACATATTTATCTCTGGATGTTTTTGTCTTGTTTGCTTTAATAATGTGGTTAAACCATTATTATATTTATTTAGGTACAAATTGTCAATCTGTCTATTTGAACCAATAATTATAGCCATACAAGACTCATCTAATCTACTTAGGATAAGTTGGGTGGTTTTCTCTGAAGAGTTTTGCCATTCATCCATTATAACAATTGCTTCAGATAGTGTTCTACCTCTTGCTTCTCCAGGCCATAAAGTTTCAATACAATACCTTGAGGTAAGTTCAGAGATTTTAGATTCAATCGATTCTTTGTTTTCTCTATTTTCACTCTTTTTTAATTGTTTTTTTGCAATAAACTCTAAAGTATCTTGTAAAGCCATATTGTATATTCTAAACTTCTCATCATTTCCTGCTAAATACCCTATATCTGCACCTTTATCAAGTGATTCAATGGAGTTTCTTACATAAACAATCTTATCATAATGCCCTAAATCAATCAATCTCATTGCACTTACAATTGACATTAATGTTTTACCAGAACCAGCTTTTGCATCTATTACAAGTAGGTCAAACATATCTGTTAAGATTGCTTTCATAAAAAGTTTTTGTTTTAGGTTTACAGGTCGTACTTGTAAAGCTTTGAAATCAGATTCAGATAGTATTGCTATTCTTTCATTTAGAATAATTGCATACTCTCTATTCCCATCTTCACTTTCAAAGGAGTAACAAAAATTTTCATACTTATACTCTTCATCATATTTTTTAATATCAGAACCATCTAAACTATTAAATAAAGAGGAATCAAGTTTTAGTGTTTTTACAAACTCAAAATCTGGAACTGTTGATTTGTCATCGTGTAGGGTTTCTGTTTTTATCCCTTTAAATAGAGCAAAAGTTCTTGCATAAACATCAAGTGATAAAAAGAAAGTTTGTGCACCTTTATAATAATCTTGTGCAATAACAGCTACTTCAATGATTCTTTTATCATTGCTTTCACTTATATGGATTTGTTCAATTTGGGATTCATATTTGTCTTTTGAGATAATATGTAGATTTAACTCATCATTAAAAAGTTTTACAACTTTAAAGCCAGTTTTATAATCAACCTCTTTTATTTTCATATTAGCCAGAAGTCGTGCAAATTCTCTAGAGTAATAACCCAATTCTGATGTAAGTTTTTTCTTGTCCTCTAACTCTAATAAGACCGTTTCAGGTATTACAATTACATTGGTGTTATTGTCAGATATTCTATTTAGATTTTGTACATTTTGCAGGATAATATTTGTATCTAATACGTATACTTTATCTTTCATAAGTAATTATATCATTTATTTATAACAAAACAATAACAATTATCTGAAATTTTCTGCTGGTTTTCCTAAATGGTATCCTTGTGCAAAATCTACTTCAATCTCTTTTAAGAACTCTAGAATCTCTTCGTTTTCAACAAACTCAGCAATTGTTTTAACTTTTAAGTCTTTTGCTAAGGCTACAATTGATTTAACAAAGGCATAATCTTTTTCATCTTTATGGATATTTACTATAAAGTCACCATCGATTTTAATATAATCGATTGGAAATCTTTTAATATAGTGGAAAGATGAGAAACCTGAACCAAAGTCATCAATAGCAAAACTGAAACCTTCCATTTTTAAGTTTTGAACAAATTTTTCCAATAATGAGAAACTTTTTACAGTTTCCCTTTCTGTTATCTCAAATACAATTTGACTTTTATCTATCTCATATAGATTTGTAAGTTTTACAATTTTATTAATAAATTCACCAATAATCAATGCCTTTGGTGAAAGGTTTACAAATAATAAACCTTTATAGTTTGTTTTTTTGATTCTCTCAAATGCCTTTTCAATTACAATATAATCCATTTTGTGAACTATTCCTAGACTTTCAGCAGTTTCTATAAATCTACCTGCTGGTAAAATCTCTTCATCAATTTGGATTCTCATTAGAAGCTCATTTATTTCACATTCTCCAGATTTAACATCAACAATTGGTTGGAAATAAGGGATAATGTTTTCATTTCTAATAGCATCTAGAACAATCATAGATTTATCTTCACTATCTTTATGAATCTCTTCTATCTCTTGTTCATTAGGGAATCTAATAGCATTTTTACCTTCATTTTTTGCTTCATACATCATCGCATCAGCAATATTAAATAACTCTTTTGGATCTTTTGAGTGTTCAGGGAAAACAGCCATACCAATAGATACAGTCATGTTACAATACGTATTGTCAGGAGCTTGTAGTTTAAGTGATTCAACACTTTTTAGAATTCTACTTGCTAGTACAAAGGTATCCTTTTCACTACTTTCAGGTAAGATAATTGTAAACTCATCACCACCATATCTTGATAAGATATCTTCATCCCTTTTTGAAGATTTTAATACATCTGCAAAAGCTTTTAAGAACTCATCTCCAAAACTATGTCCATAGGTGTCATTTATAGGTTTAAAGTTATCACAATCAATAACAAGTAAACCAAACTTGTATTCATGTCTAGCAGCTCTTTTTACCTCATATTCTAATAAATCCCTAAATACTCTTTGTGAAAAAAGGCCAGTTAATGGATCTCTTGTAGCATAAAACTCAAGGTTTTCTGTATATTTATTTATAGCTTTAATTGAACCAACAAGGTTAAGCAAAGTTGTTAAAATAGAATCAATAACAATAGATTGAACAGAGTCTTTATCAAGTTTTGATTGGATACCAAGTCCTACAATTCCACCAATTTTTGGAGAATCAAGAAGTAAAGATTTTGCTTCATGTTCTATATCATGAATTGCAAGTGATGTAAGACAAAAATCTTTATTTGTAAAGTTATGGTTAATAGAACAATCAATCACTTCTAATTTATGGTGAGTTTTAATCATCTGTTTTGAAACATTATCTATATAATCTAAAACTTCATCATTTGGTTTACCTAACCAAAAAATCTCAATCTCATAAAACTCTTCATTTGTTTTAAAGATGGTGATTAAACAATAAACTGGTAAAACTATATTTATCTCTTGAAGTAGGTCTTTTATATAATCTTTCCAGTCCCTAATAACATCAGAGGTGATAACCATTTTATCAAGAAGTTTAACCTCAAACTCTAAAATACTTTTATCCACTGCTATATTTTTTAGTTTTCCACTTAGGTCATTTAATCCATCCATTAATAGATCAAACTCTTTAAAACTTTTTTTAGCTATAGAGGTATCAAGGTTTTTGAAATCCTTTACACTATTGATACTATCGATTTTTTTATTGAAATTAGTAAGAGAGTTGTTGATTTTCTTTAAAAGACTTCCCGAAAGTAAAAAGGCGAATAATATCATCACTGGTAAAATCACAAGTGAAAAAATAAAATAGTTGTGTTTTGTTTCATCAATTACATTACTAAAATCGTAATCGATTTTAACTGCACCTAAGATATCTCCCTCTTTTACGTTTGCGTGGCAGGTTGTACACTCTTGCTTTGCAATAATTGGAGTTATGATTTGTGTGCTTGTATCAGTTGAATTAACATATTTTTTTTTGTTTTCAAAAACTCTTTTTACTTCATCTGTAATTTTAGCTTGATCTATTTTTCCAAATAACTCTTCAACATTTTGAGATCTAAAGATATCAACATCATGTGAACTTCCTTCAAAGGAGCTTTTTGTATCTTCTATAAATTGAACAAGCTCTTCCCTTGTCCAACCTTTTCTCATAACTTGATACATTGAGTTAAATATCTGTTTTGATAGTGATTCAGATACTTTTTGATTCTCTTCAATTGTTAAACTAGTATGAATACTAGATGAGAAAAAATAAAAAATAAAAAATAAACTTATTGTAACAGTTAATATTGATATTCTAAAATAATTTTTAAGTGTTTTAACCTTCATTGTTAACCTTTAAAGCAAAATATTATGATAATTCTAAATTTTAAAAATTGATAAATAAAGAGATAAAATACCATAAAATACATTAATCTAAAAAAAAGTAATTTTTAAAATCTAAAAACTTTTTCTAATAATAATCAATTATTTTACAAAATCTAAAAATAAAATAAGATAAATATTTAATAAAATTTATAAAAAAATTGTATATTTAATATAAATTATCAAAAGTTGAAGTTTTTTTTAAATACTAATAGGAAGGATTATATCGAAAAATGCGCCAGTGTATTGTTTGTTTTCATAAATATAGTTGTGGTTTGTTACATTTATCTCTCCAAACATATTTTTAGTAATAATCTCTCTACTCATAAAAAGACCAATTCCTGTACCTTGTGATTGATGTTTTGTAGTAAAATATGGTTCAAAAATTCTTGAAATAATATCTTTTGGGATACCGTTTGCATTATCAATAATTTGAATATGTACATTTGTATTATCCTTAAAAATGTTGATAAAAATAAGTTTCTCTTCTAGATTTTCATTTTTAATCAATTCATCTTTTGCATTATTTAAGATATTGATAATAACTTGGATTAGTTGGTTCTCATTATTAGTGATCTCTAAATATTCAATATCATCTATAATATGAATATCTTTATTGTGAAATTGTGCATCTATTAGTTTAAGGGCTTTTTTTATTGTTTCTTTTATATTAAAAGTGGTGATTTTTGTATCTGATTTAAAGAAGTTTCTAAAGTCATCAATTGTTTGAGATAGGTATTGTGCTGAGTTATTAATATCACTTAAACCAGTTATCAACATCTCCTCTTTTAAAATACCTAACTCTTTTTGAAGTTTTATTCCAGTTGCATTTGTTGTAATAGCTGAAAGAGGTTGTCTCCATTGATGGGCTATATTTCCAATCATTTCACCCATTGCAGCCATTTTTGATTGATAGGCAATAAGGTTTTGTTGCTTATTGTTTTCTGTTATATGTTGATCTATCTCCTCTTTATATTTTTCAAATCTTTTTTGTAATATTTTTGAAAAATATATTGAGCATAAAAGAAGCAATATTATTAGAATAATTGCATATTTTACAATTTCAATGGCATCATCTCTAAACTCTTTATCTAGTTCTTCAATCCTTTTATTTATTTGAATATTAGTATCATCTTCATAATACCCTGTACCAATCAACCAGTTCCAATCGTTTATCCCTTTTATATAACTAACTTTTCTTATTGATTGGTCATTATCTGGTTTTTTATTTTGAATATATTTGTAATAACCTTCACCTTTTTTTGCAATTTTAGTTATATCTTCAATAACTTTTTTTATCTCTACAGTGTCATTGTTTTCATAGGCATGTTTACCAATAAATTTTTTTCTAATATGGCTTAAATAGGTTCCTTCATAGGTGATTACAAAGATATACCCATTTTTCCCATATCTAAACTCCCTTACATTTCTTAAAACTTTTTCTTGTATCTCTTTTTCAAAATCATCAATATATTCACCAGTTCCTATAAACCAATCTAGGGGTTCAAAGCTTTTTATTAAACCAATTTTCTTTTTCATAACATCTGGTTTAATTGGGTTATACCAGTACCATTCATAGAAGGTTTCTTTTTTATCTTTCAATATATTTAACATATCTTGAATAATAAAAGTACCCTTTGAATCTTTATAATCATTAAAATCTTTCCCCTCAAGTTCAGGGTTATAAGGAAGAAGTATATTTTTACCTGATTTATTATAGATAAAAAAGTAACCTCTGCCATTGTTAAATCGTATAGGTCTTAGAGCCTCAACAATTAACTCTTTAATTCTTTGTTTTTTTAGTCCCTTATTATTTTGATAGATTGCATTTGCAATATTGTAGGCATTTGCAAGCTCATTCTCTAAAGATTTTTTAAGTTCTAGGGTAGTTAGGTTTTTTTCTCTAATGATATAATCATAAATCTCATGAACTCTTTCTTTGATGATTTTTTTGTTTTTTGTGGAGAATTCATTAAAAATTCTTTGTTTCTCTTTTTCGATAGATTGTTTATTTTCAATAAATTGTAGGCTTAGTATAATTATAGAAATAACTATTATAAAGATTGTTGGAGTATATTTGATTATTTTTAAAAGTTTCTTTTCATTTTCAAATATCATAAAAGGCCTATATTAATTTAAGATAAAAATATTCGATTATAACTGAAAGTTAATAAAATTATCATCTTTATCTTTATTTTTTAATAGAAATATATAAAAAATCGATATAATACGCCATGATTAAATTTACAGATCAAACATTGAGTACTATATATAAACAACTCTTAAGTGAACTAAATAATATAAGTTTTGATGATATTTTAGAGTTTCAAGTTATAAATCCAGACTTTTATAATGGTTTATACTCTGGTACAAAAGTTGAAATAGAAAAACAAATCTATATTCATAGAAACTTAAACTCATGGAATGACCTTGCACAAAAATTATTTTGTAAAATGTTAGTACCAAAATATATTGATGAAACACATGTTTTAATAAGGTTTAAAAAACTAAATAATAAAACTAGCTTTCACAATATGAAAGATGATACAGAGAAATATGGGGTAGAGTCTGAGTTTTTTAATATAAATAAAAATGAAGAACCAGAGGTTTTATTAACATATCTAAAAGCTTTAAATAGTGTAGCTTTAAACAAAAAGAAGAGAGTTTTAAATCTTGGAGTTAATGGTGGAAATGAGTTTGAGATAATCAAAAATGAGTTTAGTGAGTTTAAAGATTTAGAACTTGTTGGAATCGATTATTGTCCAAGTGCTATAAATAGAGCAAAAGAGTGTTTTGAAAATGATGAAAATGTAAGTTTTTATTGTCATGATATAAATGATTTAAAAAGTTTAGATTTAGGAAGTTTTGATTTAATAATCTCAATTGGAACCTTACAAAGTTCAAATTTGGACTTTAATAAAACCTTTATGGATATAGTTCAAAACTATTTAAATAAAGAGGGTGCTATGATTTTGGGTTTCCCAAATTGTAGATGGATAGATGGGGAGATAGTTTATGGAGCAAAAGCTTCAAACTATTCTTATTCTGAGATGTCAGTATTATTTAAAGATGCAGTTTTTTGTAAAAAATATTTACAACAAAAAAAATTTAGGGTTACTTTAACAGGAAAATATTATATCTTTTTAACTGCAACCTCAATAAGAAAATAATAAAATCCACATCTACTACACGAAATGATGATAAAATAAATAAAAACAGGTAGGTAAATGGCAAAAGAGAATTTAAACTCAATATTGATATTTTTAGCTTTTTTAGTTGCAAGTATTGCAACTTTAGGTTCTTTGTTTTTTAGTGAGGTTATGGAGTTTATCCCTTGTGTAATGTGCTGGTACCAAAGAATTTTTATGTATCCATTGGTTTTGATTTTCTTAGTAAATCTTTTATATCCAGATGATAAAGTTGTTAAATATAGCTTACCTCTTGTAGTAATAGGTTTATTTTTCTCAATATATCATAATCTATTGATGTGGAAAATAATCCCTGAAAAGGTTGTACCTTGTAAGCAAGGAGTTCCTTGTTCTACGGAGTATTTTAATTATTTAGGGTTTATAAATATACCATTTTTATCATTAGTTGCATTTTCATTGATTTTGATAATATTATTAAAAGTAAAAACAAATAAGGAAAGAGTATGAAAAGATTTTTAAAATATTTTTTGGCAATAAGTGCTGTTTTTATCTTAAGTGGTTGTGGTTCTGATGATGAGGCTAAAACAATAGTTAAAAATACAAAAAGCTTTACTGAATTAAAAAAAGAGATTGATAAAGATTATAATCTTAAAACTGTAGATGGAAAAGTTATAAATATAAATTTAGAAAATGATTTATTAACTTCAAAAACTATTGGCAATAAGTTTGTCTTGGTTAACTTTTGGGCTACTTGGTGTCCACCTTGTATAAAAGAGATTCCAACTTTTAATAAAATATATGAAAAATACAAAGATAAATTTGAGATTGTTGCAGTTTTATACGAAAAAGATAAAAGTGTTGAGGAATTAAAACAGTTTATTCAAAAGTATGATATGAGATTTCCTGTTGTAATTGGTGATGAAAACTTTAGAATGGCAAAATATTTTAATGATGTAAAAAAAGTTCCTGAATCTTATCTATATGGAAGTGATGGAAAATATATCAAAAGTTATATTGGAGAGGTTGATGCCAAAGATTTGGAAGCAATTTTAAACAAATAGCTATTTCGATTGGTTACTTTCTTTTCTAACAAAAACTAATAATATATAGTTTTTATAAATATTAAACTTATTACAGTATACTATTATCTAAATATTTATTTAGATAAAAGGATACTTAATGAGTATTATGCCTATAAGTGATTTTTTAAATATAGTTAAAGAGTCAAATTATAATATTTCAGAAATTTTTTCACAAGCTCCAACTGAGTCAATGATTGTTTTACTTATAGTTATTGCAATTATTTTAGGCTTATATTTTTATATTCAAAGAAATATTAAAATCTCAAATGCAATCAAATTAGTTGAAAATATACAAGATGTAAAAACACTAGAAGAGTATAATGAACAAATAAATAAATTAGTAGCTGAACTTCCAAAAAGGGGAGAGAAGGTTGCGCAAGTTTTAGATGCTGTAAAAGAGCATCTTTTATTAAGAAGTTCAAAACTACTAAGTTCCCTTGATATCTCACAAAAAATAGAAAAATATTTAGAGATGTCTAAAACATATAAAGAGTTAGCTACAGGTTCTAAAAAATATAAAAATGAGAAATTAACAACATTTTATGAAACAAAATCAACTGAACTATTAGAGATAAATCTACATGAAGAGATCATCTATTATATACAAAATGTAAATATAGATGAAAATGAAGTTAAAAATATAAATGCAATTGTAAAATATGCAAACGATACAAAAAATCCATTTTTGATACTAGATGAGATGTTTAAAAATCTAAATAGATATAGCTTCTCATACAATCTTGATTTATATAAGTTTATAAAAAAGTTAGATAAAGAGAATTCAAAACAACTTTTTACATATTGTAATGACAAACTAAAAGCACTTTTTGATGATACTGATGCAGAGATCTCTATTTTTATCTTAGAGTATATTTTAAAAGAGGATAAAGAAACTGTATACAACTATATCTCAAAACTTACAAACGCAACATACTTACAACAACTTTATAATCAATTATTTAATAAAAAAGATGATTTACATTTAGATTTAGCATTTATAGCAAACCCAACAAAGATAGAAAATCAATACAAAAAATATATTGATGAGTCTTTAACAAACAATTGGAGAGATTCAGAGCACATAGAGTTAGTTTCAAAAGCTCCAGGGGTTTTAGAGGTTTTAGGTCATATGGAGTTTAGAACACTTATAGAAAGAATTGATAATCTAGGAATAGAGAGTGAAAATAGAAAAATGGTTAAAGAGGCTTTAACTATAGCAAAAAGAGCAGAATCAATTGCCCTTGAAGCAAAAGCTTTAAATAAACGACCAATAACAACACCAATAGAAAAAAGTGAATAATGGAATATCTACTATTAGTTTTAGTTTTAATTATTGGTGCCATTGTAATCTTTTCTCTAACAAAGAGTAAAACTGAAATAAGACCTTCATATGAAAAAAAGAGTGAACTTATAAAATCATACGAAGATGATTTGCAAGAGATTATTGAAAAGTATCAAGATGATAAAGAGCTTTTAAATAGGAAAAAAATTGAGTTTTTAAAATCTTCAAGTAAAGAGTTACATAATAATATTTTTTTTGATGAAGATGAAGTAAAACAAATAATAAAAAAACTAGCATCAATGTGAGTTTGTAAGGGGAACCCTTACAAATTTAGAATTCTGCTGAAGCTACCCAATTATCTGGTTCTTGGATAAAATCTACAATCTCCTCTAATACTCTTTTATGTTTTGTCTCTTCATCGGCAATCTTTAAGAAAATTGCTTTTTCATTTTCAGTTTCAACCTCTTTTGATTTATCTACATAAAACTGATGAGAGTTATCTTCTCTTTTAATAGCCTCTTTGTAGTAATCAACTTGGTCTTTACTAAAACTAATATTACTTCTTTCTGCACTTAAAGTTTCAAAAATAGTTTTAGTATCAGTAATAATATCAAGTTTATCAATATCTACATCATCTTTTCTCATCATGCTTTTAAATACATTGTAGTGTTTCACCTCTTCATCTGCAAGCATTGTAAAGATTCTTTTTAAGCCACTATTTGGAGATTTTGATGCTAATTCTCTATAATAAGCCTCACCATCTTTTTCAACCTTCATTGCATATTCATAAACATTCATATTTTCCCTTTGTCATGTTAAATTATAATATTAAATAATATCACACAAATCTAATTATGTCAATGAAAAAAAACTCAATAAAATATTTAGTTTTTGATAAAAATTATCCTCTAAACTTAAATAAGACTAAAATACTCTTATTTATATAAAATATTAAAAGTTAATTTAAGTCTTCTGTGTTATATTTTCATTACATTAAAAAATTTGATGTAAAACTACACAGCCAAAAACATTAAAATGAAGCTGGTCAGAGTATTTATTCTTCTCCTTCGCTCTGATTGGTTTCATTGTTTTTTATCTAACTAAATCTAAGATATAATACCTTTTTTAAAACTAGGAAACTTAATGAAATATGATAAGATGAGCTCTTTTATTGTTATGGATATTGTAAGAGATGCTTTAAAGTATGAGGATACAATCCATTTTGAAATAGGTCAACCCGATTTAACCCCAAGTGAAAAGGTAAAAAATAGACTTCTTGAAGCAGTTGAAGCAGATAAGTTTTCTTATACTGAGAGTTTAGGACTTTTAGAGTTAAGGGAAAAAATAGTTGAACACTATAAAAAAGTTTATGGGGTAGAGATAAAAGCGGGTCAAGTTTTACTTACACCTGGAACTTCAGGGGCTTTTTTAGTCGCCTATACTTTATGTTTAAAACAAAATGGGAAACTAGGACTTAGTGATCCCTCTTATCCTTGCTATAAAAATTTTGCTTATATGTTTGATATAGAACCTGTTTTTATGGATATAGATAAATCTACAAATTATCAACTAACAGTTGAGAATCTAAAAAATGAAAAATTAGATGCTCTTCAAATCTCATCTCCTTCAAATCCAACAGGAAATATCTATGATAAAGAGAATCTAAAACAATTAATAGAGTATTGTGATAAAAATGGTATAAGTTTTATCTCTGATGAGTTATATCATGGTTTAGTTTATGAAAAAGATATCTCAACAGCATTAGAGTTTAGTGATAAATGTTTTGTTATTAATGGGTTTTCAAAATATTATTGTATGCCAGGGCTTAGACTAGGGTGGATTATTGTCCCAGAAGATTTAGTTCGAGAAGCAGAGATTATTGCACAAAATATTTTTATCTCTGCTCCCACACTTTCTCAATATGCAGCTTTAGAGGCTTTTGATTATGAGTATTTAGAAGAGATAAAAAATATTTTTAAACAAAGAAGAGATTATTTGTATGGGGAGTTAAATAAGATATTTAAAGTTGATGCAAAACCTGAGGGAGCCTTTTATTTATGGGCAAATGTATCTGAATATACAAATGATAGTTTTTCTTTTGCTAAGCAATTATTAGAAGAGATACATATAGCAACAACACCAGGGAAAGATTTTGGCTCTAATAAGACCCAACAATATCTAAGGTTTGCTTATACACGTGATATAGAGCATATGAAAGAGGGGATAAAGAGATTAAAAGAGTATTTAAATGTGGAGTAAAAATTGAAGAAATATATATTATTTGATAATGATGGGGTTTTAGTTCATACTGAACCTTTGTACTATGAAGCTAGTAAAAAAGCTTTAAAAGAGTTTTTTGATTTAAACTTAGAGTTTGATGATTATATGAAGATAATGGCAAGAGGTGGAACTGCATGGGAGAAAGCTTTTGAAAAAGGGTTTTCAAATAGTGCAATTATTGAAGCTAGGGAAAAAAGAAATATCTATTATCAAGAGTATCTAAGTACAAGAGATATTGAGATAAATGGTGTTAAACAAATACTTAATGAATTATCTAAAAAGTATAAGATGGGGATTGTTACAACCTCTAGACGAGTAGATTTTGAACTTATCCATAATAGTAGAGGGATAGTTGATTATATGGATTTTGTACTTTGTGAAGAGGATTATACCTATTGTAAACCACACCCTGAACCATATCTAAAAGGGCTTGAACTTTTTAAAGCAAAAAAAGAGGAAGCTATAGTTGTTGAGGATTCACAAAGGGGATTGAGTTCTGCATATAGTGCAGGGATTGATTGTTATATAGTTCATAATGAGTTTACAAAAACTCAAGATTTTTCAAAAGCTAAAGAAAAAATAGAAAATTTAGAGAAATTATTAGAGTTGTTGTAGTTTGAGAAGAGGGCTTAGTCCTCGTATTTCTCAAACTCTTCATCATAGAAGCATCCAAGCTGACAGTGTCTAACTTTAACATCAGAGGCTTTTACTGTTGAACCAACTTGTTTTAAGCTAACTCCTCTTTGTCTTGCTATATGCCAAGCAACTTCACAATCGACTTTTTTATCATGTGAAAAATTTCTAGAAAGTTTATCATATATTTTGTCATCTAAGTCTTCAAATTTTAGTTTTCCGAATACACCAAGTTCACAATTTGTAATTTTTATATTTAGTGAATTTGTTATTTCTGCCATATCTTTGGGTTTCATACCAATTAATCTAGCAACCTTGAAAGCTTTTAGACAAGATAATTTTCCATCTTCATCCAAATTCGTATACAATAAATCTTTTTGGATGTTATCAAGCCTTTTCATAAAATATGTACCTTTTGTATAGTTTTAATTTCATACTATACTAAACTCTTTGTAATTTAACAATAAATTAATTTAAAAATGTAATTTTTCTCTAAGAATAGTGTCATAAATAAACACTTTTTGTATTTTTGAAGGTAGGGTAATATAATAATTACCCTACATCATAGGAGAATTGTTGCAAAAATGAATAAGTTGCTTTGTTCAACTTATCACTATTAAAAGTATAGTCTATGAAAATTAATAATCAAAAAACAAAATATTAATAAAAAGTTAATATAACTGATACTTTTTTGTGATTATCTTTATCTATAATTTCTTGTTAATATTTTTGGTATTTTGATATTAAATTTAAAAAGATAGGAAAAAATTATGAGTTCTCAAGAATTAAAACTAAATAATGATTCATTCTTATTATCTGAAACAGATGAAAAAGGTATCATCAGGTTTGCAAATGAAGAGTTTTGTGAGTTTGCAGAGTATACTCTTGCAGAGTTGGTGGGAAAACCACATAATTTAGTAAGACATCCAGATATGCCAAAAGCAGCTTTTAAAGATTTGTGGCAAACAGTACAATCTGGTAAACCTTGGAAAGGGTTTGTGAAAAATAAGACAAAAAATGGGAACTATTATTGGGTATTTGCCACAGTGTTTCCATTTATCTCTTGTGATGGTTCAAAGGGGTATATCTCATGCAGAAGAATGGCTGCAAGAACTGAGATAGAAAAATATGAAGCCTTGTATAAAACAATGGAATAGAGGAGTAAAAAATGAACTTAATGCATATGTCAATTAAAAATAAAATAAAAGTTTTAACTATTATTCCTCTTTTAGTTATATTTATCTTATCAGCTTTAGTAATTACTGACTCTTATAGAAATCAATCAAGATTAGAAGAGGTTAGAAAGCTTTTAGATTTTTCAGAAAAAATATCAGCTTTACTACATGAAACACAAAAAGAAAGAGGGGCTAGTGCAGGCTATTTAGGTAGTAAAGGAAGTGAGTTTAAAGATATCTTGGAAAAACAAAGAAACCTAACAGATAAAAGAGTTGAAGAGTTCTTAGAGTTTGCTAGAAGTTTTGATTCTAGTTCATATCCGCCAAATGGGAAAAGGGTGATTGAAAATATTGTAAGTGAATTAAGAAAAGTTGATTCAATAAGAAAAGCTGTGGATAGTTTTAGTATACAAACACCAAAAGCTATTGGATATTATACAAATATTAATTCTAATGCCTTGAAATTTGTTGCAATGACTGCATTAACAGCTGAAAATGAACATATAATCAATGATATTAATACCTACTATAACTTCTTGATGATTAAAGAAAGGGCAGGGATTGAAAGGGCAATTGGATCAAACGCCTTTGCTAAAAAAACTTTTACTCCACAGCTATTTGTAAAGTTTGCAAATTTAGTTAATGAACAAAATCTATTATTAGATACTTTTCATATCTATGGGTATGAATACAGTGAGTATATGTTGGATAAACTAAATGACCCCTCAGTTAAAGAAGTTGAAAAAATGAGAGCCCAGTTGTTTGAATATGGAGAAAACCCAGATATTCAATTTGATACAGATGCAAAATATTGGTTTACAACAATCACAAAGAAAATAAATATTTTAAAAGAGATTGATGATTATCTTTTAAATATAATTAAAGTTGAATCTGATGAGTTGATAGATAGTTATGCAACTTTAACCTATTCTATTACAGCTTTAATAATTGTAACTATCATATTGCTTATTTTTTTAGTAATAAAAATGGTTGGAAGTATCACAAGAGCTATTGAAAAAATATATGTTGGGATTGAGCAATTTATGGCTTATTTAAATAGAGATATAAATGAGTTGAATTATATTGATTTAAAAACAAAAGGTGAACTTGGAATTCTTGCTAATATGATAAATCAAAATATTGATAGAATCAATGGGGATTTGGAAAAAGATCTATTGTGTGTGGGTGAAGCAACAATAACTTTAGATAAGCTTGAAAAAGGTTTTTATTCATGTAGAGTAAATTCAAAAGCTGCAAACCCTCAAGTTTCTACCTTAGCAAAAACTATTAATAGGATGTTAAACCATCAAGAAGAGGTTATAAAAAATATCTTACAAATTTTAAAAGAGTATACCGAGTATAACTATTTAGATTCAATTAAAATAGAAAACCTTGATGGTGAATCTAAAAAAATGGTTGATGGAATTAACTTATTAGGGGATGCAATTACAAAAATGCTTGTGGAGAATAAACATAATGCAGAGACTCTATTAGATGGTTCAACACAACTTTTATCAAATGTTGATGACTTAAATAAAGCTTCAAATGATGCAGCAGCAAGATTGGAAGAAACAGCAGCGGCAGTTGAAGAGATTACAAGTAATGTGATCTCAAGTTCAGAGAATATTTCACAAATGGCAAATTATGCAAATGAATTAACACAATCTGTAAAAACAGGAGAAACTCTTGCTAAGCAAACTTCTGATTCTATGGATGATATAAATTCACAAGTTACAGCAATTAATGAAGCTATTACAGTTATTGACCAAATTGCATTTCAAACCAATATCCTCTCACTAAATGCGGCAGTTGAAGCTGCAACTGCAGGGGAAGCTGGAAAAGGGTTTGCAGTTGTCGCTCAAGAGGTTAGAAACTTAGCTGCTAGAAGTGCAGAAGCTGCAAGTGAGATTAAGACCTTAGTTGAGAATGCAAGTATTAAATCAAATGGTGGTAAAAATATAGCTGCTCAAATGATTGAAGGATACAGTAACTTAAGTGAAAATATAAATAATACAATTGTTTTAATCAATAATGTAGAGAATTCAGCAAAAGAGCAAAGGGAAGGTATTGAGCAGATAAGTGATGCCATTAATAGTTTAGATAAACAAACTCAAATAAATGCAAATATCGCTTCTGAGGCAAATGAGATCGCTGTTTCAACATCCCAGTTAGCAAAAGCTGTTGTTGAAGCAACAAATAAAAATAACTTTAGAGGGAAATAGATAGAGTTTTTCTATCTATTTTTATAGTTCCCATTTACATTTAGGTGCTTGATAGTTTTTAAATGAGTTATAGATAGTTTCTATATCATCACTAACTATTATAGCATCAAGGTGTAGTTGTCTTAAAAAACCTTTATCTACACAAGTTTGCAAAAACTCAATAAGTTTGTCATAATATCCATCTAGATTGTATAAGGCACAAGGCTTTTGATGGTTTCCTATTTGAATAGAAGTGAAAACTTCTGAAATCTCCTCTAATGTTCCAAATCCACCAGGTAGTGCAATAAAAGCATCAGATAACTCTTCCATTTTAGCTTTTCTATCTCTTATATTATCCACTTTATAAGTTGTAGTTAAACCCTTGTTTTCAATCTCTTTAATTGCTAGTTTATGGGTTATTACACCTGTAATATCCATATTTAGTGCAATTGCTTCATTTGAGATTGTACTCATTAGTCCTGAGTTACTCCCACCATAAACGATATTTACATCTTTTGTTGATAAATAATTTATCACTTTTTTAGCATGTTCTATATATTTTTTATCATTTCCAAAACTAGAACCACAATAGATTGCAATATTCATTAAAATTCATTTCCTTCGATTAAATTATATGAGAAACTTCTTACCTCTTCCTCTTCACAATAGTATTCTATCTCGATGGGTCTACAACACACCTCACAGTCATCTATGATAGAGTGAAAACCCTCAACTCCCAAATCTAATAATACAGTTATAGCTTGCCTACAATAAGGGCATTGTAAATGTTGTTCAAACATCTCTTTTCTTTACACCATAAGGTTTTAACAATATTAAAAGTTTTGGAAGTAATAACAGTGCAGAAGCCAACATTGTAATCATAACAATAACTGTTAATAAACCAAAATATATAGTTGGTATAAGATTTGATAAAACTAAGATAGAGAAACCAACAACAACAACTAAAGAGGTATAGGTCATAGCATAACCAATAGTCTCATGAGATCTTTCCATAGATTTAATATAATCATGGTCTTTTTTATACTCTTCATGGAATCTATGAATATAGTGAATAGTATCATCTACTCCAATCCCAATTGATATAGCAGCAATTGTAATAGTCATAATATCTAGTGGTATATTTAACCAGCCCATAATCCCAAAGATAATACTAATAGGAACAAGGTTTGTAACAATTGCAATAAAGGCAATTAGAAACGATCTAAATAAAATAACAAACATTATAAATAGGATGATTACTACAAAGCCTAAAGTTTTTATTTGTGAGTCAAATAAAGACTGAAGCATATTATTATATAAAACCATTAGGTTTGATAATCTTGATTCAACATAGTTTTCATTTAGCATCTCATCAAGATCATGATTGATTTTCTTTAGTAGTTCATCTCTTCTTAATTCTGGATTTGAATCAATAATTCTTACATTTATTCTTGCTTGATTGTTTTCTATACTAACATATGGAGTTAAGATTAAATCTTTATATTCTTGTGGTAGTTTATTGTATAGTAAAGCTAATGTGAAGCCATCTAGTTCTTTGTTTTCATTTAGGATTTTTCCAACTTTCAATAGGGTTGCTAAAGATTGAACTTTTCCAATTTGTGGAATGGTTTCTAAATAATCATGAACCTTTGTAATTGTATCCATCTTATCTTGAGTAAACCAGTATTGTTCACTATTCTCCTCTTGTGCAAACTCATCTTCAAAAGAGGCAAACTCATCATCAACTTTTTTCTCCTCTTTTTTCTCCTCTTTAAAGGTTAGAATGATATCTAAGGGAGTAGTTCCACCAAGTTTTTCATCAATAACTTTCATCCCCTTATAAATCTGGGTATCTTTTTTAAAGTAGTTGATAAAACTATTTTCCACTATAAGTTTTGAAGCACCAGTTAAACTAAATAGTACTACTATAAAACTTATTATAATTATTGAGATACCACTTTTTTCAACATAGTTTGAACATAAAGGGATAATTGGAAGTTTGAAATTAGAGGTTTTTGTTGCTACAGTTTTCTTCATAAGTATTAAAACTGTAGGGAAAATTATAAATGCAATAACTAACGAGATTGCAATCCCTGCACTCATCATCCATCCTAAGTTTTTAACTGGCTCAATCCCAGAAAATACTAAAGATGCAAACCCTGCAATTGTAGTGATAATTGCAAAAAAAGATGGATTAAGTTTTGATAAAACAGTATTGATAACCAACTTATATTGGCTTGCATGTTTATATTTTATACTAAGCTCTCTATATCTTACAATTAAGTGTAAGATAATTGATAGGGTAATAATCAATTGTAAGGCTATGAAGTTTGAGGATATAACAGTAACTTCCCAACCAAATAATCCTAATGTTCCAGATGTTGATATAACAGATAAGGCACAAATAATTATTGGTAAAACTACCCAAATAAGTTGTTTGAAGATAATCCAAAGTATAACAATTAGCAGTATAATTAATGTTGAACCATAAATAAGTAGGTCATTTTTTACAAAACCAATTATATCATCTGCAATCATACTAACCCCACCTAAAAATAAAGTGGCATTGTTGTTTTGATATTTAGCAATAATATCTTTGATTTGTTCTAGATTTTGGTGATTTATCTCTCTTTGTTTATCTCTATAGGTTTTGAAGTTATTAATAGCTGTTTCTAATTGTTGTTTCTCTTTTGAACTTAGTTTATTTTCCCTTTTTTTAGCCAATAAACTATTTCTTTCTTCCAATAATTCATAATACTTTTTATCACCTTTTAGGTTTAAAACTATAGCTGTTGTTTTAAAATCTTCACTAACTAAACTGTTTTTATATAGTTCTGAATTTAAAAACTCTTTTTTCACTAGCTCTTTATCAACTTCTGTATTTGATAAAGTTCTAATATTATCAACAAGTTTTGTTAACTCTTGTACTGGTGATTGTAGTAATGGTACATTTAGAATTGAAGTGATAGACTCCACATATGGAACCTCTTTAAAATCTTCTATAATATTTTCTAGTCTATCTAAACTTTTTTCTGAAAGAAGCTGTTCTTTAGGGCTATATGTAACCAATAAAAAATCTGGAGAATAGTATCTTTTGGAAATAGTTCTAGAGAATTTTAAGTCTTTATCATCATCAAGTAGTAGGGTTTCAGCAGAGGCATCAATCTCTAGTTTTGTTGCATTATATCCTAAGAAAACAATCCCTATTAATAAAAGAAGGATTATTTTAATAGGGTGTTTTAATACAATTTTATCGTAAAGTTTTTTTGACATTTAGTCTAGTTTTTATTTTTCATTAATTCAAGAAGATTATCAAAAGAGTTCTCTTTTAAATATCCAGCATATTGTTGTCTATATGTTTGAATTATGCTAACTCCAACTAATTCTACATCATAAATAAGCCATATATCTTCATCTTTTGAAGCTTGATAAAACTTGTAGTTAATCTCATATTTATCAGACTTTCCAACTAAAACAGTTTGTAATTCAACTCTGTTTGATTTTGGTTCTTTTGTACCTAAGATATTAACTAGTTCATCTGTATAAAGATCAAGTTTGCTTACATATGAGTTTTTTAACTCTTCTGTAAATAGTTTTATAAATTTATCTTGTTGTTCACTTGAAAGCTCTTTCCAAGTTCTTCCTATTGATAGTTTAGCCATTAAAGAGTAATCAAAAACAGAATCCATTATATTTATAATCTCTTTTGCTTTTGAATCTTTATGAATCTTACTATCTTTTAATATAATTAAAACCTTATCTATTTTATTTCTCATCTCTGGTTCAATTTCAGATTTTGTTAAAGCAAATGCTGAAACTGAAAAAACAAAAAGTAATGATAAAGCTATAAGTTTTTTTAACATAAATTACTCCCTAATCTCTTTTTCTCTTTTTTGACTATATGTATCTCTTAAAAATGGATATAGATCTATTGCATCTTTTTTTAAGTTTTCATATACACCTAAATTTAATGATGTTTCATTTACAACATGAACAATTCTAATTCCCAATGTTTCTGCTGCATTATTAGGTATTTTATAATTTAAGGCACTTGTATCTGTTAATGGACTTACATATCCATCCGCAGTTGTTCCTAAAATATCTCTAATATTTGATGGTCCTAAAAATGGCAATACAATAGGAATTCCTTCACCTACACCATAGAACCCTAAAGTTTGCCCAAAATCCTCTTTATATGAATCCATATTTAAATTTCTTGTAGCTGGATCTAAGAAACCTAATAATCCAAAGGTTGAGTTTATTGTAAACCTTCCTAGCTCTTCACATGCTCTTCCAAATTTAAATTGTAATATATTATTTACAAATCTAATTGGAAATCCTAAATTATAAAAAAAGTTTGATAAACCAGTTCTAGCTGTTTCTGGAACTACATTGGCATAACCTCTAGCAGTTGGTTCTAAAACATTCATATAAACAAAATCATTAAAATCTGTCATAACTCTATTATAACCCTCTAAAGGATCATAAACATCTTTTTGTTTGGCATTAAACTCATTTTCAAAACTATCAAAATCTTGTGCAAAACAAGTAATAGATACAAAAAATGTAAAAAATAGCATGAAAAAATTTTTCTTAATATACATAAAATTAAACCTTCCTTCTTACATAAGAATAGATATTATATCCAAAAATTTACAATAAATTCTTAATAAATTGTGTATTTAATTAAAAAGTTAATGAAAAGTTAATGATATGTGTAAAAATATATCAACTAATTGTATAAAAATAGTTAAAAAAATCTATCTTATCTAGCTATCAAGGCAAAAAAGGTATAATCTCAACAAATTAAATATTTAGATGGAGTATTTTATGGGTAGAGCCTTTGAATATAGAAAAGCAGCAAAAATGAAAAGATGGGGAAATATGTCAAGAGTTTTCCCAAAACTTGCAAAAGCGATTGAAATAGCAGCAAAAGCAGGAGGTGGAGATCCTGAAATGAACTCTGCTCTTAGAACAGCTATTTTAAATGCAAAAGCAGAAAATATGCCAAAAACAAATATTGATGCTGCAATTAAAAGAGCTACAGGAAAAGATGCAGCTAACTATTCAGATGTAAATTTTGAGGGTAAAGGTCCTCATGGTGTTTTAGTTTTTGTTGAAACTGCAACAGATAATAACACAAGAACTGTAGCAAATGTAAAAATGCATTTTAATAAAAATGGTGGACAACTTGTACCTACTGGTTCTTTAGAGTTTTTCTTTGATAGAAAAGCTATTTTTGAATTCAATAAAACTGAAGATATGGACTTAGAAGAGTTAGAATTAGAGCTAATAGACGCTGGTCTTGAAGAGATTGAAGAGGAAGATGGTATAGTTTTAGTTACTGCAGATTATACAGATTTTGGGACATTAAACAAAGCTTTTGAAGATTTAGGTATTGAGTTAACAAAAGCTGAATTAAAAAGAATCTCAAACAACCCACAAGAGTTTACTGAAGAGCAACAAGAAGAGATAGGTAAACTAATAGAGAAGCTTGAAGATGACGATGATGTTCAAGCAGTTTATACAAATATAGCATAAAAGAGAACTCTCTTTTATGTCAAACTAGAAAGGAAAAGTTTTGAAAAAAATTTTACTTTTAACTTTTTTTATTATCTCAATGGCAAATGCAATCTCATGGTCTCAACTTAAAAGTTGGGGAAATAAAACAATTGAACCAGATGTAAAATACAATATTGAAACAGAAGGTTACAATGTTAGGGTTTATGAGTTTACTCCCCTTAGTGATCCAGGAAGCACTTGTATTATGACCTTCACTAATGAAAAAATGGGAATGTTCTGTTTTAACAAATCAAAAGATGCTATAAAAAAAGATAAAAATTAAAAATAATATTTAGTTAGTTCTCAAATAAAAAATTTTTATTTAATCTTTATTCCATTATAATGATTAAATATATTTTTAAAGTGTGTGAAATGAGACTACTAAAGTTATTACTTATTTTTATTATATATACTATCTCTTACAGTAATGATACTATTAAAATAGTATACAATACTGGAACACCTCCTTTAAAGTTTACAGATGTTAATAATAAGCCAAATGGTATGTTTATTGAGATTTGGAAACTTTGGGCTCAAAAAAATAACTTACAAATAGAATTTATTGAATCATCTTGGGAAGAGACTTTACAGATGATAAAAGATGGAAGAGCTGATATCCATGCAGGAATATATTATACAAAAGAGAGAAGTGAATTCTTAGATTATTCAGAAAAACCCTTTTTTACAAATAAAAAATACTTCTTTTATGATAGTAATATAAGTGAAATTTTTAAAATTGAAGATTTAAAACCTTATGTGATTGGTGTTGATAATGGTTATCCAGTTACCTATATGAAAAATGAACATCCAGATTTTTATTGGGTTGAATATGAAAGTGCAGATAGTGTTAATAAAGCTTTTTTTAATAATAAGTTTAAAGTGGTCTTATCCTCTTTATCTAGCTTTTATTATTACTTAAAAAAGAACAACCTTGATGAGAATAATTTTAAATATAGTAATGCCACATATGCTTTTTCAAAGGATTATTATGGGGCTGTTAAAAAAGGGAATAAAGAACTTTTAACTTTGATAAACAAAGGGTTTGAAAAGATAAGTGATGAGGAGTTGTCTTCAATTGAATTAAAGTGGACAGAGGAGTTAACCTATGCAAAACTTAATGGTTCAAAGGAAAAACTTCTTTTTACAGAAGAGGAGTATAACTATCTTAATTCAAAAAAAGAGTTAAAAATGTGTATTGACCCTGATTGGTTGCCTTTTGAAAAACTAGAAAATGGTAAACATCAGGGGATTGTTTCTGAAATATTTAAACTCTTTAAAAAAGATTTGAATATACCAATAAAGATAGTTGAAACAACTAGTTGGAAAGAGTCTTTAACTACTGCAAAGCTAAGAAGATGTGATATCTTAAGTGCAGTTGTAAAAACTCCTGAAAGGGAAAAATATCTATCTTTTACAAAACCATATATGGCATTTCCAGAGGTTTTAGTCACAAGGGAAAAAGAGCCATTTATAGCAAATCTTGATAATGCCTTTAATAAAAAAATTGGAGTTGTTGGTGGATATGTAATAACTGAACTATTAAAAAATAGATATCCCCATATAAATCTTATTGAAACAGAAGATATTATTGATGGTTTATATAAAGTTGGAAATGGTGAACTGTATGGTTTTGTTGGAACCTTACCCGCTTTAACCTATGCTTTAGCAAAAAATGGGATGACAAACTTAAAAATCTCTTCTAAAGTGGGAATTGATTATAAAATTAGAATTGGTTCAAGGTCTGATGAAGCGATATTAACTTCAATATTTAATAAACTTATTGAAAGAGTAGATAAACAATTAATTAATAAAATTGAAGATGATTGGTTAAAGATAAAACTTCAAGAAGAGATTGATTACACATTAATATATAAAATTCTTGCATGGTTTAGTGTGATTATTATACTGATTTTTTACTGGAATAGAAAGTTAAAACAAGAGATAACTGAAAGAACAAAAGCCCAAGAGGAGTTAAGTAAATTTTTACAAATCATTGAACAAAGTCAAGTCTCTATTATGTTAACAGATTTAGAGGGAACTATTTTATATGTAAATCCCCATTGTGCAATTGAGAGTGGATATACAAAAGAGGAGTTATTGGGAAATAAACCAAATATTTTTAAATCTGGACTACAAAGTGCTCAGTTTTATGATGAGTTATGGAGAACAATAAAGTCTGGGGAAACTTGGCATGGGGAGTTTTCAAACAGAAGAAAAGATGGTACTCTTTTTTGGGTGAAATCAACTATTGCACCAATTTTTGATGATGAAAAAAATATTAAATATTTTACTTCAATAAAACAAGATATTACAGATAGGGTAAATACACAAGAGAAGTTGATTGTTGCACAAAATGAAGCAAATGAAGCAAATGATGCAAAATCTGATTTCTTAGCAAATATGAGTCATGAGATTAGAACTCCTATGAATGCAGTATTGGGGATGTTATATCTACTTGAAAAAACTCAATTAAAAGATAATCAAAAAGACTATATTAAAAAAGCAAATGCTGCTGCTAACTCACTACTTGGGATAATAAATGATATTTTAGATTTTTCTAAAATAGAAGCAAATAAATTGGAGATAAAAAGAAGTGAATTTAATATTTATGAACTATTAACTGAGACCACTTCAATTTTAAGTGTAAAAGCTGAAGATAATAATATTGAACTCTTAACCTCTTTTGATGAAGAGATACCTGTATTTATAAGAACTGATAGATTAAGGTTAGCTCAAATTTTAAATAACTTAATCTCTAATGCAATCAAATTTACCCATGATGGGGAGGTTTTCATAAGTATCAAATTACTTGAAAAAGACTCAGAAGGGAATGTTAAACTTAAGTTTTGTGTAAAAGATACAGGTATAGGGATCTCAAAAGAGAATCAAAGTAAACTATTTAATGAATTCACACAAGTTGACGAATCTGTTACAAGGAGTTTTCATGGTACAGGTTTAGGCTTGGTTATTTCAAAAAAGCTTTCAAAACTGCTTGGTGGTGAGATTTGGATAGAGGAGAGTATTGTTGATATAGGTACAACTATATGTTTTACAATAGATGCAAAAATCTCAACAAAAAAAGAGTATTTAGGTTTTATTTTTCCAAATGGCTTGAACAATTTAAGAGTATTGTTAGTTGATGATAATAATTTAGCATTAGAAGTATTATCTGGAATGTTAGATTCTTTTGGGTATACAACCACTTGTGTAAATAATGGGTATGAGGCAATAGACCTACTAAGAGAAGAGAGTTTTGATTTGGTATTTTTAGATTATAAAATGCCAAAAATGAATGGTTTGGAAACTTATAAAAAATATAAAAGTATCTTAAAGGAAAAAACTCCTAAGACACTTATTGTAACAGCATATATAAATGAGGTGATTCAAAAAAATGTTGAAGACTTGGGTATCTCAGGCTATTTACAAAAACCAATATCACCTTCATATTTATACGATAAGATTATTGATGTCTTAAGCTCTGATAAGGTGATTTCAAAAATTGAAGATAAAGATACAGATAGATATTTTGAAAAAACAAATATCTTACTTGTAGAAGACAATGTTTTAAATAGTGAAATTGCAACAATGATTTTAGAAGGGTTTGGTTTAGATGTCGATGTTGCAATCGATGGAATAGAGGCAATTGAAAAAATAATAACTCAAAAATATAAATTAGTATTAATGGATATACAGATGCCAAGGTTAGATGGCTTAGAGGCTTCTAAAAAGATTAGAGAGTTAAATGAGAAGTATTTTAAAGAGTTGCCTATTATTGCCTTAAGTGCCAATGCTTTAGTAAAAGATAGACAGAAAAGTTTAGATGCTGGTATGAATGACCATATTACCAAACCTATAGATGTTGATGTTTTATTTAATGTATTGAAAAAATATCTTCCAACAACAAATAATATTACTAAAAAAGAGGATGTAGAACTAAAATTTAAATATATAGATAAATTGGATAAAACTATATTTAATGTTCAAGATGCGATGAATAGAGTATCTAATAATGAGAATATATATATTAAAATCCTCCACCAATTTAATAATAATTATAAAGATGTATTAGAATATATAGATAAATTATTAAGAAATAATGAGTTAGAGGAGTTAGAGAAAAAAGTTCATGAGATAAAAGGTATAGCTGGTAATATTGCAGCTAAAAGGCTTTTTAAAGTTTTATCAAAAATGAATGCAAAACTTATAAATGGGTTAACACTAGAAGTAGAGTTATTGGAAGAGTTTAAAAAAGAACTAAATGAAGTTTTTAGACAGATTGAAAAGATTAAGTACTCCCCTGAAAATAAAACAAAAAAATTTGATAAAAAAGTTATAATAGAGAACCTTTATGATTTAAGAAACTGTTTAGAGAGTGATATTGTTCACTCAGAAGAGATTGTTGATGAGTTGTCTTCTTATGTTAACTCTTCTAAATATGCAAATATTTATGAGGAGTTGAAGTTGGCTTTAGATAGCTTCGATACCGATAATGCAAAAGAGATTGTAGATAAGTTTTTAAAGGTATTAGATGATGGAGAATAAACCAAGAGTTTTGATTGTTGATGATGTTTCTTCAAATATACATATGTTAATGAGTATGTTAAAAGAGAACTATATTTTAAGTGCAGCTACTAATGGGGCAAAAGCTTTAGAGTTAGCAACAAAACATCCAAAACCAGATATAATACTATTAGATATATTAATGCCTGAGATGGATGGTTATGAAGTTTTAACTAAATTAAGGGATAATAAGAGTACTATAAATATACCTGTTGTTTTTATAACTTCAATAGAGGATGAAAGTCAACTAAAAATTAAAGCTGATGATTTTATTTGTAAACCTTTTTCAAAAAATATAATTATGGAGAAGATTGACAAAAACTTAAAGTTGGGAATGAAAAAAGAGAATAGAGATTATTCAAAGGGATTAGATATTATGAAAGATGAAATAAAAAAAACTATCTTAGTTATAGATGATTCACCAGAAAATATTCAGGTAATGATTGAGGTTTTAAAGGTTAATTACACTGTAAGTGTAGCAACAAGTGGTAAAAAAGCTTTGGATATTCTATCTTCAGGGTTAGAACCAGATTTGATTTTGCTTGATGTTATTATGCCTGGAATGGATGGGTATGAACTATGTGAAATACTTAAAGAGAATCCCGATTATAAATCTATTCCAATAATCTTTGTTACAATATTAGAAAATGAACAAGATATTGTAAGAGGGTTTGAATTAGGAGCAGTAGATTATGTTGTTAAACCAATAGAGCCTATTGTATTAAATGCTAGAATAAAAACACACCTGCGATTAAAAGATTTTCAAGATAAGCTTATAGAAGATATAAAACAAAAAGATGAATTGTTGTTAAATCAATCCAAAATGGCAGTTTTGGGCGAGATGTTTGAAAATATTACTCATCAATGGAAGCAACCCTTATCTTCTATTTCTGTATCAACCTCAGGTATAAAAGTTGAAAAAGAGCATGAGATCTTAACTGATGATAGATTGATGAACTTTATAGATAGTATTGATTTGTCTGTGAAGCATCTTACTCAAACTATTGATGATTTTAAAAGTTTTGTAGTAAATGATACAAAACAACATAAGTTTAATCTAAAAGATATAGTAAATAAAACAATAAAGCTACTACAAATTAAGTTTAAATCTGAAAATATTTTAATAGAGACTCAACTTGATGATGTTGAAATAACAAATTATCAAAACGATTTAATACAAGTATTAATGAATATCTTATCAAATGCATTTGAAGCACTATTTCAAAAACCTGGAGAAAAACAGATAACTATTAATCTTTTTGTAGAAGATAAGTTTGTGTGTATTGAGATTCGTGACAATGCTGGTGGAATCTCAGATGGTTGTATTGATAAGATTTTTGAAAAATATTTCACTACAAAAAAAGAGAAAGAGGGTAGTGGTGTAGGTCTTTATATGAGTAAACAAATTATTGATGAAAGATTAAATGGTAAAATAGAAGCATGCAACAAAGGTAATGGTGCATGCTTTAAGATATATTTACCACTATAAATTTAGTTTATCTTTTCTCCTAAAAGGGGAGATTGTGTACCCTGTAAAGGTAAACTTGAGATAACTCTTTTTATATTATCCATTCTTGTTGAAGAGTTTGGGTGGGTAGATAGAAACTCAATTCCCTCTTTTTTCCCTTCACTCATATTTTCCCAGAACTTAATTGCTTCATTTACATCATAGCCAGCTTTATACATAAGATGAATTCCTATCTCATCAGCTTCACTCTCTTGCAATCTTCCATATGGAAGTAAAACCCCATATTGTGCACCTAAACCATAAGCTATATTAAAACTTTGTGTTAGATTTGGAGCCTGTGAACCAATCACAATATTCCCAACTAGTTGAACTCCATTTGCTACCATAGAACTACTTACCCTTTCTGCCCCATGTCTTGCAAGTGCATGGGCAATCTCATGGGACATTACAGTTGCAAGTTGGTCATCATTTTTTGCAACTTTTAAAATACCAGTATATACTACAACTTTCCCACCGGGTAAACAAAAGGCATTTTTCTCTTTGTTATCAACTAAATTAAACTCCCATTCATAATCAGGTTTATTAGCTACCTTTGCAATATTTTGACCAATTCTTTTAACTTTTAATGCATCTTTAGTATTTTTTATAACTTTTGAGTTTTTTAGTGTATCTTCGTATGATTGTTCACCTAAAGCTAACTCTTGAGATTTTGAGATTAATATCATTTGATCTCTATTTGTGTAGGGTGCTTTAGCTGTACAACCACTTAATAAAATAATAATACCAATTAAAAAAAATATACTAAATCTTTTCATTTTTTTCTCCATCAATTTTAAATTCTACTATCTCTCCTGAAATATCCCCAAATAATAACACATCTTTCAAAACAGCTTTATTACAAAAGTTGTGTTTATTTAAAGAGATTAACAATTCACCCCTTTTACTTGAAAATATCTTTTGATTTATATAAGCGATAAATTTAACTTTTGATTCAATATGTAAACTTTTATTTAACTCTTCTGACTTTTTCCCAGAGGGTATTAAAATATCGATTTTACCTTTTGTTTTATTTGCTCCCACTGCTTTTAGTTCATAGTTGTTTGCAGGTGTAAAACCACCTAAGAGTTTTTCTAAATTAAAAAATAAAGATAAAAGATCGTTATTTGCAAAGTAATCTAGATTGGAACTACTCTCTTTTGTTATATGTTTTATTTTCTTTGTAAAATCAGTTTGAGGAATAGATTGGGTTTCTTCTTTGAACTCTTTAATATGAACTTTTTTATTTTGGGTATCAAAACTATAAGTTTTTATATGTTGTTTAAAATCATCTTTTTTAGTTTTAATAAATTGTTTAGGTATAAAGATCTCATCTTGGTAAATACCAGTACTTTCATATATCTCAACTCTATTGTTTGTTAATACTTTTGCCATTCCAGTGGTGTGGGCTTCAATTTTTATTTTATAACGGTTTTCATTTATACTTAAACTTGCATAAGCCTCACCCAGGTTTAAAAAACCACCATAGGTAATCTCATATTTAGCAGTGATTGTTTGAGCAAAAAGAAAAACTGGTAATAAAAATATTGTAAAAAAAATAATTCTCATAGTGATATTATAACATAGCAATTGTATAGAAAAAGTGAATATTAAAGTTTAACTACATAAACACCCTCAAACTCAAGGCATACCTTATCATTTTCAATTATTTGTGATTTTATTTTAATAGAACCACTTTTTTTGTTTAGTAGTTTATCTTTTAATATCTCCATCTCCTCTTGCGTTGGAAAATAATTAATACAGTTTAAATCATTTGTTACTGGATTACTAAAAGTTGATTCATTTTTTACTATAGCAATAATTGGTGGCTTAAAGCCAAGTTTTTCACAAACTAAAAATACTACACTCCATGCAGAGATTGTTGCAAGAGTTAATAAACTACCTGCGAATCCAGTCCCTTTATCGTTTATATTTATACATAAAGGGGCAGTTGAGATAAGTTTTTTTTCATCTATATCTTCTATCTTTAATTGCATTAGTTTTGTAAGGGGTATTTGTTTATGAAGTTTCTCTTGTAATTGTTTTTTATCCATATCTTTTCCTTCTTATTTCATATTTTAACACTTAATGGCATAATCTTTATAGAATATATAATTTTTTTATATAGTAACAAAACAAAAAACTAATATTATTTATTAAGAAATTTATCAGAAAATTATCCATGTACAATTTAAAGATTTATGTACAATTATTGTACATAGTTTTGTTTTAAATAAATATATATCAATTTAGAATAAATAAAAACATATCCCAAATATAGATTATATAGTCCAATCCAATAAGCAAAACCAAATTTTTATTACTTTTGGTAACTTTTATCACATAATAAAAAAATTGTAACGGCTATAACAAAAATTGTACATCATAGAAAATAAACATTATGCTATACTAACGCTACAAATTAAATAGGAGATCTATATGAGTTTATTAGCTACTTATAAAGCACATACAGAAGAAAGATTAAACGAAGGTGGTTTACCACCATTAGCACTAACGGCGGAACAAACTGCTGAGTTAGTTGAGTTATTAAAAGCTTCTACTGTAGAAGATGCAGATTATGCATTAGAATTATTCAAAAACAAAATCAACCCAGGTGTTGATGATGCTGCTTATGTTAAAGCTGCATTTTTAAATGATATCGTACAAGGAAATGTTACATGTTCAGTAATTTCAAAGCTTGATGCTATTGAGATTTTAGGAACAATGATGGGTGGATTTAATGTTGGACCACTTGTAGATGCACTAAAAATTGATGAAGTAGCAGAAGCTGCTGCAAACCAATTAAAAAACACAATCTTAGTTTATGATTCATTCAATGATGTAAAAGATTTAGCAGATGCTGGAAATGCAAAAGCTAAAGAAGTTATTGAGTCATGGGCAAACGCTGAGTGGTTTACAAATAAACCAGCTTTAGAAGAAGAGATTACTTTAACAGTTTATAAAATCCCTGGTGAAACAAATACAGATGATTTATCTCCTGCAACTGTAGCATTTACAAGAGCTGATATTCCATTACACGCAACAGCAATGTTACAATCAAGAATGGAAAATCCACTTGAAACTATGGCTTCATTAAAAGAAAAAGGTCACCCTTTAGCATATGTTGGTGATGTTGTTGGTACAGGTTCTTCTAGAAAATCAGGTATTAACTCTGTTCAATGGCACATGGGTAGAGATATTCCAGGTGTTCCAAATAAAAGAACAGGTGGGGTTGTTATTGGTTCTATTATTGCTCCAATTTTCTTCAACACTGCAGAAGATTCAGGATGTTTACCAATACAAGCAAATGTTGATAACTTAGAAACTGGTGATGTAATCACTTTAAAACCTTATGCAGGTCAAATTCTTAAAAATGGTGAAGTTGTTTCTGAATTTAACTTAGCACCAAATACTTTAACTGATGAGATGAGAGCTGGAGGAAGAATTCCACTAATTATTGGTAAAGGTTTAACTGCAAAAGCTAGAGAAGCATTAGGATTAGGTGCTTCAGATATGTTCCTTACTGCTACTCAACCAAAAGCTAGTACAACAGGATTTACTCAAGCACAAAAAATGGTTGGTAGAGCTTGTGGTATAGAGGGTGTTAAACCTGGTATGTATGTAGAGCCAGTTTGTACAACTGTTGGTTCACAAGATACAACTGGACCTATGACAAGAGATGAGATTAAAGAGCTTGCAGCACTTAGCTTTGGTGCTGATATGGTTATGCAATCATTCTGTCACACTGCTGCTTACCCAAAACCAGCAGATATCAACTTACAACATACATTACCTGAGTTCATAACTTCAAGAGGTGGTGTTACATTAAGACCAGGTGATGGTGTTATCCACTCATGGTTAAATAGACTTTGTTTACCAGATACAGTAGGTACTGGTGGAGATTCACATACAAGATTCCCAATTGGTATCTCATTCCCAGCTGGTTCTGGTCTTGTTGCATTCGCAGGTGTTACTGGTATGATGCCTTTAACTATGCCTGAATCAGTTCATGTAAAATTTACAGGTGAATTACAACCAGGTATCACTTTAAGAGACTTAGTTAATGCTATTCCATACCAAGCTATTAAAGATGGATTATTAACAGTTCCTAAGAAAAACAAAAAGAACATCTTTGCTGGTAACGTAATTGAGATTTCTGGTTTACCACAACTTAAAGTTGAGCAAGCATTCGAATTATCAGATGCAGCAGCAGAGAGATCAGCAGCAGCTTGTTCTGTTCAATTAGATAAAGAGCCAATCATTGAGTACTTATCTTCAAACATCGCATTAATTGAAAAAATGATTGATGAGGGATACGAAGATGCAAGAACACTTCAAAGAAGAGCTGATAAAATGAAAGAGTGGATTGCTAATCCTGAGTTATTAACTCCAGATGAAGATGCAGAGTATTTAGCAACTATCGAAATCAACTTAAATGAGATCACTGAGCCAATCTTAGCTTGTCCTAACGATCCAGATGATGTTGATACATTATCAAACATCTTAGCTGATCCAAACAGACCAACTGATAAAATCGATGAGGTATTCGTTGGTTCTTGTATGACAAATATTGGTTTATTTAGAGCTTTAGGTGAAGTTCTTAAAGGTGAAGGTCCAGTTCCAGCTAAATTATGGGTTGCTCCTCCAACAAAAATGGATCAACAACAATTAACTGAAGAGGGTTATTACTCTGTATTTGGTGCAGCTGGAGCAAGAATGGAGATTCCAGGATGTTCTTTATGTATGGGTAACCAAGCAAATGTTGGTCAAGGTGCAGTTGTATTCTCAACTTCTACAAGAAACTTTGATAACAGACTTGGAAAAGATTCTAAAGTATACTTAGGTTCTGCAGAGGTTGCAGCACTAGCAGCATTACTTGGAAGACTTCCAACTAAAGAAGAGTACTTAGATATGGTACCTAAGAAAATCACTCCAGAAAAAAGAGATGATATCTATAAATACTTAAACTTCCACACTTTAAGTGATGAAGATTTAACTAACTTAGTACACTCTTAAGAACGAAACAAAGAGGTTTTACCTCTTTGCTTCTTCTAACTTATGGGTTTAATATTCTCACTAAAATAAATCTTATAAATATATCCATGAACTTTCATTCACTATTAATAGACTTAATTATATAATTATAAAAAAAGATAATAATAAAAGGTCAATTTTGTCTGCAAAAGAAGAGAAAAAGAATAATATAATTGAAAATGCACTAAAACTTTTTTCAAAGAAGGGTTTTTATAATACAACTATTCCTGATATTGCTAAAGCTATGAGTATGAGCGTTGGGAACATGTATAACTACTTTAAATCAAAAGAGGAACTAGCAAAATATGCTATTAAATACTCAACTAATATCTTAGCAAATGACTTAAGAGAGATAAATCAAATGGATATCTCTTCAAAAGATAAAATTTATGTATTCACAAAAAAATATCTAGAAAATGTTAAAAAATCACCTGAGGTTATTGAGTATTTTTTAAGAGTTTACCTATCAAATAGGGAGGTTTTTAATAAAGGGTGTGAAGGTTTTTTATGTGTGAGTGAATTCGTAACAGAGGTTATGATTTTATTAGATGAAGGTGCTGAAAAAAAAGAGTTTAGACAACAGGAGTTTTTCCCTGCATTCGCAGTTATAATGGGAGCTTTAGGTGGCTTTGCTTTTTTAAGTGGTGAAAAGGTTTTAGATAAAGATATTTTAGATTATTCTGATTTAGTAGCAGAAAATATCTATAGAGCATTAAAGTACGATGAGTGATAAAAAACCAAAGGTTTTATGGTTTCAAGCAATAACTTGCAATGGAAACACCCACTCATTTTTGAGTGCTAACTCAAATAGAATGAAACTATTTTTAAATAGTTTCGACTTAATATACCATCCCTCATTGACAACAACTACATCCTTAAATGAGATTATAAAAAGTGATACAAAGATTGATTTTTTGTTGGTTGAAGGAGCAATCTCTTCTGATGATAGATTTTATAAAATCTCAGACTACTCAACTTATGAACAATTTAACAAATTAGCAGAAAAATCAGAACATATTATAGCAGTTGGTTCATGTGCTTCTTATGGAGGAGTTCATGCAAAATTTGAATCAAATGAAGATATTGGTGGTTTAGAAACATCTTTAGATATTGAAACAAGATATACTTTAAAACATCCAATAGTAAACCTAACTGGATGTCCTGTTCACCCTGAATGGATATTTCAAACAATGTTTATTTTAAAAGAGCATGGAAAAATAAAACAAGATGAAAAAGGTAGGCCTTTAGAGTTATATTATGGTTTAGCTCACCATGGATGTACTAGAAATGAGTATTTTGAATGGAAGGTTGAGGCAAAAAGTTTTGGTGTAAAAGAGGGGTGTCTTTTTTATGAACAAGGGTGTAGAGGACCTATGACACACTCAAACTGTAATAAACTCTTATGGAATGATGTTAGTACTAAAACAAGAGCTGGTATGCCATGTATTGGTTGTACAGAGTTTGATTTTCCTAGAGAGAATATGTTGGAGACTAAGAAAAATATTGGTATACCAGCAGAGGTTCCCTTTGAGGTTACAAAAAGAGCTTATCTATCTTTAACTGGAGTTGCAAAAACTTTTAAAATAGAAAGGTTACATAAAAAATTAATTGACTGAGTTTTTAGATTTTAGATAAACCTCTGTCCACTTATAGTTATTTATAAACTCTAAATCTGTTTTAACAACAGAACTGTTTTTCATATCAATTGTATTAAGTGTATATAAAACAAGTAGATCATCTCTAGCACTTAAAGGGATAATCTCCTTTACTAAACTATCAAGGATATAAACATCAGAATAAGGGTTGTCTTGATAAGCTAAAACAACATGGTATTGATCTTTATAAATCCCATGTAAAACCGATAATTTATTTTCACTAATCCCTATATCTAAAAGGGTAAAATATTTTGCAATCACAAAATCTTCACAATCTCCACCACCATTGAAGATAAACTCTTTTCTTGTTGCCCAATAATCGTTTTTTTTGTAAAGTTGCTCATCTGTTTGGTATTTGTATTTATTAAAAAAGTTATTTACACTACTTACAATAGTAAAAATATTATTTGTATCTTTTAAAGAGGTTTTTAAATCAATTAAATCATTGATACGATTAAATACAAGATCTTTTTTATGTGAGTGTAAAACCTTCACAAAATCCTCATCTGTAATATTTAACTCTTCAAAGGTTGATGAGTAAGATAAGTTTACTATAATAAAAAAAATTAGTGTTATATGTTTCATTGTCGAATTATATTAAAAATATGATAAAATTTTTTTTAGTTAGAAAGGGTATTATGAAAACAATAGATTTGGTAGAGAGAATAGAAGGGGAAGCAAAACTTGTTTGCTCTTGGGAAAATGGGAAGATTAATGATACTAGAATAGAGTTTCTAAACTTTAGAGGTTTTGAATTTATTTTAAAAGATAAACCTGTTTTAGATGCTTTAGTTTATACCCCAAGAATTTGTGGAATTTGTGGACAAGCACACCTTTTAGCAACAGTTAATTTATTAGAAAATCTATATAAAAATGCAGGAATAAAACTTCAAGTTACACCAAAGGCTCAACTTCTAAGAGAAATAGGTTTAAATATAGAGATTATTGATTCCCATATAAAATGGTTTTATATGTTTATAATGCCTGATATAATCGCCCTATCAGATAAACAGATTACAAAATACACACCCTTAAAAGGTAAAAGTTGGCTAAATGCCTTATCAACTGCAAGTGAAACCATAAAAGCTTTAGCAATTATAGGTGGCCAATGGCCCCACACTTCATATATGATTCCAGGTGGAGTAATGAGTGATCCAACACTTATGGATTTAGCTACAATGAAAAACTATCTTGATTCTTCAATAGAGTTTTTTGAGACAAGTTTGGTTGATATGAGTTTTGATGCATATTTGTCTTTAACAAAAATAAATGAGATAGAGAAAATTGGTGGTGAGTTAAAGGAGTTTATTGATATCTCTTTTGAAAATCGATTTGAAACAGTTGGGAAAAGTTATAATCGTCATATAAGTCTTGGAGAATCTACACTATTTCGTAAGGGTAAAATAAATAAAAGGTTAAATCATAAACTTGATTTAAAAAAGATATCTGAAGATACAAAATACACTTTTCAACTAAATAAAGCTGAACAAAACTCAGAAGCTTATACTTGGTCAAAAAGTGTAAGTTATGATAACCAGTTTTATGAATCTGGTCCTTTATCAAGAGCTATTATCTCAAATAGAAAATTTCTAAAAGAGCTTCATTTTACTTATGAGGATTCCTTATTTACAAGGGTAATGGCTAGAATGGATGAGCTAGCACATCTACTTTATACCACAAAAGAGATGATCTCTAAAATAGATATTAATGAAGAATCTTATATAAAACCAAAAGTTAGTTTAAATGATATATCTCAAACAAGTGCTACAAGTGTAGTAGAAGCTTGTAGAGGCTCTTTGTTCCATGAAGCTACCATTAATAATGGAAAAATTGAAAACTACAATGTTATAACTCCAACTGTATGGAATTTAAGTGCAGGCAATGAACATCAAAAGGGTATTGCCCAAAAAGCTATTATTGGAATTGATGATATAAATAAAGCAAAAATAGTTTTAAGAAGTTTTGACGTTTGTTCTGTTTGCACCACACATTAACACTATATTTGTATCATATTGTAACAAAATAAAATAAAATCAAAAAAAATTTAAATTTAGCATTACTTATGCACTATTTGAACTAACTGGTTACTAAATCCCTTATTTATGAATATTTGAAAATCTTATGCTACTTTATTGCTATTCAAATGCTCTATATGGGGTTTTGATATAAGTATCTATTAAGTTTATTAAGGATAATTTTATACTGATAATAAATGAATATTCATTTAATAAAATTAAGGGGAAGTATATGGCTGATTCTCAAGATATGGTAAAAAAAGTCTTTACCACTAATTCTTCAAGAGTTGACACGAACAAAGGTGATGCATACTATAACTCGCTTTTTGAGAAAGCAAAAAGTAGATTAGCAGCATTAAGAAAAGAACCTGCACTTAAAGACATTGATATGTTAGAAGTTGTAGAGAGTGAAGGTGTAAATAGAAGAGATTTCATGAAATGGGCAAGTGCTACAACTGCTACATTGATGTTACCTCCTATGTTTACTCCATTAGTTGCAGAAGCTACTGAACTTATGAACAGAGTTCCTGTAATTTGGATTGAGTTACAAGACTGTGCTGGTAACTCAGAAGCTTTATTAAGATCTTCAACTCCTACTGTTGATGATTTATTATTTGATGTTTTATCTTTAGAGTTCCATGAAACTATTATGGCAGCTTCTGGTCATCAAGCAGATGCACAATTAGAAGATGCAATTCACCACTTTAAAGGTAAATATATCCTTTTTGTTGAGGGATCAATCCCAACTGGTATGAATGGTCAATATGGTACTATTGGTGCAAGTGGAGAGACTTTCCAAGAACACTTAGAGAGATTATCTAAAGATTCAGCTGCTGTTGTTGCAGTTGGTTCATGTGCTACATATGGTGGTATTCCAGCTGCTGCTCCAAACCCAACACAAGCAGTTGGTGTTATGGATATTGTAAAAGGTAAACCTGTAATTAATATCCCAGCATGTCCTGCAAACCCAGCTAATATGGTTGGTGTAGTTTTACATTATATTTTAACTGGTCAAATCCCAGAGCTAGATTCTTTATTAAGACCAAAATTTGCATTTGGTTATAGAATCCATGATAACTGTGAGAGAAGAGCTCACTTTGATGCTGGTGAGTTTGTTGAAGAGTGGGGTGATATTGGTGCTCAAAACAACTTCTGTTTATACAAAGTTGGTTGTAAAGGACCAATGACATTTAATAACTGTTCAATTATTAGATATAACGAAGGTGCAAACTGGCCAATTGGTGTTGGACGTGGTTGTATCGGTTGTTCTGAACCAGATTTCTGGGATAAATATGCATATGAAAGACCAATGGCAGATGCAAATATCAAAGCTCCTACTGGTGGAGTTGAGAAAACTGTTGATGAGTTTGGTCTTGGTTTATTAACAGCAACAACAGTTGGTATTGGAGTTCACGCTGTAGCTTCAGCCGTAGCAGGAAAAAAATCAGTTCATGAGGATGAGGAATAATAATGAGTAAACATGTAGTAATAGACCCTATAACAAGGATAGAAGGGCATTTAAGAATTGAAGCTGTAATTGATGATAATAATGTTATCACAGAAGCTTACAGTGCTTCTACAATGTTCAGAGGAATTGAAGAGATCTTAAAAGGTAGAGACCCAAGAGACTGTGGTTTACTAGCTATGAGAATTTGTGGAGTTTGTACTGGTACTCACTACCAAAGAAGTATCGAAGCTGTTGAGCATGCATTTGGTGTAACTATTCCAAAAAATGCAAGACTTGTTAGAAACTTAATGCAAGGTGGATTATATATCCATGACCATATTGTTCACTTTTACCATCTACATGCACTTGATTTTGTTGATATTACAAAAGCATTAGAAGCAGATCCAAAAGCAACAGTTGCAGAAGCTCAAAAATGGGCAAAAGCTGCTGGTGGATTAGCATGGAATGCAAGTGAAGATAACTATAAAGCTGTTCAAGCAAGAGTTACTAAATATGTTAAACAAGGAAGACTTGGTGTATTTGGAAACGCTTACTGGGGAAGCAAAGCATATAAATTAACTCCTGAGCAAAATCTAATTGGTCTTTCTCACTATTTAGATGCACTTGACTTACAAAGAGATATTGCAAAAGCACAAGCAATTTTTGGTGGTAAAAACCCACACCCACAATCAATTGTTGTTGGTGGTGTAACTTGTGTTCAAGATATCAAAAACCCAATCAGAGTTGCAGAGTTTAAAGATATTATCCAAAAAGCAACTGCATTTACTAAACAAGCTTATGTAGCAGATGTTTTAATGGCTGGAACTATGTATGCTGATGAAGCACTAGCTGGTGTTGGTGGTGGTTTAGGAAACTTCATGTCTTATGGAGATTTCAACTTAGATGATACACCATTTTATGAAGCTAAAAAACTTTTCCCTAGTGGAGTTGTTTTAAATAAAGATTTATCTAAAGTATTAGAATTAGATCAATCTAAAATCACAGAAGATGTTACTCACGCTTGGTATGAGGGTAATGATAATCTTCACCCATTTGATGGGAAAACTAAACCTAACTATACTGGATTCAAAGAGAAAAAAGATGGTATTGCATATCTAGATACTGATAAAAAATACTCTTGGATTAAATCACCATTATATGATGATAACAGAATGGAAGTTGGTCCATTAGCAAGAATGGTTATTGGTGTAGCTAAAGGTGATGAAAGAATCACTAAATATGTTACTGATTTCCTTAAAAAAGGAAACTTACCAACTAAAGTATTATTCTCAACAGTAGGTAGAACAGCTGCAAGATGTGTTGAAACTGAATTGATGTGTGATGCAGTATTAGAGTGGTGTGATGAATTAGCAGCAAACGTTGCAGCTGGTGACTTATCAACTTGGACAGAGTTTGACTTTGATAAAGTTGCAAAAGATGCTCAAGGTTATGGTATGGCTGAAGCACCAAGAGGTGGTTTAGGTCACTGGGTTAAAATCAAAGATGGAAAAGTTGTAAACTATCAAGCAGTAGTTCCATCAACTTGGAATGCAGCTCCAAAAGATTATAAAAACAGAATGGGTGCATATGAAGCATCTTTAGTTGGTACTAAAGTTGTTAATCCTGATGAGCCATTAGAGATTATTAGAACAGTGCACAGTTTTGACCCTTGTATCGCTTGTGCAGTTCACATTGTAGATACAAAAGGTAAAGAATTGGCAGTTTATAAAGTAGATCCAGTAGGAGGATGCCGTGCCTAAAATGAAGCGGGTTGAGAGAATGACTCCAATCATGCGAACCATTCACTGGATGAATGCGATTTGCATGGTTGCTGCAGTTATAACCGGGCTATACATAGGTCATCCATATTATCAAACATTTATTGCAGATCCTGCAGTTGATAAATATGTGATGGCATGGAATAGATGGGGACATTTCATCGCTGCAATTATCTTTGATGTTACAGCAATCTTAATTGGTTACTTATATCTATTTTCTAGATTTGAAAAACCATATAAAAAGATATTACCAACAAAGAAAAACTTTATTGAGTTTTGTGAAGTGTTCTTCAATCTTATAACATTTAATAGAAGAAAGAAGTTTGATTCTACACATAGTGATAGTTATAACATTATGTTCTTTACACTATTTCACATAATGTTAGTATTTATGTTATTAACTGGACTTCAATTATATGTTCATGGTTTAGCATCAGGAACAAGTTCAATTGGTGCATGGTGGCCAGCGATGTTACACTTTGCTACTGACTGGACATTAGAGGTATTTGGTGGGAATATGGGTGTTAGAATTGCACACCATACTGCAATGTATCTAATCCTTATGTGGGTTATGTCACATATTTATTACCAAATCTGGAGAACAATCTTCTGGAAAGAGGGTGATATCAATATTGTTCTAGGTGGTTACAAGTTTGCTAGTAAATCATCTAAAGGTGACAAGTAATAAGTTTAATTTTTTAAACTTTTGATAGAATTTATTAAATGGGTTGTAGAGATTCCTACAACCCATTTTTTCTTTAAAAAAGTATTATAAAAAGTAAAAAAGTTACTTTTTTAGTCCTTTTTATTTGTTTAGGAGTGATAATGAAAAATATTGTAGTGGGTGTTGGTAATGTATTATTTAAAGATGAGGGTGTAGGTATATATGCCTCGAAATTTTTAGAACAAAACTACGAATTTGATACTGATTTAGAGATAATTGAGGGTGGAACTTTAGGGTTTAAACTTATGGCTTATTTTCAAGAATATGATAATGTAATTATTTTAGATACTGTTTCGATTGAAGATAAAGCAGGGGAGATTTTTAGATTGCCATCTGATGTTTTATTAGGACTTGGTCAATATAGAAAAACAGCCCATGAGGTTGAGATTGTTGAGATGTTAGAGATCTGTTCTGTTTTAGATAAACATGCAGAGGTAACAATACTTGGAATCATCCCTGAAGATATTGTAAGTGTTGAGATTGGTCTTACAAAAACGATAGAAGAGAGATTTGAAGAGTTTACACTACAAGCAATTAAAGAGATAGAATCAATTGGTGTAAAAGCAAAAAAAGTAAACAATAAAAGTGTTAAACAAATTGCACAAGAGTTAATAGGAAGCTACAACGGCGAACACTTAACAAGAGTACCAAATGAGGAAGATACTACATGGAACTAATTTATAAGATAGAGTTTAATTCTACAAACTTTTATTATAAACATATTATTGATGACTTGATTACTCAATCAGGAGTTAATGCTCACACAAAGTTTTATGAAGACTTGATTTTAATAGTGTGTGATGATAGTGCTGAAAACATAGAGGCTTTTTTTAAAATATTAGAAGTAAAACTTCCTTTATCTATTTTCTTAGGTGAAACAGGTGTTATAGAGAAGTTTGATTTTGATAGTTTTAATGAGATTGAAGATAAAAATGAGAAAGTAAATCTAGCACTATTAACAAATGATGAGATTATTAAAACTATTGAAGATAACCATATAGACTTTGGAAACGATTTAGAGGTTATTAAAAATGGAAGAGTATCTAGAATAGATACACATAATGGATTAAAAGATTTCTTTTTACCTTCAGCTACATTAAGAGAACAATTTGAATCAAATGGTTATGAGGTAAAACTTCTTATAACAGATATAAATAAAATCTCAGATATTTTTGAGATTTCACAAAAAGATCTACAACTATTATGTTCTATAGAAAGACCACTTGTAAAATTAAAGTTTAAATTATTGGAAAACAAAAATAAAGAGTATTCAAATACAAGATTTATCTATGCAAAAATACCAGATGATAAAGAGACTTTACTTTTTGGTGATGCTTTGAAAAAAGAGGGTATAAATTGTATCCTTTATGCAGCTGATGATATCTATCAAGATGGATTAAAAGTAACCTATAGTGATACTCAAAATATCATAATACATGGAGAAAAGGGCTTGTTCCCTAAGTATGAGTATAAATTAAATAGAAAAGTTATAAACATAAAAGACTACTTTGAAGAGTATGGAAGTGTATACAAAGCTTGCATAGACCAATTTTATAAAAAGATGACTTCTACTATTGGTGTTTATTTTTCATATAAAAGTGATGAATCAGGTATAAAAATAAATATTCCAAATGTTGGAATAAAAGATGTAATCTATATACCAAATGTTATAAATAATATAGATAACTGTCTAGAGGATATCAAATCAATAGATGAAAATACTTTTAGATTAGCAGATAACTATAAAGCAAAATTTCCACAATATTTTGAAAAAGAGTTCAAAGATAAAGACGCAGATGGGTTTGAGTCTATTTTAAATCTTTTAGCTTATGTTTTAGGTATGAAAGATTTTAAAGAGTTTGAAGATACTGCACTTTTATACAGTGGTAAAAGTGGAATACAAATCGATATGGAAGTGGTTAAAGTAGATGGTAAAAACTATTTAGATTATAGAAGAATAATCCAAAGTACAATGAGTTACAAAATGGCAGGAGTTGAGGATACTATGTTAGCTTACTCTTTTTATGAAAGTCTTAGCAATTTTATTAAAGACAATGTAACAAAAATCAACTCAGAACTAAAAGCAAAAGATTTGATTGTTTGTGGTGATATGTTTGGTAATTCTATTTTACTTTCTAAGCTTAAAAAAGAGCTTACTACGGTAAATATCTTGATACCAAAAGAGTATCCATTAGATTATTAGATAAGTTATCTTATCTAATAATTTAAATTATTTTATTTTTAAAACAGTTATTTTATACAACAATTCAGCAAAATATTAAACTATCCTTAACTTTTATAAACTTTCAAATTTTCTAATTTATTATTAATTTTTTATTTCTACTTAAGTTTTAGTTCTGTAACATTCTTATTAAAAAATAAGTGAATACTCATTCATAGATAAATATAGGTCAATTTTTTTTGACTATTTTAATGAATGAACATTTATTCAAAAGGGTGAGCATTGGATAAATCGGGTTTATTTAAACAGTTTAAAAAAAGGTTGGAAGAGTTAGAAAAACTTCCAAGAATGGAGGAATCAAAATCGATTCCAAAACTTTTAGATGAAAAAAACGTAAGTAGAAGAGATTTTATGAAGTGGGCAGGGTTGATGACAACACTATTGGCTTTACCAGCTTCATTTACTCCTTTGGTGGCTAAAGCAGCTGAATTAAGTGATAGATTGCCAATTATTTGGTTACACATGGCTGAGTGTACAGGTTGTTCAGAAGCATTATTAAGAACAGATGCTCCTACAATCGATTCTTTAATTTTTGATTATATCTCATTGGAATACCATGAGACACTAATGGCAAGTGCTGGTTGGCAAGCAGAACATAATCTTGAACATGCAATAGAAAAATACAAAGATAATTATATTCTAATGGTTGAGGGTGGAATACCAAGTGGTAATAGTAGTTTTTATTTAACAATTGGTGGACATGGACATACTGGTGAACATAGTGCAAAAAAAGCTTCTGAAAATGCAAAAGCTATTTTTGCTATTGGTACCTGTTCTGCCTTTGGTGGAGTTCAAGCTGCTAATCCAAATCCAACAAATGCAGTTGCTTTAAGTGAGGTGACTGATAAACCAGTTATCAATGTACCAGGTTGTCCTCCAAGTGAGAAAAATATTGTTGGTACATTATTGCATTATATTCTTTATGGTTCTTTACCAGCACTAGATGTTTACAATAGACCAAAATGGGCTTATGGTTTAAGAGTACATGACTTATGTGAAAGACGTGGTCACTTTGATGCAGGTGAGTTTGTTGAAGAGTTTGGTGATGAGGGTGCAAAAAAAGGTTATTGCTTATATAAAGTTGGATGTAAAGGACCTTACACTTTTAATAACTGTGGGAAACTTAGATTTAATCAACACACCTCTTGGCCTATCCAAGCAGGTCATGGATGTATTGGGTGTTCAGAGCCAGATTTTTGGGACAAAATGGGACCATTTGAAGAACCAGTTGCAGATAGTTTATACAATACTGTATTTGAAGGCTTAGGAGCTGATGCGGTAGCAGATAAAATTGGGGTTGGACTATTAACTGTAACTGCTATAGGTATAACAGCACACGCTGCAATTTCAAAATTTCATAACCCTAAAGATGAGGAATAAAAATGTCAAATAAAAGAGTTATAGTAGATCCTATTACAAGAATTGAAGGGCACTTAAGAATAGAGGTTGAAGTTGATGAAAACAATGTGATTCAAGATGCATACTCATCAGCTACATTATGGAGAGGGTTAGAAACAATTGTTAAAAATAGAGATCCAAGAGATGCTGGATTTTTAATGCAAAGAATATGTGGTGTTTGTACTTTTTCACACTATAGAGCGGGTATTGAAGCAGTTGAGGATGCACTTAAAATTATCCCACCTTTAAATGCAAAACTTACTAGAAGTTTAATGAATCAAGCACTTTTTATGCATGACCATGTAGTACATTTTTATCATCTTCATGGATTAGATTGGGTTGATGTAGTATCAGCTTTAGATGCAGATGTAAATAAAGCTTCAAAAGAGGCATTTGAGTATACAGACACACCAATTGCAACTGGTACTGATGATTTAGTAAGAGTTAAAAAAAGAGTTAAAGAGTTTGTTGAAAGAGGTGAATTAGGACCATTTGCAAATGCCTATTGGGGACATAAAACTTTTAAATTATCTCCTGAACAAAACTTAATAGCTTTATCACATTACTTGAAAGCATTAGAGGTACAAAGGGTAGCTGCACAATTAATGGCAATCTTTGGTGGTAAAAATCCACACCCACAAAGTTTAACTGTTGGTGGAGTAACTTGTGTAATGGATCTATTAGATCCATCAAGAATGGGTGAGTATCTAACAAAATACCAAGAGGTAGCAGATTTTATTAAACATGCATATTATGCAGATACTAAAATGGTTGCAAAAGCTTATGCAAAAGAGGAGAGTGTAACTCAAAAAGCTGGTACTATGAACTTTATGTGTCATAAAGAGATGCAATTAAATAGAACAGAATATCTTTTTGATACAGGAATTATTTTAGATGGTGATCTTTCAACGGTTTATGAGATAAATGAAGATCTTATCACTGAAGAAGCAACACACTCTTGGTATAAAGACAATGAACCATTACATCCATATGATGGGAAAACAAATCCAAACTATACAGGCTTACACGATAAGATGACTGTTGGTCCTGATGGTAAAGAGATCCATTCAAAGGTTGTTGATAACAAAGGGAAATACTCTTGGATTAAATCACCAAGATATGCTGGTAAACCTATGGAGGTTGGACCATTAGCATCGATACTTGTTTCTTATGCAAAGGGGAATAAAAAGATTGTAAAACTTGTTGATAACTTCTTAGCTGAAACAGGATTACCATTAGAAGCTTTATATACTACTTTAGGTAGAACAGCAGCTAGAACTTTACAAGCTATGGCGATAGTTGAAAATGGTTTAGAGTGTTTTAATACTTTAATTGAAAACTTAAAAGTTGACCAAGATACTTGTAGTCCTTACCATATTGATAAAGATAAAGAGTATAAAGGAAGATTTATAGGTGATGTTCCAAGGGGTATGTTATCTCACTGGATTAGAATAAAAAATGGTGTTGTAGAAAACTATCAAGCAGTTGTTCCTTCAACTTGGAATGCAGGTCCAGTTGATGCAAAAGGGATAAAAGGACCATATGAAACAAACCTTATAGGACTGAAAGTAAAAGATCTTTCACAACCTTTAGAGATAATAAGAGTTATTCATAGTTTTGATCCATGTATCGCTTGTGCAGTTCATGTTATGGATACAAAAGGGAATGATTTAGGTATCTATAGAGTTGATCCAGTTTATGGAACATCTTGTTAGGAAATTATTATGATTAAAAAACATTATGAGTTTTCTTATTGGCTTAGAGTAACCCATTGGGTTAGAGCATTGTCAATTGTGATTTTAATTGGTTCAGGGTTTTATATCGCTGTTCCTTTTATTGCACCAGCTGGAAATGGTGGTGAGCCAACAAACTTTTTAAATGCCTTGTTTAGAACTTGGCATTTAGTTTTTGGATTTTTATTGATAGCTGTAACAATTGGTAAGTTTTATCTTTTTTTATTTGATAAACAAAGTAAACTAGAGAGAGATTCTTTTTTTGATTTTGTAAATATAAAAATTTGGATTCAACAAATAGGTTATTATCTATTGATCACTAAACATCCACATGGAAAGGGTGTTTATAATCCATTACAGTTTTTAGCTTATTTTGGAATATATCTTTCTATTATTATGATTTGTTTAACTGGACTTATCCTTTATGTTCATGTGTATCATGAGGGTATGGGTGGTTTTTTATTTGATAGTATGAGAAGTTTAGAAGTTATGTTAGGTGGTCTATCTTGGGTTAGACAACTACACCATATATTTATGTGGGTATTTATTCTATTTTTACCTGTACATATCTATTTGGCTGTATTTAACTCTGTTTATGGGAAAAGTGGTGCAATGGATTCTATAATCAGTGGATATAGATGGATTAAATCAAAAAAATAATGAATATATTAATACTAGGTATTGGAAATATACTATTTCAAGATGAAGGGATAGGGGTTCACTTTATCCACTATATTGATGAAAAATATAAATTTAATTCAACTGAACACAAGATTCATATAGTTGATGGTGGAACCTTAGCACAAAGGTTAATCCCTTTAATAGTAAAACACGATAGGGTTTTTGTAGTTGATTGTATAGATGCAATCGACTCAAAACCAGGTGATGTTTATTTTTTTGATTATTTAAAGGCACCCTCAAATATAGATTGGCAAGGAAGTGCCCATGAGGTTGAGATGTTGCAAACTTTAAATATGATAAAGATGAATGGAGACCTACCTAAAACAGAAGTGTTAGGGATAATCCCTAAAAGATTAGTTGATGATACCACTTTTGATTTGAGTCAAGAGATTATTGATGCTGTTTTAGTAATGGAGAATAGATTAATTGAAGCTATAAAGGAGATAGGAATAGGCGTAGAGATAAAAAATGAAAACACAACTATTGAAGAGATATCAAAAATCTCTTTTAAAAGGCAGATGTTAAATAGTTGTAGTATTTAAAGTTTATATTGGTAGTTGTATCACGGGCAAACTTAAAAACTATACTCTCAGCCAAAAAATATTTTTTAAGTAATTGCATTTTTAAATATAGTAAAAAATTTGATCAATAATTACTATGCTCCCCCTTTCACTCCTGTGGTACAACTTCCAATATAAACTTAAACTCACTTTTTCTAAATAGATTTATATCTATTCTTGGTATAATGGTTAAAATTTAAAGAAAGTTGGGTTATGAAAGCTATAAGTATACAAATAAAAGGTATTGTTCAAGGGGTTGGCTTTCGTCCTTTTATATATAATTTAGCAACTAAATATAGTCTAAAAGGGTGGGTTAATAACTCCGATACAGGTGTTAATGTCTGCATTGAAGGAAATGATTTAGCAATTGAGTCGTTTTTAGAAGATATAACCGAGTCTGCTCCTCCACTTTCAAAAATTGATGAGATAAATGTATTAGAAAGGGAAGTTGAGGGTTTTGAGAGCTTTGAGATTGTAAAAAGTGTTACTAACTCTCATAAAACAACTATAATCTCTCCTGATATTGCCATATGTGATGATTGTATGGAAGATATAAAAAATATAAACAATAGAAGGTTTGAGTACCCTTTTACAAACTGTACCAATTGTGGTCCTAGATATTCAATTATCAAAACAGTTCCCTATGATAGACAAAACACCTCTATGGAACCTTTTACCTTATGTAATGATTGTAAAAAAGAGTATAGCGAACCAGTAAATAGAAGATATCATGCCCAACCACTTTGTTGTAATAACTGTGGCCCAAAAGTGCAACTTTTTGATATGGATAATCAGATAATCTCAAAAGATATCCAAAGTATAAAAGATGTTGCAAAACTTATAAATGATGGAAAAATTATTGCTATAAAAGGTCTTGGTGGTTTTCATATTATTTGTGATGCCACAAACGAAGAAACAATAAAAAATTTAAGAGAGAAGAAAAATAGACCTGCAAAACCCTTTGCGGTAATGTTTAAATCTCTTAAACAAATTAAAAAATATTTAAGTGTTAGTCCAAAAGAGGAAGAGCTTATAAACTCTAAAGAGAAACCAATCACTATTGTAAAAGCAAATAAAATGGGATTGAGTTATCTAATAGCACCAAATATTGATAGAGTAGGGTGTTTTATAGCTTATACCCCTTTACATGTTATACTTTTTAATTATCTAAATATACCAATAGTTGCAACAAGTGCAAATCTATCTGGTGAACCAATTATTAGATTTAAAGATGAAGTGATTGTTAAACTTGACAATGTGGTTGATTATATTTTAGATTTTGATAGGGATATAATAAATGCCTGCGATGACTCTGTTGTGCAAGTTGTTAATGATAAAATCTCTATTTTAAGAAATGCAAGAGGGTATGCTCCTACCCCTTTTAAATTAAAACACAAAATTGATAAAAAGATTTTAGCAGTTGGTGCCAATCAAAAATCAACTATCTCTATTGCTTTTGATGATGTTTTAATCACCTCTCCACATATTGCTGATTTGGACTCAATCACTTCAATGGAGTATTTTCAAAGAACAGTTGATACTTTTAAAAGATTTTATGATTTTGAACCAGATTTAATTGTTTGTGATAAACACGAAGGTTATGAAAGCACAAAGTGGGCAAAAGAGCAAAATATAAAAACAGTTCAAGTTCAACACCATCATGCTCACCTTTTATCTGCATTGTGTGAGTTTAATTTAGACGAAAAAGTTTTAGCTTTTTGTTTTGATGGTACAGGATTTGGAGATGATGGAAACATTTGGGGTGGTGAAGTGTTTTTAGCTTCTAAAAAAACCTATAAAAGGGTAAATCATTTTAAATACTTTAAACTTTTAGGTGGAGAGAAGAGTATAAAAGAACCAAAAAGAACAGCCCTATCTTTACTTTTTGATCTATTTAGTTTTGATGAAATAAAAAGTTTAGGCTTACCCTTGCTTAGAAAATTTAAACAAATGGAGTTACCAACACTTTATAAAATGTGGGAAAATGGACTAAACTCACCAAAAACAAGCTCGGTAGGTAGGATTTTTGATGCGGTTGCATCTTTGGCTAATATTGTTCATACCCAAAGCTATGAGGGTGAAACAGGCTTAAAAATTGAGATGTTTTATGATGAAGATATAAAACAAAGTTATGAGTATGAGATAATAGATTCACAAATAGATATCTCAAAAGCTATTAAGCAAATGGTAAAAGATAATGATAGTAATCTAATATGTACAAAATTTATGAATATGTTAGTTGATATTGTTATAGATATCTCTATGGAAAATAGAAACTTACCAGTTATTTTAACAGGTGGGGTTTTTCAAAATAAAACCTTACTTGAGAAGGTTACAAAAGAGTTAGATAGTAGATATATAAAATATTATTATACTAGTAAAGTGCCATTAAATGATGCAGGTATATCTGTTGGACAGATATACTCACAAGTTTAGGCATCTATTTTTTTAACACTCTTTTCTATAAAAAATGCACCAAATGGGATTAAAGATAAAACAAATATTTGGAAAATATATCCAGTATCTAATTTAGCTTTCGATTTCGCTTCAAAAAGTGAAATCATAAAAAGTATAAATAAAACTCCATGGGTCATACCAAAGATTTTTACAGGATATGGATCCCCACCAATATATTTAATTGGCATTGCAATAAATACTAAAAGTAAATAAGATATCCCTTCAATAGCAGAGATAATTCTAAACCTTTTTAGTGCACTCATAATTGTTGTCCTTCATTATTTTTTAAAATTATATAGAAAAATAATTAGAGTAGCTTTATAAAAATTAAATAGATTATTTGAAGTAAAGTTGTTTTAATATCTCTATTTGTTTATTTTGTAGATAATTGAATTTAAACTCACACTCCTTTAGATAGTAAAAGAAGTTTTCATCATCTACACCCTTATATTTTTTTAAGTTTTCATCAAGATATTTCCAAAAGATATGTAAGGGAGTTGAGTAAGAGTTTTTTGAAAATATCCTATGCCATTTTAGATAGTTTTCAAAGGTTTTATTATCCTCTAAAGTGTTATATTTTGGAAGTCTTGGCATCAAAAGAGTATAAACTTTTTTGTTGGAATAAAAACCAATAATATTTATGGCATCATAAAGTGATTTTTTCTTTTTTTTCTTTTGACGATTTGTAAAATAATAGTACTCTTCATAGGAGCTATTATCTTTTATGGAAGCTTGATACTCCTCTTCAAGATAAAGTGCAATAAGTTTTCTAAAAAGCATATATCTATTTTGTACTGTTCTATAGTTTATATTTAGAAGTTTGGAACACTTATTGGCATTTATACTATTGCAAAATAGTTTTATAATGGTAATATCTGTATCATATTTTCTTAAAGAGAATTTTCTTTTGCAATAGGCACATTTCTTATAATCATCTTGTAAATCGTATAATCTTTTATGCTTACAAAAGGGGCAAGTTGTTATATTCATACACTATTATACAATTAAAGTCCTAAAACTACATAAGAGTGCACCACTATTAGTTTAGTTTCAGATTCTATTCATTAAACTTCAATAAAAATGAATAATTATTCATTGAAATACAGAGTCCCTTTTTAAATGGGACATTTAAAAGGCAACTCGTTGCCTTCTTTAGGGTTTGCTTCTTTAAGAGGAATTTATTTCCTCTGATAAAAGAAGTTAATTAAGAATAAAGTCCCTTTTTAAATGGGACATTTTAAAAGGAAACTATATGTGCCAAGATTGCGGTTGTAGCATAACAGATCATCATCACCATCATGACCATGACCATAGTCATGATCATTCACACGGACATTCTCATGGAGATTCAGCTTCTCATCAAGCAGCTCATGAGAATTTACATCATAACCCACAGTTAAATGATAGTAAAACCATCTCAGTTATCAAAAAGATTTTAGATAAAAATGACCATGAAGCAGCTCACAATAGAGCCCACTTTGATAATCACAAGGTAATGGGTATAAATCTAATGTCAAGTCCAGGAAGTGGAAAAACAACACTTTTAGAACATATGGCTGATATTGCAGATTTTAAATATGGAGTTGTAGAGGGTGATTTGGAAACAAATAGGGATGCCGATAGACTTATTAACAAAGGGATAAAAGCTGTTCAAATCCAAACAGGAAGTGCTTGTCACTTAGATGCCTTTATGGTTCATAAAGGACTTCATGATATGCCTTTATCTGATTTAGATGTATGTTTTGTTGAAAATGTTGGAAACTTAGTTTGTCCAGCTTCATATGATGTGGGGACACATTTAAATATAGTATTAGTATCTATCCCTGAGGGGGAAGATAAAATAGAAAAATATCCAGTTATGTTTAGATGTGCTGATTTAATCCTTTTTACAAAAGTAGATCTTCTTCCATATTTTGATTATGATATTGAAAAAGAGAAAGCAATGGCTAGAAAACTAAAACCAAATGTTGATATCTTAGAGGTTTCAACAAAAGATGAGGAAAGTTTAAAAGCAGTTGTTGATTGGATAAATTTTAAAAGAAAGATGAGATAATAGTATGTGCCTTTCAATTCCTTCAAAAATTAAAAGTATAGATAAAGAGAACAATATAGCAACTGTAGATACTATGGGTGTGGAAAGACATGCAAGTTTAGATTTGATAGATCAGCCTGTTGAGATTGGGGATTATGTACTTATCCATATAGGTTTTGCTATGAATAAAATAGATGAAGAGGATGCTTTAGAGTCTTTGAAAGTTTATCAAGAGATAATAGACAAAATGGATGAACAAGACCGCTTAGCTGCAATAGATGATGCCGAAAACTGTCCAAATAGGTAATCTTTTATGAGTGAACTACAACTAAAAGATTTATATAATGGTTTTAGAAACCCTCAAACAATAAAAGCTTTAAAAAAACTTGTAGATGTTGAGGCAAGTAAGTTAGATAGAAAAATTCATATCATGGAGGTGTGTGGAGGTCATACACATACAATTATGAAATATGGATTAAATCAGTTAATGCCATCAAATGTGGAGTTTATACATGGACCAGGATGTCCTGTTTGTGTTATGCCTAAAGAGAGAATTGACCATGCCTATAATCTTAGTTTACAAAAAGATGTAATTTTAGTAACCCTTGGAGATATGGTTAAAGTTCTAGGTTCAAATGGAAGTTTACAAGATGCAAGAAGTAAAGGTGCAGATGTAAGGTTTGTATACTCTCCACTTGATACAATCAAAGTAGCTTTAGAAAACCCAAATAAAAAGATAATCTTCTTTGCCATAGGTTTTGAAACAACTACACCAATGACAGCAGCACTTTTAGAGCATGTAACAAAAAACAAAATAGAAAATATCTATTTTCATATAAACCATATAACTGTACCTGAACCAATGAGAGTATTACTTGATAATGATGAGTGTAAAATCGATGCCTTTATTGGTCCTTCACATGTAAGCGTTATAACTGGAAGTAAGATTTATGATGAGTTTGTAAAAGAGTATAATAGGCCAGTTGTAGTAAGTGGTTTTGAACCAGTAGATGTGATGCAATCAATATTAAGTATTTTAAAACAGTTTAATGAAAATAGATGTGAATTAGAAATCGAATACTCAAGGGCAGTATCATACGATGGAAACTTAGCAGCCCAAAAACTAAATGATAAATATTTTGAAAAAAGGGGAAGTTTTAGATGGAGAGGTATAGGAGATATTCCAAATAGTGCCTTGAAACTAAAAGATGAATATAAAGCTTTAGATGCTGAGATTATCTACAAAGATATTTTACCAAATGAAAAAATAGATGACCATAAGCTTTGTATCTGTGGAGATATTATGAGAGGTGTTGCAAAACCAAATGATTGTAAAGTATTTGGAACAGCCTGTAAACCAAGTAGTCCCTTAGGAAGTTGTATGGTATCAAGTGAAGGTGCATGTAGTGCATACTATAAATACGGAAATCTACTATAGAGATATTAGACTTCATCTTTTGTCTTATTCCTTCGTTGAAGCTAAAAATTTAGATACTCACTTACTTTAGTAAGCTCCTACCTAAATTTTTATCTCCGCCTTGAACTAGAACAAAATCTAAAATCTACTATCTCTATAGTGTTGTAAATATATTATAAAACTAGACATAAAAAATATTATGTAGTATAATTATGTAATGAATTTTATGTAAAAGGGTATCTAATGAGTTCAAATGATATTAGAAAAAATTTTGTATTTAAAAAAGAAGTTGCTGAACATTTACAAGAGATAGCAAAAAGAGAAAATAAATCTATGACAAAGATAGTAGAAGAATTAGTTGAGAAAAAATATAATGAAGTTAGTAAAGAAGAAAAACTAAAAGCATTGAATGAATTAGCAGGAAGTGGTACAGGACTTTTCGGAGATTTGACTATTCAAAAAATTAAGGCAAATATGGATGTATAAAAAAGTATTTTTAGATGCAAATATTTTTATAGATTTATTTGATGAAAGTAGAGATAGGGATAAAAAAGCATATCAAGTATTTAGTTATTTAACTCAAAATGATATAGCCTTATATACAAGTTGTGATTTAGTAACTACAATTTATTATATTCTTTCAAAAACATCAAAAGAGTTAGCTTTAAACAATATAGAAAAAATAAATAAAATATGTAAGATAATAGACTTTGGAAATGAAGAAGTAAAACAAACTTGTGAATTGATGCGTGAAAACAAAAAGTTTAAAGACCTTGAAGATACTATACAATATATTTTAGCTTTAAAAGAAGAGTGTGATTTAATAATCTCAAATGATAAAAATTTCATAAGTGAAGGTATTGAAATTTTTACTACTAAAGAGTTTTTAGAAAAATTAGAAGGGAAAAAATGAAAAAAAATTATTCACTATTCATTATTCATTATTCATTTTTTTCATGCAAGGAACAAGCATGAAAACAATAACACTAGCACATGGAAATGGTGGGCAAGAAAATAATGAACTAATCTCAAAGGTTTTTTATAAGGCTTTTGAAAATGATATCTTAGCAAAAAGTGAAGATGCGGCTATTATCCAAGATGGAAAATTAGCTTTTAGTACTGATAGTTTTACAGTTAGTCCAATTGAGTTCAATGGAGCAGATATTGGGAAACTTGCTATTTGTGGTACTTGTAATGATTTGGCTATGATGGGTGCAAAACCTAAATATCTTACTTGTTCTGTTATTATTGAAGAGGGTTTTGAGGTAGAGACTCTACAAAGAATAGTTGCAAGTATGAAAAAAGAGCTTGAAATAAATGGTGCAAAAGTTGTAAGTGGTGATACAAAAGTAGTGCCAAAAGGTAGTGTTGATAAGATATTTATAAATACAACTGGAATTGGTGAAGTAAAAAAAGAGGGGATCTCTTCAAACAATATCCAAGAGGATGATGCAATTATTGTTTCAAACTCTATTGGTAAACATGGAGCAACTATTTTTGCTAGTAGGGAAGGGATAGATTTTTCTACTACACTAAAATCAGATTGTGCCTCACTTTGGATAGCAGTTGAAAAACTTATTGAAGGAGGTGTTCAAATTAGGGCATTAAGAGATGCAACTAGAGGTGGAGTTAGTGCAGTATTAAATGAGTGGGCTAAACAATCAAATATCTGTGTTGAGATAGAAGAGGAAAAAATACCAGTTTGTGATGAGGTAAATGGTATTTGTGAGATGTTAGGGTTTGAAGCTTTAAATCTTGCAAATGAGGGAACTTTTGTTTTAGCTTTACCTCAAAGTGAAGTTGAAAAAGCTATGGAAGTTTTAAAACAGTGTGAGATAACAAAAGAGTCAAGTATCATAGGAAAAGCAACTTTAAAACATCAAGGGAAAGTTATTCTTCAAACAGCATGGGGAACACAAAGATTTATCGACTTACCAACTGGTGAGTTACTGCCAAGAATTTGTTAAAAAAAGATATAAAAGGAATACAATTTGCACGAATACTCAATAGTACAATCTTTATTAGATAGTTGTGAAGAACACGCAAAACAAAACGATTCTACAAATGTTACAAAAGTGGTTGTGAAAATAGGGGTTTTAAGTGGAGTAGAACCTGATTTATTACAAACTGCTTTTGATACTTTCAAAGAGAAAACAGTTTGTGAAAATGCAGAATTTATAATAAATCACCAAAAGGTTGTCATAGAGTGTTTAGATTGTAACACCACTTCAACTTTAGAGAAAAATGAGTTTTTTTGTCCTAAATGTAAAAGCAATATGGTAAAAGTGGTTGATGGTGAGGAGATGTACTTGATGAGTTTAGAATTAAATTAAACTTAATAATTTATAATTGCTTTTTATTTTGATTATAAATTGAATTAATAAGTAATAAAATAACTGATAATTAATCATGCTATAGGTTATAGATGAAGAAAATAAATTTAAAAAACTTAATTTACCATAACTATTTAAAGACAGCATTAACCTCTATTTTATTTATTGAAGTAGCTTTATTATGTTTATATTTTTATGTAACAAGCAATGTAGTAAAAAAGAGTGCAAGTTTTATTAAAAAAGATGTTCAACATAGTGTATATTCTAAAATAAATGATGTAAAAGAGAATATCAATAAAGACTTTTCAAATATTGAAAATAGTTTAAAACTTTTACAAAATGAACATCAAAATTTTTTTAGATATCATAAAAAACTTGTTGTGAACAGTGATGTAAAGTTTGAAAAAGCTAAAAATGGGATGTATTATAAATCTTTTGATAATGGTGGTTCATCTGTTGTAGTCTCTAAGAATACCCCTGTAACAAACTCTTTAATTGAGGAGTTAGAAAAAACTGAAAGTTTTGATACAAACTTTAAGACTATTGTTAATGAAAATAGTTTAGTAATTGCTGCATATTTTAATTCAAGATATGATTATAGTAGATATTATCCATATATTCCAAACACATATAATATTTTTCCATCAGATATAAATATGAGAAACTACAATTTTTATTATGAAGCAGACTTTGACCATAACCCAAATAAAGATGTTGTATGGACTGATGTATATCTAGACCCTGCAGGTCAAGGGTGGATGATTAGTTCAATTGTACCAATTTATTATAATGATAAACTAGAGGGTGTAACTGGATTAGATATCACTGTTGAAAAGATGATAAATAATCTATTAAAGATAAAGTTACCCTATAAAAGTGATTCTTTTTTGCTTAATAAAGATGGTGAACTAGTTGCAACAACTCAAAATGTAAATAAAATCTTGGGAATAGATAATAGTAATTATAGTTATGATAAAAATCAAACCATTTCCCAAACAATTTATAAGCAAGACAATAATATATTAAACCACAAAAATAAAGATTTAGTGAAGACTTTTGAAGATATTGTTACAAATTCAGCCTATAAACATGAAATACTAATAGATGGGGAAAAGTATCTAATCTTTACAGAATTTATTGAGAAAACATCTTGGCATTTGATTTCACTTATTAAAGAGGATGAAGTTTTAGCAGATGTTAAAGAGTTAGAGGATTATTATAAAAGTTTAGGGGTTTTAACTATATGTTTAATTATTCTATTTTATATAATCTTTTTTATCTATTTATATAATAAATCTAGAAGCTTTGTTAAAAAAATCAATCAGCCTTTACTTAAAATTATAAGTCTAACAAAAAATATTGGTAGAGAGAAACATATAGATAAGTTAGTAACTACAGGAATTGAAGAGTTGGATTTATTAAATGATAACTTTAATAAGATGGCAGCTCAACTAGAGGATCGTACAAATAAACTTATTGAAGCACAAGCGAAAAAAGAGTTACATGAACATCTATCAAATACAGATGTTTTAACAGGAGCTTACAATAGAAGATATCTTAACGATTTTACAAAAAAATATCTAAATATAGTAAAAAGGGAAAAGGGTACTTTTTCATTATTGGTTATTGATATTGATGATTTTAAATATGTAAATGATAATTTTGGACACGATATTGGTGACAATGTTTTAAAACTATTAGTTGAAAAAATCACTGATGTAGTTCGAAGTAATGACATAGTTGTAAGACTTGGAGGTGATGAGTTTGTAGTTTTACTTCCTGATACAAATTTAGAAAACTCAAAAATTGTTGCCCATAAAATATTAGAAGATGTAAATAGTATTAAAGTAGAGGATGATAATAAAATAACTAAATTTACAATAAGTATAGGAACTGCAGAATTTTCAAAAAATGACACTGATATAGATACTATTATAAAAAGAGCTGATGAATTATTATATAAATCTAAAAGAGATGGTAAAAATACTGTTTCATAAATATACAGCAAATTTTGAAAAAAAATAAATAAATAATTTCTTCTTATTAAAGCTTTTGTAATATTATGTTACCCTATATTTATAATTATAGATGAGGAGCTTTTATGAATAGATTAATAAGTATAGCTGTAGCATCTCTTTTAAGTTGTACTATGGCATTTTCAAAAGAGGTCAAAATAGGTGTTATTATGCCAATGTCTGGAGATATTGGTGGATTTGGTCAAAGTGCAGTTGAGGGTTTAAATGTTGCATATGAGATGAACAATAAACTTGAAAATGGTGATGATATAAAACTTGTTTTAGTAGATAATAAATCTGATAAAATTGAAGCAGCAAATGCTGCAACAAAACTTGTTTCATATGATAAAGTTAGTGCTATTATTGGTGCTTTAACCTCTACAAATACTATGGCGATGACAAAAATTGCTGAGAATGCTAAAGTTCCTGTAGTTGCACCAGTTGCTACAAATATCTTAGTTACCAAAAGAAAAGATTTTGTATCAAGGGTTTGTTTTTCTGATGCCTTTCAAGGTGAAGTTGCTGCAAATTTTGCTATGAATACTTTAAAACTAAAAAAGACAGTATTAGTAACAGATGTTAAAAACGATTATTCAATTGGTATTTCAAAAGTATTTAAAAGAGCATATAAAAAACTTGGTGGAACAATTTTACAACAAGTTAAAATCAACCAAGGTGATGCTGATTATAAAGCTATGTTATCAAATATCAAAGCTTTAAATCCAGAGCTTATCTTTTTCCCTATCTACTCAGCAGAAGCTGCACTTATAGCAAAACAAGCAAAACAACTAGGTATTAAAGCAAAATTTATGGGTACTGATGGGATGACAGCTGATAAAGTTTTCTTTGAAGTTGGTGGTGATGCAGTTGAAGGATTTTATGCAACAGACCTTTACTCTCCAAGTACACCAAAAACAACTGAGTTAGCTAAAAAATATGAAAAAGCCTATAAAGCTAAATTAAATAAAGAGGTACACCCTTTTGGTGTATTAGCTGCTGATTCATATAATGTAATTGTAAATGCAATGAATCAATGTGAAGACCCTACAAATACTATTTGTGTAAATGAAAAAATAAGAGCAACAAAGAGTTTTGAAGGTGCCTCTGGAATGATTACTTTAGAAAATGGTGATGCAGTTAGATCTGCTGTAATAAACGTGATAAAAGATGGTAAAAAAGAATACTTAACAACAGTTAATCCATAACAAAGCATTATAGATGGATTTTATTACTTTATTACAACAACTTGTAAATGGGATTAGCTTAGGAAGTATGTATGCACTTATAGCCATAGGTTATACTATGGTTTATGGTGTATTAAGACTTATTAATTTCGCCCATGCAGATATAATGATGGTAGGAGCATTTGCTGCTTATTATGCAGCAGATAGTTTAGGCTTCTCCTTATCATTTGCCTTTTTATTTGCAGTTGTTGTATCGGTAATTGTTGGTATCTTAACAGATAAAATAGCCTATAAACCACTAAGACAAGCTCCTAGAATCTCTTTACTTATCACAGCTATTGGGGTATCATTTTTTTTAGAAAATCTTGTAAATGTTACCTTTGGTGGAACACCAAAATCTTTTTCTGTACCTGAGTTTTTTGAACAAATCATAAATATAAAAGGGGCAATTTTAACCCCAACTGTTATTATAGTTCCTATTATTACAATTTTATTATTGTTAGTTTTATTGTTTATATTATTTAAAACAAAATATGGTATTGCCATTAGAGCTTTAGCTTTTGATGTAAAAACAGTATCTTTAATGGGTGTTGACTCAAATAAGATTATTATGATTGTTTTTATTTTAGGTTCTAGTTTAGCTGGTGTGTCTGGACTTTTTTGGGCTATTTCCTATCCTATATTAACTCCATATATGGGAGTTATGATTGGACTTAAAGCTTTTGCAGCTGCAGTTTTAGGTGGTATTGGTTCAGTTACAGGTGCAGTTTTAGGTGGTTTTATATTAGGGTTTACTGAAGTTGTCTTTGTAGCATTTTATCCTGAAATGGGTGGATATAAAGATGCTATTGCTTTTGTATTTTTAATTTTTGTTTTATTGTTTAAACCAACAGGAATTATGGGGATTAACTTTGAGAAGAGTAGGTTTTGATTATGAATAAAAATTTTATTATATATTTAACTCTTGCTATTTTATTTGTATTAATCTCTCCTTATCTTTTTGATGATTATGGGGTAAGGATATTAAACAATATTTTTATCTTTTTAATTTTGGCTGCTTCTTATAATCTTATAAATGGTGTTACTGGACAGTTTTCCCTTGAGCCAAACGGTTTTGTAGCAATTGGGGCGTATGTTACAGCTTTATGTTTATTGAGTGAAGATTTAAAATGGGATCTATTTCAGTTAGAAGATCCAGCCCCTTGGGTACTTGCTTTAAATACAAGCTTAGTGCCTGCACTGTTATTAAGTGGTGTTGTTGCAACTATTGTTGCAGTGTTTTTAGCAGCCCCTGTTTTTAGAGTAAGGGGAGATTATCTTGCTATTGTTACTTTAGGCTTTGGTTTTATTATAAAAGTTTTTGCAATCAACTCACCTGAGATAACAAATGGTTCAATAGGTTTAAATGAGATCCCATCACTTATAAATATCTATTGGACTGGTGGAATTGCAATTATTACAGTTTTGGTTATGTTAAATATTGTATATTCAAAATATGGAAGGGCAATGAAAGCTGTAAGAGATGATGAGGATGCAGCTAGTGCAATAGGTATAAATACCTTTAAAATCAAAACTATGGCTTTTGGAACCTCTGCATTTTTTGAAGGAGTTGGTGGTGGTTTACTGGCAATTTTACTTACAACTATTTCACCAGATCTGTTTACCTTCTTTTTAACCTTTCAACTACTTATAATAATTGTTCTTGGTGGACTTGGGTCTATGACTGGAACTATTATTGGTACAGTTCTTGTTATTGGTGGTAGTGAATGGTTAAGATTCTTAGATGGACCTATGAATATTTTTGGAATACAAACAGAAGCACATCCAGGGCTACGAATGGTGATTTTTTCAGTTATCTTAATTCTTGTTATGCTTTTTGCAAGAGAGGGGATTATGGGGAAAAAAGAGTTGTCAACAATCCTAAGAAAAAAATTTAAAAAAGGTAAAGATGATGTTAGAGATTAGAAATATCACTAAAAAATTTGGTGGTATTGTTGCCATCAATGATACATCATTTAATATCAACAAAAATGAGATATTTGGTTTAATAGGACCTAATGGTGCTGGTAAAACAACAATGTTTAATATCATAACAGGAAACTATAAGCCAACAAGTGGGAAAGTTTTTTTAGATGGGAAAGATATAACAAACAAAAAAAACTATAAGATTGTTAGAGAAGGGATTGCAAGAACTTTTCAAAATATAAGACTCTTTTCCTCAATGAGTGTTTTGGATAATATTTTAATAGGTTTTGATAATTCAATAAAATACACATATCTAGAATCAATCTTTAGATTTCCAAGATACTTTTCACAAGAGAAGAAAACAAAAGAGAAAGCATATGAGATAATGGAGTTTTTAGGTATAGAGAAGTTTGCCAATGAGTTAGCTAGTTCCCTTTCATATGGAAATCAAAGAAAGGTTGAGATTGCAAGAGCAATGGCAACAAACCCTAAAATCTTACTTTTAGATGAGCCAGCAGCTGGTATGAATCCAAATGAAACAAAACAGTTGGCACATCTATTATTTGATATTAGAGATAAGTTTGATATCACAATCTTACTTATTGAACACGATATGAAGTTTGTAAACCATCTTTGTGATAAAGTTTTAGTTTTGGATTATGGAAAAACTATATTTGAAGGTAAAATTGAGGATGCAATTCAGGATGAAGAGGTTATAAAAGCTTATTTAGGAGATTTTAAACATGCTTAAAGTTGAAAACTTAGAGGTATATTATGGCCTAATAAAAGCTGTAAAAGGTATAGATTTTGAAGTTAAAAAAGGACAAATAGTTTCTTTGATTGGTTCAAATGGTGCAGGGAAAACTTCAAGCTTACAATCAATAGTAAATGATGTGGATAAAAAGGGAAAAATAGTTTTTGATCAAAAAGATATTACAAAACTAAAAACCCATAAGATTATTCAACAAAGAATTGCATTGGTTCCAGAGGGTAGAAGAGTTTTTATTAATCTTACAGTTGAAGAGAATCTAAAAATAGGTGCTTTTAATAATGAAGAGAGATATGATGAGTTATTAGAACACTCCTATAAGCTTTTCCCAAGACTTGTGGATAAAAGATACCAATTAGCAGGAACTATGAGTGGAGGGGAACAACAAATGCTTGCAATTGCAAGGGCTTTAATGAGTTCACCAAAACTTTTAATGCTTGATGAACCCTCTTTAGGTTTAGCTCCAAAAATAGTTGGAGAATTGTTTGAAACAATTCAAAAACTAAATGAAGAGGGGATAACTATTTTATTAGTTGAACAAAATGCTTATGCTGCTTTAGAGGTATCAAACTATGCTTATGTTTTAGAAAATGGAAAGATAACCTTAGAAGATAAAGCTAGCAACCTTATCGACTCAGATGAGATTAGAAAAAAATATTTAGGGGCCTAATTGGTAATATTTATCAATTATTAACCTTTTTACTATAAAATTACAAATCAATATAAAATACAGGAAAAATATGCTTTTAATGAAATTAGAACCAAAAGAGAAGTTCTCTTTTTTACAACTTGCACACTACTTAGCTAGAATAGATAATGAATATGGAGAAAAAGAAGAAGAGGTAATTTTAGAATATTGTGCAGAGATGGGTATTGATAACGATGATATGTTTGATATGGATGAGTTTAGTTTAGAAAATACTCTTAAAGACTTTAAGTCAATTAGAAGTAAAAAGATTGTAATACTTGAATTGACAATTTTAATTCATGCAGATGACAAGTTTGATTTAGAAGAGAGAACACTAATTTCACAAATCACTAAAGCTTTTAACTTTAAAGAAGAGGATGTTGAGTTGTATTCTCAATGGGGTAAAGCAGTAGCTGCACTTTATCAACAAGGTAAGTTTTTCATTCAAGATTAGTTTTCATAGATAATTTTAAATAATATTCTAGAAAATTTAGGTAGAATTACACCTATGGAAATAATTGAAAAGTTAAATAATAAAATTGAAAGACTTGTTTATGAATATGAGATTCTTAAAAAAGAGAATCTTATATTAAGAGAAGATCTAAATGAATTAAAAAATAAAAATGATGAATTAGAGAGAAATAATCAAGATATGCTTTTAAAAATAGATAGTACCTTAACCTTTGTAGAGGCTAAATCAAGTGCAAAGTAAAGTAACTTTTCATATAAATAACATGGCTTACACTATTAATGTCGATGAAGCTTTAAGGCAAGAGTTGACAAAAAACCTATCAACAGAAAAAAACTTAGACACCAAAGAGCTATTAGCTGCATATATAAGATTAGCTCAGGAGTTTTCAGGTTTAAAACAGGATTTAGAAATAATAACAGATAAGATTCCAAACTTTTAAATCATGAAGGGAAGTTTTAGTCTTTTGGAGTTAGTTATTGTGATATTTATAGTTCTTATTTTTTTAACTATAGGTATTGTAAAATTTAACGATAGTTTAACTTATTCACAAAAAATAGAAATAAAATCTCAAATAGCTTTGATAAAAAACTCAATACAAAATTTAAAAACAAAAAAAATATTAAAAGATGATACAAGTTTATTGGCTTTAGATAATGCACCAATTGATACAGAGGGTCAGATGCTTTTTGACAAAGTTTTACAAACACCTTTAATCTCAACTTCAAAAAACAAAAAAGAGCTAGGTAGATGGATTAAAACTCTCCAAAATAGATATGAAGTCTATTTTGATACTGAGAGTTTTATCTCTTTTGAGTATAAAAATTATGCTTTTAGATGTATTAGTCAAACAAGTTTATGTAAAGAGTTTGAATGAATTATTATGAGATAGCTCTACTAAAATCCCCTTTAGCACCTTTAACTTTTCAATATGAAGAGCAATTAGATATAGGTTCAAAGGTTTTAGTAAAGCTAAGAAATAGAAAAAACCTTAATGAAGCTGTGGTTTTAAAAAAAGTAGAAAAACCAGAGTTTAAATGTACAAATATAGAAGAGATAACAAATAAATATTATAGTTTAGATATGTTGGAAATAGCTAAATTTATCTCTCAATATTATGTTTGTTCAATGGGGGAGTCTTTAAGTGTTTATACACCTTTTGATAACACAATTGAGCTTATAGAAGAAAATACAATTTATGATAGTGGTATTGAACTATCTACTCAACAACAACAAGCTTTAGATTTTATTGAAAAGAAGAAACAAGCATTGTTGTTTGCAAATACAGGAAGTGGGAAAACAGAGATATATATTAAAACCATTGAAAAGGTTTTAAATGAAAATAAACAAGCCATACTTTTGATGCCAGAGATATCATTAACTCCACAAATGGAAAAAAGACTAAAAAAGGTTTTTGGTGAAAGCCTTGCCATATGGCATTCTAAAATAACAAAAAAGAAAAAAGAGGCTATAGTAGAAGGGGTTTTAAGTTCAAAAATTAAACTAATAGCTGGTGCAAGGTCTGCACTTTTCCTTCCCTTTGCAAAACTTGGATTGATTGTTGTTGATGAGGAGCATGATGAATCTTATAAAAGTGATAGTAAACCAAGATTAAATGCAAAAGATTTAAGTATCTATATGGCAAAAAAGCTAGATATAAAACTTATACTTGGAAGTGCAACAGCTTCCGCTTCATCTTTTTCAAAAGTTCCATACTTCAGATTAAAAGAGACTTTCTTTGATACTTCAAAAGCTATATATTTTGATGATTCATCGCAAGATCTATCCTCTAAGGTTTTAAATAAAATAACTACAACTCTACAAAACAATCATCAAGTTATTGTTTTTTTACCAACAAGGGCAAACTATAAATATCAAATCTGTACAAGTTGTGGTAAATCTGTAGAATGCCCTTACTGTTCTGTTTCAATGAGTTTACATAAAAACGATAAGGCTTTAAAATGTCATTATTGTGGATATGCACAGAAAATACCAGAGAAGTGCCCTAGTTGTGAAAATGGAATAATCCATAACTTAAGAGTAGGTACAGCTGAGATTGAGAGTTTATTAAAAGAGAACTATCCAGATAAAACAATAAAAAGATTTGATAGGGATGAGATAAAAACTGACAATAAGCTAAAAACTATTTTAAATGAGTTTAATTCAAATAAAATTGATATCTTAATTGGTACTCAAATGCTCTCAAAAGGGCATGATTACCATAATGTAAAACTAGCAGTGGTACTTGGAATAGATTCAATTTTAAATATGAATTCATACAAAGCTAGAGAAAGAGCCTTGTCTTTACTTATTCAAATCTCAGGACGAAGTGGAAGAAAAGGGCAGGGGGAAGTTATTGTTCAAACCCAAAATGAGGATTTTTTTAAATACTACTTATTAAATAGTGATTATGAAAACTTTTTAAAAGATGAGTTACAATTTAGAGAGGAGTTATACCCTCCATATTTAAAACTAGCAAGAATAACCTTTGCCCATGCAAATGGACTAAAAGTAAAAGATGAGATGGATAGATATGTATCTATTTTAAAAGAGAATGAGAATATAGAGGTTGTAGGTTATGGACAAAGTGGTATTTTTAAACTTGCAAATAAATATAGATATGAGATAATTATAAGGTCCTCTAATGTAAAAGCTTTATTGATTGCTTTACACTCAATAGATTCTACGATGGCTTCAATAGATATGGATACTAACTATTAATTATTTGTACTAGAATTTGCATTTAATGTAGATTTAGTAAGATTTTAGTATAATCCAAAAAAATTTAAGGAAGGTTTATGGCATTTACAAAAGAAGATTTTACAAAAAAAGTAGAAGAGATTCAAGCTCAATCATGGTATAAAAACCCAATCGGTTTTGGTATCGCAAGAGTTGATAGAGGACAATTAAATCCTGAGAAAATCTTACAAGCTACTTACCCTGTAGTGAATTGGAATGAAAACTTTGGAAGTGCAGCAATATTTTTAGATGCATTAAAAGAAGCTGGTGTAGAAGTTGATACATCAAAATCAGAATTAGTGTGTGAAGTTAGTGATAAATTTTTAACTGCTTGCATTGAGTCTTTCAGACCATTTATTCCAGAAGCAAAAGGGACTGATCATAAAAATGTTCAAGTTGTTTCTCAATTAGCATCATTACCAATCGATTCAGGATTAAATGCAGATAACTATAAAGTTGTATTTATTTTTGAAGATGCAGTTGTTGAATCTGTTGAAGCAGCATATTTAAAACTATATGCATTATCAACAGGAAAAGCTAAATTAAGAAGTTTAAATTTAAATGGAATTTTTGGTGCATTACATAACTGTGCTTGGTCTGGGGCTACTCCAATTGAACTAGATTGGTTAAGAGAAAACGAAGTTACTTTAAAACTTGCAAATAAATATCCAGAAATCACAATGGTTGATAAATTCCCAAGATTCTTATCTCATGTAATTCCAGCAGATAATACAAGAATCTTAGAAACTAGTAAAGTAAGATTTGGTGCTCAATTAGCAGCTGGAACTACTGTAATGCCTGGTGCAGCATATATTAACTTTAATGCTGGTACTGAAGGTGTAGTAATGGTTGAAGGTAGAATCTCATCAAGTGCAGTTGTTGGAGCAGGTTCTGACGTTGGTGGTGGAGCTTCAATTTTAGGTGTACTTTCTGGAACTGATGGTGTGCCTGTTTCTATTGGTGAAAACACTTTACTTGGTGCTAACTCTTGTACAGGTACAGCTATTGGTGATGGTTGTATTTTAGATGCAGGTGTAACAATCTTACCAGGAACAAAAATCACATTATCTGAAAAAGCGGTAGCACAATTAAAAGAGATTAACCCAGATAAAGAGATTACTACTTTAATGAGAGGTATGGATTTCTTAGGTGTTAATGGTGTTCACTTTAGACAAAACTCTGTAACTGGTCAAATTATTGCAATGAGATCAACAAGAGAAGTTAAACTTAACGCTGATTTACACTAATTGTAATTTAGTAAATAAAAAAGGGATGAGTTAAAAACTCATCCCTTTTTTTATGTTTGAAACTTATCAACTAGAATAGATCTACACTAGAGATTTGTTCCTCTTTAAACCTTACAACTTTATCTCTACCACTACTTTTTGCTTCATATAAAGCAATATCTGCATTTTTGATAACTGTATCAAGCACTGTAGAGTCTTTTGGATACATTGAAAGACCAATACTAACAGTCTTTTTAAGTTTGTTCCCTGCATAAACTGAGATCTCATTTTCTCTAACTTTTTGAGCAATTTTATTAGCAACTGCCAAGGCATCACTTTCTGAAGCCACATCAACTAGAAGTACTATAAACTCTTCCCCACCATATCTAATAACTAGGTCTGATTCCCTTACATTCTCTTCTAAAATAGTTGCAAGTTCTCTTAATACCTTATCCCCAATATCGTGACCATACTCATCATTTACGGCTTTAAAGTGATCCATATCAAGCATAAGAATACCAATACTAGAATCTTTTCTTTTAACTTGAGGGATAAGCTTTTTAGAGTGCTCATCTAAGAATTTTCTATTATAAAGACCTGTTAATCCATCTCTAAATGCTGAATCTTTTAAGGCATCCATTAATAGTTTCACTTCAATAGCTGGTGCTGTTTCAGTTAGATAGTTTTTAATAAAGTTGATTTTATCTTTTAAATCATCCAACTCTTTTTGAGTTTCACAGGTAAAGTGGATAATTAGATATTTACCCCTAGAGATATTTATATTGATACAATAATAGAATTTATCCTCATTTTCATAATATGGACAGCTATTATGGAAATCTATAGAAACCACATCACTTTTTGTTCTTGCACATCTACAAAGTTCTGGAGTTACTTTCATTGTTTTTTCACAATAAAATGAATTACCCCTTTGGATAAGTTTTTTCATTTTATGTTTTAACATATCTATCTCTATAAAAGTGAAGTTTTTTAATTCAAATTTATTTTCAAATACTTGAGCTAGTCTAGTATATATCTCATCTAGAGTACTATCTAACTCAACTTGCTTTTTAAATTGATAAAGGTTTGATAGGTTATCTATAATCTCTTTTGATTCTTTTAATGGGTTTCTATCAATATTTGAGGTTTTATAACCAATAAAACCTTGAAGTTTCTTATCAATATCCCCTGCTGTTTCCTTAAAGGTTTGTAGTAGGTTATTGTAATCATCTGTTAAATGCACCATCTCTTTAGCAAGTCCAGTTGGAGCTGCAATTTTCTCAAATTTACCTAAGGTTGCTTGTGACATATTGATTTTAAATAGTTCATAAAGTTTAAAATATGGAGATACAACTTTTTTACTATAAATTAAAAAGAATATAATTGTAAGTAGAATAATTACAGAGATGATGTATAAAGACTCAATCCCTATCTCTTTAATAGTACTTATATCAACTATAAGTGAAACTGCCCCTAAAGTTTCACCCTGTTTTACATGGTGACAGTTTAAGCAGTTGATACCTTTGTCTGCAACAGCATTGTATGGTATTGTAACTCTAACAGTTGTTTTTGTGATAGATTCATCTAAGTCATAGATCATAGTTCCTGATTTAAGAACTTTTCTATCTATATCATCTTTTGGTTCATTGTGGGTTTTATTAAATTGTTTATTTACTAATTCACTTCTAACTAGCCATAATTTATCGATATTTTTAATATTTGAAACAGATTGTACAAAGGTTTCGACATCATCCATATTGTCATTGACCATATGTGCAGTTAAACCACTTTTGACAACCTCTGAGATTGATAAGGCATTGTGAATAGCAGATTTTATACCTGAAGTTCTTAAGTTATATAAACTTAATACAGTAATCGAAATTGATAATATAATTACCATAATAATTGAATTTAATATTATATTTTTTTTCATAAACAAAAACCACCTTAAAACCAGTCATTCTATTGAAAAAACACTTAAGACTAGGTATAAATTTAAGTAGAACTTTAATTATATTTTAAATAAATCCTTAGGGTCTATATGTGCCTCATTTTTAGTAGCCTGAAATGTTAAACTATCATTTACTCTTCCTACTACATAACCTTGTTTTATCCATCTTCCAACTTTTAGTGAAGGTGAGATTTTATCAAGGTGTGAGTAGATAGTATGGATACCATTTGTGTGTTGAATAATAACAACATTCTCTAATAATCCTGCATCTTTTTTAGCATAAACAATTTTCCCATTCCAGATAGATTTAACTTTTGCTTGAGGGATATTAGATTTTAAAATGATAGATTCATTAAAAAGTTTAATTTTATATACGGGGTCATAGTATTTACCAAATTTTTTAACAACTTTAAAAGAGTCAAGTGGTGCGATTGTTTTTCTACCTCTATATCTTGATACTTTTACTCCAGAGGTTGAAGAACCAATCATTCTTACATCTAAATCAATATCATCTGCATATTGGTTGTTTCTTTGATCATCAACATCAAATTTTTTATTTTTTTGTCTTTTCTTTTTAGCAGCAGCTGCTAATCTTCTTTTTCTCTCTTTTTCTAGTTCCTCTTTTTTTAGAATATTAAGTTTTGCAAGAAGGTCTTTTAATGACTCTTGTTTTGAAATGATTTTTTTTAGTTGTTTTTGATACTCCCTATGTTTTCTTTCTAAAGTGACTAAAGATTTTGAATACTTATCTTTTAAACTATCTAACTCTTTTTTCTTCTCTTTTCTATCTTCAATATAATCTGAGATTTTTTTAATCTTATTTTGGTTTTCCCTTTTATTTTGAGTTAGGATTTCATAACTATTATTTAGTTTTAAAATTTCATCTTTTGAGTTTTCTGAAAGTATTTTATAAACTTCTGAATCTATAAGTTCATCGAGTGTATTTTCATCTGCAAGTTTTAAGGCAATAGAAGAAGAAAAATCTTCTATTATGATTTTTACAATCTGCTCTTCACTTTTTTTCTTCTCTTGTATTAATGATTTTGAATTGTTTTGTAGGTCAACCAAAGAGGTTTTTGCACTCTTTAATTGTTTCTCATGTTCTTTAATATCTTTATTTATTCCACTAATACTTGATTCTAGTTTATTTAACTCTTTGTTTTGGTTGGAGATCTGTTTTGCTAAGATTTTTACTTGTAAGTCTGTTCTTATCTGTACAGATTTATTTTTGTTTAGTATCTGCTTATGGTTTTTTATTTTATTATCAATAGCTGAACTATTTACTAAACTAAAAGAGAGAAATAAAAGTAGAATTAACCTAGTCATGCTTTAACTTATATTTTAATAATACTCCAATAATTGTTAACAATGAGATACCAAATGAGAGTAAAAATATCTTTGTAAGGGAGTCATTTAAACTCAAGGTTACAATCACAATATTCTCTAAATCATTAGGTAAAATCACACCAATATTACTAAGTAGATAGATAAATATGCTTGAAACAATAGTAAAAGATAAGATGGCACTTATAATTGCATATTTTAATATGGTTGATGAACTATATAAAATAGAAGCCCCATGTAGTTTTAAAATGGTGATTTTTTCATGGTGTTCATAAAACCAAATTCTAATCTGTTTTGAGATGATAATAACTGCAAAGATTGTAATAATAGAAAATAAAATAAAACTGATTCTACTAAGTAAGAGTAACAAAAGGTATATATTGTTGTGGTTTTTTGAAAATATTTCAACTTTTCTAATGTTTTTATTTTGATAAAGTGTATCTTTTATAATATTTAATTCTGAAGTTGTAGGAAATACCTCCAATTGAATTTTATAAAAAAATGGAAGTTTTTGTCTTAATAGATCTACAGAGGTATCTGAAAGATTGTTTTTTATGTCGTTTATAATCTTCTCTTTCTCTAAAGTGATAATTTTTTCTACATTTATACCAGCTAGTTTTGTTATCTCCTCTTTGATTAATGGAGTGTTTGTAACAATAACAATAGAGTAATCATTTGCAATTTTTATTCTATAGTTTTCTAATATATTTGAAGCAAATAGGTATATAATAAAAGAGATTAACATAGCTGTTAATGGAACAATGAAGGCAAAAATATTTTTAAGAAACTTCATATATTATTCCATCTTCAATAGATAATTGTCTAAATCTAATTCCAAAGTTTTTAGGAACTCTATGGGTAACAACTACAACTGTGATACCAAGTTGTTCATTGGCACCTTTTAAGAGATTCCATACTACATCAGCTGAATAGTCATCAAGGTTTCCTGTAGGCTCATCTGCTATGATTATTTTAGGATTATGGGCTAAAGCTCTTGCAACGGCAACTCTTTGTTGCTCCCCACCACTTAGTTCATTTGGATAATATCCTGCTCTATGTGCAAGTTTAACATGGGCTAAAAGTTTATTTGCTTGTTCCCTTGAGATATCATTAGAGTAGCCATTGATTTTTAGTGGAATCATAATATTCTCTTCAATTGTCCACTCTTTGATAAGTTTATAATCTTGAAAAATTATACCAATATCTTTTCTTAATCTTCTAAGTGATTTTCCCTTTATCCCCATAACATTTTGACCAGCAATAACTAAGTCTCCATGTTTTAATGGTATTTCACCATAAAATGATTTTAGTAGAGTCGATTTACCACTACCACTTGTTCCACCAATAAATACAAACTCTTTCTCTTTGATATTGAAATTACCTTTTTTGATAATATATTTATTTTCATCGTAAGAAAGATATATATTTTTGGCGAAAATCATGCTTTGAACATCTCTTTTATTTGATTATGTGCTTTTATATTTGCACTTGTAGGTAATGGTAAATCTTGAAAATATGAAGCACTACCGTTATCGATTAAGATATATTTACTCAAAGGTCTATCAAAACTTCCAAATGTAACTTGAATAAGCCCAGAGTTCTCTTTGTTTTCTATAAGAAATAGATCTTCTATGTGGATAAAATAGTCCTCTTTTACAACAGCTTTTGTACTTAGTGTTGAGATGATTTTTTCGTAATCTATTTTTTCATCAAAAGTAAAATCGTAGTCGATACTAATATCTTCATCTAGTTGATTGCAAGTTAAAACCACATCATAGATATGTTTCCCTTGTTTTTTCCATCTATCTTCGTATTTGCTTGAAACCTCTAAATCTTTGTTTATATCAATAGTGATTTTACCCTTTGGAAGAGAGGTTAGAAGTCCTACACAATAATCAAAGTATTTTCTACTATCTGTTCTAAGTTCTAAGGTTCCTTCTACTTTTAAAACTCTTAAAGCCTCATTTATAAACCCATTTGAGTAGATTCTTCTATGGGGTTTTTTATCCCAAGGTACAGGAAAGTGTACAAAGATTTTACCAACTTTATTAGAGTCTATAAACTCCATAAATAGTCTTGCATCATAGTTTACAACCAATACATTTTCTATGTTTTGAATCTCTAGTTGTTTTAATAATTGCTCAATGGAAGGGGTATGGATCTCTAAACCAATAAACTGTACATCAGGATTGTTCTTTGCTTGATGAAGAAGGTGTCTTCCGCTTCCAAAACCAATTTCAATCTGGATCTCTTTATCTGTTTTAAACTCATTTACAAAAAAGTTTATATCTTTTAAATAACTCTTTGTAGGTTTGATTTTTTGTGAAAAATTATTAGTGTTTGAAAAGATCACATTAGCTTCTACACTTTTAGTGTATGAGTTAATAGAATCTTTTACTAATTGCACAGGGGTTACTCTTGTAACTTTGTCTGCTTTTAATAAAAAATTCTCCCCTTTATGTTTTAAAGAGAGTAAAAACTCTTTGTTTTCTCTATTAACACAAATTTTATATTCTGGAATTCTCTCTTTTGTCGTAAAGTTATACGACTTTGCAATGAAATTAAAAGTAGTACCATCAAGTTCTGATGGTACTACCAATTCATTTTTAGGCTGATTAAAAGTTATGTGCGGCATCGATTAGTTTTGCTCTTTCAGTTTAGGTAAAATCAATTCTGTTTTATTTGTTATCTCAGAAACAATACCATCTTTATCAACTGATTGAATAGCATAACTGTAAGATACTCCTCTAACTATATCTTTATCTTCAAATCTTAAAGCTTCAATACCCTCAAACTTGATAGTTTTTGAATTGAAAAAGTTCTCTTTTATGGTTTTATATACAGTATAAGAAACAGCTCTTCTATCTCCTGGTTGCCAGTTTAATATAGCTTTTTCCCCTTGAATTTGCGCCAATGTGATGATTGGTTTATTTAGTTTTGATAGAGTTGCACCCATTGATGGGTTTATATTTAAGTCACTTTCTAAACCATCTTTATCAACTGAACTAACTTTATAAAAATATGTTTTACCATCTTCATTTATAAAGTCAACATAGTTTAATGTTTTTGCATTTACTGTTTTTAAAATAGTAAAGAAACCATCTATAGAAGATGATCTGTAGATATTATATTGGATAACATCACTTGTTTGAGAAGCTTGCCAGTTAAGTGTTATTTTTCTTGGTAAATCTGTTGAAGTTTTAAGGTTGATAATCCCTTCAGGTAATGGTTTAGTTTGTGCTTTTACTATCTCACTTGCTAATGTTTCCATTTTATCAAAACCAATTGCAGTTACTCTGTAGTTATAGATTACATTATCTTCTAAATCATCATCTATATATTCAGCTTGTAATCTTCCATCAATAGTATCTAACTCTTCCCATTTTGATGTTTGTGGAGAGCTTCTTTCTATTTTGTATGATTTGATTCTCTCATTTGTATGGGGTCTCCATATAATTTTGATTTGTCTAGGAAGGTTTGAAATAGCTTGTATAAAACTAACACCCTCAATTCTTGGAAGTGTAGTTGCTACATAGTCATTTGTTGTTTTTGACTCAACATCAGTTTTTGTTGCTGAAGAGATTTTATATACATATTTTGTATTTGGAGTAAGGTCTTCATCAACATAGTGTGTTGTATATCTGTTTTCAATAGTATCGATAAGTTTTAGTTTTTCACCATCTTTTTGTAGGTTTGCTCTATAGAAGTGATATCCAACAACTCTTGGGTCATCAACTTTTCTCCATTCAAAAGCTATAGCATTAACATCAGAAATTGATCTAATTGATTGTGAATCAACAACTTCAAGAGAGTCATCAATCTTTGGTTTTTCTGCTTTTGTTAAACCATCTTTATAACTACATCCACTAACTAATAAAATTAAAGCTATTAAAGATATTGGTTTTATCAATTTTTTCATCTATTATCTCCATATCAAAATTTTTACATAAAAAGTCATGCATATCAGATGAGAGTTTTGCAGTAAAGCTCATCTTTTTTTCTGTTTTTGGGTGGGTTAAATATAAAATATATGCATGCAAATAAAATCTGTTAATTTTATTTAATTCGCCCTTAAATCCATATAAATTATCCCCTAAAATATGCCTATTTATCGAACTTAGATGGATTCTTATTTGATGTGTTCTTCCAGTAAATAGTTTACAAGAAATAAGTTCATATCTTATATCTTTTGAAGTTGATAATTTAGCAAAGGCAGATTTAGCATATCGACCACTCTCTACAATACCCATTTTTAGCCTATTATTAGGGTTTCTTGCAATTGGTTTTTCAACAATTAAGTTATCTTTTAAAGGAAGATCAATGATAGCTAAATAGTATCTTCCCATACTTTTTTCTTCAAGTTGTTTAGCTAGGTGTACATGGGCTTCATTTGTCTTGGCAACAACCATCACACCACTTGTTCCTTTATCTAATCTATGAACAATTCCATGTCTTTCTTCTCCACTAATAGTTGATAGGGAGATGTTTTTTTGCTTTAGCCAATCAACTAAGGTAGCATCTTTTACGCTTGGGGCATCATGTACTGTTAGATTATAGGGTTTATTTATAACTAAAATCTCATCATCTTCATATATAATCTCAACCTCTATATTTTTTAGATCCTCTTTTAGTTTTACCTCTTTGTTTTCCACTTGTGGAAGTTCAACTTCTACTTTTTGTTCCTCTTTTAGTTTTAAACCTGTTTTGACTATTTGTTTCCCATCAACTTTAACAAAACCTTTTTTTATTAGTTGCTCAATTTGATTTCTTGATTCCTCTAAGTTTTGGGCTAAAAATTTATCTAGTCTAATTGGTGTCAAAACAATAAAAAATTTATGCATATTTTGGTACTCTTTCACTTATGTATTTATTTGACAAACGAATTATATCGCATTTCGATTATTTGATTATTATATTTATCTTACCATTAATTTTATTATCACATAATTTAATTAGTGAAACAAATGAAACTTTAGCCAATAAACAATTGGTTTATTACACTATTTCAGCTGTTGCATTTGTGGTGGTATTGTTTTTCCCAATAAGGGGTAATATAAGATTGGTGCCAGTATTGTATTGGATTGGTATTATACTTTTACTTGCAGTTGAGTTTGCAGGGGTTACAAAACTTGGAGCAAAAAGATGGCTAAGTATCCCTTTCATAGATTTGACTATACAACCAAGTGAGTTGTTTAAACCAGTATTTATACTTATGTTAGGGTATTTAATCCAAAATAAACCCCCTAAAAAAGATGGATATGATCTTAAAGATTTTATATATTATTCTTTTTATATTTTATTACCCTTTGTACTTATAGCTAAAGAGCCAGATTTAGGTACAGCCTTGGTTTTATTATTAGTTGGTTATGGGATATTATTTATCATTGGAGTTAATTGGCGAATTTGGACAGGAATTTTAGTTGTTATGGCTTTAGCTTCCCCACTTATATATACCAATTTAATAAAAGATTATCAGAAAAAAAGGATAAAAGACTTTTTATCTGAACAACCAAGTTATCAAGTACAGCAATCGATTATTGCTATAGGAAATGGTGGGGTTTTGGGAAAAGATGTTGAAGATGCTACCCAAACACAATTAAAGTTTTTACCAATTGCTACAAGTGATTTTATATTTGCTTATTTTGTTGAAAGACATGGTTTTTTTGGTGCATTTGGGCTTATTCTTATTTATGGTTTATTGATATTTCACCTTTTAAGTATGAACTATTTTTTCCATGATGATTATGTTATACGTACCTTTGCCTCCGGATTAGGCTTGCTTATATTTTTGGATATGAGTGTAAATATCTTGATGGTTATTGGGTATGCTCCTGTTGTTGGATTACCACTTCCTATGTTTTCATATGGTGGGAGTTCCTTTATTAATTTTATTGTTCTATTTGCTATTTTAGAAAACCTTTTAGCATTTAGATTTATGTATATGTATAGTTTTGAAAGGAGATTATAAGGTGGAAGCACAAGGTAGCAGTTTTATTGGGTTTGAAGATGATTTTGAGGAGTCAGTAGCAGTGCTTTTTGGAGTACCTTTTGATGGTACAACCTCATTTAAACCAGGAGCAAGATTTGCTCCAAGTGCTATGAGGGAAGATTCATGGGCAATAGAGAGTTTTAGTCCATATCAAGATAAAGATTTAGAGGATTTGAAACTTTTTGATTATGGGAATTTAGAGCTTCCATTTGGGGATAAGAAAAATGCCCTTAGAATGATTCAAGAGTTTACCCAAGAGGTTATTGATGCAGGGAAAATCCCTATTATGATTGGTGGAGAACATTTAGTATCTTTAGCTCCTGTAAAAGCTTTAAGTAAAAAATATGATGATCTAAACATCATCCATTTTGATGCACATACAGATTTAAGAGAGGATTATTTAGGTGAAGCACTAAGTCACGCAACAGTTCTTAGAAGAATCTACGATCAAGTAGGTGAGGGGAAGATAAATCAATTTTGTATCCGTTCAGGACTTAAAGAGGAGTTTGAATGGGCAAAAAAACATTCACACCTAGAAAAGTTCACTTACAATACTTTACCCTCATGTGTAAAAAGATTAAAAGATAAACCTGTATACATAACAATAGACCTAGATGTACTAGACCCATCAGTTTTCCCAGGAACAGGAACACCAGAACCAGGTGGGATAGATTTTCATCAAATGTTAGAGATAATCTCTATTTTAGGAAAATTAGAAAATGTAGTTGGGATGGATGTTGTTGAGCTTAGTCCTAAATATGATGCGAGTGGGGTTTCTACAGCAGTTGCTTGTAAAACACTTAGGGAGTTGGTGTTGGCTACTGTTAAGTAGTTTTTTTGGATAGATATATTTTATTGTGAAGTGAATTTTTTATTTTTGTTTATTTCTAAGATTTATTATATCTATCTTTCCAGTAGTATGGCTTTCTATTAAGTTGCATGATAGCCAAAATAATAATTTCATCACCTTTTTGAAAATAGATTACTCCAAAAGGAAATCTATTTGTTAAACATCTTCTTATTTCTTTATCAAGTTTTTGCCAAGCATCTGGAAATTCTAAAATTCTTTGGATAGTTTTTTGAACCTCATATGCAAACTCTGCACCAAGTCCATCTTTACACTTTTGATAATAATCAACTGAAGCATTTAATTCAAATTCTGCATCTGGATGAAAAAAGTATTTCATCTAAGAGTTAAGTCTTTTGGCAATTTTTTGGAATACTTTATCTCCATCAAGTAATGTAACAGAGTTTGATTCTACCTCTTGCTTTCTTTTGTTAACCTCTTTTATCCAGAGTTGATCTATTTCATGGTTTATAGGTGTAATACTAGTTAAGATTTTATCTACTATTTTTGTTTTAATATCTATAGGTAAAGAATCTATTTCATCAAAAAGTTCATCTTGTTTTAAAGCTGTCATAATAAGCTCCAATATTTAAATATATACTATTTTAGCAAAATGATATATATTTTACTATTAAATAAAATCATTTAACTATCATAAAGTCTGTTTCAATAAATAAATACTTGGCTTCTCAAACGCGGAAGAGGGGAAGTTAACTTTTACTTTATAAGACAACTACATAAAATTTAACCTATTATCAAAATATTTGAGTATAAATAAACTTTTACTGTACGTCTTGGCTTTCTCGACTTTCTTTTATAAAAAAGAAAGTAGCAAAGAAATTACCCGCGGGGTTTCGAAGGCGGAAGCTTATATAATAGATTTTAGAGAATATAGATAATATATTTTCAAAGAGTTTAATAAGATAATATATTGAGGCGAGCTAAAGCAGTTAAAAAATAACTAGCTTGTAGGGAAGTCAAATAGTTATACTTT